>Ga0068871_100003633_pt1 | contig 10598 bp, 6 predicted proteins | sample KBSMisM72_FD_72750 | JGI IMG/M metagenome (GOLD analysis project Ga0068871, IMG submission 72750) | Miscanthus rhizosphere microbial communities from Kellogg Biological Station, Michigan, USA - KBS Miscanthus M7-2 | ecosystem: Host-associated > Plants > Roots > Rhizosphere > Soil ...
TTATATAAAAGATTAAATGAAAGACTATTATTATCTGTACTATAGTTTAGCCCCCCGTTGACGAGGTAGGGTGACTGGCCCTGCATCGGACTATTATACGTTACCGTATCGAAAGCCACAGATCCTTTCATATATGCTCCGTTGGCATAGAGTACCAGGTTATTGAAAAATTCTCCCTTTATAAAACCAAAACTCTTACGGAATTCTACTTCTACGCCATACACATTTGCATTGTCTGCATTGGTATAGCTCAATACATCGTTGCCCTGATTGGTTTGTTCAATAGGCTGATCAAAATACTTGTAAAAGACACTGGCAGAAATGATCTCCCCCGGAGCAGGGAAATATTCGTATCGTAAGTCCGCATTCGTGTTTTTGCTTCTGGTTAGATTATTATTACCCTGGACGATAAAATTATTTTCATAATCATATACCCGGTAAGTAGCCAGTTCCCTGAATTCCGGACGATTTACACTCTGGGAAGCGCCGATCCTGATATTTGTTTTGTTCGTTAATGCATAGGTAAATAAGAGTGAAGGCAACAAATCCAGGTTTTTCAAATTGATATTGGGTTTGCCCGCGGCCTTCAGTTCCTGATCATAGTTTTCAAGTCGTACCCCCCAGGTCATTTTGACTTTATCGGAAAATTTATTGTCGAGCATGACATAGCCGGCATTCAGTAAAGCCTTTCCTGTATAGCTCGTGGAATTGGTTCCGATATTGGCAACAACCATTCTGTATTGATCAATATAGGGCGGAGTAAAAATGGTATTGGCATTTACTCCTTTGGTTTCAGGTATATGGATTGTTCCAAAACCTGCATCGAGGGAAGCATAGCCAAGCGCGTCAACTTCTACATCCCGGTCCCTGAAATAATTGGCTGTGCCGATTTTTAATCTTTGCGGTTGTCCATTCCAGTTAAACAATTTTGTAGCATTGATATTAGCTCCGTAAATATTTTCTGTCAGATAAGAATACACCCGGCCGGCGTTTATAATATCCGGAGAATTTTCATTGGATAAACTCAGGTAATAAGACGGGCTGTTCGGATCGGTATGAAAAGCCAGCACGGTTTGATCCGGCTGCCAGCGCCAGGCCAGACTGTACGAAGCATTCCAGTCGACCGTCCAGCTTCTGTTCAGGCTATGTAATCCTTCAAGTACTGCACTCCCGATACCATTCGCGTTGCCTTCAGACATCGAGCTTTTATAGGAGAAGGGAGATGAGGGATTTACCTGATTAGTTCCGTTCCGTAATGAAACGTTTTTTGCAAAATCGTTGTTGAACAGTGTCTTTAATGAAATTTTACTTTTTCTGTAGGAATAGCTCAGGTTAATGAGCGCAGAAGTAATCGTGCGCATATCATATCCCGACGTGTTATAAAAATAATCCAGTATTCCATAAGTCTCGTATTCCTGCCTGGTGCGTTCTACCACCCTGCGTCCTGCCGTATAACCGAGTGCATAAATAAAACCAAGCTTGTTGCCATTGCCCATAATTTTTGTGTTGCCGCCGGTATACTGAAGGCTAAAATTGGGTTGGCTTGGGCAGGCCGTCTGATAAGCATAATTGTTGGGAAACTGTTTGGTAATGGCGACTTTTTGTTCGTTGGGTAAATTGATGAACCCCGCACCCCGGTTATCATAGTAGCCCCCCGGCATTAACCGGGAATTATCAAAATAACCCAGCGCATCAAATTTGCCTACAGGGTCCTGTTTGTAAAACGGTTTGAATGTAGTAAGGGAATTATACCCAACTATAAATGTGAGCTGGCTAAGATTCCTGGTGGGATAATCCTTGGTGGTAACTTTCACCGCACCTCCCGCAAAATCCCCCGGTAAATCCGGAGTCGGGGATTTATAAATGGTGATATTGTCGACCAGTGAAGCCGGAATGATATCAAAAGAAAATGCTTTTTTATCCGGTTCCGTGCTGGGTAATACTGAATTATTTAATAAGGAGGTATTGTATCTTTCATTCAGCCCCCTTACAATAACAAATTTATTGTCCTGTACGGATGTACCGCTGACTCGTTTCAGCACTTCTCCCGTATTTCTGTCCGGTGAACGCTGGATAGACTCAGCAGAAATTCCATCGGATATAGAGGAACTGTTCTTTTGAACCGAATAAAGGGAAGCAATCGATTCCCGGCGGGGTGTGCTCCGTACCACTACACTGGTAAGGGTAGATGAACCGTGTTGAAGAGAAACATTTAACGGCTCATTTCCGGCGGCGGAGGGCTTCACTTCACTAATTATTTTTGACAGGTAGCCAACATTGGAAATTAAAAGATTGTATGTCTTACCCACTTCCAGATTAATGAAGAAATTTCCTTCCACATCCGTCTTTACTCCTGCTTTGCTGCTTTCAATTAGAACAGAAGCTCCCACCAACGGACTCCCATTGGCTAAATCGGTTATCTTCCCTGAAATTTTTGCATATTTAGCCTGACCGTAACAAGTATTAGAAATAAAAAATAAGCAGCTTAATAATCCGGCTATCAGAGTTCCTTTCACCTGTCAATTAGTTTTAACTAGCGCGAAAGTATACGAGTGCTCCGGGGAATCCATTAACGACCGGTTAACTTATCGTTACCCCAGGGTTAACAAATTATGACCTGATTTTTTAGTATTTGTAGGGTGATAAGCTGATTAAATCATAGATTAGTTAATAATTTGCTCACGCCTATAAATATCAATGCAATACATTATCCATGAAACTCATCAGGTGGAGAAAAGGAGATAAAATATTACCGGGTCTGATTGTCGATGATCTATATTTTGACATCTCCCCCTGGGAAGAAGATTTTAATGAACGGTTTTTTGAAACCGGCGGCCTGAACCGATTAAAATTATTTCTGGAAAATAATAAAGGGAGATTCGGACAGCTTGATGAGTCAGTGCAATTGGATAGCCCGGTGGCGAGACCATCTAAAATCGTTTGCATCGGATTGAATTATGCCGATCATGCAAGGGAGACCAAGGCGCAGCCTCCCGCAGAACCGGTCATTTTTCTAAAATCCACGACGGCCTTATGCGGACCTTTTGATCCGATCATCATACCTAAAAATTCAAAAAAAACCGACTGGGAAGTGGAACTGGCCATCGTGATGGCAAAAAAAGCCTCCTATATAGAACCTGCCGAAGCGCTGGACTTTATCGCCGGTTATTGTTTACATAATGATGTGAGTGAAAGGGAATTTCAGATTGAAAGAAGCGGTACCTGGGATAAAGGCAAGGGCTGTGACCACTTTGCTCCGCTCGGACCCTTCCTGGCTACGCCGGACGAGATTGCAGATATCAACAATCTCCGGCTTTGGCTAAAGGTGAATGAAAGGCTCATGCAGGATGGTACAACCGCAAACCTTATATTTAAAATTCCTTTTCTCATTTCTTATATTAGTCAGTTCATGACGTTGCTTCCCGGTGATGTGATTTCTACAGGAACACCGGCCGGCGTCGGTCTCGGCATGAACCCGCCAGTTTATCTTTCTCCCGGCGATATAGTGGAACTGGGGATTGACGGACTGGGAATTTCACGCCAGCAGGCTGTTTCCTACCAACCAGTTACATGACTATTCCGGCAACCTACACATTCCCACTTTATTCTGTAGTGATCTAATCTAAATTGTATACGTATTCAGGACGCAGGGATTGAATACCATTACCATTAAACCTTATGTATGAAACTGCAGGAAAGCATGACCGGCTTTTACTATGTTGGCACAAAACGGGCGAACATTACAAAACTTGTCAATATTTATAAGCGCGGTTATGCTTCCGGCAGTTTGGATCAGGCAGGCAGGGATCTCACAGAAAATGAAAATTTGCTGCCCGAATTAATTTGTTGTGAATCAGAATTTGGCTTCCAGGCCATTAAACAATGGGTTGCACAGATTTCCAGAAACGAACGACTGGCAAGAACCCCGCTGATTATTGATGCGGATCGTATGACGACGGTTGAGAATTTTCATTTTGTAAGTGACAAAACAGTTGATGATATTTTGAATCTGCAGGAATGGGACGAAGACAATTTGAGCTCGAAGATTCGTTTTCTACAGAAATACAAAACCCGGGCAGTCCATCTTCAGAAAGAAAAAAAGGAAGAACATATTACCAGGATTTCCGGGTCAATTGAAGCATACTTAAAAAGAGCCTTTGATATTATGTTCAGCCTTATTGCCCTTGTTTTATTGGCTCCATTATTTATGATTATCGCCATAGCGATACGCATCGAAACAGACGGCCCTGTTTTTTATATTTCTAAAAGAGCCGGCAAAGGATACCGGATTTTTGATTTTTATAAATTCAGAACCATGTATCCCGATGCGGAAAAACGCCGAATGGAATACGCACATCTGAATCAATACCAGGATTCGGAGTTGGCATCTTTTTTCAAAATAAAAGACGATCCGCGCATCACCCGGGTCGGCCGGTTTCTTCGGAATATTAGTCTCGACGAACTGCCCCAGTTATACAACGTCTTTATTGGGGATATGTCGCTGGTGGGAAATCGCCCACTGCCTCTATATGAAGCGGAAAATCTGACGACCAGCACCCTGGCAAAACGATTCCTGGCACCCGCCGGCATGACGGGTCTCTGGCAAATTCACAAGAGAGGAAGATCAGAAATGTCAGCAAACGAAAGGATCGGCCTCGATCTGGATTACGCAGACAAGTCAAATATGTTAATGGATATGTGGATTATGGCACATACACCGCAGGCAATCATGCAAAAAAGCAAATACATAAATGATTAACTTAGAAAAAATGTAGCCTGTTAATGATTGCTGACAAGCCGAATATTTGTACAACGCCGATTACTATAAAGAAGTTAATAGCCCCTAGCCTCCGACCAAGCCGTGCCCTTTTTTTTCTTTTTATTCTCCTGGCGGCCTCCCGGCCCGTAATGTCTCAGATGGCCAGCGTCGACAGTCTGATCCGACTCGTCGACGAGCATCCTAAAAACGATTCGACGAAAATCCATTGGATGCATACCATCAGCTACATGCTGAGCGAATCTGATGTAAGCAGGTCATTTGCCTATTACGGAATGGTTTCCCGGCTGAGTGATTCGTTGAATTTCACTTACGGAAAAGCCCTCGGGAATATTAACCTGGGTATCCTGTTATCTTCCTCAGGTAATTTCGAAGCCAGCACGAATGCCTTTATCAAGGCTATTGACCAGGCAAAAGAATGCAATGAACCCCGTATCGAAGCAGTTGCTTTGAATGATATCGGAGAAAATTTTGCCTCACTCAAAGATTTTGATAAGTGCCGCGAATACGCTCTGCAGGCTGTCGAAATCAATATGATATTGAAAGCCGTACGCGGCGTTGCCATTAATTACGAATTATTACACCGGTGTGATCTGGAACAGGGATTTTATACCACTGCAAAAATAAATCTCGACAAAGGCATGCCCTATGCACTGAAATCCCGGGAAAACTATATTCTCTCGTCATTTTACCTGGGTTATGGAAAACTGCATGCTATCAACAATCGGTATGATTCTGCTAACTATTATTTTAATAAAGCCATTAGTACTGCCCAGCAAAAAGGTGAATTGCGAAATGAATTCCAGGTATACCTGGCAGAAGTAAAATATCTCGGGCATATTCCCGAACACGAAAAAATTACCATTCTTTCCAAAGCAATGAATCTCGCTGAACAAACACGATATGCCGAGGGTATCGCAAAGAGTGCCGAGCAACTGTCTAATACATATGATGCGCTAAACAACAGGGATTCGTCTCTGTTTTATTACAGAATATACCGTTCCGTATCTGATTCCCTGTTCTCTGAAAGTAATCAGCGGAAAATGATTGTTAATGAATCAGAATGGACGGTTAAGAAAAAGGAACTGGAAAACAATAATCTTAAACAGCTTGCCGCCAGCCAGAAAAAGCAAATCGCGTTTTCAAATATCCTGCTTTTCCTTATTGGAATCGGATTTCTCCTCGCCATATTTGTTGCCTTTCTTTTATATAAATCCTTTCAGGCAAAGAAATTGAAGGACATATCCCAGTATAAACAAAAAATAGCCGAAACGGAAATGCAGGCCTTGCAGGCTCAGATGAATCCCCATTTCTTTTTCAATAGTCTGAACAGCATCGAGAATTTTATCATGCAGAATGAAAAAAAACTCGCTTCGGACTATTTGAACAAATTCGCCCGCTTTATTCGCAGTATCCTGGACAGCAGCAATAACGACCTGATCGAACTGGGCAAAGACATCGAATCTCTTCAACTCTATATCGACCTCGAACAGTTACGATTCAATAATAAATTCAAATATTTCTGCCAGGTGGATCCTTCCCTGTTGCAAGGCGATTACAGGGTGCCCGCCCTGCTGGTGCAACCTTTCCTCGAGAATGCGATCAATCACGGAATCGGACCAAGCGACCGGTCCGACCTTAAAATATGTTTGAAAGTAAAGCTGATTCATAATATGATTCACTATATTATAGAAGACAATGGCATCGGCAGAGATCAGTCAAGGATTTATAACCAGTTAAATAAACCTTTTCACAAAAGTGTGGGTATGAAACTCACCCAGGATCGTATTAATATTTTTAACCAGCAGGGCGGCTCATCCGAAAGTGTAAAAATCATAGATTTATTTGATGGGGACCATCATCCTATTGGCACACGGATTGAATTTGCCTTAAAAGTTTTAACACATGCAAGCCCTCAAAGCCATCCTGGTAGATGACGAGTTAAACAGTCTTCAAAATCTGCAATTCAAAATACAGGAATACTGTCCTTCCGTAAAAGTTGTAGCCCAGTCTCAAAATCCCGAAGAGGCTATTCGCCTGATTCAGCAACATAAACCGGATGTCATTTTCCTCGATATTGAAATGCCCAGGATGAGCGGCTTCAAAATGCTCGAACAAATACCGGAAATTGATTTTGAAGTGATTTTCATAACTGCCTATAATCACTACGCCATCAATGCCATCCGGATAAGTGCGTTTGATTACCTGGTTAAACCGGTAGCAATCGAAGACCTGCAACAAACTGTGGAACGCCTGGGAAACTTTGCCACCCGGAAAACCAGGGAAAGAGCTGAATTATTAAAGAAAAACCTGGCCAACCCCAAAAGCCAGGAAGACCATATAGCCATTCCGACCAATGACGGACTCGAGTTTATTCAGATAAAACAAATTATCCGCATTGAGTCCAGTTCCAATTACTCAAAACTCGTTTTACTCAATGGGCAGCATATGCTGGTAACAAGACAATTAAAAGATTTTGAGGAACTGTTACAAGACTATCGCTTTTACCGGATACATCATTCACATCTTGTCAATCTAAACTTCATTAGCAAATATGTGCGCGGTGATGGCGGGCAGGTCACGATGCGGAACGGAGACATTATTGACGTATCCCGCAGGAAAAAAGAAGTCTTTCTGAAATTAATCGGTGGCTGATTTTTTTATCCGGCAGAATTTTCTACAAGATGGACTTGTTTAAATATAATATCAGGTCTTTGAGTTCATTTTCTGCATAAATATCTTTATTGCCCGACATACTCAGGTACTCATCCACAATATCGCTGTCAGGATTCAATTTGAACGCACGTTCAATAGCACCTCTTTTTAATAAATGAATTATCCTGTATTCCCGGTTGGGAAAAAAAATGTAATATTCCTTATCATCCAGGTATTTGTCAGCCGACCTGTCATTGGTAGCAGAAAATCCCGATCCTCCATAATGACCCTTAACTAATTTCGTCCGGACTACTTTGTACAGGGAATATTTACTGTTATCACTTACTATGACCTCGAACAAATCTTTGTCGTTGATGAAATTGATATGTTTAAATACATAGGCTGAATCATGCCAGTAAAATAATACTGCTTTGAATTCCCGGCGATCAATCTCATACACCCGTTTAAAATCGGTAGTTATTAAGAGCCGGTGATCAATTTTGTCGAAATTGAAAAGGAATGAATCACTGCTGATGATGGTATTATTGGCAGACAATATTCTGGCCTTGACCCAGCTGCTGTCGAAATAGAAATTCTTTCCATTGAATGATATATCGTTTGCATAAGGAAAGGGAGTGCTGATCTGGTAAATTTCGGAACGTGCATTTCCCTGCGCATAAGTGATATACGAAATGGCAATAGTAAGCAACGTACAGGTAATATATTTTTTCATTACCACGGACCTCAAAGCAGTTTACCGAATTTACGCAAAAGGAAGCAAAGAAACCAGGTATTCCGCCGGCAGCGACATGTTATTCTTAATTAAATAATACGACCCGTGGGACCCGCGGTTGCGTTTATCCCATAATAATGAATAACTGGGGGTGTCCGGAGCCCTTCCCCCAATTAAACAGACATGCCGTACTAGTCCCGATCTTTCATTTTAATATTGGAAAAAACGGCTTTTATATCCGGACGTTGTTTGGGTCCGTCCCCGGCAAATCTGGCAAAAATTGAAAATCCGGCCTGTGCTGTTCCTTTCAGCCATTCTGCTTCATATTCATCTGCTTTTGACCAGGCATCATTGTTATTGGCTTTTTTATAAATAATCAACCGATTGCCAGTTTTTTCAACTTTTATCCATCCGGTTAAAATATCGGTTTTGTCAACCATGGTCCTCGTTTTGCTGTTGGCTGTCTTCTTTATAAAAAACTTTGGCCTGTCGTTTCCCGCAGTGCCCATGGAGACGATCAGGTTATTTTCTTCAATACCGGATGCACTCCTGACAATTATTCCAGCCTGCTGAAATCCATTGTCCGGCATCTCGGCCCTATTGCTTCTTTTACTCACGGTCAATTTTGCTTCTATACTGAAATCTCCATCCATAGTTTTATAAATCATTCCCCCTGATTGATTATCCTCCCAGTTGGATTTTACCAGGGCAACCAATTTCATACTATCCCCATTCCCGCTGGAAAAAAAATAATCTTTGTGTAAAAAATTCCAGCCTTCTGTGGAATTTACCGCGTCCTGCTCATCATTTCTTTTGGAAATCGCTTCCATCATATTTCTGTTCTCTTCTGTCGGGCTTAATATATTGGTAGTCCCCCAAAATAATGAATCAAAGTCGGCGGGCAGATTGACTGCCAGGTCTTTTCTTTTCCATTCTTCACCTTTTTCAATCTCTTTACGTATGCCGGGTTGAAAATCTGTAACCATCAGTTCAGACTGGATAAAAAGGTGAAGATTAATGTCCTTTTTAGTTTGCCTGAAGTCTATACGATATTCCATGCTGGCATTGTCCAGAAATAACCGATCCCCAATCTCACGGTAGGACGAGGTTCTGGACCAGCCTTTTATTGAGAAATCAATATGCAGCAATCCGGCGAAAATCTTATCCGTTCCTTTCAGGCTTTTAATATATGGAGTTCCGGCCGCGCTGTTATGCGCCTCATATTTCAAAACGGAATAGGTTTCTGCATCTATAAATATTCTGCCGCTTTCAAGGGCTTCATGGATTTCAGCCCGCTGATCGAAACCCAGTACATACACCCGATGCCCATCGAAGTGGGTAACCATTACTTTTTTATACGTGAAGTATTTTATTTTGTCTTCATTTAAAAAATCCGGTTGTCCCATCGTAAAGCTCAGGCCTACGGCATCCTGGGGACCGCCACCAGGATGAAAATCCTCGAATAACCGGGTGTATGACACATCTTCTTTGCTCCTTCCTTTAACAAGCATCAGCCTGGATGATTTTTTTTGAGGAAAGAATTGTGTTTTGAAAACGGCTTCGGAAACCGAATAATATTGCTGACTGTCTTTTATGATTTCCCTGTAAAAAGCCATGTTCTCAAAATCCCGATAATGTTTTGCATCATTAATTCTGCTGATGGCTCTGTGGAGAATTTCCAAAACACTCATCGGCTGAACTACCACTTCTTCCAGATTTTGTGTTTCCTGCTCAAGATAAATTGTAAAATTTTTTTGAAGATTCTCCTGAGCCGGTTTTAATAGCACACTCTTGTATCCGATCGCTGAAAATTTTATGGAGTCCGTTTCCCCGGCTTCATACAAACTGAAAGCTCCTTCCCTGTTGGTAATACCACCACTCATCTGGGAAGACTTAAAAATAAGAATACTCACACCGGACAGGCTTTCACGTGTTTTGGAATCCAGGACAACTCCGGTTATGTAGCCTGCCTGAGCCCGGATAATCTGTGGAAGAAATAGCGCAAAAAAAAGAACAAATAATTTCATATCACCGGCCTTTGAAAGAATTGGTATGACGGCCGAATGATCTTAAAGTTACAGACAGGCATTACCGGATCAACACGCTTGTTCCCCGGAGGAAGAATTTCTTACCGGAAGCACCGTCCGTATACCGGAGGGTCCATAAAAAAGTGCCGGTTGGCTGGGGCTTGCCACCGATGGTACCATCCCATTTCCGGGACCAGTCACGGGTTTCAAATACAAGCTGTCCGTACCGGTTGTAAACCAGAAATTCCAGGTCGGTTGCAGAAAAAGCATTCAATGGATACAGGTAGTCATTTTTCCCGTCGTTATTGGGAGTAAATGCATTGGGCACCGTAATATAACAGCTCTGTAGTTTTGTGATGGACGCCCGCACAGTATCATAGCAACCCAGATTATTTTTTACCGCAAG
>Ga0068871_100003635_pt1 | contig 10596 bp, 14 predicted proteins | sample KBSMisM72_FD_72750 | JGI IMG/M metagenome (GOLD analysis project Ga0068871, IMG submission 72750) | Miscanthus rhizosphere microbial communities from Kellogg Biological Station, Michigan, USA - KBS Miscanthus M7-2 | ecosystem: Host-associated > Plants > Roots > Rhizosphere > Soil ...
GAACGCAGCGCATCGTCATGGCTGCCGGGTATTCGCTCGATGTCGCTGGCAGACAGATCGTGCGGCTCGGCCACGGCCCGGCCTTCGATGGAATAGCGGCTGGCGTATACCGAGATCTCTTCCATCGGGACGCTGACGGGCGCCGCGGCCGGAGCGGCGCTTGCAGCCACGACCACGTACTTGCCCGCCGCGAGCTGGCGCAGCTCGAGTCCGTGAGCGGCCAACGCTTCGCGCGCACGTTGCAGCGGAGTGCTCTCGGCCGACGGCGGCGGGGCGAGCATTTCCGGAGGAACGAGCTCGGAGCTGTAGATGACGTCGACGCCCAGCGGCGACAGCGCCTTGAGCAGCGATTCGACCGTGACCCGGCTGACGGCCGCGGGATCGGCGGCGCGCAACGCCAGCGGCGCTGCGAGCAAGATTGACAGTAGCAATCTACTGAGGCGGCGGCGTCGACTCACCCGCGAAGCTTACCCGGATCGCATCGGGGGAAACCTGAAACCGCAGCGACGTGGAACCCAACACCGCGGCCAGCGCCTGCCCGGGTTCCAGTCCGCGGACGTTGCCGTGCATGCGGATCGTGGTCACCTGCCGCTGCGTGGCGGCATCGGCGATGATCAGGTCGCGGCCGGTTTCGCGCGCGAACCAGCCGAGGAAATCCCCGACCGGCCGGTTGTCGATGTTGATCTCCGGCGCCATCGATTCGGTCCACGCCCACGCTTCGCCCCGGATATCGATGAGTTGCCGCATCACGTGGTGCAGTCCGTCGATCACCAGTTCGCTGCCGGCCGTCACCGTCGAATCGCCGTCCGCGGCGTGCCATTGCACGCGGCCTTCGCGCACCCGCAGGCGAGTGGCGCCATCGTTGACCGCAATGGCGAATTGTGTCCCGAGATGACGGAATTCGCCGGCGTTGGTGATGGCGACGAAGCTCGCAGCGCGGTGGGCGTCCGGCGGGATGTCCACGTACATCTCGCCACTCTCGAGCCTGACCGCATTGCCCGACACGATTTCCAGGCGCGAACCCGGCGCGACGCGCAGATTGCCGCCGCCGCGCAATGCGAACAGCGAAGCGCCCCGCGCCTGGAGGGTCTGCCCGGTGTTGACGTCGGTGCCGACGGTGACTGCGGCGTCGCGCCACAACGCGTGCGCTTCCACGACTCCAGGCCCCTCGGTGCGGGCGAGCTGCGCCAGCGGCTCTCCGGAAAAGGCGCCGCGCGCCAGGAAACCCCAGACACCGGCCACTGCCAGCACCGCCACCGAGGCGGCGGCGGCAAACGTGGTCCGGCGTGAGCGCCGCGCGGGCAGGAGCTGTGCGCGCCACGCGCTCTCCGACGCACGACGGATACGCGCCAGGGCTTCGGGCGACAGCACGCGCACGTGCAGATTTTCGCGCAGCATGCGCTCGTCCTCGGCGTCGGCGGAGGGCTCGCGGAGGTCGCTCATCGCGCTCCCCCTCCGGTGGTGGGCTTGCCCGGTGGTTGCGCTTCGGCGTGCCGCAGCCATTCGGTACGGAAGGCCTGGCGCGCTCGCACCAGCAGGGATTCCGCCGCGCTCTCCGAAACCTGCAGTACGCGCGAGATCTCCGGGACGGTGAGCTCGTCTCCGAATCGCAACTCGAGGATTCGTGCGTAATGCGCGGGCAACTTGTTCAGCGCCCGCCGCACCGCACCGCGATCGTCGTCCGCCGCGCATTCGTCGAGCGGGTCGCGGAAATCGGTGAGCTGCACCACCTTGGCGAGCGGCTTTTCCTCACTCAATTGCTCGAAGCTCTGCATCGGCGGCTGGCGCGCCGCCTTGCGGCGCGCATCCGCCAGCTGGTTGCGGCAGATCTGGCAAAGCCAGGTGAACAGCGAGGATTCACCGCGGAAGCTGTCGAGACTGCGCATGGCGTTGATCATGGTCATCTGCACCACGTCTTCGATGGCCGCGGCATCGAGCGCGCTGCGCCGCGCGGCGAACGAACCCAGCCGTTCCGCGTACGCGTCGAAAAACTGATCGAAGGCTCGTTGCTCGCCACTTCGCATCCTGGTGATGAGATCGCGTTCGTCCATCACGCGGCTGCCTCGGGATGTGCGGCGGCGCATGCCGCCTCGGTAGCCGGTACTGCGGGCTTAGACGTCGCAGGCGCGGGAAGTCCTGCGAAACCGGCCGTCAATCCGCGCGGAGAACCTTGGTCTTCTTGAGCAGCCGGGCACAGAGCCAGAAGCCGAATGTGACGGCGATCACCACCAGCACGGCACGCACCCCCGGTGAGCCCGGGCTCCAGGTACCGCTTTCCCATACGTTGTAGAGCGTCACGCCGCATAAAACCGCAATCCAACCCGCCGGGGTGCCGTATTCCTTGACGATGACCCGGCGCCAGTGAAAGGTCGCGCCCGAGAAGGTACCCCAAAGCGCCCCCAACCGCGGCAGCCAGCGCGGGACGTTGTGGCAGTACTCGTCGTAGGCCGCGCCGAACTTGCCGCGCAGGTAGTTTTCCTCCGCGGCCACGATGGCGAGGTAGGCGAACAGCACCAGCGGCATCGCCACCAGCAGCGTGAGCCAGGAATTGGACGCCAGCGCCAGCCCGGCCACGATGATGATGTTGCCGACATACATGGGATTGCGCGTGTGCGCATAAATTCCCGAGCTCACCAGGCCGTCGGCATATATCTGGCGTTGGCGGCCGCCGCGCTTGATGTAGTCGAGCCCGATGGTCAGGACACGCACCAGCTGCCCGAGTGCCGCTGCCGCGCCGCCCAGCAGGGCCGCCTGCAACGGGTCGTCGAACAGATCCGGACCGGGCAGCAGCAGAAGGATCGCCGTCAACGGGAACAGCGCGTTCCGATAGTGGAACAGGAAGTTGCCGATGGCGATCACGGGCGCACCGTCACTTCACCGCGACGATGCCGCAGAAGTTGTACCACTTGAAGAACACGTCCACCTCGTGGAACCCGCTGTCGCGCAGTAGTTTGATGTTCTCCTGCAGCTTGTAGGGAATCAGCACGTTCTCGAGCGCTTCGCGCTTCTGGGCTATTTCGGTGTCGCTGTAGCCCTCGCGGCGCTTGAGATCGTAGTAGTACTTGATGAACAGCCGGTTGAACAGCGACTCCTCGGCCAGCACCTTCTCGACCAGGATGAGGCAACCCTGCGGCCGCAGGCCGCGGTAGATGTCCGCCACGAGCTTGTTGCGGTTGAGCGGCCGGATGAACTGCAGCGTGAGCACCAGGGCCACCACCGAGGCATCCTCGACGTCGGCGCCCTCGTTGAGATCGCGGCAGCGCAGGTCGAGCCCCCGCGTGACGCCCGCCTCCAGTAGTTTGGAGCGGCACTTGTCCAGCATCTCCTTCGAATTGTCGAAGCCGACGAAGCGCACCGACGGATCGAGATACGGGTGGATGTTGGCGAAGGTGGTGCCGGTGGAGCAGCCGAGGTCGAAGACCGCGCTGTCCGGCGTGGCGAAATCGCGCGCCATCTCGACGATCATCCGCTGCATCTCGGTGTAGAACGGCACCGAGCGCGTGACCATGTCGTCGAAGACGCCGGCCACGGACCGATCGAAGGTGAAATCCCCAATGCGCTCACGTTGCGCGCGATAGACCTCATCGCGCACAGGCACGGTTGCCATACATTCCTCCCATCACGGATGTTGCTGGCAGTGGCGCTTTGTGAACGATTTGACGTGGGACGTCAATGAGCCCTGAGGTCCTTCGCCATGCCATCGGCAGGTTGGTGTGCGAAAGTACGCGTGATGGAAATACGACAACCGCCCGGCCCGGCAGGCTTGCTCTGGCCGCTCGCCGTGATGCTGCTTGTTTTCCTGCTCATCGAGTTGTTCGGTCTCGATCGCAGGCTGGCGCACGCGGTGTATTACGACGACGTGACACGGCAATGGCTGGGTGGCGGCGCCGGCGACTGGTGGGCACACCGCCTGGTGCACGACGGCGGCCGCTGGTGTGTGCGCGGCATCGCGGCCGGGGCGCTCGCCGGCTGGATCCTGTCCTTCCTGTGGCCGCGCGCCCGAGCCTGGCGGCAGACCTCGCGCTTCGTATTCCTGGCGCTGCTGCTGTCGACCGGCGTCGTCGGCCTGCTCAAGATGGCCACCAACGTCGACTGCCCGTGGGACCTCACCGAGTTCGGCGGCGACCGGCCCTACGTCACCTTGTTTGGTGACCGGCCCGACGGCCTGCCGCGCGCGGAGTGCTTTCCGGGCGCGCACGCCTCGTCCGGCTTCGCGCTGGTGTGCTTCTACTTTGCGTGGCGCGACCGCTCGCGCCGCAAGGCACGCTGGGCCCTGGCGGGCGCATGCGCCGTGGGCTTGCTGTTCTCGTTCGCGCAGGAAGCGCGCGGCGCGCATTTCCTGTCGCACGACCTGGCCAGCGCCACGCTGGTCTGGGCCATCCAGCTCGGGCTGTATGCGCTCATGTACCGCAGAACCGCCGCCCCGGACTGAACCGGGGCGGCGGCCGCGCTCAGCCCTGCGGTGGAGCGGCGGCCCTGGCAGCGGACTGCCGGCCGGCGAACCAGAGGATCGCGCCCACCACGATCATCCCGATGCGAATGGCGTTGCCGGCGTTGACGCCCCAGTTGTCCACCCAGCTCACCAGGATGAAGTCCATGTTGGCGAAGTGCAGCAGGAATGAACCCGCGCCGAGGAATACCAGCAGGCTCCCGAGTTTTTGCATGATTCTCCCCTCGTATAGTTGTTATGGGTCGAAATCGGCGCACGCACCTTACGCCGCCAATCTTGTTAGGACAAGAGTCTAGAGAAGCACGCGCGCCAGCGAGTACGCGAGCATGCCGCTGGCGAGACAGCCGAGGATGTTGCGCGAGAAGCACAGCCACAGCGCGGCCGCGGCCACGCCGATCAGCCGCGGATTCAGCGGCGATACGTCGAGGGCCTGCGACCCGTGCATCAGCACGTCGGGCACGATGATGGCGGAGAGCGTGCACACCGGCGCGTAACGCAGCGCCACCTCGATGCGATGGCCGAGGCGCAGCCGCGCGCCAGCCAGCAGGAATGAAGTACGCGTGACGAAGGTCGACAGCGCCAGGCCCACGATGACGATGGCGAGCGCGATGCCGCTGACCGGATCGTTCATGGCGTACCCGCCGTGTCGGGGCTTTGCGCGGCACCGCGCCAGCCGTCGGCCAGCGTCGCCGCCGCAATGCCGGCGATGGCCGCGCAGAACAGTCCGAGTCGATACGGCATGCCGTGCGCCAGCAGCGCCACCACCGCGGCGACCACGGCGCCCGCGATCGCCGGCCGCGTGATGAGCGCCGGACCCACCAGCGCGACCAGCGCCAGCGTGCCGGTGAATTCCAGGCCCCACTGCGTGGGCACGTAGCTCGCGGCGACGATGCCGGTCATCGCGCACACCTGCCAGGTGGTCCAGTTGGTGGAACACACGCCCGCGAACCATGCGTCACGATGACGGTCCGGCAGTGTGCCTTCCTGGGCCGAGCGCATGAACAGCGTGAAGGTGAAGTCGGTCATGAAGAAGCCGATTGCGGCGCGCTTGCGCAGCGACTGGTCCGCAAAGTAGGGCCGCAGCGCGGCGCTGTAGATCACGAACCGCAGGTTGGTGATGAGGCCGGTGGCGACGATCACCCACAGCGGCATGCCCGTCGCGATCAGCGGCAGAGCGGCGAGTTGCGCGGAACCGGCGTAGACCAACAGCGACATCATGGCGGCCCAGGGCGGGCTCAGCCCACCCTTCACCATGGCGACGCCGCTGACCAGGCCCCACGCGGCGGCACCCGGCAGTGATTGAAGAATGGCGCGTTGCCCGGCGCGCAAGGCCGCGCGCCTTTCTGCGCGCGCCGGATTCACCAGGCGCCGGTGTTGGCCATCGAGGCCCAGGGCTCGCGCGGCGGCAGCGATTCGCCCTTCTGGAGTAGTTCGATCGAGATGTTGTCGGGCGAGCGCACGAAGGCCATGTGTCCGTCACGCGGCGGGCGATTGATGGTGACGCCGTGCAGTTGCAGGCGTGCGCAGGCCGCGTAGATATCGTCGACGGCGTAGGCCAAGTGACCGAAGTTACGGCCTCCGGCGTAGGCCTCCGGCTCCCAGTTGTGCGTCAGCTCCACCTGCGCCTCGCTGTCGCCCGGCGCGGCCAGGAAGATGAGCGTGAATTTGCCCTGCGGGTAGTCCCTTCGTGACAGCACCTCGAGGCCGAGCGCGTCGCGGTAGAACCTGAGCGAGGCGTCGACGTCGGTGACACGCACCATGGTGTGCAGGTATTTCATCGCCGCGCCGGAACTCAGGCGGCGGCCTGGCGGCGATCGGGTTTCTCGATGCCCGAGGCCATCAGAACATCTCGCTCGCGCCCGGCGGCTTCACGTCCACCTTCTTGCGCGACGGGATCCAGTCGCCGGTGATCATGGCCTCGTAGGGCTGGCCGGGGCCGACCATCGGGTACACGCCGGCGTCCGGATCGATGATCACCTCGAGGAATGCGGCGCCCTTGAACGCCAGGAATTCCGCGATGACGCGCGGCACGTCGGCTTTCTTGTCGAGCCGCACGGCGTATTTGTAGCCGTCGGCCTGCGCCGCCTTGATGAAGTCCTTGGTGTGCAGCGTCTTTTCCGAGGCGGACAGGCGGCCCTTGTGGAACAGCTTCTGCCACTGCTTCACCATGCCGTCGCCGTTGTTGTTGAGCACCACGATCTTGACCGGCAGGCTGTAGGTGGTGACGGTTTCCATTTCACCGATGTTCATGCGCACCGAGGCGTCGCCGTCGATGTCGATGACCAGCTTGTCGGGATTGGCGAACTGCGCGCCGATCGCGGCCGGCAGTCCGAAGCCCATGGTCCCCATGGAACCCGAGGTGAGCCACAACCGCGGCTGCTTGAAATCGAAGTATTGCGCCGACCACATCTGGTGCTGGCCCACGCCGGTGGTGATGATGGCCTCGCCCTTGGTCAGCCGGTTGATCTCCTCGATCACGTAGTAAGGCTGGATGAGCGCGCTGTCGCGGTCGTAGTTCATCGCATATTTCTGCTTGAACTCCGCGAGGTACGCCAGCCACTTGGACCGGTCGCGCGCGAAACCCATGCGCTGGCCGTGCGCGGTGAGCGTGCGCAAGGCCTCGGGCAGCATGCCCACGTGGCTCCACTGCACGCGCTTGACCTTGTTGATCTCGGCCCGGTCGATGTCGAAATGCGCGATGTGCCGGGCGCCGGGCGCGAATTTCGCCGGGTTGCCGGCGACGCGGTCATCGAAGCGCGCGCCGATGGCGATGAGGAAGTCGCAGTCGTCGACCGCGTAGTTGGCGAAGGCCGCGCCGTGCATGCCGAGCATGCGCATCGAGAGGGCACTGGTGGTATCGACGGCGCCGATGCCCATGAGCGTGGTGACCACCGGGATGCCGAAGGCCTGCGCGAACTCGCGCAGCTCCGCAGACGCATTGCCGTTGATGACGCCGCCGCCGGCGTAGATCAGCGGCCGCTGCGATTCGCCCAGCATCTCGAAGAAGTGGTTCGCCTCGGTGCCATCGATGATGTCGGTAGTTAGAGTCTCGAGGCGCTTGCGGTAGCCCGGCATCGGCAGCGAGCCGGTGCCCTTGAACTCGCCCGACCAGTTCTGCACGTCCTTGGGAATGTCGATGACCACGGGGCCGGGACGGCCGGTGCGCGCGATCTCGAACGCGGTGCGCACCGTGGCCTCCAGCTTCTCCGGGTCCGTGACCAGGAATATGTGCTTGGCCACCGAACCCATGATCGAGGGCACCGGCGCTTCCTGGAAGGCGTCGCTGCCGATGGCGCTGCGCGGCACCTGGCCGCAGATGACCACCATCGGAATGGAGTCCGCCATCGAATCGCGGATCGGCGTCACGGTGTTGGTGGCGCCCGGACCGGAGGTGACGATGGCCACGCCGACGCGGCCGCTGGCGCGCGCATAGCCCGCCGCCATGAAACCCGCACCCTGCTCGTTGGCGGGCACGATGAGCGGCATCTGTGCCTCGCCCTTCGCCTTGCGCTCCTCGTTGAAGCAGAACACGGCGTCGTAGGTAGGCAGGATGGCACCACCGGAATATCCAAAGATGGTGGATACACCCTCGTCCGCGAGTACCTGCACGATCATCTCCGCGCCGGACATCTTCTTGCCGGCCAGCGGGTGCTGAATGGAGGGCGCGCCCGGCTGAGCCGGCGCGGACAAGTCGCGGATTTTTGGGGGAATTGCCATACGGACTGGGGAGCCTATCAGTTTGCGGGCCTGCATTGAATGGAGGGGCCGCAAACCGCTATTCTGGCCGCCGCCATGTCTCTACAAAAAAGCGCTCAGCCCAAAGCCGAAACCATGCGTCATATCATCGCCATCCACCTGCAGAACGAGGCTGGCGCGCTAACCCGCGTCACCGGCCTGTTCAGTACCCGCGGCTACAACATCGAGTCGCTGTCGGTGGCAGCCACGGACGATCCGCTGGTATCGCGCGTCACGCTGGTGACCAAGGGCGCGGATGGCGTGATCCTGCAGATCGTCAACCAGCTCAACAAGCTGGTGGACGTGGTCGCGGTGGAAGACCTGACCCGCGGCGAGCACATCGAGCGCGAGCTCGTGGTGCTCAAGCTGCGCGTCGAGCCGCAGTTGATAGATTCCGTGCGCGGCTACATCGTGCGCGCCGGCGGGCGCGTGCTCGCGCCCTCGCCCGACAGCTTCGTCGCCGAGCTCACGGCCTCCGAGGCCGAGGTCAACCAGTTCGTCAGCGACCTGGGCGAACGCACCGAGATCGTGGAAGTGGTGCGTTCGGGCGCCCTGGCCGTGGGCCGCAGCGCCCGCCCGCTGCACGTGGTCCGCTAGCTCGGCCTAGCTACCATTCGACGCGTACACCCGCAGCCGATGCTGGTCCGGATCCAGCATCACGAAGGTGTAGCCGAAGTCCATGTCCACCGGCGCCTGCGCCACCGTGAGCCCGCGCGCGCCCCACTCCTTGAACAGCGCGTCGACCGCCGGCTTGCCGTCCGCGGCGAAGCACAGCTCGTGACCGCCGCCGCCGGCCTGCGTGGCCGGCTCCACCGTGTGCCGTGACCATAGGCCGAGGATCACGCCCGCATCGAGCTTGAACATGGCGAAGGTCGGTGATGCTTCCACCGGCGCGCGGCCCAGCAACTGCTGATAGAACGCGGCGCTGTTCACCGGGTTGTCGACGTAGAGAATGAAGAAGTTGGGGCTGTGCATGATCTGCTCCTCGGGTTTGAACGTGGGAGCAGGTTATGCCGAGCCACTGTCAGAAAATGGCAGTAGCCTTCAGGGCGGAGCCGCGCGCTGCGTGGCCCGCCATTCCTTGAGCAGCACCTGGCGCGGGCGTGGATAGGCGAGCCGCGAGACCGTGAGCCCCACGATGCGATCCGTGCGGAAATGCCGCAGTCCTGCGCGCAACTCGCACCAGGCCGCGATCACGCGCACCCGGTCGAAGAAACCCAGCGCGAACGGCCAGATGGTGCGCGTGGTCTCTTCGCCCTTGAGATCGCGGTAGCGGATCTCGACCTTGCGCTGCGTGCGGATCGCGCGGCGGATCCTGGGTAGTTCGGCGTCGCCCGCGGCTGGCGGCGTCGCCGGTCCGATCAGCAGCGTCGAGCCTTCCAGTTCGTTGCGCAGGTCGGCGGGCAGCACGGCGCCGACCTTCGCCAGCACGTTGAGCGCGGCTTCGGCCAGTTGCGCGTCGCCGCGGTCGGCGACCCAGCGCGACCCCAGCACCAGCGCTTCGATCTCTTCCTCGGAGAACATCAACGGCGGCAGCATGAAGCCCGGCTTGAGCACGTAACCCATGCCCGGCTCGCCGTCGATTTGCGCGCCCTGCGCCTGCAACGAGGCGATGTCGCGGTACAGCGTGCGGATGCTGACGCGCATCTCGCGCGCCAGCGCCGCACCGCTCACCGGCCGGCGGTGGCGGCGCAGCACCTGCATGAGCCCCAGCAGACGTTCGGCGCGCGACATGGCCGCATGCTGCCAGATTCCGGCAGCAGGTCAACGCCTCACTACTAAAACTATAGTTGACAAACCGTTCGCGCCGGGAGTTTACTACTAGACATCTAGTAGTGAGGCATCCATGGACATATTGCTGACCGATCGCGAAGCCGACGTGATGCGGGTGTTGTGGGACCAGGGACCTTCGGTCGTCAACCAGGTGAAGGAGCACCTGGCCGACGACCTCGCCTACACCACCGTGCTCACCATCCTGCGCACGCTGGAACAGAAGGGCTACGTGAAGCACGAGGAAGAAGGCCGCGTGCACCGCTACTTCGCCGCGGTCAAGGAGGACGCGGCGCGCAAGAGCGCGCTCCAGCACCTCACCGGCAAGCTGTTCAAGGGCTCGGCCGAGCTGCTGTTCACGCACCTGGTCGCCGACCGCAAGCTGTCGAAGGACCAGGTGCAGCGCATGCGCGACCTGCTCGCCCAGAGCGCGGACAAGGGCAAGAAGGAGAAGTAGCCATGCTCGCCTGGATGCTCTATGCAGTCATGGTGTCCGCCCTGCTGTCGCTCGGCGCATTTCTCGCGGAGCGTGCCGCCAGGCTCAAGCGCACCGGCACGCGCTGGATCTGGATCACCGCCATCATCGCGTCACTGGCGCTGCCGACGCTGATATCGTCGGTGGCGATCGAACTACCCAACGT
>Ga0068871_100003636_pt1 | contig 10595 bp, 18 predicted proteins | sample KBSMisM72_FD_72750 | JGI IMG/M metagenome (GOLD analysis project Ga0068871, IMG submission 72750) | Miscanthus rhizosphere microbial communities from Kellogg Biological Station, Michigan, USA - KBS Miscanthus M7-2 | ecosystem: Host-associated > Plants > Roots > Rhizosphere > Soil ...
GCCCTGTGTAACATCTACGATCGGCACACGAGCCGCGGCAAGGGCAAGCGTAGCCCCGGCGCCTACCGGGAGTTCGAGGGGCCGCAGCGTAAGAAGGATCGGGGCACGCACCTACAGCTCAACGTCCCGGTGAGCTCGCGCACGGTGAAGGTCGGGGGCCTACCGCGAGCGGTGCGCTTGTTTCAGAGCGAGATGACGACCGAGTACTGTGAGAACGAGTACCTCTATGTCGGCGGGCTCATCGTGCGCAACTGGCGCTGGCGCTCTAGTCCAGAGCGCAAGAACTACCGGGATCGGGTGACGGCTCGGCTCGATAACGAGTTCAATCTGCGCAAGCAGGCGCTCGAAAAGCAGCAAGCCAAGGTCCGGCAGCGGGCCAAGAAAAAAGCGTTGGGGCGGCGCGGCAGCGCAGCGAGCTCGCGAGCAACGAAGCTCACGACTCCTGCCGGCGCACGCTCACGGAGAAAGAAGCGGTCATGAGCAAAGCAGAGCGGCGCAAGCGCGCACGAGCACGGGCGAAGGAACGTCAGGGTACGCAACCCAATGGTGCGGACCGCGGGGTGACGGAGGGTCCGACGTATCTCGATCCGACGACGGGCGCGGTCGAGAGCCTGGCGGGCGGGCGACAGGTACTGGTCACGGAAGTCGGGCGAGCAGGGGGCGGTGGGTCCGCGTCGTCCATGGCCGACGACACGAGCGGCTACATCACGGGACCCATCGTGCCCGCTGGACCGCGGTCGGTCGTACCCACGCGCCGAGCGGTGCGGCTCGATCTGCCGGCGACGGTGCAAGTACCGCGTGCGGAGCAGGACGATGGCCCCGAGGACGAGGGGGACGAGGACGACGGTCCCGACAACGACGATGACGACGACGATGACGTGCTCGTCGATGGCGAGGACGACGACGAAGAGGGAGACGAGGACGACGACGAGACGAGCGACGATGGCGACGACGGCGACGAGGGCGACGACGCCCCGGAGGAAGAGGCCCTGTTCAACGTGGCCTGCGCGGCGGTGGAGCAGGGGGACGCGCTCAGTTGGAACGAGGTCATCCACAATCTGTGCATTGCGGAGATCGAGGACCCTCGGCTCGGGCTGCTCGTCGCGCTCCTGGTCGAGGGTGAGAACGGGCCCGAGAAGCTGACGGGCGAGCGTTTGCTCACGGTGCTACGCGACATCGGCCTGGGAGACATCGTCGATGAAGCGCGGGAGGTAACGACGCTAGCGCCGCGCGAGCTCGGGGACGCGCCCGAGGATCGAGCGGTCGTGCGCACCAACGCGCGCGAGCTCAAAGAGCAGGCGGCGACCGAGCTCGGCCCCGTCGTGGGTGGCAAGAAAGGGGGCAAGCACCGTCCGGTGCGAGCGAGCGACATTCGAGCGCAACGGAGTAGCCTCTCCGCACCGGGCCTGCTCGGCTCTGTTTCAGGGAGTCCGAAGCGATGAGCCGCAGGGGTGCAGCTCGTTTGAAGGTGGCGCGTGAGGGAGCGCCGGGTGACACGGTACCCACGTCGGATCGGTTCGACTTCGTGGTTGCCCCGGGCATCGGTCGCTCGGTGCTCGTCGTCGCCAAGGCGCTGTTGCAACAGGGCATGACTTCGGCCGAGGTGGCGTCGCTCTTCACGCACGCCGCCGCCGTGCTCGTTTGCCAGGACGATGGCATGCCGCGGGACGAGTGGCTGGCGCTCTGTGACGAGCTCCACGCGGCCAGTCATAGCGAGCTGCCCGACGGCATCACGGCGCCGGGAGGCTCGGCATGAGGGTGTTGCATGCTGATAGGACGGTAGGCGTCTATAAACGAAGGGTCGTGGCCCGTCGGGGCGTGTGCCGTCGTCGCCACGGCACGTCGGCACGTCGGTGCCTCATGGCGTGGACCCGTCGGAGTGAGGTCGCGTGGGGCCGTCGGCGCTTCGATGAGTGCACCGATAGTGTGAGCTCGGCACATTGGGGCAGGTTGGTACCGGAGTGCGTCAATAACCGCACTTTTCCCTACCGTTTCCGCAGCGTAGCCGTCGTGACGCATTGCCACGAGCGCGGAGTCGATGGTAAGCCGGGTTCTCGGTGGGGACGGCGCTGGGGAGCGTGCCTGCAAGGCAGATACGCGACTCGGAGACGGCCCGCCTGGGAAGGCGACGGCGCTCTGCCGTTGGTCAGCTCGGGTCTCTTCGGGGTTCGAGCTGCTGGCTCGTGCCCGCGAGTCCATCGCCAGAAGAACTGTCTCGAGCCCGGCGGCGCCGTCGCAACACCGTGCACTTCTGAACTCAGGAGTGAACGGGAGAGCGTGGACTGCCAAGTACCATCACGGCGTAAGTGTCTGCCTATCCGTGGTGGTGCCGCCGGGCCCGAGCGGAGACTTGCTCCTCGTCTGTGCACTCTAGCGCTAGGTCAGCGGCTAGAGCAACCTATTGCACGGCATTTCAGGCATTTCATCGCGGAACGGCTGGCGAGGTCTGAACCTTCGATCAGCCTACATCTCGGCGTCTGTGGTGCGTTTCGTGCAACACCGGGTACCGCATCCTCAATCAGGGGGATTGCCGAACGGGAGTCGTTCAGGTTTGGAACACTGGGAGGCGCCGCACGGGCCGCGCCCGGTCGGAGTGTTCGGGCCGGGGGAGCCGGTTCATGAGCCGGCTCCAGTACGACAGCGAGCTGTTCTACCCGCTGTCGGGAAAACCGCGCCGCGCCAAGTTCTGCACGGTCGACCTCGAGAACAAGGACGGCGACTCCGAGCGGAAGGGCTTCACCCGGCCGTTTCTCGCTGGCTTCTACGACGGGGCGAGTGGGACCTACCAGGCGTTCCGCGACACCAACCCGGGTGGCGATCCGATGACGCGGCACTTCCGCCCGGGGGGTTGTGTCGACCGGCTCATGTGGTGCTGCCTGAGCGGCAAGCGCCAGGGCATGACGTACTACTGCCACAACGGCGGCGGCTTCGATTTCCTGTTCTTCCTGCCGTGGCTCATGCGGAACCTCGAGAGCAAGGGCTTGACGATGATGCTCATCCCCGTGGGCAATTCGCGGCTGCTCTCGATCCACGTACGGGTGAAGGGGCAGAAGTGGGGCGGGTGGAAGTTCGTCGATAGCCTGCGCACGATCCCGATGGGTCTCGACAAGGCGGGTAAATCCTTTGGCCAGGGCCGCAAGCTGCTCGGTACGGGGGAGGTCCTCGCGCTCGACGGGACACCGTTCACGCTCGACACGCATTCGAGTGACCCGGCGTGGGAGGTCTATAACCGGCAGGACTGCAAGCTCTTGTACGACGTGATGGAGGCCGCGCACGACATCGTGGAGAACGAGTTCGGCGGCGAGATGGGCCTGACGGCGCCCGCGACGAGCATGAAGACGTTCCGGCGCTCGTTTCTGCCGGCGCCCATCTCGCGCGACACGGCAACCCATGCCTTCGTGCGCGAGGGCTACTTTGGCGGGCGCACGGAGGTCCTCCGCACCGAAGGGCACTTCCTTTCGGACTTCGATCTGAACAGCAGCTACCCCGATGCCATGCGCAAGAACATGCCCATCGGGGATGCGCAAGCGTGGGGATCGAGCGTGCCCCCGCTCGACTGGCGTACCCACCGCATTGGCTTCTGTCGGGTCACGGTGCACGTGCCGGACGACATCGCGTTGCCACCGTTACCGGTGCGAGCGGACGGTGCGTTCTTTCCACAGGACTCGGGGCTCGATGGGAAGCTACTGTTCCCGACCGGGACGTTGAAAGGCGTGTGGGAGTGGGACGAGCTCCAGAACGCGGTCGAGAACGGCTGCAGCATCCAGGAGTGGCACGAGAGCGTGTGGTACCGAGCCGGGCCCCTGGTCGCCGAGTTCGTCGAGAAGCTCTACCGCTATCGGGACAAGGCGCACTGCTTCCGGTGTGGCGGGAGCATCGGCTCGGACTATCACTGCACGCCGTGTGACGAGCCTGGGTATCTCGCCGGGTTCGACGCCTGGGCGAAGCTCCTGCTCAACTCCTGGTACGGCAAGACCGGGCAGCGCCCCGAGCGCATGGCGTTCCATCTGAGCGGGGACTCCGACCTGCCCGAGGGCTCGATGCCGCTCATCTCGGAGGACCCCAACTGCCCCATCTGGGTGTCGCACACCGAGGTCGATTCGCCGTTCATCATGCCGCAGATCGCCGCGCGCGTGACGGCCATCGCCCGGGTCGCGCTCTATCGGGCGGCGCGCAAGGCGCAAAAGAGCGTGGTGCGCGAGTGCCTGCGCTGCCATAGCCGCGTGACTTACCGTGGCGAGAAGCGTGGGACGGGCTGGGTCCTCGGCAATCGCATTGGTGGATCGGGCAGTCATGGCGACGAGCACGCGCTGCTCATCGGGATGACCATCGGCCCTCAGGGCAGCGTGTGCCCGTGTGGTGGGGCCATCGAGACGCGCAACGGTCGGGTGTATTACATGGACACGGATTCGCTCCTGGTCGATTGCAACATGGAGACGAGCAAAGAGCTCGGTGCGCTCAAGGACGAAGTGCCGCGCTTTAGCGGCTTTCTGCATGGGCGCTTCTACGCGAGCAAGATGTATCACCTGGCGGTCGAGCCCACGTGGCTGAACATCGACGTCCACATCCGCCGGGCCATGATGTTGCGGGACGGCGAGTACCTGGGCGGACTTGGGCTGCGCAAGAAAGGCGCGACGAGTCTCGATGAGGCAGTGATAGACCCGAAGGAGACCGAGTGGTGGACGGTCCGGAGCAAGGGCCTCTCGCGCGACAATCGGACCCCGGAGAACCTGGCCAAGCTTTACGCCGGGGCCATGCTGCGGCTCGAATGGTGCGCCGATCCCGCCAATCGCTACGCGGACGGCTCCATGAAGGACATGCCCGACGAGGTCCTCAGCGCCGGTACGGTCATCGACGAGCGTCTCGAGCAGCTCGGGACCTTGCTGAACCTGGTCGAGCGGGACGACGCCGGCAACGCCATCCTGCACGAGGAGCCCGACGGCTTCAGCCACGTGACGAGTACGCCCTTCGTCCGGAGCCCGCTCCGGGTGAAGGTGCCCCGGCGTCTGCACCTCGAAGGGGCCAAACGGCGGTTGCTCCCCAACGGGCAAAGCGTGCCCTACTCGGTCGACATGACCGCGGCGCGGCCCGTGTGGTGGACCGAGCGTGAAGCGCGCCGGGCGGTCCTTCGCCAAAAGCGCGCGGCACGCCCCGTGACGGCGCGGGTCGGGCGGAGCGGGGGAGGCAAGTCGTGAAGGGTCTAGCGCGCGTGCCGCGGGTTGGAGACCGGGTGCTGTTTGCCGAGCGCGAAGGGACCTTGAGCGAGCTCACCGAGCGCACGGCGTTGCTCGATCTCTTCACGTCGAGCGCGCGAGTGTGGGTAGCCCGGGGCGATTTCACCGCTGCGGTATGGGACGGGGAGCGGTGGCTCGACTTTCGTGCCGAGCGCCGAGGGTTTCAGGCAGAGCAAACCAAAAAGGACGGTTCGTCAGACGAGTCAAAGGAGTGAGTCATGCATTCGAGTGTCACCTATGGATGTGGTTGTTTGATAACGACGGTCGAGGGCCGGGGCCTCGTCAACGTGCAGCCGTGCGAGGAGCACGCGCACTTCGACATCGTGCGTCGCGCCCTACGCCAGGTGCGCGACGCGCTCGAAGAGGCCCACGAGCAGCTCCCGCCCGGACCGAAGGCGGCGGCATGAAGACGAAAAAGCAGCGCGCGGTGATGTGGAGCGAGCTCGAGCGTGCCAACGGTCGCATCGATGCCGCGTTCGAGCGAGCCAAGCACGAGTCCGACCGCGAGCTCGTGCTCGCCATCCGGGGGCTGTCCTGCGTTCTCGAAGGCATGCTCCTCGACTACGGTCCAAGGCCCGAGCCGTTCCCGCTCTCGAACGTCGAGAGCGTGGAAGCGTTCGGGGTGCCGGATGCGTCGGGCGTCCCGCTGCCATGACGGCGCCGGGGGAGAAGCCCGCCACGGCCGCGTGGAAAGAGCGCTGGCGCATCGAGCTCCACTGCGAGGACTGCCGGGCGGAGTTCGTGGTCGAGCGAGAGGGGGTGCACGTGACGCTCGAGCAGACGCAAACCAACACGCGCCTGGTCCTCATCGCGGTGCCGGAAGTCTGCCCGCTGTGCCGGAACCTGAAGGTCGTGCGAACGCGGGATAGGGTGTTCGAAGGCACGGGGATCTGCTGCTTCCTGTGTCGAAAAGAAGTGTGCGAGTGCGGGGTCGAGCCCCCGAGGAGTGCGTGACATGAGTGACGAAGTAGGGGAAGACGAGTTGTTGGCGGCGGAGCGAGCGCTGAGCACCGAAGAGCGGGAGAGCGCGTTTCTGTACCTGGCGCTCAAGGCGTTCACGGCGCGGCTCGCTCTCTACGAAATCCCGGTCGATCGCGTGCGGGCCTTTCTCGCCGGGGTCGAGCAGGACGCCATGCACGGCTTTGGTACGACCGAGCTCGATCCGACGCTCGACCGCCTGGTCGTCGAGCTGCTCGAACGGCTCATGCGGGTCAAGGCCTATGTCGTCGAGCAGCAGGGCAAGACGGATGGGGAGAGCGCGCCGTGAGAGTCCTGTTCAAGCACGGCACGCGCGAGGTGTCTCGGCTGCTGACATCGGACACGTGCCTGTTGCCGATGGTCGGTGATGACTACTGCTTCGACGAGACCACCTATCGCGTGACGTGCCGCACGTGGAAGGACATCGGTAGCGACAACCCCCTGCAGTGCCGGTTCGAGTGGCTCGTCGTGATCGAGCTCGCCGAGCTCGGAGCCTGGGAGGCCGGGTGATGGAGCGCAAGCGCCACTGGTATGCCGAGCGCCTGGGCGTCGACGGCTTCTACGCAACGGCGCCGGGCAGCGCGGCGCGCGAGATCGAGGAGCGCCATGCTCGCGAGCGCGGCCTCGTGCTCGCCGAGATGAAGGGCGTGGAGGCGATGGTGGGTCTCATCGCTCCGAGCGATGACGAAAAGGCCGCCCCATGAAAAGGCCGTTCAGTCGGCACGTGCGGCACTTCCTCGCGTACGGGGTGTGGCCGCGGCTCACCTGGCAGGACGTGGTGGCCGTGCTCGACCGGGTGTCGGCAGACAATGGCGGCCGAGCGTGTCGCCCGCTGCTCCGAGCTCGGCGGTTTCGATGACCGAGCAGAAGCTCAAAAAGGTCACCGAGGCGGACCGGAAAAATATCGCGCTCGCGACCAGCACCAACCGTCGCGCTGCCGAGAACTTCCGGCGCGAGCTCGTGCGCAAGAAAGGCCCCGGCGTCTGCGGGTGGTGTGGGGCCGAGTCCTGCGGCGCGCTCTGGACGCGTCCCGGCGACGACGAGCCCGGGGGCGATCGGTGCTGCCCCAAGTGCGATCACGAGCCGGTCGAAGGCTGGCAGCACAGTCACACGGCCTGGACGGGCCTGCAGCACTACCCGGTGTGCGCGGTGCCGATGCGCGAGGGGGACGTCGTGTACCTGCGCCGGGATGGCGTCGTGCAATTCATCGAGATGCACGCGCCCGTGCGCGACAGCGAGCTCGGGGGCCCGGAGGAGCCGGACGTACCGATGATCGCGTTCCTCGGTCGGGACGTGGACGTCGCGCTCTATCTGAACGGGGAAGGGGGCCCGACGGGCATCGACCAGTGGGCACGGCGACGCAGCCTCGATCTAGCCTGGCTACCGACGCGCATTCAGGCGGCCGTCGCCCGCGATCTCGCGCGCCGGGAGAAAATCAAGACCGAGGACGAGCGGGCGGCCGAAGCCCACGCCATCAAGGTCGCAGCCGAGATGGAAGCCGAACGCCTCAAGCGCGAGGCATTCAATGCCCGCAAGGACTTGATGCACGAGACCCGCATCGTGATGAGCGAGCTCGGCGCCGATGGTACTGACGATGAAGCCGACGAGGACGACGACGAGTGCGAGATGCCCGACGACGGCTCGGAAGTACTCCTCGACGGGTCGGAAGTGCTCGAGCCGGTCGAGGCGGCGGTCGAGGCAGTGGTAGTGCCCAGGCCCATCAACCTGAAAGCGCCCGTCCCCGTGAAAGTGGGCCCGGGTCGGCCCAAGCGCTCCAAGCGCCAGCGCGAGGCTCGAAAGCGGCAAAAGCGAGCCTGGGTGCGTCAAGAGGCCAAAAGCCGTCTCGAAGTCAAGCGCCTCGAGCGCCTGGCTCGATCGAGGGGCGAAACCCTGGTAAAGGAGGAGGAGTGAGTGCGTGGTCCAACCGTGTCGAACCCCTGAGCGCCGAAGCGCATCGGGCCGCGCTCGCGCGGGCGTTGAAAGAAGCCGACCGTCAGCTCGCGCTGCCGCCGGGCGATCCGGAGACATTGCGCGCGTTCATGGGGCCATCCGTGCCCGTGCCCTATGAGCTCTGGGTCCTCGCGCAGGACGCCGAGGAGTCCGGCTCATGACCGACGAGCTCGTCATCCCCCGGGGCATCACGCGCCACGATTACGATCGGGCCAAGGGCTGGTTTGCTCGGGTGCCGCGCACCGTCGACGGCGCTAAAAAATGTGTGCGACGTCTGTTCTCGGACGGCGTCTATGGGGGGGAGCTCGAGGCCCTGGCCGCCGCCGTGGCGTGGCACCGGGAGCAGAAGCAAGGCGAGCCGCCTCGGGAGCGCAAACGCTTGCCCGGCTACGGTTACGTGCAGCGGGGCGTGCGTCGCTACTGGGCCGCTTCCGGCGAGCTCCGAAGCTACCCGGCCTTCCTCGCCTGGTTCTGGGACGATGCCGGGCATCCGAGATCGACCTCCTGGAGCATCCTGGAGCACGGGGAGGCGGAGGCCGAAGCGCGCTGCCAGGCCTGGCTCGAAAACGAACGCGCCGAGCTCGGCATCCGTGAACCCCTGGCGCAGGCGGGCTGAGTGGAACGTGAGCAGCGCTGGCCGATCGCCTTCGTGTTCGAGGGCAAGCGGGCGACGCTCACTCAGCCGTTCGATTTCACGGCCATTCCGCTGCGCCTGGTCGTCTCCGAGCCGACGCTCGATGCCGTGCTCGAGCTCCGGTTTGGTGGGGCTTCGTTCGTTTTCCGGGGCTGGCCCATTCACCAGCGGACGCACGGGCGCGAGCTCCAGGATGCACGGCTCATCGGTTGGAGCCCGGGGGCGCTGGCGAGCCTCGACGTCGTGCAGGGCTCCATCGCTGCTGCGGCATTCATCTGCAAGGGTACGCCTGAGCTCGATCTCGGGGGTGCTGCGTGAGCGATGGGCCTGCCAAGCCGGATCGCAATGGCATCACGCCCGAGCGCGTGGCGGAGTTGACGGCGGAGCTCGGGTTTCTCGACCTGTGTGCGCTCGTGCTCGCGTACTCCAAGACGAGCACCATGAACATCAGCTGGAAGCATCCATCGGGCGTGACGGTCAGCATCCAGGAGCGCAAGAACCCCCGCAAGGCGAAGGCGCGGAAAGTCGCCTCGTGACACGTCCGAGTGAGCTCTTTCGATCCGAGCGACTGCTGCTCGGTCGAAACCTACCACCCATGCCGCTCGGGATCGTACCCGAGCGCTTCGACGTGTTTCCGCCGTGGGTTGGCTACAGCCAATGTCAAACGGGCGCCGAGCTCGCTCTCGACCGAGACACGATGTCGACCCGCGCGATGGGGCCTACCGTCGTCGTATGCACTATCGGCCGCTACCGGGTACCGGATGAAAAGTGCGATCACTACCCGCGTTGGCGACAGCCCAAATTCTCGATTCTCGCGCTGTGGGTTTGGGGTGAGAAGGACGCCGAGGGCAACATCGTGCTGCCGTGTTTGCACTGGTGGGACGTGCAGGAGAACAGCCGCACCATCGTCCCCCGGCTCGGCTCGTTCTGCGATTCGATAGTGCCTCCGCGCTTCACACAGTTTCAGCGCAGGCTGTGCTTTCACTGCGATGCCAAGACCTCGAGGCTCTCGTGCAGCTGAGTCCGGCGGGTCGTGCCCGCATCCAGCGCACCGAGGGGTTTTCGCTCACCGCCTACCCCGACACCAAGGACGCCCAGGGTCGGCAGCTGTACTCGATCGGCTATGGGCACCTCGGAGCGAAGAAGGGCGACGTCATCACGCGAGCCGAGGCCGAGCGGCTCTTCTCGAACGACATCGCCAAGCACGAGCTCAATGTGTCGTTGACGACCCCGAACGCGACCCAAGCGCAGTTTGACGCGATGGTCTCGCTCTCCTACAACGTGGGCACGGCGGGGTTTGCCGGCTCGACCGTTGCCCGGCTGCACAACGCGCGCGACTATCAGGGGGCGGGGGACGCGTTTCGGATGTGGAACCTCAGCGACGGCGGCGTCAATCCCGTACTCGTCAACCGGCGCGAGGACGAGCGCGGCCTGTACCTCTACGGCTACGACTACTCGGCGCCGCACCCGGGAGCTCGCCCGAAGCCGGTTGCGCTCCCGAGTGCGCAGGCCGCGACGGGGCTCGGGCTCGCGGTGGCCGTGGCGGCGTTCGCATACTTTGCCCTACCTCGTGTCCCGTTCACGCGCCGCGTGCTCGCGCTCGGGGCCTAGTTCAGGCTAGGCTCGCTCGTGCCGGGCAAACCATCGGCGGGTGGTGACGCAGGCTCGGCGTACCGAGCCGGTCTGGCTCCAACTAAAAAAGGCCGGGCTCCCTGCCGTCACGAGCGGCAGGGAGCCCCGGGGCCCCCTCGGTCGACTCGGTTTCGTTCTCGGCTGACGCCTCCGCGCTAAACCTGCTA
>Ga0068871_100003637_pt1 | contig 10592 bp, 6 predicted proteins | sample KBSMisM72_FD_72750 | JGI IMG/M metagenome (GOLD analysis project Ga0068871, IMG submission 72750) | Miscanthus rhizosphere microbial communities from Kellogg Biological Station, Michigan, USA - KBS Miscanthus M7-2 | ecosystem: Host-associated > Plants > Roots > Rhizosphere > Soil ...
ACTTCTCACGGAGATAGTTCCTTTCGTGTTGAATATATCGTCCAGGACCTAGAGCGCTGGAACGAACTAGGCCGAAGGACGCATCCTAGAATTGCTTCAGACCTTCGGTAAGCTCGACGGAGACTCCAAAAGGGTCGGTGAAACTCGCGCTGGCAAAACCCTTGTGGCGCGATTTGCTGTAGGGCTCGTCGAACTTTACGCCATCCGCCGCCAGCTTCTTGCAGAAAGCTTCCAGATTTGTAACCTCGAACCCGATATGATCCAGAGTACGCCCTTTGGTGGGCACTCCCAAGTTCGTTTGCAGGAGCTTCTCCATGAACGACGAACTCGGCGGCTCGCCCTGAATCAGACCGACCGCCGGAGCAGTCTTGCTGATCGGATCTTCAATAGACGACACCACGCTGATACGGAGCCCCGGAATTCCCACAACGCTCACGCCGTTGTTGATCTTTTGTCCCTTTTGCGCCCCGAAAGTCTTGATGTACCAAGCTTCCGCCTCCGGGACGCTGGGCTTCGACAGCCACAGCATGATCAGTGGACTGGCGATCGGTTCCGTCATCGCTTTGTCTCGATTCAGGCGCACCTTCAGGTCGTCGGGCGAGTAGGCATATCCCAGCTTTACGGTTGGAACATATGCGCTGGGTAAGTACTCCGCGTTGACTCCCGCGGCCTTCCACGTGGCGACGCTCTCTTCGTCATTCGGAACGAGGAAGCCGACGTGATTCACAACCGAGCCATATGTGCCGCCCGTGGGCGTTCCTTTGGTCAGGAAGATGAAGACTCCGGGGAACTTCATTACTCGGGTTTGGTCTATCGTGATGGCCTTGCCACCGAGCGTAGTCCAAAATTTCTCGCTTGCGTCCACGTCGCGGACAATCGTATGAAAATGGCCCAACGTCACGCCGGCCTCGTTTGCGGGTTGCAGTTGCGCCCACATGGCCGACCACGGGCATAGCAAAAGAAGGCCGAGTAATGCCTTTTTCATTGGAGTGCTCCTCTTACGGGAATAAACGGACGGACGTTCGTTACTGCATCACTTCGATGTAGCCAATTTTAGCGGCGTGAGCACCCGACCACCACACGCGATTCGGATGACTGCGATCGACCTCAATGCGGCGTACATCCAAGTCGGCGCTCGGCAGAGGAAATTCAACAAATGTGTTGTTGCTCGGATCGAAGCGCGCAATCCTGTCGGAGAAAATTTCGTTGACCCAAATCAGATTCCGCTTTGTGTCGACATCCACGGAATAAGGACCCGCGTCCGCGCTAGGTGGGGTAAACTCCGTGGCTTTTCCAGTTTGGGCCTCGATCTTCACCAACTTGCCGGCCTCGGTTGCCGCAACCCACAAGTTCCCTTTCGCGTCCATCCCCATTCCGTGCAGGTCCGATCGTTCCGTGGGTACGTCGTGGGGAACAAGTTCTCCTGTTTGCGCATTCAGTTTCGCGACTACGTTGCCCACTTCCTCGGCGACCCAAACCGTGTCGTTCGCCGTGACCGCCAGGCCAAAAGGATCCGAACCTCGCGGTATCGGAAATTCCGTCACCTTCTTCGTTCGTGGATCCAGCTTGAGCACCTTTTGCGCTGTCAAGCGCGACGCCCAGACATTGCCATTTGAAAAACGCAGCGTCGCAATGCGAGCTGGTCCCACATCCGGAACTGCCCAGCGATACTCGGGAATGGGAAAGCTGGTGAACTCCTTGCTCGTCGGATTGAATTGGAGAATACGCGCGTTGAGGCCGTCATCCACGAACCACACGCGATCCTGCGGATCGACAGCCACTGCATTCAACTGAAATTTAGGATTCTTGCCCGCCGGCACTTGGATGCGGGTATAGGCTTGCAAATTGGGGTCAAACCGGCCCAACATGCCGGTGTTCCGTTCGCTGACCCAAGCGATCCCTTGCGAATCCACGGCGATGTCATTGGGCATTGAATCGGCAGGCAGAGAAAATTCCATGGCGATGAATTTGGCAGAGGCGCCGCTGAGCAACCCCGGAGGCAAGTTCCGGTTGGGATGCGCGGCAGCTCCCGGAACGGCCCAGGGCTCCGCCACTTTCGCGTCCAGCGGCGACTGTGGCCCGAAATTCTTGGCGAGATAGTCGATCAATAGGTCAAAACGTTTGCCGCCGACGAACTCATCGTCCTTCAGCGCGAACCATAACGGCATGCGGCGGCCCAGCAAGTCGTGATACATCCTGTGGACGGTCCCTTCCCACTTTTCCTTGCTCTTGCGTGCCGTGACCGTCCATTGCAGGGTGTGGCATTCCTTGCAATCGGAGATCGCGATCTCTTTGATCTCGGCGGGATTAGATCCCGGCATCAACTTCGCATAGTCCTCGTCCGTCAGTCGCTTGGCGACGGCGGGGATCTGCAGCGGCGCGTTCAAGACCACGTCCACATTCACTTGCCTGCCACTGCCAACGTCAACAGGTCCAGCCGACATGCCCTGACTGCTGCCGCCAAACGCCTGCACCTGATATTCGCCCGCCGGAAGACTCGGTGACGCATAGCGGCCTTCTCCCTGGCTGACGACGCTAAACGCTAGGCCCAAGTTATCGTTCTTAATCTTGACGATCGCACCGGTGACGGGTTGCCCCGCTGCGTTCTTCACGACTCCGGCAATCCCGGTATTTTGCGCTTCGAGCGGCGGAGCAATGATGGCCAAGAGAATGGCGGCAGCCGCCGATGTGGTTGACCGCGCTATTAAGTTAGGTATTTTCGACATAGTTATGGAGAGCTTCGCTTTTCCAGCGCGGAACTGGATTGCACTCTGAAACCCGCCCATCTCAGGTTTCGTGATCCGCTAGTAAGTGCCCGGCGCCGTCTCGTTACAGCGTAAGCAGTTCGAGCTTGCCTGTACTGTCGCCGAGATTATCCACCCGAACGCCGATCACATCCAGCATCGCGAGATACATATTCGTCATCGGAGTACCCTTTGCGTAACGCGTATGACGGCCGCCTTTGATTTTGCCATCCGCGCCGCCGACCATGGCCACCGGGAGGTCTTGATTCAAGTGCATGTTTCCGTCGCTCATGCCGGCGCCGTAGACCAACATCGAATGATCCAGCAAGGAGCCGTCGCCATCGGGAGTGGACTTCATGCGGTCCAGGAAGTACGCAAACAATTTCACGTGATAAGCGTCGATCTGTGCTTTCTTCCCCATGAGAGTAATATCGCCCCGATGGTGGGAAACTGCGTGATGTGCTTCCGGCACGCCGATGTTCGAGTAGGTCCGGACGCTCGATTCGTGTGCCAGCATGAACGTGGACACACGCGTCAAATCCGTTTGATACGCCAGAACCTGCAAATCGAACATCAGCTTGGCGTATTCTTCGAACTCAGCCGGGATACTGCCACCCGGGCGTGCGATACTCGGCAGTTCGCGGGATGCCTGCGCTTCGGCAATTTGGATGCGCCGCTCGGTATCGCGAATAGCGTCTAGGTATTCACTGATCTTGGCGCGATCCTTTGAATGAAGCTTTGTCTTGAGCCGTCCGACTTCTTCGCTCACGGAGTCGAGAATGCTGCGGCTTTCCGCGATCTGAGCGCGTCGCGCCGCTGAATCCGTCGTGTCGCTATCACCGAACAAACGCTCGAACACTACGCGCGGCCGATTTTCCATCGGCAGCGGCAGCGTAGAACTCTTCCACGACAGGTTGGCGTAAGCGCAGGTCAGTTCGCCTTCGCAGATACCGGCCGGGTCGCTCCCATCGAGCGCCAGTTCCAGGGACGCGAGTTGCGTCTCCTTCCCCAATTCCTTCGCGGCTAACTGGTCGACGGAAACGCCCAGTTGAATATCGGCGCCCTTCGTCAACTTGGGATGCACGCCGGTCAAATACGCGGACGTAGTTCGCGTGTGAAAAGCGCCGCCCTCACCGGGAAGGGCATTGGCCTGGTTCGCATCCAGACCGCTCAGTATGTTGAGCTGATTTCGGAAAGGGGCCAGCGAGCTGAGGGTGGGAGTCAACTCGAAAGCGGCACCCTCCTTCGCAGGCGTCCATTGGCTCATGTTGATCCCGTTGGGAACGTAGAAGAATCCCATACGTACGGGACTCTTGGCCGCGCCGAACGCTGGTACCATCCCGTCCAAAAAGGGAAGCGCGAGAGTCGTTCCCACTCCACGCAAGAACGCGCGGCGCGGAATGGCTTTCTTAAAAATCGTCATAGCTCCCTTGTCCTCCTCATTTGAAACGGCTCGCTGTTCACAATTCCGAAAATCAGGTCGGACCAGTGATAACTGTTCGGCGCGGCTTGCTTCAGTATCTTCCGCAACGCCGGCTGATCGTAGTACTCCACTCCGCGGCCTAACGCGTAAGTAAGGAGTTTCTCCGTCACCGTCAGCGCTAACTGATCGGGCTTGCCTACAAAGATCTTTCGCAGCTCGCTGGCCCCGTTAAACTTGGTACCATCCGGAAGCGTTCCGGAGGTGTCGATCAGCGTGTTAGCCGCGCCTTCCGTTGTACGCCACTGGCCAATCGCGTCGAAATTTTCCAGCGCGAATCCAATTGGATCCATGCGCGAATGGCAACTGGCGCAAGCGGCGTTTGCACGGTGTTTTTCCATGGACTCGCGCACCGACTTGATCTTGCCGTCGTCACCACGATCATTCAAGGCAGGAACGTTCGGCGGCGGCGGCGGTGGAGGAGTCCCCAGGATGTTTTCCAACACCCACTTGCCGCGCAAAACTACCGATGTCCTGGTGGCATACGAAGTCAGCGCCAAAACGCTGCCTTGTCCCAGCAACCCTTGCCGGTTTTCATCCGTCACTGTGACGCGGCGGAAGCGGCTGCCATAAACATCCCGAACTCCGTAGAAGCGCGCCAGCCGTTCGTTGAGGTAAGTGTAGTCAGCGTTCAGAACGTCCATGAGCGGGTGATCTTCCTGCACCATGCTCTGCAGGAAAAGCTCAGTCTCCCGCGCGAAGGCCTCCTGCAGCGTTCCGTCGAAATCGGCAAACGTCACGATATCGGGTTTCACGTCCTCCAGGCGGCGCAGTTGCAACCACTGCCCGGCGAAGTTCGTAACCAGCGATTTCGCACGCGGATCGCGCAGCATCCGCTGGACCTGCTGTTTCAGAATCGCGGGATCCTTCAACTTTCCGTGTTCGGCGGCGTCGAGAAGTTGGTCGTCCGGAATGCTGCTCCAAATAAAGAACGATAACCGCGACGCCAGTTCAAAATCGCCGACACGATGGAACGACCCGGGAGCCGCATTCTCCGGGTCGGTCTCGATGCGGAACAAAAACTGCGGACCCACCAGGATTCTTTCCAGAGCGACGCGGATTCCCCCTTCAAAGCCGTCCTTCTGCCGGCCGACTTTGTACATCGCCATCAGCGTCTGGACATCTTCTGGGGCCGCAGGCCGGCGATATGCGCGGCGTGCGAGATTCGAAAGAATCTTTCGGGCGCAGGCGTCTTCGTCGGCGGCGTTCGGCGTCGGCTTAGATGCAGTGCCATTCGCCGTGCCAGTTGGATTGCAAACAAAAATCTTGCGGCGGCTGGGCGTGTCCCCGGGTCCTTTCACGTTGTATGGACCGCTGATGTCTACGCGCTCGAGCCAGGGCTCGGCGGTTTTTCCGCCTCGGCGAGGATTATTGCTCCCGACGCGATAAGGGCCTTCGGCCTCGGCCGTATTCTCGACGAAGAACGCGGCGCGGATGGTGTGCGGGCCGCCGGTTACCGGGATCCGCATCAACAAACCCTCATCCGCCTTGATTCGCTCGTATTCTTCCTGCACCATATCGCCGCGACAGGATACCAGGGCGCCCGTGACGCAGTTCCCGCCGCCATCGCCGGCGGATCTCCCGTAGTGCTCCCCGCCGAACGTGAAAAGCTTCGGCTCATCGGAATCTAAAACCACCGCAATGCTGCGCTTCAACCCCACGCCGCGAACCGCGCCATCGGCAAACGCACCGCCGCCTCTTTTCAGTCGCAGCTTGATCACGTACTCGCCGTCGGCCGGAAAATTGTGTTCGATTGCGATGCCGCCGCGGGATCCCAGGGGTTGTTCCTCGTTCATCCGATCCGCCTGCGCAAGGTTGTCCTGTACCGGATAAGATTCCACCGTGGAAGGCGCCGCCGCATTGCCGACGGCCAAACGACTGACTTTGCGAGCCGCCGCCATATAGCGTTCCATCAACGCGGGAGAGACCGACAGCACGTCGCCGTTGTTATCGAAACCATAACCGGCATCGTCGGCGGGCAGGAGCGCCTTGGCATCCACATCGACATCCACCAAATCCCGGACTGCGTTAGAGTATTCAAAGCGATTGAGACGGTGGACGGTGGGAGTCCCGGGATTCGGCCGCGCTGCGGCCGCGCGATCAATTGAGGTTTCCAAATATGAGGCCAGCGCGTCGTTCGCGGCTTTGTCGGGTCGAGGTAGCCCGGCCGGTGGCATCGAACCTGTCCGCAACTTGCGAATGACCTTCTCCCACAGTTCGGCCCCCGCAGGAACATTCTCGATATCTGCCTTGTCCAGCAGCAGGCTCGCGGTTCTTGTTTTTTCGTTGTGACACGTAACACAGTAGCGATTCACCACCGCGCGCTGAGCCGCGGCGGATGATCCCTGGGGCTTAGTCGCAGGTGCCTGAGCGGCCAGGGGAAGAGAGTATCCGAGTAAAGCAATTCCCACCACCCCCAAGATTCTTTTCAGCATGATTTTTCCACTCGCCACTTGGGCCTCAACCTTTTCTTTCCAGAACCGGTACAAAAAACGTCGGCGAATGGCATCCCGACGAGTCTCCGTCTTAGTTCGCCGCTCCCGGTCCTGCTGACGAATCTGCCACGATATTCCGGCCCGTTAGCTTCCGAATTAGAGTCGCGGTGCTGGGGTGTTTCTTTGCCTCGCTGAAATCCGGCATAAGGCCGTTGGGGTCGCCCTCGGCGATGCTGAGGGGTGTCATCCCAAAATAGTCTTGCGCGTCCAGATTGGCTCCTTTTTCCGCCAGCAACTGAATGATATCATCGGCTCCGGTATATGCCGCGCCATGCGCCGCAGTCATACCCGCGCCGGGAATGTTCGTTGCGGTATCGTCACTCGCAGCATTCACATCGGCGCCCAGTTCCACCAGCATCTTTACGGCTTCCAACGCCTGCTTGGCTTCCGCCTTTGGACGCACATCACCGCGCCAACGCCCCACACCACCCACTACCATCAGGGGCGTTGTGTGATCCACCGTCGTCAGGTTCGGATCGGCTCCCTTCGCCAAAAGCGCCTTCATAATTTCGATGTCAGCTGTACAGGCCGCCAGAAAGAACGGCGTCGCTCCCACCAACCGCATCATGGGGCGGTCATTGACGCCGAGCCGCCGAAGTGTCTTCGTGATGCGAGCATTGGGATCCGCGCCGTGGTCCAGCAGCGCGCGAACCACACCAGCCATGTTGGGGCGAAACAGGTAGTTTTGATCGGTGTTATTTTCGTTGTCCGTGCCGCCGCGCAAAACCGACAGACCTTTTCGCATGGCGTAGTGCAGCCCTGTCAAACCGTCTCCGTCCTTTGCGTTGGGATTCGCACCCTTATCCAATAAGAACAGCGCGAAGGCTTCGCGCCCGCTATCGATCGCCAGGAGCAACGGATTCAATCCGCCCGGGCCGGCCTGATCGATCTCCGCTCCCTTTTCGAGCAACAGTTTGCCGGATTCGACGTCACCCTGACGGGACGCATAGAGGAACGGCGTGAAGCCGCCCTTAGTTTTGGCCTTGACGTCGGCGCCGTGCTCCACTAGCGCGCGAACCGCCTCTTGATGGCCTTCTTCTAAGGCCCACATGAGGGCGGTTTGCCCCCGCTCCTTTTCGGCGGCGTTGACGTCCGCGCCGCTTGCCAGGAGAAGCTCGACCGTCTTTGCGTTGCCCGTTCGCGCGCAGCGCATCAGCGCCGTCTCTCCCGCGCGCAGCAAGGGGCCATTAACTTTCGCACGAGCCTGGGTCAACTTTTCGACCATCGCTGCGCTTCCGTTGTTGCACGCCTCCCACAAGGGAGTGTCCCCGAAGAAGCTCGCCGCATTCACGTCGGCCCCGGCCTTGATCAAAAGTTCCGCGGATTCCAGATCATCCCAGTGCGCCGTCCACATCAACGCGGATTCACCGCCGGGTTCATGTGCGTTCACGTCGGCGTGCTGTTTGAGGAGCAAGGCCACCGCCGTCTTATCTTGTTTCTCCGCGGCCTGCGCCAAACGGTAATCCCCCGTTGCAGCAAAACCCGCTACTGAAAACACGACAAATATCAGCCCGGAGAAATGGGCGGTTTTCTTGCTCATTCGATACCTCTAAACCAGTCTATGCCAGTATTTTGCAAAGCGGTCCGTGCGGGTCAACCGTCGATTGGCATGGGCAAATGCGCGCCGGAGAGCGACAATTACGCTGCCGCCCGCGCTTAGAAGCGATTGAGACCTTCCGTCAGCTCGATCGAAACGCGCCAGGGATCCGTGAATTCTGCGCTGGCGAAACTCTTGTGACGTTTCTTGCTGTAAGGCTCGTCGAACTTCACGCCTTGGGCCTCCAGTTTCTTGCAAAACGCTTCGAGGTTTTTCACTTCGAATCCTATGTGGTCCAACGCTCGTCCCTTTGTCGGGGCACTGGGCTCGGCGTGTGCGGTCCAGCGGATGAAATAAACACCCGGCAGGTTACCGGTCAAGTTCGCACCAAGCTCCCCCGGTACGGCTCCGAACATCGCCGTGTACCAGTCCCGCATCTCCTTCCGGATCGCGACGGGAACGTAGATATGCATGTGGTTGCTCTCGATCGAAATATTCGAAGGCAGCAGCGGATAAGGGTCTTTGCCATTCTCCTGCGTCACTTCGACCTCGATATCGTCCGGCGAGTAGACGTTGCCCACGGTATTCCCGTTGAGCGGACTCTTGCTCACCCTCCCCACCTTTACGCCAGCGGCCGCCCACTGCGCGATTGATTTCTCGGGGTCTAGCACTCCGAAACCGATGTGATCCACCACCGATCCTCGACTGCCGGCCGAAGGCGTTCCCGGCGTCATGAAGATGAAGACTCCGGGGAATTTCATCACGTCAACACCGTCGATCTTCATGGCGGTGCCGCCCAAGATGGTCCAGAACTTCTTGGTGGCGTCCACATCGCGCACGATGGTATGCCAGTGCCCTATCGACACACCCATCTCATTCGGAGGCCGCAACTGCGCCTGGCTTTGCGCTGTGAAATACAAGCACGCGACCGTAAGAACGAAGCTTATCTTCCTCACGAATTCATCCCCCTCCGCTAGAGCTTAGAACGTCAGCTTCAAACCAAGCTGAATCCGGCGGGATTCGGTCGCCGTTCTGGAAATAATTCCCGCCGCTGAGGGAGTTCCCACCGTTTGCGTCGGGAAACCTAGATTCGTGTGGTTAAGGATATTGAATCCTTCCGCACGGAACTGAAGCCCAACCCGTTCCGTGATACGAGTAGCTTTGAAGAGAGAAAGATCCCAATTCACCAATGCGGGGCCTCTCAATACGTTTCTCCCGGTATTTCCGAACGTTCCAAACGCTGGCACTACGAACGCAGTCGGATCGAACCATTTCGTCGGCAGGCCAACGATGGGGTCGCCGGTAAAGGCCGGATTCCAGGAAGCCCGGTCAGGACTCGACGTGTTCCCGGTTCCAGACTGGTTGGAGCCAATCAAGGCCGTAATCGGGAAACCGGTGGTCCGGGTTACGATGGTGTTCAACTGCCAACCGCCAATCAATTTTTCCATCGCCCCATTGGCCCCGCTCAGGAATGTCTTGCCTCGCCCGAAGGGCAATGCATAACTCATGTTCCCGCTGATTTGATACTTTGCGTCGAGGTTAGACACCGACCATTCCCTCTTTAGGTTAGTGATGTCCATCACGCCGCCCTGGTTGTTGGCGCCAGTGGGGTTGGTGAGCGCGGTCCCCATATCCATGCTCTTGGACCAGGTGAAGTTGGTACGGAACTGCAACCCTCTCGCGAGCCGCTTCGAGAGATCCACTTGCAGCGCGTTGTAATTGCTGTTGCCCGCAGCGATATTGAAGATGCCGCTCGCCAAATATTGGTTCGGCCTGAGTCCTATCGGGACATATTGAGCCCCTTGAGGCACGGTGGACCGCGTGGCAGCTGAGGTACTCACTCCGCCGGCGAGGCAGCCCGCGGGTTTGGTACAGATCTGCGCGGCGATTTGGTCGGGATCGATCTGGATTGGCGCATGGTAGCCCTGGAATCCGAGATACCCGAGGCGCAACGCCATGTCTTTGAACAATTGTTGCTCCAGCGTGAAGGTCCACGATTCGTTGGTCGGAATCTTGTAGTTGCTCTCTATCCCATGGGGCGAGTAGATGGAGCACGCACCCGTTACGTTCGGGCCGCAGGTGGGAGGAAACGAGGTCCTCGTATTAACCGGAATGATGCTGAAGAGCGACACGTTCGAAAAGGATGCGGCCGCATTAAATGGCTGGGCGCTATCCACCAGATAGAAGAGCTCATCCACCATATCGTGCTGCGTTCCGAACCCGGCACGGATCGAAGTTCTCCCCTTGCCGAACGGGTCCCAGGCAATACTGACGCGAGGCTCCATAAGCCACTTTGAATTATTCTCGGTATTAAATTGACTGCCCACGACCGGTTC
>Ga0068871_100003638_pt1 | contig 10591 bp, 9 predicted proteins | sample KBSMisM72_FD_72750 | JGI IMG/M metagenome (GOLD analysis project Ga0068871, IMG submission 72750) | Miscanthus rhizosphere microbial communities from Kellogg Biological Station, Michigan, USA - KBS Miscanthus M7-2 | ecosystem: Host-associated > Plants > Roots > Rhizosphere > Soil ...
CTCGAACCAGCCGAAGCTCCGCGGATCCGGTGCGCCGGCGGCGGACAGGGCGAGCACCGTCTCCGCCAGATCTGCGCGGGCAATCTCCGGCAAGTCTCGTTCGGCGCGCGCCTTCAGATCCGTCGCGGTGTACAGCCGGAGGCAGACGCCGGCACGGGTCCGGCCCGCTCGCCCCGCTCGCTGAGCCGCGCTGGCCTGGCTGATGGGCTGGACGCGGAGGGACGGCAATCCGCTCCAGGGAGAGTGCGTCGCCACGCGGGCGAGACCGGAGTCGATGACCGCCGCGACGCCCTCGATCGTCACCGACGTCTCGGCCACGTTGGTCGAGAGGATCAGCTTCCGGTCCTTCGACGGTCGTACCGCGCGGTCCTGGGCGTCCGCGGGAAGGTCTCCATGGAGCGGGAGCACCCGGAAGCCGTGCCGCTCGGCGTACTCGGCGCACGCGTCCTGCGCGCGGCGGATCTCGGCGGCGCCGGGGAGGAACACGAGGACGTGTCCGTCCGCGACCCGTGGCGCGAGGCGCTTCAGACCGGCGAGCACCTGTGCGTCGAGATGGCGCGCGTCCGCGGCGGGCAGATGCTCGATCTCGACGGGAAAGGCGCGCCCCTCGGCGGTGAGCACCGGCGCGTCACCGAGGAACCTCGCCACCGGAGCGGGGTCGAACGTGGCCGACATCACGGCCAGCCGGAGCCCGGGACGGCGCTCGCGAAGGCGCCGGAGGAGGGCGAGGCCCAGGTCGGTGGGCAGGTGGCGCTCGTGGAACTCGTCGAGCACGACGGCGCCCACGCCCCGGAGCTCCGGATCCGACAGCAGACGCCGGGTGAGGATGCCCTCGGTGACGAAGCGGACCCGCGTGGCGGCGGAGGCCACCTCCTCGAAGCGAATCTGGTAGCCGACGCGCCGACCGACCGGCTCGCCGAGCTCCTCGGCGACGCGGGTGGCGGCGAGGCGGGTGGCGAGGCGCCGAGGCTCGAGGACCCACAGCTCTCCGTCGAAGCTGCCCGCGTCGAGCAGGGCCCGGGGGACGCGGGTGGTCTTGCCGGCGCCCGGCGCGGCCTGCAGGACGAGCGTGCCCCGTTTCGCCACCGCCTCCACCACCGACGGGAGGAGCGGATCGATGGGCAGCGGCGCGAGCATCGTCAGCTCCCGCGCGGCGGACGGGTCCGGCGCCCGGACCCGCGAGGAGACGGAGGTCGCGCCTTCTGCGACCTGGGCGCGACGGCGGTCGCGGGCTCAGATGCGCCCGTCGCTGCGGCGCGCCTCGAGGGTGCAGCGCCGGGCTGAGGTGTCGCCGTCGATCCTTCGGTGGCGCGTCTCGAGGATGCGGCGCCAGGCTGAGGTGCCGCAATCGATCGCGGTGCGGCGCGGCTCGCGGGGGCGGTGCCTGGAACCGGAGCTGCAGTCGATCGTCCGGTGGCGCGGCTCGAGGGTGGGGCGCCGGGCGGAGGTGCCGCCGTCGATCGTGCGGTGGAGCGGCTCGAGGATGCGGCGCTGAGCGGAGGTGCCGCAGTCGATCGCGTTGCGGCGCGGCTCGAGGGTGGGGCGCCGGGGGGAGGTGCCGCCGTCGATCGTGCGGCGGAGCGGCTCGCGGGTGCCGGGCCCGACGGAGCGGACGCCCTCGGCGCTGAGCTTCCGGACCGGACAGCCTGGCGGGTAGCGGACGCACGCTCCGGCGACGGACCCGGCGCGGTCGCATGCGGCGCCTGCACGTTCGCCGTGGCGCTGGTCGCGGGCCGGGGCGAACGGTCCTTTCTGCGCGTCGTTGTGCCCGCGGCGGCGGAGTCGCCGGAGACAGGCCCGTTCGGAGCTGGGCCCGCAGCGGCGGTCGCCGGGGGACTCTCCTTCCGCGTCGTGCTCGTTCGCCGGGACGCTCTGGACCGAGACGTCGACGCCGCGGTGGCCTCGGCCCTCGCGTCCGGAGCCGGTCCCGCGTCGGCGGTCGCCGGGGGACTCACCTTCCGCGTCGTGCCCGCGCGCCGGGGCGTTCTCGACCGGGACGTCGACGCCGCGGCGGCCTCGACCCTCGCGTCCGGAGCCGGTCCCGCGTCGGCGGTCGCCGGGGGACTCACCTTCCGCGTCGTGCCCGTTCGCCGGGGCGCTCTCGACCGAGACGTCGACGCCGCGGCGCCCTCGGCTCTCGCGTCCGGAGCCGGTCCCGCGCCGGCGGTCGTCGGGGGATTCACCTTCCGTGTCGTGCCCGTTCGCCGGGGCGCTCTCGACCGAGACGTCGGCGCCGCGGCGGCCTCGGCCCTCGCGTCGGGTGCGGGCTCGTTCGCGGCGGCGTCCTCCGCGGGAGCGGATTCCTCGGCCGGTGCAGGGACACCGGTCGCGGAAGAATCCGTCGATCCCGCGGCCGCATCGGCCGGGCGGCCCCGCCTCGGAAACACCTCGTCGATCCGCTCCGGCCGGTCCGCCAGCGCTGCGCGCGCCACCCAGCGGACGCGCTCGAGCAGGCGCGTGGTCCGCCCGGCCAGCGCGAGGAGCCTCGTCCGCACCGCCTCCGCCTCCGCGCCCGAGAGCGCAGGTCGATCCCGCTCCGCGGCCCACGCCGCGCCGGCGCCGGCCAGCGCCTCGAGGGCGGCCCCGAGAGCGGTGTGCGTGGCGAGCTCGGCCAGCCGCCGGACGACGTACCCCGAGGTCAGCCTGCGCTGGAGCTCGGTCTCCGCGGCCCGGGCCTGATCGCCGTGCCGCCGGAGCGACGGGCCTCGCCACACCGGGAACAGCGACTCGACCAGCGGGCCGCGCTCCGACTCGAGCGCGTGAATGGCGGTCCGGAGCGCCTCGGCGGCATCGACCCAGGCAGAGAGCAGCGACGCCTTGCGGGCACGGGCCTCGGAGGGCAGCTCCTCCAGCCACACCGCCTCCGCCCGGACCGAGTGCCGCTCCGCCTCGTCCCGCTCGACGAGGTCGGCCGCCCCGCGGAGCCAGGCGGCCTCGACGCCGGCGTCCCCCAGCGCCTTGGCGGCGGCACGCAGCCGTTCAGCGAGCCCTTCCAGGCTGCCGAGCAGGATCCAGGCCGCGCGAGGTGACGGCGATGCGGCGCTCGCGCTCAGCGCAGCGCTCCCAGCACCGCCACCATCGCCTCCGGAGCCGCGAGGTTGGCGAACGCGTGCGTCGCGCCGGCGGCCACGAGCTGCTCGGGCGTGAAGCTCCCCGTGCCCACGCCGACGGACTCGGCGCCGATGGCCTGCGCGGCGGCGACGTCCTTGGGCGTGTCGCCGATGACCACCACCCGGCACTCCTCGAGCGGAGCGCCGAGCAGCGCCGCGCCACGCTCGGCTCCCCGCCGGATGAGCGCGGTGCGGTCCTCGTCGTCGCACCCGAAGCCACCGAAGGCGAACCGGTCGTAGATCCCGACGCGCTGGAGCTTGATCCGTGCGCCCTCGCGGATGTTGCCCGTGCCGAGGCCGACGGCGATCTCCCGGCGCTCGCGCGCCCGGTCGACCGTCTCGGACATTCCGGCGTGCACGCGGTACGTCGCGTCGGGGGCAGAGGCCACCTCGTCGGCGAGCACCCCGAGGTAATCCACCAGCACCTGGTCGATGAGCGCCTCGGTCGGCTCGACCCCGATGGCCCGCATGCCGGTGCGGACGATGGCCCGGTCGGTCATCCCGTCGAGGCGGAAGGTGCGGCAGGCGTCGCGGCGCCCGAAGGAACGCTCGAACGCGATCTCCAGCGCACGGCGCCCGACGCCCCCGGTGGTGACGAGCGTGCCATCGACATCGAAGAGAAGGACGGTGGGTCGCATGCTTCAGGGCTGGGCCTGGGCCAGGGACGCCTGGAGGCGCTCCCGGACGCCGGGGTCCTCCTCACGCTCTAACCGGTCCTCGAGCGACTTGCGAGCTGCGGCGCCTCCGGCCCGCCCGAGGCCGCGCGCCGCTGCAGAGCGCACCGACGGGTCCGGCGCCCCGAGCAGCGGGCCGAGCCGCGCCACGGCCTCGTCGCGGTCGTGCGAGCCGAGCTCCTCCGCCACCGTGTCGCGCAGGGCAGGCGTGAGCCGCGGAGATGCGACGGCATCGCCCAGCGCGCCGAGCCCGGCACGTCCTGGCAATCCGGCCAGGGCGCGAGCGGCGACGAGACGCCGGGCATCGGATGCCTGCGTGTCGAGGAGCTCGGCCTGGAGGGCCGGGACCGCCTCCGGACCGATTCCGGCGAACTCGGGGACACCGGCGTCGGGCGCATCGAGCAGCGCCGCCACCCGGGACCGCGCCTCCTCGCTGGTGCGCGCCGGGCCCACCGAGCGCGCGCAGGACGCGGCAGCGAGGCAGGCGGTCAGGACGGTGGCGAACCGGGACATGCGCGGCGGCGGAGTGTACCCTCGGGGCGGGACATGGCCGGACGGGTCGTCTTCATCGTGCAGCGCGGCGGCTACGAGCCGGCGTACCAGGCAGCCTCCATGGGCATCACCGCGGCTGCGCTGGGGGACGAGGTGGTGTTCGTCTTCGCCTTCGAGGCGCTTCGCCAGCTGTGCCGCGGGGACTTCGGCCGCGCGCAATCCGACCGCGAGATGGCCGAGGGAGCGCGGGCCGAGGGCGTGGGAGTGCCGCCGCCGGCGCAGATGCTGGCGGAGGCGCGTGGGCTCGGAGCCCGGTGCATCGCCTGCGACACCATGCTCAAGCTGGCGGGAGTCTCGCTGGCCGAGGCCGAGCGCGTGCTCGACGAGGTGCTGGGCCTCGCGGCCCTGTGGCGCCTCACCGAGGACGCGCGCGTCCTCACCTTCTGACGCCCCTCGGGCGCTGGTAGTGTCGAGGGGGTCCTTCCGCGATGCGTTCTGTCCTCATCGCCGCCGCCGCCGCGTGCCTGGTCACGGCGCTGTCCTGCCAGACCTACGAGTTCGTGCCGGTGGGACCGCTGACGATCTCACAGGAGAAGAGCAGCACCCCGATCGTCATCAAGAAGTTCAAGCCCAACGTGATGGTGCTGGTCGACAAGTCCGGGTCGATGGACCAGCCCCTCGACGCGACCCTCCCCGGCTGCACGCAGTCGGGGACCCTCTGCGGCACCGGAAGCACCGCGAAGACCAACCCTTGCAACCCGAACGTCTGCCCGACGCGCTGGAGCGAGCTGAACCTCGCGCTCGATCCGTTCCTCCAGGCGCAGGCGCAGACCGTGCGCTTCGGGCTCTCGTTCTTCCCGGAGCCGGCCGCCGGTGTCGAGCAGCCGAACTGCGTGCCCACCACGGCGGCACGGGTGGATCTGCCGGAGGACCCCCAGGACGACTCGCCGGCGACGCTCGCGCAGCTGTCGAACCAGGCTCGCTCGGTGCTCGCCTCCATCAGGAGCCAGAACCCCGTCGGGCCGAGCGGGACCGGCGGGGCGACGCCCACCGGACCGAGCCTCGCCTTCTTCCACGACTACACCGCGCTCCAGGATCCGCTCCGCCTCGAGCTGGTCCTGCTGCTCACCGACGGGCTCCCCAACTGCAACGCCGGCATCAGCGCCGAGGCGTGCACCTGCACCGCGAGCGCCGACAGCTGCCCTCCGGCCGGAAATCCCGAGAACTGCCTGGACAAGGACCGGACGGTGCAGGCGGTGCAGGACCTCGCCGCGCGCGGGGTGCACGTGGTCGTCATCGGCTTCGGGGACGAGACGCGGGCCAGCGTCGACGGCGGGCTACAGGCGCCCATCGTGCTCCAGGAGATGGCGCTCGCCGGGAACTACCCGCGCTTCTGCCCGGGAGAGCGGCACGATCAGCCCTGCGGGCCGCTCAACCCCTGTCAGGGCGGGGTGTGCCTCCGTCAGTACTACCAGGCGCAGGACGCCCTCGAGCTCGGCGCGGCGCTGGCGGAGATCACCGCCAACCTGGACCGCGAGCCGTGCCTCCGCGCCATCACTCCCGCCCCGACGTCCGAGGAGCTCATCCTCCTCGCCCTGAACGGCACGACGTACCCGCCGGGCGACGACACCTGGCACTACGTCCCGCCGGCCGACGGTGGGCCGGCGATCCGCTTCCTCGGCTCGCTGTGCACGGCCATCGAGGCCTCGACGGCGCAGAACCCGGTGCAGCTGGATCTGCGGATCCTCCGCGTCCTCTAGAGGCGGGCCCGGGGGCTGGTCGTCGGATGTGGGATTGCCACGGGAAATGGGGCTGGTGGCCCCCCGAGCGGGTATGCTCCGGCGCCACGCATGGTCACCCCGTCCGTCCTCCGTGGTGCCGCGGTCCTCGCGCTCCTTGCCACTCTCGGCGGCTGCCAGACCTACGACTTCGAGCCGGTGAAGCCCCTCTCGATCGGGCAGACCCAGACCAGCGTCGACGTGCAGGCGGTGGCGAACAAGCCGAACTTCATGCTGCTGGTCGACAAGTCGGGCTCGATGGACCAGCCGGTGGACCCGACCATCCCCGCGTGTCACGTGGGGACGATCAACGGCCCGCTCTGCGGCGATCCCCAGAAGTCCAACCCCTGTGATCCAACCCAGTGCCCCACGCGCTGGAGCGAGCTCACCAAGGCGCTCGACCAGTACATCACCGATTTCCCGCTCATCGGCCGCTACGGGCTATCGCTCTTCCCCGAGCCCGAGATCTCGGGCGGCTGCGGACCGACGACGAAGCAGACCAGCGCGCTGCCGACCACGCCGTCCGACGACGACCCCACCCTGCAGCAGGCCGCCGACTCGACCCGCACCGCGCTGGACGCGATCCTGAGCAGCAATCCGGCCGGGCCCACCGGCACCGGCGGCGGGACGCCCACCGCGGCCAGCCTCGCCTTCCTCACCACGGTCCCGGCGTTGACCACCGACAACACGCGGGACCAGATCGTCATCCTCTTCACCGACGGTCTGCCGAACTGCGACGCGGCGCTGGCGGACCTCGCCGGCACCGTCGCCTGCCAGTGCACCTTCGGTCCGGCGCTGGACGACTGCAGCCCGCAGATCCCCCCCTTCCCCGGCGCGGGGTGCCTGGACGCCGACAACTCGGTGAAGGCGGTCCAGTTCCTGGCGGGTCAGCACGTGCAGACCTACGTCGTGGGCTTCGGGGCCGAGGCGGGGACGGCCACGGCACGGGACACGCTGCAGCGCATCGCCGTCGCCGGAAGCGTCCGCTTCCCGCGCGTCTGCCCTGGAACTCCGCCCAATCAGCCGTGCAGCGCCGACAACCCGTGTGACCTCGCCAGCGGGCTCTGCACAAAGCAGTACTACCAGGCCAATGACGCCTCGGACCTGGGAGCGATCCTCAAGACGATCACCGATCCCAACGTGACCGTCTGCGAGCGGTTCCTCACCGAGGTCCCCACCGACGTGTCGCTGCTCAGCGTCCTGGTGGACAACACCGCCTACCAGCCCGGTCCGGACACGTGGATCTACGTCTCGCCCTCGGAGACGACCCCGACCTCGGGCAAACCGGGTCCGGCGGTGGTCTTCGTGGACGGCAAGCCGCTCTGCGATCAACTGAAGACGTCCACCGGTGCCAGTCCGGTGAACGTGCAGATCCGGATCCTCAAGGTCCTGTGAGCATGGGGCCGAGGCCCCATGTCCCGACTCAGGGAGCCTGACTTGCCGCCGCCGTGGGCGAGCCATACGGTGGCCGCCGCCGTGCGCCTCACCGTCCTGTCGCGGTCCCTGTCCGTTCCCTCCACCGCTCGCCTGGTGGCGGCGGCCCGTGCGCGCGGGCACACAGTGCGGGTGCTCGACCCGGTGCAGGTGGAGATGCACCTCGACGGGACACGCGGCCAGCTCCTCTACCGTCGGCGGAAGCTCGCGCTCCCCGACGTGGTGCTGCCCCGCATCGCCCAGTCCATCACCGCCTACGGACTCGCGGTGGTGAACCAGTTCGGGATGCTGGGCGTTCCGGTGATGAACACCGCCGAGGCCATCGCCCACTCGCGGAACAAGATGCGCTGCCTGCAGCTGCTGTCCGCGCACGGCATCGCGGTGCCGGCGACGGTCATGGCCCGGACCGCGGGAGACCTGAAGGCCATGGTGCAGCTGGTGGGGGGCGTGCCGGTGCTGGTGAAGCTGCTCGGCGGCGGCGACGAGCGGGGGGTGATGGTCTGCGAGACCCTCAACTCGCTCCAGGCGGCGCTGGAGGCGATCCTCCGGCTGGGACACAACCTCCTGGTGCAGGAGTACGTGCGCAAGGCGGGCCGGGACCTCCGCGTGCTCGTCGTCGGCGGCAGGCCGGTGGCCGCCGTGCGCCGCCGCCCGCGGATGAACCGTCTGGCGAACACGCTCAACCGCGGCGCCCGCTTCGAGCGAATCACCCTGACCGACGCCCAGCGGCGCGCCGCCGCGGAGGCCGCCCGACTGACCGGCCTCGAGGTCGCCGCGGTGGACATGCTCGACGTTCGGGGCGTGCCCAAGGTGTTCGAGGTGCACAGCAGCCCCGGGCTGGCGGAGATGGAGAAGGCGGTGGGGCAGGACCTGGCCACGCCGATCATCGTCCGGGCGGAGCAGATCGCCCGAGAGCGGCCCCCCGCGCTGGACCCCTCGCTGCTGCCGTCGGTGTCCGGACGCCCGCGCCCCTCGCCGCGGCCCCTCAAGCGCGTCCGGGCCTCTTGAGTTATAGGAGCCGGCCGATGCGCCTTCCCCGTCCTCTCGTCCTCGCCTCGTCCCTGCTGGTCGCCTCGCTCGCGCTGGCGGCCGAGGTGGACCCGACCACCCTCTACAGAGTCACCACCGACGGGACGTCGGCGAAGGTCCCGGCGGGGAAAAAGGGAACGCTCGTCCTGGAGATCCAGAGCCTCAAGGGCGCCCACGTCTCCGACGAGGCCCCGCTCCGGATCCAGCTGTCGGGCACGGGGACGGTGAGCCCGGAGAAGACCCAGCTCGTCTACGGGGACTCGGTGCGCAAGCCGTCGGCCTCGGTGAAGTACCCCGACCCGCGCTTCGAGGTGCCGCTCGCCGTCCAGGGCAAGGGCGCGGGAACGGTGGAGGCGAAGATGACCTTCTTCGTCTGCACCGAGCAGCTGTGCCTGCGGCAGCAGAAGACGCTCTCGGTCCCGGTCACGGTGGAGTAGCGGGGCGCCCATGCCGGGGGAGAGCCGGACGGTGCACGGCATCCACCCGGTGCTGGAGGCGCTGCGGGCGCATCCCGCGGACGTCGAGCGGGTGTACGTGCTCGAGGGGAGCGTCCCTCCCCGCGCGGCCGCGGAGATCCTCTCCCGGGCTCGCGAGGCGCAGGTCCGGGTGGAGCGCGTTCCACGCGAGCGGCTCCAGGCGCTGGTGGACGGCGGGGCGCACCAGGGAGTCGCGGCCCGGCTGCGCGAGTTTGCCTACGCGAGCCTGGAGGACGTCCTCGCCCGGGCAGAGGCGTCCGGAACGCCGCCGCTGCTGGTGGTGCTGGACGGCCTCCAGGACCCCCACAACCTGGGTGCGGTCATCCGCTCCGCAGACGCGCTGGGGGCCCACGGGGTGGTCCTCCCGAAGGACCGCTCGGTGGGGGTGACGGCGGCGGTGGCCCGAGCCTCGGCCGGCGCCGTCGAGCACGTCCCGGTGGCCCGGGTGACCAACCTCTCCCGGGCCCTGGAGGAGCTGAAGGCCGCCGGGCTGTGGGTCGCGGCGGCCGACCCGGAGGGGGAGCAGCTGCTCTGGGATGCCCGGCTCGACGGCCCGCTGGCGGTGGTCATCGGGGCCGAAGGGGCCGGGGTCCGTCCGGGGGTGCTGAAGCACTCCGACCTCCGGCTACGCATCCCCATGGCCGGACGGGTGGGGTCCCTGAACGCCTCGGTCTCGGCGGCGCTGGTGCTGTACGAGGTGGCCCGCCAGCGGGGTCGCGGGGGAGGGCGTTCGCCTTGACTCCGGCCGAGTCCGTCCCATAAAAGGCCCAGCCCTTCCGGGGCCCTGGCAACGTGTACCCTGGGGGCCACGGCCGAGCTGCTTGCCGGTGTAGCTCAGCAGGTAGAGCAACTGATTTGTAATCAGTAGGTCGCGGGTTCGACCCCCGCCGCCGGCCAGGAGGCGAACTCGAGGACGGGATTCAGGAAGGGAAGGCGGGCGGCAGCCGAACGAAGCAACACGTCATGGAGGGGTACCCAAGCGGCCAAAGGGAGCAGACTGTAAATCTGCCGGCTCTACGCCTTCGTTGGTTCGAATCCAACCCCCTCCAACCACAAGGCCCTGAGGAGCAGCAGGCGGGAATAGCTCAGTTGGTAGAGCGTCAGCCTTCCAAGCTGAATGTCGCGGGTTCGAATCCCGTTTCCCGCTCCAACAGCAGCACGTACGGAGCGAACAGCAGCAAGCCCTGATAGCTCAGTTGGTAGAGCGCATCCTTGGTAAGGATGAGGTCTCCAGTTCAATCCTGGATCAGGGCTCCATTCGAGGTTCGGAGATAGAGGAGCACAATGAGCAAGGAAAAGTTCGAGCGCACCAAGCCCCACGTGAACGTGGGGACCATCGGGCACGTTGACCACGGGAAGACCACCCTCACCGCCGCCATCACCAAGGTGCTGGCGAAGCAGGGCGGGGCGAGCTACCTGGCCTACGATCAGATCGACAAGGCCCCCGAGGAGCGGGAGCGCGGAATCACGATCTCCACGGCGCACGTGGAGTACCAGACCAAGAACCGGCACTACGCCCACGTGGACTGCCCGGGTCACGCCGACTACGTGAAGAACATGATCACCGGGGCCGCCCAGATGGACGGCGCGATCCTGGT
>Ga0068871_100003639_pt1 | contig 10589 bp, 10 predicted proteins | sample KBSMisM72_FD_72750 | JGI IMG/M metagenome (GOLD analysis project Ga0068871, IMG submission 72750) | Miscanthus rhizosphere microbial communities from Kellogg Biological Station, Michigan, USA - KBS Miscanthus M7-2 | ecosystem: Host-associated > Plants > Roots > Rhizosphere > Soil ...
CATTGATTACTGCGGAGGGATTGAAAAGGCAATAGAAAAGGCTTACGCTTACGTACAAACGAAAAAGCCAGGCCTAAGAATTGAAGTAGAAACAAGGAACCTGGCAGACATAAAAAAAGTGATGGCTACCGGCAAAGTAGATGTGATTATGCTGGACAATTTTACTCCTGAACAAATTACAGAAGGTCTTAAAATTATTAATGGCAAATATCAAACAGAAGCAAGTGGGGGAATTAATTTAACCAATATTGAAAGTTATGCTGCCACAGGAGTTGATTTTATTTCCAGTGGTGCTATCATTCACCAGGCAAGAAGCCTGGATTTAAGCTTAAAGGCCGTGATATTAAAATGATGGATCATTAAAGAAAAGGCAATGCAAAAGAAAAAAATAAATTCATTGGGTGGATTAGTTTATTCTACTGACCCCAATTTTAAGCTGGAAGAAGATAATATTGATGAGCAGGAAACCCTGCCGCCTGGCAAGCAAAAACTAAGCATTGTATTAGATAAAAAACAAAGGGCAGGAAAAGCTGTTACACTTATTACAGGTTTTATTGGTAAAGAATCAGAAATGGAAGTATTGGGCAAACAGCTAAAAAGTTTTTGTGGCACTGGTGGTTCCGTAAAGGAAGGAGAAATAATCGTACAGGGGGATAACAGGGATAAGGTATTACAATGGCTTCAAAAAAACGGCTATACATCGGCAAAAAAATCGTAACGATTCCGGCTCATGATTTTTCTGAATTATTGATTTTGTTATTTGAGCGATGAAAAAAACCGGGAACTACTATTTGTGCAAACATTTTAACAGTTTAATAATTTGATGCCGTCAAAATATGCAAAAACTTAATCTTTTGTCTATATTTACGTTAACACAATCATCTTAAATGGTTTCAAAAATATCTGAGGGTGTCACCGTTTCTGTAGAAACATTTTACCAGCCTGATTACAGCAATCCTGCTAATAGTGAATTTATGTTTGCTTACAGAATTACAATTGAAAACAATAATACTTTTCCTGTCAGGCTGTTACGAAGGCACTGGTATATATTTGATGCCACCGGAAGCACAAGAGAAGTGGAAGGGGAAGGGGTTATAGGCATTCAACCATTGATTAACCCTGGCACTCATTATCAATATATCAGTGGTTGTAATTTAAAAACAGAGATGGGTAAAATGTACGGAACTTACCAGATGGAAAATGTAAATAACAGCAAACAATTTGATGTAGCCATACCTTCTTTTGAAATGACAGTGCCTTTTAAAATGAACTGATTTCACCTTTAAGACGTATCTTCGTTAGCTCCTATTAAAGGAGTTTTATAATTTCCAATATACGATTGATGGCTAAAGTAACATTTGATAATCGCAACAATCTTTTCTTCCAAAGCTTAAAAGAATCTGTAGAAGCATATTTTGAATCCAATCAAATAAAAAAAACAGGCGACTGGCGTTTATTTATTAAAACCATAATCCTGGTAAGTAGTGCCATAGCGATTTACTGTAGTTTGATTTTTTTTAACCTGGGTAGCTTTCCTGCATTGTTACTTTCTGCGTTATTAGGATACAATTTAGCATGCATAGGTTTCAGCGTAATGCATGATGCCAATCATGGTAGTTACAGTACCCGGTCCTGGTTAAATGATCTGCTTGGTCTTTCTATGAATGCAATGGGGGCCAGTGCATATTTCTGGAAGCAAAAACATAATATATTACACCATACCTATACTAATATAGATGGTATCGATGATGATATTGCCAAAAGCCCTGTAATACGGCAGTGTGAATCACAACGCTGGGTACCTGCCCATAAGATTCAGCATTTGTATCTTTTGCCGATCTATGCATTAAGTACTATTTTCTGGGTTTTTATAATGGACTTCACCAAGTATTTTACAAGAAGAATATATACCACAACGGCATGGAAAATGACTCTAAAGAATCATATTATTTTTTGGGCGACAAAAATATTGTATATCAATGTTTATATGATCATTCCTGCAATGGTTTGGGGTGTTGGCCCATGGTTATTGGGATTTTTTTTAATGAATGCTGCTATGGGGCTTACGCTATCCCTTGTTTTTCAACTGGCGCATGTGGTGGAAATCACTGAATTTGAAAATGTAGCTTTAGATGAAACAAAACATATAGAAACTGCATGGGCGGAACATGAATTAAAAACTACGGCAAATTTTGCAATGGGAAATAACGTGGTGTCCTGGTTTGTAGGAGGATTAAATTTTCAAATTGAACACCATCTTTTTCCAAAAGTAAGTCATGTACACTACCCTGCTATCAGCAAAATTGTAATGGCAAAATGCAAAGAATTTAACCTCCCCTATAATAAATATGATACCATGACGCAAGCTGTGGCTTCTCATTTCAGAACAATGAAAAGCTTAGGTAAAGCGCCTGTCGTAAAAAAAGTAAAACCACAAATCCAGGCGGCGTAATATTCTTCCGGGTTTCTAAGGTTTGTACTTTGCCTCCTGCAAAATTCTTTCCTCATCAAGACTAATTAATTGTTGCAAGGTGGTAGCCGGGTTTGTTTGCATGTATTTTTTTATTATTTGCCACCCTGCGAAAGAACCAATATTACCAGGTGCACCTTCTCCCAGTTCCTGCGTTTTGGGACCTTCATCAATAAAATTTTTACTGATATTTTTATCCGTTGTTTGCAGGTATGAATTTTTTATAAACATATCCCAAATAGCTGCTTCATGCTTATAACAATCTTTCATTTGAGTTTCAGTATAACCCATCAGTTTATAGTCATCAGTGTTTGGCAAAAACCTGCTCAGGATATAGAGTCGTTTGCCTTTTTCAATCATCTGGTTTATTAAAGGTTTGTCACTTTCTTTTTCAGGATAAATATCATTCACCAGGTTTTTCATACAGTTAACAACAATATAGGCTGGTTCAAAGCGATCAGAAATATAGTCGGGATAAACCTCTCTTACCATTTCTGTTTTGTATAGTGAATAGTTTCTACCCAGGTGATGGTGAAGGCCAATCAAAAAACCCTGCTCTGAAATAATATCGCCATAACCGTCCAGCGGTCCGATATAAGTAATTATTTTTTCCGGTACTTTATAAGCAGGAAAATAATATTTTACATACTGTAGTCCTTTCCCTATTTCCTCTTCATAAGGAGAAAAATCGTTGAATATTTTTTCAGCGGAATCATATACCGGCCGAAACGCTTTTACAAAACCATTTACAAATGTTGCGGTAGTATCCGCAGGCCATTGTGGATCCGCATTTAATATAGTTTTCAAATAGGTAGCCGTAAACGAAGGATTGCTGGTTTCTAATCTTTGCAGGTAAGCTAACAACGATGGTGCTGAGGTGTCAAATAATTTTTTTTCAAAACGCTCAGTACTCAGGTTGATCCTTATGTTGGACACATCAGGATTTTTATCAGCATTATTACAGGAAAACAAAAACAGTACAGCAACCACCAGAACAATTAATACGCTCTTCATTAATAATGCTTTTTAAAGTTTTAACTTTACAGTGAATAAATAATCTTACAAATATAAAGTTTAAGATGCCGCTAACCAGCGGATTTAGTGTATGAAAATATTTTTAGCACAACAAAACTATCACATCGGCAATTTTGAAAGCAATACCCAAAAAATTATCTGTGCCATTGATGAAGCAAAAAAACAAGGAGGAGATATTATAGTATTCAGTGAACTGAGTGTATGTGGTTATCCTCCCCGTGATTTTTTAGAGTTTGATGATTTCATCAGGAAGTGTTGTCAGTCAATTGATGAAATAAAAGAGCATGCAGACAATATTGCGGTGATTGTGGGCGGGCCGGAAAGAAATCACATCAAAGAAGGAAAAGATCTTTTTAATGCTGCTTTCTTTTTATACAACAAAGAAACAAAAGCAATCGCTCATAAGACCTGCTTGCCTACCTATGATGTGTTTGATGAGAACCGCTATTTTGAACCGGCTTATGAATGGAATATTATTGAACACAAAGGAAAAAGAATAGCGCTCACCATTTGTGAAGATATCTGGAACCTCGGAGATAACCCATTATACCGCATTTGCCCTATGGACAAATTGATGGAACAGCAACCGGATATAATGATCAACATTTCTGCCTCTCCCTTCGATTATACCCATGATGAGGATCGCAAGGCAACCATTAAATCCAATGTGGTAAAATATAAAATACCCATGTTTTATTGCAATGCAGTGGGAAGCCAGACAGAGATCGTTTTCGATGGCGCTTCGTTGGTGTTTGATAAGGAGGCCAACCTTTGTGGACAGTTGCCTTCGTTCCAGTCGAGCCTGCAATCATTTATTTTAAATGATGACGGTACCATTGAAGAAAGTATAATAGAACCTGCCAGCCGTGTGCCTGATAAAGAATTGAATCCTGCAACACTGGAAGAAGACTTAAATATTGCACAGGTGCATGATGCCATCGCGATGGGCATTAGAGATTATTTCAGTAAGATGGGCTTTAGTAAAGCAATCATTGGAAGCAGCGGTGGAATCGACAGCGCTGTCACGATTGCACTTGCCTGTGAAGCTTTGGGCGCAGCAAATGTAAGAGCCGTATTAATGCCTTCCCAATATAGTACTGGACATAGTGTGAGTGATGCGGAACAACTGAGTAAAAACTTAGGCAATCCTTATGACATCGTTCCTATCAAAAATATCTACGATGCCTTTTTAACAGAACTCAAACCCATTTTTAAAGACTTACCTTTTAGCATAGCCGAAGAAAACATACAAAGCCGTACCAGGGGTAACCTGCTGATGGCCATTGCCAATAAATTTGGATACATCCTGTTAAACACTTCCAACAAAAGTGAACTGGCTACGGGTTACGGTACACTGTATGGTGATATGGCCGGAGGGTTAGGCGTGTTGGGTGATTGCTACAAATTGCAGGTATACGCATTGACAAAATATATCAACCGTAATAAAGAAATCATTCCTGTAAATATTTTCACCAAAGCACCCTCTGCGGAATTACGTCCTGGTCAAAAAGATAGCGACTCGTTACCCGATTATGCTATTCTTGATAAGATCCTGTTTCAATATATCGAAAAGAGACAGGGGCCTAAAGAAATAAAAGCACAAGGCTTTGACCCGGCATTGGTTGACAGGATTTTAAAAATGGTAAACGTAAATGAATACAAACGCAACCAGTTTTGTCCCATTATCCGAATTTCACCCAAAGCATTCGGCGTAGGCAGAAGGGTGCCGATAGTAGGTAAATATTTAAGTTAAATTTTCTCTACCACCACAGCCGTTCCATAAGCCAACACTTCAGTGATGCCCTGCATTACTTCATTGGCGTCGTACCGCATATTAATGATAGCATTGGCGCCTTTTTCATCGGCATGCTGCATCATCAATTGGTAGGCTTCTTCCCGGGTCTTTTCGCAGAGTTCTACGTAAATGGAAAGCTTGCCGCCAAATAGAGACTGAACACTTCCCCCGATGTTTCCCAGCAGGCTCCTGCTTCTTACGGTAATCCCCCGAACCAGACCCAGTTGCTTTGTAATCCTGTATCCTTCCAGGTTATTGGCTGTAGTAATTAATTGTTGATCTGTCATTTTTCTTTTTTGTTTAAAGTTAGCTGGGTTTTTTAACAGATATTTACTCCGTTCATCAATGTGGTAAAGTTTTTGTAAGTGCTTTGTTTGTATTTTGTGCACTTAATTAAAAAAACTAATACATTTCTTAATCAATAGCCTCAGGGCAGAATAACTATTATGTTACAAACAGCGGAAGACATACGCCTGCTAAACGAAAAAATAAAGGATGCAGCGGGTTTTATAAATCGTATTAATGACGAATTAAGCAAAACAATCGTTGGACAGCAGGGGATGATCGAACGTTTGCTGATTGGCTTATTAAGCAATGGGCATATACTACTGGAAGGCGTACCAGGACTGGCCAAGACCTTGGCCATTAAATCACTGGCACAAACGATTCATGCTAATTTCAGCCGCATTCAATTTACGCCTGACTTGTTGCCTGCAGATGTAATCGGTACGATGATCTATAACCAGGCAAAGAATGACTTTTATGTACGCAAAGGCCCCATCTTCTCTAACTTTATTTTGGCAGACGAGATCAACAGGGCACCTGCAAAAGTGCAGAGTGCTTTACTGGAAGCAATGCAGGAGCGTCACGTTACTATTGGCACCACTACCTATAACCTGGATGAACCATTTTTAGTACTGGCAACACAAAACCCCATCGAGCAGGAAGGTACCTACCCGTTGCCTGAAGCACAAGTGGACAGGTTTATGCTAAAAGTACTCGTGGATTATCCATCCAAAGCAGAAGAACAATTGATCATCCGCCAAAATACACAGGGACTGGAGCAGGAAAAGATATTCCCGGTTGCATCAACCAGCGAAATTTTAACTGCTAAAGAATTAGTACGACAGGTGTACCTGGATGAAAAAGTAGAAAGTTATATCCTGGATATTGTTTTTGCAACACGCTTTCCTGATAAATATAATCTACCTAAACTTAAACCATTGATTGGTTTTGGAGGTTCTCCAAGGGCCAGTATTAACCTGGCATTGGCGGCAAAAGCATATGCATTCTTAAACAAAAGAGGATACGTAATTCCGGAAGATGTAAGAAGTATTTGCAAAGATGTAATGCGTCATCGCATTGGATTGACTTATGAAGCTGAAGCAGAAAATGTAAATGTAGAACAGATTATTAATGAGATTTTGAGAGTGGTAAATGTGCCGTAATAAATGCTAACTACCGAAGAAATATTAGCCAAAGTAAGGGAGCTTGAAATTAAAAGCAAGAAGATCACTACGCATCTATTTACGGGTGAGTACCATTCTGCTTTTAAAGGAAAAGGGATGAGCTTTAGAGAGGTGAGAGAGTATTACGCAGGCGATGATGTTCGTTTCATTGACTGGAATGTAAGCGCACGGTTTAGCCACCCATTTACAAAGGTGTTTGAAGAAGAAAGAGAACTAAGTGTTTTTTTGATGGTGGATATCAGCACGAGTAATTTGTTTGGAACAGTACAACACCGAAAAGCAGATATGATCACCGAGATTGGCGCAGTATTGACCTTCAGCGCTATCAGCAACAATGATAAAGTAGGAGCCATTTTCTTCAGTGATAAGATAGAAAAATACATTGCACCCAAAAAAGGGCGGCAGCATGCGTTGTACATTGTAAGACAATTGCTGAGTGCAGAGCCAACAGGTAAGAGCACCAATATGGAAGAAGCGATCAAGTTTTTTAATAAGGCATCTCATCAAAAAAGCATTGCCTTTGTACTCAGCGATTTTACAGATGTACAATATGAAAATGATCTTAAAGTGATAGCGGGAAGGCATGATGTAATTGGTCTGCGTATTTATGATAAAATGGATATGCTGTTACCCGATGCCGGGTTGCTGCAGGTGCAGGACCTGGAAACGGGTAAAACAAAATGGATAGACAGCAGCGACAAGATGGTACAATACAATTACAACAAGCGCTTTTTGGAGCAAAGTGACCTGAGTAAAAATTACTTTCGTAAAGCAGGAGCTGATCTGCTGCATATCCGTACAGATGAAGATTATGTAAAAGTGCTGCAGCAATTTTTTATCAAGAGAAGTTAAACACCAGTATCCTGAATTAAATCATTTGTGAAGATCCTTTCAAAAACATACCATACGATTTTACTGCTCACCATTATATTATGCAGTAAGGTTTCCCTTGCCCAGTATCCCATAGTAACGGCGACTATTGACAGAAATCAAATTCTTATCGGCGAGCAAATTAAATTAACAGTAGAAGCAAAATTTACCACCAGTGATTACTCTGTTGAGTTTCCTGTTTTACCGGATTCGTTTGAACATTTTGAACTGGTAGATAAAACAAAAATTGATTCTGTATATGCAGAAGGAAAATTGAATGAGCTCAAACAAATTTTTACCATCACCAGTTTTGATTCAGGTAAATGGCTGGTACCGTCATTAAAAGTAAATATTATACCTGCCGGCAAGGCAACATCAATGGTTTTGTATACAGATTCTTTCCCGGTAACTGTTTCTTTTTCGGTGTCAGATACAACCAGCCAGCTAAAAGATATTAAGCCAATTAAGACCGTGGAAATACAGAACCTTTTTTGGTATTGGGTGGCAGGTGCTGTATTGTTATTGATACTGGTTGCATTATTAACATGGTATTTTTATAAACGAAAAAAGAAACCGGCTGACATTTTCAAAGCAAAGCTATCCCCCTATGATGAAGCCCTGCAGGAACTGGAAGAATTGAAAAAAATGCCGCTGAGCGATATAGCGGCAACAAAAATATTTCATACAAAGCTTACGGATATTTTTAAGCGCTATTTGTCAAGGAAGAGTAATGTGATGCACCTGAATAAAACTACGGGTGATATACTGGTACTATTGAGTGATATGGGCCTGGCTAAATCAGCTATTTCCAATGCAGCCAGCAGCCTGCGCTGCAGCGATGCAGTAAAATTTGCAAAGTATCAACCCGGCATTAATGAAAGTAATGAAACGCTGCTATCAATAAAACAAATAATTGAGGCAGCTGAAAAACTAACCATTCAACCAACAATAAACAGTAACTAATTTGTTTTTCGACTATTTTAATAACACCAGTTTCGCAATGCCGTTTTTTTTCTGGCTGCTATTGCTGTTGCCTGTAATGATCTTTTTGTACTGGAAAAATAATAGTCTAAAACTGGCAAGTATAAAAGTACCTTCTATTAAAAACTTTTCGGGGCTGGCATCTTTCAGAACATCCATCAGGCATTTACCCTTTGTGCTAAGATTATTGGCCTTAGCAGCTTTGATCATTGCCATGGCAAGACCCCAGACGAAAAATGATGAACAGCAGGCTGAAGGCGAAGGGGTGGATATTGTGTTATGCATAGACGTTAGCGGGAGTATGACCGCCCAGGATTTTACCCCTAACCGTATGGAAGCTGCCAAAAAGGTAGCGACTGATTTTATTGACCGGAGATTGACAGACCGTATCGCCATCGTCATTTTTTCCGGTGAAAGTTTTACACAGTGCCCGCTCACTACTGATAAGGCAGTACTAAAATCAGCAGTGGAAAATATCCGCAATGGATTACTGGAAGATGGCACCGCCATTGGTGATGGTCTTTCTACCAGCGTGGACAGGTTGCGCAGCAGCAAGACAAAAAGTAAAGTGGTCATCTTACTCACCGATGGCGAAAATAACGGGGGCCTGATTGGTCCTGATAATGCCAAGGAAATTGCAAAAGCATTCGGCATTAAAGTATATACCATCGGCGTGGGCACCGATGGTTTAGCGCCGTTCCCTGTTAAAACACCCATGGGTGTAATTATGCAACAGCAAAAAGTAACGATTGATGAAAAGTTATTAAAATCAATTGCATCAGAAACAGGCGGCAAATATTTCAGGGCAAAAGACAATACCGGGCTGGAAGATGTTTATAAAGAAATCAATGAACTGGAAAAATCAAAAGTTGAAATAGCGACCCTCACACGGTATACAGAAAAATTCTTTCCTTTTTTAATAGCTGCCTTAGCACTGCTGCTATTGGAAGTTATTTTGCGGTTCACCGTCCTAAAGAAATTTCCATGATCGCCGCATTGCATGCCACGCTTCTATTACTAAAATGCATTTAGCTAACTTGCAACTTATGAAGGCAACAGTGTATAAAAGTACCGGCAGCTGGTACATTGTTCAGAATGAGCGGGGGGAAATATTCAATGCCCGTATTTTAGGAAAATTTAAAATGGATGATCTCACCAGCACGAATCCAATTGCCGTCGGAGATGTGGTAACCATTGAAACCGAAAACGAACAGGAAGGTTCTGTAACCATCACTGAAATTGCTGATCGAAAAAATTATATCACCCGCACTTCACCCGCAAATAAACATAAGCATCATATCATTGCCTCCAACCTGGATCAGTCATTATTATTTGCCACTTTAAAAGATCCTAAAACATCCCTTGGATTTATAGATCGTTTTCTTATCACCTCCGAAGCGTATCATATTCCGTCTGTTATTGTATTTAATAAATCAGACTTGTATAAAACCAAAGAAAAAGAAAAATTTGCTGAAATAAAAGAGATGTATGAGCAGATCGGTTATAAAGTGATGAGCATGAGTATCGAAAAAAATGAAGGCGTAGAAGATGTAAAAGCTTTACTGAAAAATAAAACCACCTTATTAAGCGGGCACTCCGGCGTAGGTAAATCCTCCTTTATCAATATCATTTTCCCGGAATTGACTTTAAGAACACAGGATGTAAGCGGCTGGAGTGGCAAAGGATTACATACTACCACTTTTGCAGAAATGTATAACCTGCCTTTTGGTGGAAGGATAATAGATACGCCGGGGATAAGAGAACTCGGGTTGGTAGATATTCCAAAAAAAGAACTGAGTCATTACTTCCCGGAAATGCGTTCTGTTATTAACGACTGCCAATTTAATAACTGCATTCACATGAACGAGCCTGGTTGCGCAGTAAAATCGGCTGTACAAAAAGGCATGATAAATCCGGAACGTTACATTAGCTATTGTAACATCCTGGATAAAATTGAAGAACAAACTTA
>Ga0068871_100003645_pt1 | contig 10581 bp, 6 predicted proteins | sample KBSMisM72_FD_72750 | JGI IMG/M metagenome (GOLD analysis project Ga0068871, IMG submission 72750) | Miscanthus rhizosphere microbial communities from Kellogg Biological Station, Michigan, USA - KBS Miscanthus M7-2 | ecosystem: Host-associated > Plants > Roots > Rhizosphere > Soil ...
TTCATATTCACGTCGCACTGCACTGAAACCGCGGGCGAGTGACGCACGAGCCGTTGCAACGGCTTGATCCGGTGTTTTGGCAAAGCTCAACGCGAGCGTGCAACGGTTTTGATTGAGCGGGAAAGTCTGAATCAAATTTGTTGGCACCTTCATGGACAACTCATGAAACCCACAACTCGGTATCAATGCTGAAGCTATATCTTTTTCGAAAGCGATCAAACCGTTGCGTTCAATGTGAGTGTCGTCGTGCCATCCACTGTTGTTGATTGATGGATCGTATTGCACGTATACGCGAGCATCACTGCCACTCTTGATGCTGACATCTACGTCAATCAAAACTGTATTGCGGCGAGGATCCGTGACGTAGGTCTTCGTGATTGTATACGCGCCGTTCTTTGCCGTGTTGATTTGACGAAACGTCAGCGCCGCAGGATTCGGGACCTCGAGACGATGATGCGTGCTGTCGATCTCAGTCTCAATCCGACCGCCGGTATCGACGTAGAGTTGCAGTGTCTGCACATTTGGCAGATCGACAGTTGGATAAAAGACCTCCGTCATCACACCGTTCGCAAGCGTGAACCAAACCTTTGAGGACAACGAAACAGAAGTCCCAAACCCATTCTTCGCCGCCGTGGCCCAATGCGCATCCATGTCCTGCGCCGTCACGAGGCGGCATCCGAGTAAAATCAGTAAAACAATCCGTATCATCCGTGGTTAACTCTTGCGAAAAATCCTGTACCCCCAGGATTCAACTGATAACGCCGGCAATCCAGCCACTCCACCGTTAACATCCACAAACTTCCCCGTATTCGAAACCTCCACCGTCCCAAAAAACGGCCGGGTCGAGAAGTTGATCGCTACCAACACTTCTTCGTTCCCTGCACGCCGAACAAACGTCACCACACGCGACTCATCCGAGTTCCTCAACCACTCAACCGTTCCACGTCGCAACGCCGCGCTCGAACGACGCAACGTCATGATCTGTTTATAGAACTGCGGAAACTCTTTGCGACGCTCGGCAATGGCCCAGAAGATCGGCAATTTCTCAAACAGTGCCGGCGCGCCCGATTCGGTCGTATCGCCAACCTCCATCCCGTTGTAGAGCATCGGCACACCATCAAGCGTAAACACAAACGCCGACGCCGCGAGCGCCGCCGGTTCACCAAAACGCGCAATCGCACGCCGCTCATCATGATTGTCCGAAAAGCGCATGTGGAGAGCGCCCTTCGGCCATTCTCTAACTTCCTTTTCCCACTCCTCGCGCAGATCTGAAGCGCGACCACGTCCCTGCAACACATTCGTCAAAGCACTGTGCAACGGCCACGAATAATCGAGATCGAAAGCGTTCACCGACAGTTCTGCTTTGTGTGCTTCCGCAAGCATCACGATGTCGGGCTTGATCTGCTCCAACTCTCGACGCGCGTTTTCCCAGAAATCCGTCGGCACTTCGCCGGCAACATCACACCGAAATCCGTCGAGATCAAACTCGCGAATCCAGTGCTTGAGCATGTCGGTCATGTAACGTCGCAACTGCTGGTTGCCGTAGTTCAAAGCCGCGATGTCGTACCAGTCGTACGGATAGGTGATGTTGCCCTTCGCATCTCGCTTATAAAACTCGGGATGCTTCATCAATACGCTGTCCCACGAGGTGTGATTCGCAACGATGTCGATGATGACCTTCAACCCGCGCGCGTGTGCCTCGCGCACGAGTCGCTTCAAGTCATCCGCCGTGCCGTAATCAGGATTAATCCCGTAATAATCGCGCACCGCGTACGGGCTACCGATCGTTCCCTTCTTCTTTTCCTGTCCAATCGGATGAATCGGCATCAACCAGAGTATCGTGACACCCAAATCTTTGAGTTCATCGAGCCGTGCCGTAATCGCGTTGAAGTTTCCCTGTTGTGAAAACGCGCGCGGGTAGATCTCATAAATCACCCCATCTCGCACCCAATCCTTTACCGGCCTGGCAACTTGCTGCTGTGCGAAACACACCGAGCTCGCCAGCAAACACGCCAGCAATCCGCAAACAATCCGTCTAATCCGCGGCCTAGGTTTCAGCATGAACATCACGAACTCCCCGCACCGTCGCCGCCGCAATCAGCAGACTGATTCCTCCAAGCACGACCACATTCCTCGGATCCCCCGCCAACACGTTGTTGAAGATGTTCGGCACAACGAGCGACATCACGATCTGCGGTATCACAATGAACAGATTGAACACGCCCATGTACACACCCATGCGCGCCGGCGGCACCGCAGTGGAAAGCATCACGTACGGCATCGACAAAATCGACGCCCAGGCGATCCCCACGCCCGTCATACTGGCGAACAACAGATACTTATTCGAAATGAAGTTGACCGAGATCAAACCGATCCCACCACACAACAACGCAATCGTGTGAACAGTTTTCCGGCTTGTCTCTTTCGCGAATTGCGGTAACAGGAATGCGACCACGAAGCAGACGACGTTATAAACCGCGAAACATAAACCACCCCACTCGGTTCCCTGCGCAAACAGCGGCGAGCTTTCATTCGGCGCGCTAAAGACATGGCGGGCAACGGCGATCCCAAAGAACTGCCACATGCAGGGCAAAGCAAACCAGGTAAAGAACTGGACCACCGCAAGCTGTTTCATCGTCTGCGGCATCTCTGTCACTGACGAAAAGATCTCCGCGAACCCTCCCAGGCATCCTCGCTTCTCCTGCCTGAGGCGCTGGAATGCTTCCAGATCTTCAGGCGGATATTCCTTGGTGGTCGCAACTGTCCACACCACTGCCGCGAGAAATACAACCGCACCGATCTTGAACGAGTACTCAACCGAGAGTGGAATCCCGCTCGCCATCACACCGACAACTCCGAGCGCCGTAAACAGGTAAGGCAATGCATTCGCAAGCGTCTGACCGATGCCGATGAAAAAACTCTGCATCACGAACCCGAGCGTGCGTTGCTCTTCCGGCAGCTTGTCCGCCACAAACGCGCGAAACGGTTCCATCGTGATGTTGATACTCGCGTCGAGTATCCAGAGCAGCCCTGCAGCCATCCAAACCGCGGACGAATTAGGCATGAAGAACAATGCGACACTGGCGAGAATCGCGCCGACGAGAAAATACGGACGACGGCGACCGAGTTTGTTCCAGGTGCGGTCGCTCATCGAGCCGATGATGGGTTGAATGATCAGTCCCGTGATTGGACCAGCGAGCCAGAGATACGGGAGCGAGCTTTCTTCGGCGTGCAGGTACTTGTAAATCGGGCTCATGTTGGCGAGCTGCAAACCCCAGCCAAACTGAATCCCGAGAAATCCGAAACTCATGTTCCAGATCTGCCAGAAGCTCAAGCGTGGTTTACTCATTGAGGATTCCTTTGCCTCGTTTGCTTCACATGATTTACAAGGCTCTTACGGGTGAATTGAAGGGTAAAGATCGCGACTGAACGTTCAGGTAAACTCAACCGCACCTTGCCATCGCGAACGGTAACGTCACGGACCACGCCAAGACGATCCTGCAAGACAGTTCCGTTGACAACGTCGTGTAATAGATTTCCGACATCGATGTTGGCAGGTGGGAGGTCGAATTCAAATGCGACTTCCTTGTTGTCGTTATTGAACACAATTATGGCGGCGCTGTGTCGAAGCGTGCGTGCGTAAGCGTACTGTTGCGAGGCTACGTAGAGGTTAACCAACGATCCCATCGTCAGTGCCGGGAACTGCCGGCGCAGCGTTGTCAGACGGCGAATGAATTCGAACAGTTCCTGCTCGTCTTTAGTGCGACCCCCGGCGGTAAAGGCGTCTTGCTTGTCGCCTGGAAAACCGCCGGGAAAGTCGCCACGCGTTGAAGGTTCGTCACCGCCTTCCAACGCGATCTCGTCGCCGTAATAGAGCTGAGGCACGCCGCGCGTCGTCAACACAAACGCATTTGCAAGTTTGAGACTAGCAATCGTCGCGCCGTTCTCGCTCATAAAACGGCCATCGTCGTGTCCGCCTAATAACGTCACCAGAATTTCGGGGTTGGTATAGAGATAATCCTTCGCGAGGGTCTTCGGAATCTCGTCAATGGCTTTGCCTTCGGCAAACGCGTGCCGGATCGGATAGAAGAGTGGGAAGTCCAACAACGAATCCAGCCCTGAATCGACTCCGTCAAAACGGACTTTGCCACCCTGAAAGAACGACGTATGGACGGGGTCGCCATCTTTCACTTCGCCGACTACTTTGAAGTTAGGAAACTCGCGCTTAAGTGCCTTCGTCCAATCGCGCCAGAAAGAGTTAGGCACGTATTGCCACGTGTCCATGCGAATGCCGTCGAGACCGGTGGTGCCGATCCACCAAAGCGTGTTTTGAATCAGATAACGCGAGACTTCCGGGTCGTGCTGATCGAGATCCGGAAGAAAGTCGAGAAACCAGCCTTCCATTGTTTCCCGTTTCAACAACTCGACCGGGTGCGGATCGTGAAGCACCCACGTTTGAAAGACATTGTTGAGGTGTTTTGCCTTGGTACCGTTGAACCAGGTCGGCGTGGGTGGATCATCAACCCATGGGTGATATGGGCCAGTGTGGTTCATCACCTGGTCCTGAATGATCTTTATGCCGGAGCGGTGCGCAGTCTCGACGAGCTCGCGCAGCTTCGCGTGCGTACCGAAGTGTTCCTCGACTGCATAAAAATCCTGCGGGTTGTAACCATGAAAGCCTGTGCTCGGTTTTTCTTCCTTCAACTCAATCTCATTGAGGCGATCGTAGTTGTCGTACCACGGCGTGAGCCAGATCGCAGTCACGCCAAGATCTTTCAAATATGGTAAGTGGTTAATCACGCCCTGGACGTCGCCGCCGTGGTAGTAAAACTTGTTCTTACGATCGTAGAGAGGTTCGTTATTTGACGGATCGCCATCGGCAAAGCGATCGATCATGATCAGGTACATCACGTCATCGGGCGAAAAACCCTGAAAGCGCCCAGTGCGATTCAAAGCGGGGAGCACTTCGAACGAAGCGCGAGCGGAACCACCGGGTGTCGTAACATTAATCGTACGTGGTCCGGGTTGCGAAACGGAGACATCAACAAAGATATACGTGCCGCGCTCGTTAATCTTGGGAGTACCGATCATGCCGTCGATCCGCACCCGCGCACCCTGAAGATTCCTGCCGCGAATCATGAGGCGCACCGGATTCACAGTACTCTTCATCCACCAACTTGGCGGATCGACCTTGATAATCTCAGGTGTCTGGGCGGCAACACTCAGAGTTAACCACAGATAAACACAGAAAAGATTGATCAGCGCTGATCTGGTTTTAAAAATCCGTTTCATCCGTGGCTCAGTTTCGGCCGTAGAGTTCTGATAGCTGTTTGAGTCGAGTAGCTAACCCATCTTTCACATCAGTAAATCGCCACGCCCAGTTTCCCTCCGTGCTGTTGGGGAGATTCATGCGCGCTTCGGTCCCCAGCCCCAACAGATCCTGAAGCGGAATCACCGCCGTGTTTGCTACCGACGCGAGCACACCGCGAATGAAGTCCCACTCGATTTCTTTGCCGCCGGTGTTCAGGTAATCCATGCAGAACTTGCGCTCACGCTCGATCTGCGCCGCAGTCCGCGTCGAGCCCTCACCCGCAACGCTATTGAACCAACCGACAGTGGTATCGTTATCGTGTGTGCCCGTGTAAGCCACGACGTTCGGAATGTAGTTGTGCGGCAGATCGATGTTCTTCGAATCACTCCCAAATCCGAACTGCAGGATTCGCATTCCCGGAAAGCCAAAGTCCTCACGCAACGCAACCACGTCGGGCGTGATCACACCGAGATCTTCGGCGATGATTGGCAACTCGCCGAGTGTCTTCCGAATCGCGGTGAACAATTCTCTTCCCGGCGCTTCCACCCACTGTCCGCGTTCGGCAGTCTTGTCGCCACCGGGGATTTCCCAACAGGCTGCGAACCCGCGAAAGTGATCCACTCGCGCGATGTCGACCACCGTGAACGTTGCGCGTACGCGCTCGATCCACCATTTGAACCCGTCGGCGAGCATGCCTTCCCAGTTGTAAAGCGGATTACCCCAGAGCTGTCCGGTGCTGCTGAAGTAATCCGGCGGCACACCTGCGACGACGATCGGTTTTCCGTTTTTGTCTAACTTGAATTGCTCAGGGTTGGTCCAAACATCGGCCGAGTCCTGGGCCACAAAGATCGGCAGGTCGCCGACGATGCTGATGCCGCGGTCGTTGCAGTAACGCTTCAAGGCGAACCACTGCCGGAAGAAGAGAAACTGGTAGAACATCTGTGCTTCGACTGACTTCCGGAGTTCTTCGCGAGCGCGTTCAAGAGCAGACGGCGTGCGGGCGATGAGTGACGGTTCCCACTCATTCCAGGCAACGCCATCGTGCGCGTCTTTCAGGGCGCGGAACAATGCGTAGTCTTCAAGCCAGTGCGCGTGTTGTTGTGCGAAGGTTTCGAAGGCGCTACGGAGGGTGGTATCGGTGGTCCTTGTGTATTGCTCGTATGCACGACGGAGGATCTGATCTTTAAGGTTGTGTGCCTCGCCAAAATCGATCCTGTTTGTGGTTGCAGGCGCTTGCAGCGCTTCATCCAGCAATCCTTCTTTGATTAACTGGTCCGGACTGACGAGGAGTGTGTTGCCGGCGAAAGCGGAGTAACAGGCGTATGGCGAATCACCGTAACCCGTTGGACCAAGCGGTAACACTTGCCAAAGACTCTGGCCCGCGGCAACGAGAAAGTCTGCAAACTTGTATGCCTGCGGACCGAGATCGCCGATACCGTAAGGACCAGGTAACGAAGTGGGATGGAGCAACACCCCGCTACGTCTTTTTTTGACATGATTAGCAGGATTTGCAGAATTGACAGGATTGTTCTTGTTAATCATGTTCATCTTGTAATCCTGTCTAAAAACCACCGAAAGCAACAGCACTCTGAGCTGGTAGCGTCAGCACCGCCTCGCCGTTCACAACACGACCGTTTACTGCACCAATCAACGATTTCAACACCACTCCATCCTTCAGCCCAATCGAACCAACCGGGATCGTCACCTGCTTCGATTTATTCTCTCGATTGATCGCGACAACGATCGTCTCCTTCTCGAGTTGCCGCGCAAAAACATAAGTCTCATCATCAAAAAACAGATCGATCAAACGCCCCGCACGCAGCGCCGCATGCTCACGTCGCATCGCGATCCACGCGCGTGTCCAATCAAACATCTGCTGTTGCTTTGCATTTCGCCCTTCAGCCTTAAAGGCACTCGACGGAAAATCGCGACGATTATCAGGATCATCGCCGCCTTCCATCGCGATCTCGTCCCCCGCATAAAGCTGTGGTATCCCGCGCACGCTCAAGATAAAAGCCGTGTGCATCATCGCGCCTTCCATCGTCGCGCCCGCGAGCGACAGGAATCGCGTCGTGTCGTGATTGTTTGCGAGCACGGTGAGTTTCGACGCGTCGGGATAAAGCCCGTCGTACTTCAACTGTGACTGAAGAAAACGGACCGGCGCACGACGTGTAAAAACCATCAGCGACGCATTCCACAGCGCAAAATCAAAGACGGAATCGAGTTTCGTATCAATGCCGTCCTGCCCCGTGTGACCGCCGATGAAGAATGCGGTGTGCGCGGCATCGCGTTCGAATACTTCCCCCACCATCCACATCTTCGGATACTGCCGGTGCAGCGAGTTTGAAAGATCGCGAATGAAAAATCGTGGCATATACTGGATCGTGTCCTGACGAATACCGTCGATACCCGTCATGCCGGCCCACCACAATGCGTTTTGAATTTCATAACGCGCCACTTCAGGCTCTTCCTGATTCATGTCAGGCAGATCGTCACTGAACCAGCCGTCAAGCGTGTTACGAACATCGACAGGGTTCGAGTGTGGAGACAACAACACGCTGTTTCGGAATTTATTGAGCTGATGCTGCGCGATGGTGCCGTGAAACCAGGTGCTGAGCGGCGGATCGTTGACCCACGGATGTTGCGAACCGACGTGATTTGCGACCTGGTCCTGAATGACTTTTATGCCGAGCGCGTGTGCCTTCTGGACCAGTTCGCGCAGTGTCGCGAGATCGCCAAAACGATCTTCAACAGCGTAATAATCGATCGCGTGATAGCCGTGATAATACGTGTTCGGACACCACGGTTTGCCGCACCGATTAACGCCGTTCCAGTTGTCGTACCAGGGCGTTAGCCAGATCGCGGTGATGCCGAGATCCTTAAGGTAAGGAAGCTGATTGATCACGCCGCGCAGGTCGCCGCCGTGAAAACTCCGCGGGTTGTTGCGATCGTTTGCTTCGGGCGGCGAGTCTTTCGGAGCGTTATTCGATGGATCCCCGTCGGCGAAGCGATCGGTCATGATCAGGTAGATCACATCGTCGGTGTTAATGCCCTGAAAGTTGCTGCGCGTATCGAGCGGTGCTTCGAGGCTGAACGAAATCATGGTGCTGCCGCTCGCACTCTCGACAACAAGAGGATACTTGCCCGGATCCAAAGATGGACTGATCTCAACATCCATAAAAAGATAAGTACCGCGCTCGTTTACGGAGACTCCCGATACGCGCATCTCCGAATTCATGGCTTTGACATGCGCCCCACGGAGATTGGCGCCATGCACGAGCAACCTAACCGGATTGATCGTGTGTTTGGCCCACCACGAGGGCGGATCGACTTTCGTAACCGACGGAGCCTGCCCAAAAGAGTCAGCCACAAAAAGGCACAAAAGGCACAAAACAATTGAGGAAAAACTTTTGTGCTTTATGTGCCTTTTTGTGGCTGTCATATCTGGATCAGTTTCCCGGCGTACGTGGTTTGGCGCTGTCGCCGGCGGCCGTAACGGGCAAAGGTGGCAGAGCTTCGCCGTCCTTCGTACTCATCAGCGGTGTTGCGTCGTGCTTGTTAACTTCATCCAGGCGCTTAAACTCCGCCAGCTCCTTGTCCGCTTCATCCTTGCGCTTGAGTCTCGAGTACGCGAGGAAGAGTTGATAGTGCACACCCGGATCTTTGTCGTTCAGCTCTATTCCGCGCGTCAGTAACGGCACTGCCTCTTCATATCTCTTCAACTTCACCAGCAACCGGCCGAGATCGTGATACGAAGGAAAGGCTTTCGGATCGAGTTCGATTGCTCGTCTCAACAACTTCTCGGCTTCGACGTTCTCACCACGCTGGCTCGCGATGTATCCGAGATTCGCAATCGCATCCGGATTGTCAGGCTGCAACTTCAGCGCCTGTCGAAACGCCGTCACTGCCTGGTCATACTGCCCTTCCGCTCGTCCAGCGTAGCCGAGCAGGAAGTAGAGGTTCGCATTGTCCGGATAACGCTCGAGCGCTTTGGTAAAGACCTCACGCGCGCGCTCGTAACGCTGGGCGCGTACATTCGCAACACCGAGCCGAAGTTGATAGACCAGTTGGCCCTGCGACTGTTCCAATGCCTTCTCGTAAAACGGAACCGACTTTTCAGCGAGCCTGTTCTTGAGCAGCTCTTCGCCGATCATGAAGTTGACTTCGGCAAACACGGGCCGCAGTTCGAGCGCTTTGGTCCAAAACGTCAGCGCTGCTTTCGTGTCGTTCTGCGCAGACGAGATCAAGCCGAGGCGATAGTACGGTTCCGGCTCTCCGGGTTTCAGCGCAGAGGCTGACGACAGAGCCTGTTGCGCCTCATCAAGTCGATCGAGGTTGTATAACGCCAATCCGAGGTTATAGAGCACCTCAAAGGTATGCGGACGCAGTTCATTAGTGCGCTGAAACAAGCGCACTGCATCTGCATACTCGTGCGCTTCAGCCAGGCGCAGGCCAACCGTAAACAGCATTCGTGGATCCTGGCCGGCGGCCTTTTCCAACAGCGGGACCGCGCGTTTGTAGTCGCCGCTCGCCGCGTACAAAGCACCGAGGTTGAAGATCGCCCCTTCGTGTTTGGGGTCGATCCGCAATACCTCTTCAAACTTTGCAATCGCTTCATTCCCGCGATTGGTTTTGGCTAGTAACACACCGAGATTCGAGAGGGCGCTCACGAGATTCGGTTTCAGACGCAGCGCAGCGCCATACTCTTTTTCAGCCTCGGCAGTTAGCCCGCGTTGGTCCAGAATCACGCCCAACAAACTGTGCGCTTCGGCACTTCGCGGATGCGTCGTCAGGATTTTTCGCGTCGCTTCTTCCGCCTCCTGAAGTCGTCCGGCCTGGACCAGCTTGCCGGCCTCGCTCAACAGCGTGTCAACACTCGGCGCCGTGCGTTGCGGCATTGCACTAGCAATTACTGATAGCGAACAAAGCAACAGAAGCCCGCGAAGCGGGCGACAGCATAAAGCCTGGGGCGCAAGCCCCAGGTTAAAAAACAAACAAGAATCGGAGCCCGCGCTAGCGGGCGAATGCGCCGTCATATCGATTCTCATCGAAGGCTGTCGCCCGCTTCGCGGGCTCAACTCTTGAGACTGATCGCTATTCCTGGGGCTTGCGCCCCAGGCTTTATGCTACCGCCCGCTTCGCGGGCTAAATACTGCCGCCCGCTTCGCGGGCTAAATACTACCGCCCGCTTCGCGGGCTAAAGGCTACCGCCCGCTTCGCGGGCTAAAGGCTACCGCCCGCTTCGCGGGCTAAAGGCTACCGCCCGCTTC
>Ga0068871_100003646_pt1 | contig 10580 bp, 11 predicted proteins | sample KBSMisM72_FD_72750 | JGI IMG/M metagenome (GOLD analysis project Ga0068871, IMG submission 72750) | Miscanthus rhizosphere microbial communities from Kellogg Biological Station, Michigan, USA - KBS Miscanthus M7-2 | ecosystem: Host-associated > Plants > Roots > Rhizosphere > Soil ...
TAGGACCGTAGGCCAATGCCTGTGCCCAAAAGATCATCGCATTACCAGCATCAAACAGTTCGGCTTTTTTAAATGATGCCATTGCTTCAATAATATGAAAGGCGTAGTACATGTTAATGCCCTGGTTGAAATAAAATTGGGCACTGTCATTTTTTGCAGAGATATTCCATCGGTAGTTTCCCCAGCCTGGTAATACACCGATTCCTTTCGCCAGGCTGTCTTCGTCAATGTGAGACCAGTCCGGTGAACACTGTATGATGAGTTTACCCTTCAATGCTGCTTCACGTGAGATGGTTGGCAGTTGCTGAATGGCGTTTTCTTTCGCATACCTGAAACCTGCTGTTAGTAACAATAACGCCAGCACAGCGGTTAACAAGATTTTACCCATAATTTTTTTTATTGGAAAGATAAAAAATTGCGGGGGAAATGCAAATGAAAAACATTTACTATTGCCTGGGTCTGCGGCTAATTATGCCATCATCTTAGATGCTAATTCTTTGAATAATTTATAAGCCACCATTGCCGTCATATTGTTCACATCCCTTAAGGGGTTGTATTCTACAATGTCTGCACTAACAATAGGAACATTGATGGATTGAATGATGTTAATTAATTCTCTTGTAGTTAACCCTCCGGGTTCATGATGTGATATACCGGGAGCAAAAGCAGGATCCAAAACATCCAGGTCTAATGAAATATAGAGTGGGCCCTGTAAAGCTTGTAAAATCAAAGTTGAAATTTTTCATTTCGATCACCTGAACATTAAACAAAGCTGCCTGCTCTCTTTGATGAGTGTTTAGGGTTCGGATACCCGCCTGTGTTAGCGACGCTGCAATACCTTTTTCCATCAACCTGGCAAATGGCGAAGCATGAGGATAAGGATTATTGTCAAAGTTATCATAGAGATCAGCGTGGGCATCGAGGTGAAGGACGTGTAGATTTTTAAATTTTTCAGCATATGCTTCGATAATCGGAAAGGAAACAGAATGATCGCCTCCTAAGCAAATGGTCTTATCTCCACCTGTTAATTGTCCCTGAATTATTTTTTTGATACTCTTATAAACAAATAATGGATTCGATTCTGCAAAGGAGATGTCCCCGAGATCGGTATAGGTTTTACCATTTGCAATTTCTTTCCCGTTTTCACAGAAAGTATTGGCAGAACCATCCGTATCCATCAACCTGATACGTGGCGGGGCGAGTGCCGGGCCTTTTAAAAAGGAGGAGTTGCCGTCAAACGGGATGCCGATGAGCTTGATCATGTTTTACGTCTTTATCTTCCTTCATCAATAATACTGCAATTAAAAAATTGTATCCTGCTTTATTATTTCAAGTCAAAAAAATGTTTTAGAGCCTTGGCAACACCATCATGATTATTGGTATCGGTTACATAGTTGGCCACTGCTTTTATTTCGTCGGGTGCATTCCCCATCGCTACACCTGTACCTGCAAACTCAATCATACCCTTATCATTATAATTATCACCAATAGCAATGACCTCATTTTGATGCAGGCCATATTGAGCCATTAAAAATTGTATTGCTTTTGATTTAGATGCCTGCAGGCTCATTACTTCCAGGTAGCGTGGTTGCGATTTGTAAATATTCAGCTCGCCGCTGTGATTTGCGAGTAATTCTTTTTCAAGAGACAGTATCACTCCAGGATCACCGGCAATCAATATTTTATTGGGCCCTGTTTGCTGCTGTTCCCAAAGCGTGAGCGTATCAATGAACGGCTGAATGGTAATAGGAACAGCGGTTATTTTTTGCTCTTTTTTCACTGCATCCGTTGAGGCCTCTGCAAACCATTCCATCTGGCTGTAATACATAGCTGATACCGGCTGTTTTTTTACCTCACTGTGTATCGCTTCTGCCTCAGGAAGCGTTACATGCACCTGGTAAGTGACAGCCTGCTGCTGGTATATATAGCCACCGTTTAAGCTCACCACTGGGTTATCATCCGGAAAAACTGTTTGGGTAATGGGTAACATTCCATGCAGGGGTCTTGCCGAAATAGGAACAATGAGTATGTCTTTTTGAATGAGTTGCTGAATAGTGTGCCTGGTAATGCTGCTAACAGTGTGATCTTTCCTGAGCAGGGTACCATCCATGTCTATAAAAACTGCTTTATACATAGCTAAAATAACAATTATTTCGGCTAAAGTAGGAAGACAGAAGGAATATAAAAATAATTTCCATGAAAGCTTAAAAACTAAAAGTTGAGCAGGAGATAAAAATAAAGACACAGGTTAGGTGCCTGTGCCTTACAATAAATATATAAGCCTGCTGGTATTTAAAATCCAAATAAAAATAGGGGATTAAATTTCTTCAGGAAAGAATCTGTTCTTACGGTTTCCTTTTGTGGCAATACTTTTGGGCTTGTTCTTTCCCGCTGTGCAGATAATTTATAACCCAGGCTTGGCAGCGTTGCTACGTGTCCTTTATGTTTGATAGAAAATACATTGTTATGCTGGGTAGTTATATTTCGTTCTTTAAAGTGAAATTTTTCCATTGTACCCACTGCAGTTTTTTCCACCGTAATTCTTTGATAGTTTTCGGTCATTGTCTTCAATGCACCGATCTCCTCCCGGCTGATGATTGCAGGTTTTGATTTCCAATAAATCACGTTGAGAATGTATGGAGTTTGTTTAATGTTCTGAATCTGATCTTCTGTAATGTTTACAAAAACATAGCATTTAAACAGTGGTTGATGAATGGTTACTTCTTTAGTGCCGCCTATCTTATTTTCACACATGGTAAAAGGACAATAATTTTCAATCCCTTTTTTTGTTAGTAATTCCGTTACTCTTTTTTCTTTTTGTTTTTTTGTACAGATTAAGTACCAATTGCGTTGCATATAGTTTTCTTTTTAGGTTAGGGTTGTTATTTTTTATTTAGCATTAAATTTTTTCTGTTATATAGTTTAGCTTATACCCATAAGGATGGATACCAGTTAAGTTGATCTTAGAATGTTTCAGGCAGTTAAAGCCTGCTGGTTTTTTATTGTGGGAAATTCATGGATCAGTATTCAAAATCCTGTAAGGATTGAACAGTGGCTTTATTGAGGAATACCTGGAGCTGTTTATTTGAGCCCAAAACTACCACCCTCCAACAATTTTGTCAATAACCCAAAGTGGTAAATCTTTTACTATGTGCGTTCAAATAAATTAATGAATAGGAACTCAGAAACTTTGTGTGAAACAAACGGTGCGGTTTATAACGGGGGATAATGAAAACTTTTGATTGCGATATCTTTCTATTATTTTTTATTTATCATTTTTCTATTGTTATTTCCCTCTGATATACTATTTAAGTGCCAAAGCGCAAATGATTGATAATCATTGGTAAAATTGGTTATAGTTTACTTTAGTATTCCTTTAAATGGAATTTTATTTTCAAAAATGGAGTGAGTAATTTTAGATAGTTACAGGATGGTAAATTGGCGTGACAATTTATTCAAAGCTATAAGTAATGATGTTTGTTTTTGTAGATTAAGCTAATGAATCCAGCAGGCGCCGGTGATAATTTATTTGCCCCAGGTGGTAGGCGAGATGGGTGGTGAGATGGACCAAAAAATATTCGGTAGAGGTTTTCTTTTCAAAAACCAGCATGGGATACTCTTCCTGTAATGTTTCATCAGTCAAATTGTTCACAGCATCGTTTACTACCATGATTGTTGCTTCTATTTTGCTGATGAGTTCTGCTCGTGGAATATCTTTTTGAGAAAACTCAAGATCCCTGTCACGAATATAATTTGTTTTGCCAATCACAGCTCCTATATAGGTGTTAAGATTACCAACCAGGTGCAAACAAAGATTACCTGCAGAATTAGCAATGCTTTTGTCTACAAGCCAGATATTCTTTTCATCCCGGTACAATGAAATTTCTGTTTTCAATTTATTCAGATCCCTGTTAAAAAGTGCTAATAAAGTTTCGGCCAACATATTTTTTTTGTTAATTGAATTTATTTTTTTTGCAGCAGGTCTTTATAACTGATCAATACAATTCCTTTTTGTTTGATCAGGGCTTTTACTTTTTCATTGATGAACAGGTCTGTTACACCTTGCCTGTCTGCTGCTACTTGTTCATAACCGATATGGTATACTGCTCTCAATTCTTCGTTGTCAATACCCGGATGGTCAATGAACCAATAGGTTTTACCAGGCTCTAGTTTATTAAGCATATTTAAAAAACTCTGTATTTTTTCTTCCCCTGTTTTCGATGGGCCGTCATAGCCGGCATACTTTACGCCAAAATCATCCAGGTCAATATCAATTTTATATTCCTTGGCCAGTTTTTTTGTTAGTGCTTTCACTTCATCATTCATGTTGGTGCAGTCCATGTGAGAAGAGATATGGCTGATTCGGGGTATTTTTTTTAACGCTGTTTCAATTTGCAGGCGGAATTCTTTTTCAATATCTGCGATGGCAGCATGATTTTCTAATATAGACTGGCCGGGATAGTTTTTGTTTGGGTATACCATCGGGTAGAAGTAACCGTTACTGTCTTCCAGGCTGGCAGCGTTGGATAGCGGCCGCCATTTTATATTTTCCCATTCGCTGGTGAGTGCCAGGTGTATGCCTACATCCACACCAGGGTTTTGCTGCAACAGTTTTACCGCCTCAGGAAACCATGGCGATGCTACGATCACTTCTATGGAAGTCTCAATTCCGTATTTATAGCATTTGATCAGTGCCTCATTGCCGGAATGTGTATACCCCATATCATCTCCTCGGACAATTAGCCTGGTAGTTTTGTCCTGGGCTGACGCTGAAATAAAAAATGCAAGTGCCAGTATGATATAAAAAGCTCTTTTCATGATCTGTATTTGAAGGCCGGAAGATAACGTTCATTAATTATATTAAGATGATGCCTGTGATGACCATATAAATGATTTACCAGTAAACGGGCAGTTAGTGGAAAATTATTGGCAGTGCCTGATCTTTCTAATGATTCCTCATCAAGTGAATTGATAAAATAAATGCTGGCTGCCCTGTAAGCTTTTAATTCAGCCACGATGTTTTCGATACCTCTTTTATCTGCATTGGCGTTGGATACAAACAGGTCTTCATCAAAGCCAGGCAGGTTGGTTTTATCTGCCCGTGCAATTCTCATTGCCCTGTAAATAATCACCCGCTCGCAATCTGCCAGGTGAAGGATGATATCTTTGATGCTCCACTTGCCTTCGCTGTAGCGATAGAGTAATTCCTCTTCTGGAAGTGACGAAATCAATTTTTCTGTTTCAGGCATTATGGCTGCTAAATGAAGGATAAGTTTGCCATCATCCGGCACACAGTCCATATAAGGCTGATAGAAACCGGGATAATTACCAGCAGGTTTATCAATTCTACGCATAATAAAGTTTGATTAAAATTACGCAATACGGTCATTAAACAATCGGGAAACATGCAACATGTTTAATAATAGTGACGCCAGGTAAAATTATTGAACCGGGTTGTGTATATTAAGCTTGTGCAATTCTAATATGGTAGTATTACCATCATCACTTTCCCTGTACATAGGCGCAAATTTCCTGTTAAACAATATTTCATTAAAGGTATAGGAGGTACGTTGTTGAACGAAGTTGCTAAACACATCATCAAACCCCCGGAGCATTACATACAATTCCACATCCGCAGTTTTCATATCTTCTTCTGTAAAACCAAAAAAAGGGCTTTGTTCATTAATGGGATGAACAACCGTCCAGCTCATAGACATGCTTTCCACACGGCTGCGTTCCAGGTCAAGGCTGAAATACTTGTAATCCGGTTTATCATTTTCCACTACCAGTAAACCAACATTCACTTTTATTTCCAGGTCGGTGAGCGCATGCTTGTCTTTATAAGCAGCAAAACGAAACATCAACGCTTTCCCGTCCCTGTAGGGACTTATTAATGCATGCTCACTAAAAATAAGATAGCTTCTGGGTTTTGAGAAACGCCCATAGATAAGACCGGTACCAATGGCCAGCGACAAAAAGCCGGTTAGTGATTCTATTGCTGATACACAATTGGCAACATCGCCAACAGGGAATACATGGCCGTATCCCACGGTAGTAAAAGTTTGCGTGCTGAAATAAAATATTTCCCTGAATATTTTCCAACTGTTGCCCTTGCTAAGCCCTTCTAATTGTTCAGGACCGATGGCGAAATAAATAGTGCTGAAAACGAGATTAATGGCGATGTAAAAAATTAATATCACCATAATAAATTTCCATTGTGGCAGGTTGAGCATATCATTGAATATGCTAAACCTTTTTCGAAAAGACATACCCTCTTTCACCAGGTTATAGCTGCCGTCTTTATTAATAAACCGGCCACCGGTATCATTGCTGTTGCTTGCAAAACCGGTATCATTATTTTGTTTTGAAAAGGGGTTGATATTTTTGTATAGTGCCATTTTGCAATGATAAAAATAATAATTGTCGGTGCAAATTAATGGCTTTGTACCCATTAGTAAGCAGAAGTAAATATGAATTGACATTTTTTAGCTCCTATGAGCAGAGTATCTTGAGGGAAGCAGCAATATAAGATCATAAAAAATAATAATAGTCATTAGCAGTAAAAAAACTGCATTTGTAACCAGGATTAAAGTTACAGTCAAGTAAGGTTGTTCAATATTTGAAGAGTCCGTTAATTATTCAATCATAAATATTTCCCGGTGCCCGCCAGCCACACAATCCATATAGCCTTTCATTATTTCTTTTAACTCATCACTCATGGTAGCCGACCGCAGATTGGTAATAAAGCCTCCAATATCATTTGTTTCAGATTCCACTACCACGGTCCAATAATTGCTTACAATGTCCGTCATTACTTTCATGTTGCTGACTTCACCTGTTTTTGCAAAGTGCGGAGCTGCCTGTTTAAACATTTTCACCAGGTCCTTTGCTTTGCCCGGTTTTGCCTGGAATACTTCCCTGATAAGATACATAATTGTAAGATTTAGGCAATAAAGATAGAAAGCAGCTTTTTGAAATGCAAGTGCTTTGCGGTGATGGTGCCGGTAAGACTTCCTGGCATAAATATCTGGCTCCAAATATTACCCAAAATCATATCCACGCCATGTGAATAACCCCCGCCACTTTCTGTATCTCCGTTTCATTATATTTGCCGCCATTGAAAAAGAAATGGTGATATGGCAGAAAAAGAACTGAACAAGTATGACGAAGACTCCATACGGAGCTTAGACTGGAAAGAACACATTCGCCTTCGGCCAGGTATGTACATCGGCAAACTGGGCGATGGCAGCAGCCCGGATGATGGTATTTATGTACTGCTGAAAGAGGTGATTGACAACTGTATTGATGAACATACCATGGGCTTCGGTAAACATGTAGATGTGAATATCAGCGGCAAAGAAATTACGGTGAGGGATTATGGCAGGGGCATTCCGTTGGGGAAAGTGGTGGATGTGGTGAGCAAGATCAATACCGGAGCCAAATACGATAGCAAGGCTTTTCAAAAAAGTGTGGGTCTGAACGGTGTGGGTACCAAGGCAGTGAATGCGCTGAGCCACTATTTTAAAGTAAGCAGCTACCGGGAGGGTAAAGAAAAAGCAGCAGAGTTTGAAAAAGGCAACCTGGTAAAAGAATACAAGGAAGTTGCTACAACCGAAGAGAACGGCACTTTTGTAACGTTTATCCCGGATGAAAGTATTTTTAAGCATTTTCATTTTGTACAGGAATATCTTGACAACCAGTTTTGGAACTATTGCTACCTGAATGCAGGCCTGGTAATGAACCTGAACGGCAAGCGGTATATCAGCAAAAATGGTTTGCTGGACCTGTTGCAAAGAAAAACGAATGCAGATGAAATCCGTTATCCTATCATTCATTTAAGGGGGGAAGATATCGAAGTGGCGATTACGCATGAGAGTGCATATGGCGAAGAGTACTACAGTTTTGTAAACGGACAATTTACTACGCAGGGTGGCACCCACCTGGCAGCATTTAGAGAAGGTTATATTAAAACCATACGTGAGTTTTATAAAAAAGATTTTGATGCGGCTGATATCCGCGGCAGCATTTGCGCTGCTATTTCAGTGAGAGTGCAGGAGCCGGTTTTTGAAAGCCAGACTAAAACAAAACTCGGTTCTCAAACAGTGTATGAAGGCGGTCCTTCTATGAAAAATTTCATTGGAGATTTTCTCGGCAAGGAGCTCAACAACTATCTCCATAGAAATCCAGCCACTGCCGATGCATTGAAAAAACGCATTGAACAAAATGAAAGAGAGAGAAAAGAACTGAGCGGCATCCGTAAACTCGCCAATGAAAGAGCCAAGAAAGCCAACCTTCACAATAAAAAACTAAGGGACTGCAAGTTTCATTATAATGATGAAGCTACCGGAAAGGATAAAGATAAGATTGTAGAAAAGCAAAAAGAGAGTACCATCTTTATCACGGAAGGAGACAGTGCCAGTGGAAGTATCACCAAAGCAAGAGACGTGGAAACACAGGCGGTGTTCAGTCTGCGTGGTAAGCCGCTAAACTGTTTTAGCCTTACCAAAAAAGTGGTGTATGAAAATGAAGAGTTCAACCTGCTGCAGCATGCTTTGAATATTGAAGAAGGATACGAAGGCCTGCGCTACAACAATATTGTGTTTGCCACCGATGCTGATGTGGATGGAATGCACATTCGTTTACTGTTGATGACTTTCTTTTTGCAGTTCTTTCCAGACCTGGTGAAGAATGGCCATGTTTATATTTTGCAAACCCCTTTGTTCAGGGTACGAAATAAACAGGAAACTATTTATTGTTATGATGAAACAGATAAGCAGGCTGCCATAAAAAAATTAGGAAGCAAACCAGAGATCACACGGTTTAAAGGATTGGGGGAGATCAGCCCCGATGAGTTTGCCAGGTTTATTGGACCTGATATGCGGAAAGACCCGGTGATGATGTTACCTGATACACACATACAGCAATTGCTGGAATATTATATGGGTAAGAATACCCCGAGCAGGCAGGATTTTATTATTGATAATTTGAGGGTGGAGCTGGACCTGGTAGAAGCACCCTAAATTCCCAAAGGGGGCTTGAAGGCAAGATCTCAAAAATTTTAATTGTTTATTGAATAGTACGGATTGGGTTATTATTGATTAAAGAATATTGTTGCAGTGGAAGATGAGATGATTGGTCATAGAATTGAAGCTCCGTTCCTCTCCTTGCGATAAAGATAAGAGGATGAGGCCGTTCATTTGAAAGTTTTAAAAATTTATTAACGATACAAAGTACTGATCCTTCTCAAACGGAGAGGAAGAAGGAGGAAGAGACCGCAATTATGTTCGATTTTCACACCGATAAAAAAAGATACTTTGAAATGCAGGCGCAAAACTCACGGAGTTATATTGTGCCTTTCGTGGAGAAGTATATGCCTGTGAAGCCAGGTATGAGAGTGCTGGAGATCGGCTGTGCAGAAGCGGGTGTGCTGAAAGCATTTACTGAGAAAGGTTGCATTGCAGTAGGAGTGGAGCTGGATGAACCAAGACTGGTATTGGCAAGAGAATTCATGAAAGAAGAGTTGGAAAAAGGCCAGATCAGTTTTGTATCAAAAGATATTTACAAAGTAGATATTGAAAAGGAATTGAAAGGGAAATTCGATATCATTATTTTAAAGGATGTAATTGAACATATTCACAACCAGGAAAAACTGATTGCCTGGATGAAAACTTTTATGAATCCCGGCGGCGTGATCTTCTTTGGTTTTCCACCATGGCAAATGCCTTTCGGAGGTCACCAGCAGATCATGAGCAGTAAATTCCTGAGCAAGCTGCCTTATTTTCATTTACTCCCAATGGGTTTGTATAAATGGATATTGAAAATGGGTAAACAGGATGTAGCAGCATTTGAGGAAATAAAAGAAACAGGCATTTCGATAGAGCGCTTTGAGAAAATTGTTGAGAATACCGGTTATAAAGTGGTGAACAGAACGCATTATTTCATTAACCCGATTTACACATATAAGTTTGGCTGGAAACCGAAGCGGCAGTCAGGTGTCATCAGTGCAATACCCTGGGTAAGAAATTTTTTTACCACTTGTGTATATTATTTAATAACGATTTCTTACAACGAAACAAAGGATACAAAGAACACAACGGCGTAGTCACAATGTATTCGTCGTTTCTTTGTGTGAAATAAAAAATAGAAAATGATTCATATAGTTTTTAACGAAGCAGATATAAAGGTATTAAAACAGGCCATTGAACTGGATGAAACATTGGCAGGAGAAGTAATTCAAATAAAGGATGATTATGCGGTAGGCCCACTCGGAAATATCTACATTGGTGAAGGGATTGAAACAAGACGTCAATGGTGGAAAGAGGTATTAGCCGGTGGTGATTATGATGGTAAGGTAGAAAGCGGGGACGTAGATGATTACAAAACAGCTGCTGAACTGGTAGGTACCCTGCGCAGAAACGAAACAGAAACGATTTGGATATGGGCAGCACAAAACAAACATGATGTATGCGGTTATTACTGGCTGCTCAATTACATGAAAGAATTCCAGGGAAGGGTTTTTATTTTATACCTCAATAATCTTCCTTTCATTAATGAAAAAGGAAATATTTTTTATCCTAACT
>Ga0068871_100003649_pt1 | contig 10576 bp, 7 predicted proteins | sample KBSMisM72_FD_72750 | JGI IMG/M metagenome (GOLD analysis project Ga0068871, IMG submission 72750) | Miscanthus rhizosphere microbial communities from Kellogg Biological Station, Michigan, USA - KBS Miscanthus M7-2 | ecosystem: Host-associated > Plants > Roots > Rhizosphere > Soil ...
CGCCGGCGCCGACGATCGACGGCTTGCCCATCTGCCGGCCGACCACCGCGGCGTGCGAGGTCATGCCGCCGGTCGCGGTCAGGATCCCCTGCGCGACGAACATTCCGTGGATGTCGTCGGGCACCGTCTCGCGGCGGACCAGAATCACCGGCTTGCCCTGGTTCGACCACTCGACCGCGTGATCGGCCGAGAACACGACGTGCCCGCTGGCGGCGCCCGGCGACGCCGGCAGACCCTTGGTGGCGACCGGAATCTTCTTCCACTCCGCCGGATCGAACCCGGGCGCGAGCAGCTGGTTCAGCGCTTCCGGATCGACCAGCAGCAGCGCCTCTTTCGGCGTGACCAGCTTCTCGGCGACGAGGTCGGTGGCGATGACCACGGCCGCGTAGCCGGTGCGCTTGCCGCTGCGCGTCTGCAGCATGTAGAGGCGCTCGTCCTGGATCGTGAACTCGAAGTCCTGGACGTCCTTGTAGTGCTTCTCGAGGCGGGTGGTGATCTGACGGAGCTGCGCGTAGGCCTTCGGCATCACCTGTTCGAGCTCGCCGATCGGCTGCGGCGTCCGCACGCCGGAGACGACGTCCTCGCCCTGGGCGTTGATGAGGAACTCGCCGTAGAACTCCTTGGCGCCGGTCGCCGGGTTGCGGGTGAAGCCGACGCCGGTGCCCGACCGATCGCCGGTGTTGCCGAACACCATCATCTGCACGTTGACCGCGGTGCCGATGTGATCGGGAATGTCGTAGATGCGGCGGTATTCGATCGCGCGCGGGTTCATCCACGACCGGAACACCGCGTCCCGGGACATCGTCAGCTGGACGTGCGGGTCCTGCGGGAAGTCCCGCTTCGCTTTGGCCTTCACGACCTTCTTGTAGCGATCCACCACCTCGCGCAGCGCGGCCTCGTCGAGGTCGGTGTCGAGCCTGGTGTTGCGCGACGCCTTCACCGCGTCGAGCTCGTGCTCGAACGCGTCCTTGGAGATTTCGAGCACGACGTTGCCGAACATCTGGATGAAACGGCGATAGCTGTCGTAGGCGAACCGGCCGTTCTTCGTCCGCGCCTTGAGCCCCTCGACCGATTCGTCGTTGAGGCCGAGGTTGAGAATCGTGTCCATCATGCCGGGCATGGAGAACTTCGCGCCGGAGCGGACCGAGACCAGCAGCGGGTTCTCGGTCGAGCCGAGCGTCGCGCCGGCGGCCTTCTCGAGCTTCTTGACGTGCTCGGTGATCTCCTTGTCGATCGCGCCGGGGATCTTCTGCTTCTCCTTGTAGTAGATGTTGCAGACCTCGGTCGAGATCGTGAAGCCGGGCGGCACCGGCAGGCCGGCGTTGGTCATCTCGGCAAGGCCGGAGCCTTTGCCGCCGAGCAGATCCTTCATGTTGCGGTTGCCGTCAGCTTTGCCGCTGCCGAAGAAATACACATACTTCCGGCCCCTGGGGCTGGCGGCTGGGGACTTGGGGCTCGGCTTCTTCTTCGCTGCCGTCTTCTTCGACATGTCGGTTCTCCGTGCGGACGATTTGGTAATGGGTAAGTTGGTAACTTCGAAGTGTTCGTCGTGCAGGCCTTCAGGCCTGCTTGATCTCTTCCGGCGCGATCTCTGAAATATCGCCGCCGGCCTGCATGACCGTGCTGCGCAACGTATCGAGTAACGCGAGCCGCGCCTGCCGCAAGGCCGGGTCCTCGGCCATGACCAGGACATCGGTGAAAAACGTATCCACCGGCCCGCGCAGAGGCGCCAGCTGGTTCATCGCATCGAGAAACTGCCTGTCCTCCAGGGCCTTCTGAATCTTTCCCCACCGCTGTTCCAGCTCCGCCAACAGCGCCAGCTCGCTCGGCTCCTTCAAGGCCGCGCGAATGGCCGCCCACCCTGAGGGCGTGGCCTCTGTCGCCTTGAAGTCTTTCGTGATGTTCTTGACGCGCTTGAACAGCACGGCGAGCGCCTCGAACTCCTTCGACTGTCGCGCCTGGGCCAACGCTTCGGCCCGCTTCAACATTTCATTCGGCTTCAGCCCGGTCTTCAGCACCGGCATCACCGCGCGAATCTCGTCGTACTTGACGCCTCGTCGCTCCAGCAGATGCTGAACACGCTCAGCCATGAACTCGAACACGCCGTCCCGCCAGTGCTCGTTCTGTACCGCAAGCGTCGTGTAGCCGGCAAATGCCTGATCGACGAGGTCGAACAGGCCGCGCTTGAGGGGCTCGTCGACCAGGATCTTGATCACCCCCTGAGCCGCCCGGCGCAACGCATACGGGTCGCGTGAACCCGTCGGCTTTTCGCCCGCGGCAAACAGGCCGACGATGGTATCCAGCTTGTCGGCGAGCGAGACGGCGGCCCAGGTGACGGCGGCCTTCTTGAGCTGAGAGCGGTTCGGCGGCGCGTCCGCCTCCACCCCAATCGGCAGGTAGTGGTAGTAGATCGCCCGCCAGACTTCCTCGGGCTGGCCTTCGGCGTGCGCGTAGACGCCGCCCATCGTGCCCTGCAGTTCGGTGAACTCGCGCACCATGTCGGTCGCGAGGTCGGCTTTCGACAGCCGCGCGGCCGTGCCGGCCAGCTTCGCCGTGGCGGCATCGGCGCCCAGCGCCTCGCCGGCAATCCACTCCGCCAGGCGCTCGATGCGTTCCGCCTTCTCCTTGTAGGTCCCGAGCTTCTTGTGGAAGAGCAGCGTGCCGAGCCGTTCGATTCTCGACTCGAGCGGAATCTTCCGATCGGCTTCCCAGAAAAAACGGGCGTCGCGCAGGCGCGCGGTCACCACGCGCTCCGCGTTGCGGGCGATGGTGCGCTCGTTGTCCGGCTCGGTGTTGATGACCGCGAGGAACGCGTTCTTCAGCTTGCCGTCCTCGCCTTCGACCGGGAAGTAGTGCTGATGATGGATCAGCGTCGTCGTCAGCACTTCTTCCGGCAGCTCGAGAAACTCGAGCGCGAAGGTGCCGGCGACCACCGACGGGTACTCGACCAGGTCCGGCACTTCGAGCAGCAGGCCGGTTTCGTGGTTGACGGTGCGGCTCACCCGCCCCTGCAGCCGCTGTGCCTTGGCGTCGAGCTCGCGCGCGATCTTGTTGTGGCGTTCGGCCCGCTCGAGGATCACGAAGTTCTCGAGGAGGCGGGCGCGGTACTCGTCGAAGGAACGCACCTTGATCGCCCGGCCGGCGCGGCCGCTCGTGGTCAGAAACCGATGGCCGTAGGTGACGGCGCCGGTGGAGACGTCCTGCACCTGCGAGGTCTGCGCTGCCGGCGTGCGCGTGATCGTGAAAGGCACGACGCGTCCGCCATAGAGGTACAGGATCCAGCGAATCGGCCGGCCGAACACGAGCTCGCCCTTGCCGTCCTCGAGCATCGCGTCCCAGTGCATCGCCTTCGGAAACTGGAGGCTGCGCAGCGAGTCGCGCAGCACGTCGGGGAGGACGTCGACGGTCGCCTTGCCGCGCTGGCGCTTGCGGAACGCGAGGTACTCGCCCTTCGGCGTCTGGATCCGCTCCAGCGCCGCGACATCGACGCCCTGCTTGGCGGCGAAGCCGGACGCGGCCGGCGTCGGCGTCCCATCGGGCTTGAAGCCGGCGGAGACCGGCGGCCCGTTCAGGAGCTCTTCCAGATCGCTCTGGCGCTCGGGAATCCGGACGATTCTTACCGTGAGACGTCGAGGTGTGCTGTAGGTTTCCACCGGCGACTCGGGCGGCAGCCGGTGCGCGCGCAGCTGCTCGCCGACGATTTCGCCGAAGTGATTCGTCAACCCCGGCAGCCATCCGGCCGGCAGCTCCTCGCACCCGATCTCCAGCAGCAGTTCGCGGTCCATCCGCCTACGCCTCCCTTCCGGAGGCGGAGGCTTCGGCGTGACCGGCGCCTGCGGCGCCGGCTGAGGCCGCGGATCCCTCGACGTACGTCTTCGCGACCCCGATGGCCAGCTGACGGATGCGCAGGATGAACGCGGTGCGCTCGGTGACGCCGATGCTGTTGCTCGAGTCGAGGATGTTGAACAGGTGCGAGCACTTCAGCGTGTGCTCGAGCGCGGGCCAGATCAGCCCGGCCTTCAACAGCGCGGTCGCGAGCACGAAGTAGCGCTCGAAGAGATCGCGGTGAAAGGCGCCGAATTCGGCTCCGGGAATCTGCACCTGACCGAAGACGTAGGTCGACTGCTCGACTTCTTCACGCAGCCGGATCTCGCTGTACTTCACGCCGGGCGCCCACTCGAGATCGAAGATGCTCTCGACCCGCTGCAGGACCATCGCGATCCGCTCCAGGCCGTAGGTGAGCTCCGCGGAGATCGGCGCGAGCTCGATGCCGCCGGCCTGCTGGAAGTAGGTGAACTGCGAGATCTCCTGGCCGTCGAACAGCACCTGCCAGCCGATGCCCCACGCGCCGAGCGTCGGCGATTCCCAGTTGTCCTCCTCGAACCGGATGTCGTGCTGCCGCGGGTTGATGCCGCAGGCTTCGAGGCTGTCGAGATAGAGCTGCTGCACTTCGTCCGGCGCGGGCTTGAGGATCACCTGGAACTGGTGGTGCTTGAAGAGCCGGTTCGGGTTCTCGCCGAAGCGCCCGTCGGCCGGCCGCCGCGACGGCTGGACGTAGGCGACGTTCCAGTGCGCCGGCCCGAGCACGCGCAGGAACGTCTCGGGATGCATGGTGCCGGCGCCGACCTCGACGTCGAGCGGCTGCTGCAGCGCGCACCCGCGCGACGCCCAGAATTCGGACAGCTTCAGGATGAGGCTCTGGAAAGTCACGATGTGAGTCGACACCGAGCGAACGTGAGGGCACGGAGGGGAATAGCCACAGAGACACTGAGACGCAGAGCCAGATGTTTCCTCCGTGTCTCAGTGCCTCTGTGGCTGATCTTCGTCTGTGTCCTCATCGCCCTCCGTGTCCTCCGCTCCGCATCTCCCTCAACACACGCACCGATTTCAGGTCCTTCTCCAAATGCATCGCGATCAACGCGCGATGCGAGGCTTCCAGCTCCCGCAGCGCGGCTCGCGACACCTCGACGTGCGAGAGCGCGAAGGGGCTCGAGCTGCGCGCCGTGGCCAGGAACGCCTGCGCCCCGGCCGACAGCCGCCGATCGACCTCGTACACCCCCTGCAGCCGCAGCAGCCAGAACTCGAAGTAGCGCGCCAGCGGCTCGATCGGGACGCCCGCGGCAATCGCGTCGGTCATCGACGCGCCCAGCCGGAACAGCGTCTCGTTCGGATCCGCCTCCTGCGCCCACTCGTCGATCAGCTCGGCGAAGTAGCTGACGTAGCCCAGCGCCTCGCCGTCGATCGCCGACAGCGGCGATCGCAGCTGCTCGACGTAATCCAGCCGCACCAGGTCGCGCCGCTCGCGCTCGACGTAGCCGACGCGCCCGTAGGTCAGCGGCTCCAGCGCCCCGCCGAACCGCCGGCGGCTCTGGCGCGCGTTCTTCGCCACCCCGCGCTTCTTGCCGCGATCGCGCGTCAGGAACACGACAATGCGATCCGACTCACCGAGCTTGTAAGTCCTTAAGATCAGGGCGTCGGTGGTATGAAGCGGCATCCAGAGGCGGGTTACAACTGTACTATACCGCGCCGTCGGCGGTGTAGACCCACCGGCGGAAGAAGTCCGACAGGTCGGCGCCGCTCGCGCGCTCCATCGCCTTCTGAAAGTCCGGCGTCGTGACCGACTGCCCCATGAACGTCTGTGTAAACGCGCGCAGCCCGGCCCAGAACCGCTCCTCCCCCAGCTGCGATCTCAGCAGGTGCAGCACGTACGCACCCTTGTGGTAGACGATGACGCGGTCGGCGGCCGTGGGATGCGCCCAATCCGCAAACACGAGCGCCTTGTCGTGGCCGGCCTCGCGCACGCGCTCGTATCGCGCCCGCGACGCCTCGATCTCCTTCAGGTAGGCCGCCCGGCCGAAGCGGCGCTCCTTGTAGGCGTCGGCCATGAAGGTGGCGATCCCCTCGTTCAGCCAGAAGTGCGTCCAGTCCCTGCAGGTGACGCCGTTGCCCCACCATTGATGCGCGAACTCATGCGCTTCGAGCCAGATGTCCGACGGGTCGTCGAGCAGGGTCCGCCCATAGCTCGCGCTCAGCAGCGTGAAGAGACCGGCCTCCTGCTCGACGCTGCCGCCCGCCAGCACCTGTGTATACGTCCCGCCGCGGTACCGCACGCCGGAACGCTCCTCGAAGAACGTCAGGATGTCCGGCGTCTCCCGGAAAATCGCGCGCAGTTCCTGGTCCGAGTACGAGTCGGCGACATACTGCAGACGCACGCCGTGGCGAACCTCGGTGACGGTATGAAAGCGGCCGGCCGCAAAGCCGAAGAGGTACGTGGACACCGGCGTGTCGAGCACCCACTCATGCTCCCGGACCGAACGGCCGCTGCCGATTGACGCGAGGCCGGCGGGGACGGACACCGACAACCGCAGCGTGGCCTTCTGCTCGGGCGCGTCGACGCAGACCATCCACTGGCTGGTGGAGAACGCGGTGTAGACCTGGTCCTGGCCGGACAGGAAGCGAATCCCGCCGTGCGGCTGGCCGTGGTAGGTCACCGAGACCGGCATTCGCTCGCCCGATCGCAGGCGATGCGGCAACCGTACGGTGACCCGATGGCTGGCGGCTGAGAACTCGACGCTGCGGCCCTGGACCGTCACGGCGTCCACCACGAGATCGCCGGAATCGAGCTGCAACGAGTCGGCGGCGGCTCCCTGCCCGAGCGCCGTCAGCACGACGGTTCCGGCAACCGAACCGGCGGCGATGTCGACCGTGACGCGTGCGTCGTAGTGGACGACCGGGATGGCGCCGGCGCCGGCGTCGGCCGCCGACAGCCACAGCAGCGCCGCGGCGAGCCGCCAGACGCCTCCGGTCACTTGAGACCGATGTCGTTCAGCGTGCCTTCGTCTTCACGCCACTCCGACTTCACCCGGACGTGCAGATCGAGGTACACCTTGGCATCGAAGAACTTCTCGAGGTCCTCGCGGGCGGCAATGCCGATGCGCTTGATCAGGTCGCCGCCCTTCCCGATCACGATCGGCTTCTGCGATTCGCGCTCGACGACGATCGAGCAGTACAGCTTGAGGGTGCCGTTCTTCCCTTCGGGCTCCTCGAACCGGTCGATCACGACCGCGCTGGAGAACGGGATCTCGGCGTGGGTCAGCTGCAGCAGCTTTTCGCGCACGATCTCGGCCGCGAAGAACCGCTCGGGCTGATCGGTCAGGTAGTCGGGCGGATAGCGCGCCTCTCCCTCCGGCAGCCGATCGAGGATCACCTGTTCCAGCCGATCGACGTTGTCGCCGGTGCCGGCGGACACCGGAATGATCTCGGCGAACTTCCCCATGTCGCCGTACTGCTGCATCAGCGGCAGCAGCCTCACCTTCTTGATCAGGTCGATCTTGTTGAGGATGAGAAAGATCGGTACTTCCGTGTGCTTCAGCAGATCGAGGACGAAGCGATCGCCTTTACCCGGCGGCTCCATGACGTCCACGACGAGGCCGAGCACGTCGACCTCGCCGATCGTGTCCACCGCGGCATCGACCATCCGGACGTTCATCCGGTGCAGCGGCCGGTGGATCCCCGGCGTGTCGAGGAATACCACCTGCCCCTCGGGATAGTTCTTCACGCCCAGGATGCGATTCCTCGTCGTTTGCGGCTTGTCGGAGACGATGGCGAGCTTGGTGCCGATGATCCGGTTGAGCAATGTCGACTTGCCCGCGTTCGGGCGGCCGATGAACGAGACGAAGCCGGACTTCATACGGATCTGGCTTTTTCCGCGGTGTCTTCCGCCTCGACCGCGGCGGAGATCTTCCTGCTCATTCGCACCTTGTTGATCCGCCGCCGTTCGGCGTCGAGCACTTCGACGGTCAGGCCATCCATCTCGAACCGCTCACCGACCGCCGGCACGCGGCCCAGATGGGACAGCAGGTAGCCGCCGACCGTCTCGAACCCTTCCCGTTCAATCTCGACGTTGAGGCGCTGCCGCACCTCGTCGATGTTCACCTTGCCGCTGAACACCCAGCGGCCGTGGCCTTCGTCCACGATCGGCTCGGACTCGACGTCGTACTCGTCGCGAATCTCGCCGACGATCTCCTCGAGGAGATCTTCGATGGTCACGAGGCCGGCGGTCCCGCCGTATTCGTCAACGACGATCGCGCACTGCGTCTGCTGGCGCTGGAACTGCTTCAGCAGCTCGGGTACGCGCTTGGTCTCCGGGACGACCACGGCAGGCCGCAGCAGCGTCGTCACCGGCCGCGCATCGTCGGCCGTGCTGAGGACCACGAGGTCCTTGACGAAGACGAAACCGGCGATGTTGTCGAGCGAGTCCTTGTAGACGGGAAAGCGCGAGTACTCCTGCTCGAGGAACAGCGCGCGGACGTCGCCGACCGTCGCGGTGTCGCGGATCGCGACGATGTCGGGCCGCGGCGTCATGACCTCACGCACCAGCGTGTCGCCGAAGTCGACGATGCTCTGCAGCAGCCGGCGCTCCTCGCCTTCGATCAGCCCTTCCTGCTCCGCGGTGTCGATGTAGGCCTTCGCCGTTTCGTTGGCTTCCTCGGCGGCCTCGTCCGGCGTCGGCGGCGGGCCGCCGCGGCGGGTGGCGGGCACGATCGCCGCGATCCAGCGGGTCATCGGACCGAGGGCGCGGGCGAACGGGGCGAACGTCGGCAGCAGGACCTCGAGCACGCGCTCGGGATCGCGGCCCGCGATCATCAGCGGGACGAACATCTCGAAGACCAGGACGAAGGCGGCGAGCGCGAGCAGCAGCGTCGGCAGGGTGTGCGCGCCGTCGATGCCGATCTCCCGCGCCAGCAGGCCGGTGGCGGCGCCGGTGACCAGGCCGAGCAGCAGACGTACCGGGAGGAACAGGAGCAGCGGATCGTCGAGATACGCGCCGAGCGCGCCCGGGCGGTTCGAGCGTTCCGCGACCAGCCGCAGCGACAGCCGCATCAGCGCGCTGAACGCCGCCTCGATCGAGCCGAGATAGACGGCCGCGCACGCGAGCAGGAACACGCTGAGCGGGATCATTTGGCGTCTCGTGGTTCGACAAGCTCACCACGAGCGTGTCCGTGGTGCCCCGCTCGTCCTGAGCCTGTCGAAGGACGAGCACGTTCTATCAACCCTTCCCGCAACCCACCCTTGCGGCGCAGACGGCGCTCCGTCCGCAGCATGCGTCCGTCATCGTGCTCGTGATCGTAGCCGAGCAGGTGCAGCAGGCCGTGCAGCGCGAGGACTCTGATCTCGACCTGCTCGCTGTGGCGCGCTTCGCGCGCCTGGCGCCTCGCCACGCCGCGCGCGATCACGATGTCTCCGAGGAAGGGGCTGGGGACTGGGAGCTGGGCGCTAGGCCCCTGTTCCGCCGGGAAGCTGAGCACGTCGGTCGCGTAGTCCTTGCGCCGGTACCTGCGGTTGAGCGCGCGGACGCGTTGGTCGCTCACCAGGGCGACGCTGACCACTCCGCGCGCACGAGCCGGCGCCACCCGCCGCAGCCACGCGCCCAGACCGGGTGCGGCGACCGGCCGCCCACGTTCATCGGCCACGAGCACGCGCAGGCGAGGTACACCGTCGGGCATGTCGTTCATGCTCGTGGTTCGACAGGCTCACCACGAGCGGTCGTCACGGCGCTCACAGCGGCCGGCTCACGATCCGCCGCCGCGCCGCGCGCGGAGTCCGCCCGCCCGGCAGCCGTCGACGGACGAGCGGTCCCGCCGCCGGCGGTGAACGCCTCGTACGCCTTCACGATCTGCTGCACCAGCTTGTGGCGGACGACGTCGCGGTCGTCGAACTGCACGAACTCGATGCCCTCGATGTTGCCGCACACCTTCATCGCCTCGATCAGGCCCGACATCCGCCCGGTCGGCAAATCGATCTGGGTGATGTCGCCGGTGATCACCGCCTTCGATCCGAAGCCGAGGCGCGTGAGGAACATCTTCATCTGCTCGGACGTGGTGTTCTGCGCTTCGTCGAGGATGACGAACGCGTCGTTGAGCGTCCGGCCGCGCATGAACGCGATCGGCGCGATCTCGATCGTGCCGCGCTCGATGTAGCGCGCGACCCGTTCGGTGTCGAGCATGTCGTAGAGCGCGTCGTAGAGCGGGCGCAGGTAGGGGTTCACCTTCTCCTGCATGTCGCCGGGCAGGAACCCGAGCTTCTCGCCCGCTTCCACCGCCGGCCGCGCCAGGATGATGCGGCTCACCTTCTTGGCGATCAGAAACGCGACCGCCTGCGCCATCGCGAGATAGGTCTTGCCGGTGCCCGCCGGGCCGATGCCGAAGACGATGTCGTTCGCCTCGATCGCGTCGAGATACTTGCGCTGGTTGACGGTCTTCGGCGCGACGCGCTTCTTGCCGGCCGCGGTCAGGCTGCCCTTCAGGAAGTGGTCGCGCAGATCGACGAGCGTGTCCTGGGCGACCAGGTCGCCGGCGGTCTTCACGTCGGCGTTGGAGAGCTTGAAGCCGTCGCGAATCAGCGACGACAGCTGGCTGACGACGCGATCCACCTTGTCGACGCTGGCCGATTCGCCGTCGATGATCAGATCGTTGCCCTGGGTGCGGATCTTGACGTTGAAGAGCGACTCGAGGCGCTTGAGGTTCTCGTCGTAGGAACCGAACAGCGTCTCAATCCCCTCCTCGGGGACGGTGAT
>Ga0068871_100003653_pt1 | contig 10571 bp, 8 predicted proteins | sample KBSMisM72_FD_72750 | JGI IMG/M metagenome (GOLD analysis project Ga0068871, IMG submission 72750) | Miscanthus rhizosphere microbial communities from Kellogg Biological Station, Michigan, USA - KBS Miscanthus M7-2 | ecosystem: Host-associated > Plants > Roots > Rhizosphere > Soil ...
AATCAGTTTTGCCACGGTATCATTCGATGTTATAGTGAGTGTGCCGCTTGATTGCGAAATCAGTGTGACAGTCGGGGTAGGGTTATAAATCCCAATATATTGTCCGGTGGCAAAATCGAGGGGATAGGACCCGGCTGCGATATCCGGCGGCATTAGCAGGCCGACATCCGATAAACCGCCGGCGGAAAATCCGGCAATCAGCAATTGTCCGTTCGTAATGGAACTTATCACATCGGCCGAAACAAATTTGACACCATCAATTGTGGCGTTGATTGTATCTGATGGACCACCCGGTGGAGGATTAACGACGCCGCCCGTACCGTCACTATAAGGAACATAATTAAAGATGCCCTTGGTGATCGTTTTCGTGGAATTATCGGCCGGATTCATAAGCGTAAATTCAAAAGTTCCGCTTACGATATGATTAATCGTGTCAATACTGGTAATGGTGGTTGTTCCCCCGGCTGTTGCTATATTGCTGACATAAACATTAGTCTGGTTAGTCAGGAGATTTCCGTATACGGCGTATGAAAGGGATTGTCCCCCGAATGTGTACGTACCCGTTTTAAAAGCCGGAAGCACTATTGAAAGCTGTCCACCGGTTTTACTGATCCCGGTAATGGAGACACCATTGGAGTTAACGAGAATCAGCTGAACACTATCGGCATTCCACAGGTTGCCGTCAATGGTGGCGTAAAAATCTCCATCTGTGGGGCCTGTTCCGCTTCCATTTTCTATACTCGATTCCTTTTTACAGGCAAGGAAGGAAAACAACAATATAACGAGCAGGTGGGATAGTACACGCGATTTCATAAGCAGGTTTTAGGGTGGGTAGGAGAAGAAAACTAAATTCACTACAAAAATACTCTTTCTGATTTGACACCTTTACCATAAAAATATCCACCGTGGTGATTAAAATCTGCACAATCGTCGGTGGTGTAAAAAGAAAGGGTAGCTTCTTTGCTGCAACGGCTGTCTATTTCGGGGTGGTTTTTCAAATATTTCACCAGGCTTTCCGCGACTATATCTCCCTGGGCGATGAGTTGAATGGAGGGTGCAAAATACGTCCTGAGTCTGTCCATCAGTAGCGGATAATGCGTACAGGCAAGCAATACCGTATCTATGTCCGGTGACTGCCTCAATAATTCATCTGCATATTTTTTTATAAAATAATCGGCCCCCGCGTTGAGGTGTTCATTATTCTCAATCAATGGAACCCAGAGTGGGCAGGCCTGCTGAAATACTTTTATCCCGGGAAAGAATTTATGTATCTCCAGTGTATAGGATTCTGAATTGACAGTACCACTCGTTGCCAAGATCCCCACATGTCCTGTACTGGTCAGGCGTCCGGCTATTTCTGTCGTTGGCCGGATCACACCCAACACCCTTTTTTCCGTTCCGGATTCAACCAGATCCTGCTGCTGAATGGTACGCAGGGCTTTTGCCGATGAAGTATTACAGGCAAGAATTACAAGCGGGCAGCCCTTGGAAAAAAACCATTGTACGCATTCCCGGGTATACTGGTACACGGTTTCAAAGGATCGGTTACCATAAGGTGCACGGGCATTATCTCCCAGGTAAATAAAATCATATGCGGGTAATTTTTGAACAATTGATTTCAGCACGGTGAGACCGCCATAACCTGAATCAAAAACACCAATCGGTTGGGAGGAGGGCATATACTAAATTAAACAACAAAAACTAAAAAGGCCATCCCGCTTTTGTCGGGATGGCCTTTTTATGATTTATAAATCAATTATTTCAGATTCAGTTTTTTCTTGACCAGTGGAAGCAGGTCATCTGCGGGTGGTGAAACCAGTAATGCATCTTTCAGGAATACATAGGTATAACCATTTTCTTTTGCAACGGTTCCCACAATATCAGAAGCTTTCTTCTGGATGGGAGCCATCAGGTCCTGCTGTTTCTGTTGGTAAAGCTGGCCGGCCTGTTGCTGATATCCCTGCAATTTCATATAAAGCTCACCCAGTTGTTTTCTTTTGATTTCAATCTGAGCCCTGGTATATTTTACCGTATCCTTGGAAGACAGCAGGCTGTCCTTTTCGCTGAATTCGCGTTTCATATCTTCAAAATTCTGATTCAGCGCTCCCTGATATTCCTGCATGGAAGAATCCGCCTTCTTGTACTCCGGCATTGATGTAATCATTTCGCTCAGGCTGATATAACCGAATTTAGCCTGTGCCTGCAACTTATTCCCGGCGAGTGTTAGGGTCGTTGTTACTAATAAAATGGCAACAATTTTTTTCATAATTGCTTTCTGTTTTCTTTGTTTTGTTAATAGTTGATTTAATAAATTATTTACTTGACCCCGAGTTCTTTCAGAACGTCATCACTCTTATCCAGCTTAGGGTCGGCAAAGATAACAGTAATTCCTTCACTTTTATCTAAAATAAAGTCATACATGCGATTGACAGCAATTTTTTGTATGGCGTTATAAACCTTGTCCTGCACCGGTTTGATCAGTTCCTGGCGTCTTTTGAATAGATCTCCCTCAAATCCAAAGCGTTTACGTTGGAGGTCGCGCACTTCTTTTTCACGATTAAAAAGCTCATCTTCCCTTTTTTTCTTCAGATCATCACTCAGCATAACTTCTTCACCTTCAAAATCCTTATACATTTTATCCAGTATAACTTGTTTATCATCAATTTCTTTTTGCCATTGTGCACTGATCTGGTCCAGTTGTTTCTGCGCGGCTTTATAGTCGGGCATTTTATCGAGGATGTATTTAGTATCTACAATGGCATAGCGCTGGGCCGCAGCCGGAACAGAAATCGAGAAAACCAATGCAATTACTACTATTAATTGTTTCATATCGGAAAAATTTAAGTCAGGTCATTCCGGCTCTACGCCCAGCATAAAGGTAAACCGGGTTGCATTGCTGAGTGAACCATTTTGAATCCTGTCTAACCCGATCGCATAGTCGAATCCCAGCAATCCGAACATCGGCAGGAAGAATCTCAGGCCAATACCCACGTCCCTGCGCAAACGGAAGGGATTATAATCCTGATAATTGTACCAACCGTTGGCGGCTTCAAAAAAAGTTTCCCCGTAAATCGTGCTGCTCGGATTCGTGACGAAGGGGTATCTCAGTTCCAGTGTATACTTGTTAAACATGGTAAAGAACTGCGTTGCGCCTGTCTGTTCAGGATTAATGCGCGGATCCGAATTCTGGTAAACCGGGTATCCTCTCTGCGAAATGATTTCATAACCCAGTAAACCAAAGTTATTCGTAAGACCAGCATCCCCCAACTGGAATCTTTCAAACTGCGAAAAATTCAGTTCATTGTTATACCTGCCCAAAAATCCGTATTTCACTGATGCTTTTAGCACAAATTGTTTACTCCGGTCTGCACCCATGGGTTTGCCGATAGGGATATACCATTCACTGGTAAGACGGAATTTGGTGTATTCGGGCAATTCAAATTGCTCCTGAGTCGTATTATAATCTGATTTAAACAGTGAATAAGGAGGCGTAAACTGTGCACTGATCATAAAGTTTGATCCGCTGCGTGGATAAATTGGCTGATCCACGGAATAACGTCCCAGCGCTATTTTGAAGCTGAGGTTATTGGAGTACCCATTCCGGAAATCAGGAGAAAACAACGAATAATTCGTCAGGTCATAAAGAGTATAGTTCAATGAATATGTCAGTGTGAAATAATCATCCGGCCATTTCAGCTGTTTGCCGAGGGCGATAACGATACCGGTATTTTTGAGCGAATTTGTATCACTGTATGCATATTTTGAAGTGGTATAATTATAGCCTCCCGTACGGAATGCGCTGCGGTAAAGACTCACGGTCAGTGAATTTCTTTTTTTACCACCCAGCCAGGGTTCGGTAAAGGAAAGATTGTAAGACTGATAAGCCTTGCCGTTCGCCTGCACACGAAGGCTGAGTTTCTGTCCGTCACCTGTCGGCAAAGGGTCCCAGGCAGATTTCTTCCAGATATTATTGATGGAAAAATTATTAAAGGAAATACCTACCGTTCCGGTAATACCGATACCCCCGCCCCAGCCCGCGGAAAGTTCCAGCTGGTCCGAAGATTTTTCTTCCACAGACCAGTTGATATCAACGGTTCCATCTTCCTGGTTAGGAACAATTCCGGGTGTTACTTTTTCCTGGTTGAAATAACCGAGGTTTACGATTTCGCGCGTAGAGCGAATGATATCCTGACGACTGAATTTTTCTCCCGGAATGGTGCGCAATTCCCGGCGGATTACATATTCCTTTGTTTTTTCGTTACCCGCAATCGTTACATTTTTGATCGTTGCCTGCGGGCCTTCCACCATGCGGATTTCAAAATCTATGGTATCGTTGTATACGGCGGTTTCCACGGGATCAATCCGGAAGAAAAGATATCCGTCATCAAGGTAAAGATCACTTACACCCCCACCTTCCTGAGTAACCTGCTTGCCGAGTTTTTTATTCAGGATGTCCAGGTTATAGACATCACCTTTTTTTATTCCCAGCACCAGAGAAAGCAGGGAGTCGGGATATTTTGTGTTTCCTTTCCAGGTTATGTTTCCAAAATAATATTTTCTGCCTTCGTCTACTTTGATGGCAATATTCAACTGGCTTTTACTGTTGTACATCAGCGTATCGGAAACAATCACAGCATCACGGTATCCCTGGGAATTATAATATTCAAGAATTTTTTCCTTGTCATCCGCATATTTTTTTGCGTTGAATTTCGCCGAACTGAATAATTTGAACCGAAAATACGGATCCAGAAATTCCTTGGTGCCCGTATAGGAAAGAAATCCCCAGCTCTCTACATACTCTTTGAAACTCTCTGGTTTGACCACTCCGTAAGAAGACGAATCCTTTGCCGGGTAAAGAGTTAATTTGGTTACTTCCTTCGTGTCATCAAGTTGTTTCTTAATCCTGACCTGCGAAATATTTTTTGTGCCGTAAATCGTTATCTGGTTGATACGGACCTTGGTACCTTTTTCAATATGAAACGTGAGGGTTTCGGAATTGGGTGTTTTAGGATCCTTTGCTTCCGTTATCTGAACCTTTACGCCCTGAAATCCTTTATCAGCATAATATTTTTTGATATTTTCATCGGCTGTTTGTTTCATGTTCTCCGTGATCACACGCCCCTTGATCAGTCCTGTTTTTATTTTTAATTCATCGCTCTCCGATTTACTGGCTCCATCAAAAATAAAATTGGTAAGGCGGGGCCTTTCAGTCACATTGATTTCCACATAGAGCTCATTTCCAGTAATCTTCGTAAAATAAATAGCAATATTTGAAAACAGATTCTGGTTCCATAATTTCTGAATGGCCTTACTGAAATTATCGCCGCCAGGCACCAATACTTTATCTCCTATGCTTAGTCCGGAAACAGAAATCAGCAGGGATTCATCCAGGTATTTACTGCCGGTAATTTTAAGGCCGGCAATGACATATTCTTTGGGAGTTTTTTGATTTTCGAGGGCCAGTAATTCGGGATCTACAGAAACAGGATGAGTGGTGTCAGTAACCTGCGGATGGGTCGTATCAGTAACCTGCGCCTCAGCAACCGTAATCATCAATAAGCAGAAAGAAAGTAAAAAAACACCAGTCAATAAACGTCGTAGCATCCGGGCGGGTTTTTTAGAGCGGCAAATTAAGGGGATTAATTAAAAGTGTTTGTTAAAATACAGGCTGGATCTGCGATACAGGCCATTTATTCTCAAGCATTTCTGAAGGATTTGGGGTCCTCAGCCCAGTTGCTCACTGGTTTTGCCAAATCGCCTTTCGCGAGTCTGAAAATCAAGGATGGCTTCATATAAATTTTCTTTCCGGAAATCGGGCCAGAGTACGGGTGTAAAGTATAATTCGGCATAAGCGAGTTGATATAAAAGAAAATTGCTGATCCGGTGTTCTCCGCTTGTCCTGATCATCAATTCAGGGTCAGGAAAATTACGGGTACTGAGGTATTTTTGAAAACAGTATTGATCTATCGTTTCAGGATCCAGTTTCCCTGCTTTTACGTCTATGGCCAGGTGCCGGGCAGCTTCTCCCATTTCCCAACGGCTGCTGTAACTCAGGGCCATGATTAAATTCAATCCGGTATTGGTCCCTGTTTCTACAATGGCTTCATTCAATACCGTAATTGTTTTTTCCGGAAGCATGCTGGTATCACCGATCACATGCAGCCGTATATTATTCTTATTCAGGGTGGGCACCTCTTTGCGGATGGTATCCACCAGTAACTCCATCAATCCACTGACTTCCTGTACAGGCCGCTCCCAGTTTTCTGTTGAAAAAGCATACAAGGTTAAATAACCCACACCCAGTTCTGCACATGCTTCAACGGCATTACGTACGCTTTCAACGCCATGATAATGACCGTACAATCGATCCTGACCCTGCCCTTTCGCCCATCTCCCATTCCCATCCATAATGATGGCAATATGTTTAGGCAGTCGTGCCGGGTTAATACTGATTTTCAAAGACTCCATGCCCGTTTTTGAAGGGCACGAAGGTATAAAATATCGGGGGATAAAATTTAGATAACATCGGGTGACTCAGAGGGGCTGTCAGTTTGTTTGGGTAGGTGGCGAAGGACAACGGTAAGTACTAAGGTTGAAGGAAAACATCAGTTCCAGGAACAGGAATCCGTCATTCTGGTTTTCGTAACCCCGCTGGCGGCCCTGAATCCCAATAGGCTCGGTTCCGGTATTATAAGACCGGTCCTGCAAGAGGGCGGCGGCAGACGGTGCTCCACTCGGCAGCGTGGGAAAATTGTTTATTCCGGCATAGGTTTTACTGACGTCATCGAGATAATCTGTGGTGGTAAAATTGTATACTAGTTCCAGCCCGATATTCATTTTGGGATTCAGATTGTACTTATAGCCTATGCCCAGCGGAATGTAGGCCGCGATATTGCTATAAGGTTTTCGGTCAGGATAGGCGGCTGAACCCTGACCTTCAGTACCCAGCTCCCGCAGGTAATATTTTTGTCCTTCGAGGTATGCGTAGGGATCGAAACTGAACATCCCAATTCCCAGTGTCAGGTAAGGTGTTGAACGGTGTAAGCCGTCACCCGGGATAAAACGGAAAAAATTAAAATCACCCTGTAGCCCCAATTGCCAGATATTGGTGTTAAAACTGAGATTTCTCCTGAGATCGAATGCATTTTGGGTATTGTAAACATCTGAGTAACCCAATTGGGCAAACTGGCCCTGAATGCGCACGGAGATATAATCTGTTAATTGTTTTCTAAAAAATATCCCGAAAACTGCTTTTGGAGTATTAAAATGCAAATCCGGGTTAAGATCACCGAAATATTGCGAAACGCCCGCCGCAATCCCGAACTCACCCTGGTATACATAACTGTTATCTGGCTGCGCTTCAGCCTGAGAAATAAAGGAAATCAATGTAATCCCGGCCAAAATAAACTGCTTCATACCCGCAAAATAAATGATAATATTCGCTCGTCCAGCGATTCCACCCTGCCTAACGAAGCAAATTCTTTTTTCTTATACGTAAATTGTTAATTCCGGCGATCCAGGCCCCAGGACAATTTATTCCGGAGGGTCTGCAAAAAATTGTTTTCGTTTAACCTTACCAGAGAGATATCGAATTTTTCACGCCGTACAGCCAGTTGCACATTTTTATCCACAATCTCTTTTCTTGAGTCAAGGGCACAAATAAAACTTTCAGCCCTTCCTTCTACTTCAAACGAAATAATATTGTCATCAGGTACAATAATTGGCCTCACGTTTAAATTATGTGGCGCGACGGGATTGATTACAAAACTGCCCGATTCAGGAAAAACAACAGGGCCACCGCAACTCAATGAATAACCCGTAGAACCAGTAGGTGTGGAAACGATCAAACCATCGGCCCAGTATGTATTCAGAAATTCTCCATTCAGATAAGTATGGATCTTTATCATGGGAGAAGTATCGGTTTTATGAATAGCGAATTCATTCAGTCCGTAGGGAACTTCTCCGAATAACGGCTTGTTCGCATCCAGATGGATCAATGACCTTTTATCCGTTACGTAAGTCCTGTTTGCGAGTGCCTGAACAGCGGTAACCATATCTCCCTTGCCGATACTTGCCAGGAATCCCAGCCTGCCAAAATTTATACCGATCACGGGGATATCCTTATCGCGGACAAATGCGATGGTATCCAGCAGTGTGCCGTCTCCCCCCAGGCTGATCACGAAGTCGATAGATTCATTCAGATCATCTGAATGACGAAAGAACAAAAGATCAGGAGGAAAGCGAAAGACAGCGCTTATGCGTTCAAAAAAAGGCCGGTATATAACAGGTTGAATATGGCGTAAATGAAGTTCATCCAGTAACTGCTGGACCTCTCCCTGCTCCGCTTCTTCGATCACCCTGCTGTAAATCGCTACTTTCATCTGATAGAAATTAAATGTCCGTCTCCGATTTTAAAAGTCATTTCTGATATGAAAAAATAAACCTTTTTCTCCTAATTGATTCACACTATACTCGATCCGGAATACAAAATCATAAAAGGTTACCACATCTATTCCGGCTCCATAAGTATATAACATCGTATTCTGGAGGCTGTTCAGATTATTATACCGGTTGAACACATATCCCAGATCAACATATGTTTTTGCATATATCCGGAACGGAATATGATCATGCGTCGTGTTGCGAAGGAAAGGTATGTCGAAATGAGCAAGCTCCCGCATTACCGTATTGCGATCCAGGAGCAGCCCAACACCATCCACCACATATTTTTCCAGTCCGCGCATGTAGTAGTCACCATAACCCAGGAGTGACTGGTTATAAAATGACTGCTTGAACGGGATCCGGAGTACGCCGAAGTTCTGTGTTACAAAATACATTTTTGGAGCGAAGGAAAAAGCTTCCGTTGATCTGGCGATCAGTTGGGTCATATTCATATTTGCTGAAAAGCCCCTTTGTAAAATACTGGTTTCAAAAAGAATTCCGCGGGTGGGATAGGGAACATAATCGATATTATTATAGTTGATACTATAAAAGAATTCAGGATACACCAGGGAGAGCTGGTGATTCAGAAAATAATTCGGATTATACACGAGCACAGTACTATCTATTTTCAGCTGGTTAAAACTAAACCTGAAAAAATGTTTAGTGCGGATTGCAGGCCGGTAATAATACCGCAATGAGAATGTTGCCTGGGTCTGTAAATATTTTCCGGCATTTTTGATACTGTCTCGGCTCAGAAAAACCTGCTGGTTGTTGGTTGTGATCACATCCATTTCCTGCATGCCTGAAAAGAGGAAACCGCCGCCAAAACCGTGGATCAGGTTCTTACCGGTATTGGGCCGGTCATAAGCCATTTCTATTTCCCTGGAATATCCGGTAATAAGCCAGACCCGTAAATTATCATTCCGGCCGGTAAAATTATACTGCGAATATTTAAGTCCATAATCAAACCGGCTGAGACTGTAACCCTGCTGCGCCCAGGCGGTAAAGTTTCGATCTACTGGTCTTGCATACGGAAGAGGAAAAATATACCATCGCTCTTTCACGTCAATGTTGATGTCAATAGTATATCCGCGAAATTCTTTCAGTGATACCGTCACTTCATTGAATAGCCGTGTATTAATCAGGTGTTCGCGACTTTGTACAAAGTAGCGGGTAAGTTGCTGAAGTGTTAGTGAGTCACCGCTTTTGAAAGGTAGTTCACGGGTAATAGTAAATGGTTTTGTAACCTTATTTCCCTGGATAAAAATATTTCCGACAACATACAGCCTGCCCTGTGTGGGTGGAATGATGATAACTCCTGAAGGAAGCGTATCCGGTTTGGAAAATGGAGGCAGGGTATCGGTTGACAGTTGACGGTTGTCATTTGCCGCAGGCTGTGAGCTTTCAGCGTTAAGCCTTAAAAAGCCGATCATCACTAAAAAGAGCAACAGATATTTATCCGTTTTTCGGATCATAGGCTTGGTCCAGGGTCTTTACATGGATATCATAGAGATGAATCAAATGCTCAGATAATTCATCAGGTGATTGTAGTTGCTGCGTAATTCATTTTCATATTGTTCCTCACCAAAATAATATTTGATTTTATATTCGTAACGCTGGAAAGTTGCAATGATATCCGAAACTTCCAGTTTATTAAGGCGAAGCGTAATAAAAAAGGATGAGGTGAGTGGATCTGAGTGTGTGTTCAGTTGTGTGACTTGTGCATCGTTTGTTTCAACCAGTTTTATGATTTCCGAAAAGGAGAAATTTACCCGGTCCATTTCCAATACGATGATGGCGCCCGGGTCTCCGGCGCCAATGATCTTCGCAGTATGCCGCAATAAATCCTGGGAAGTAATGGAGCCAAGATAGTCTGACTCCGCATTCAAAACGGGTATCAGGGTCAGTTGAAATTCACTGCAAACATGCAGGGTATCGAGAATATGGCCGACGCTCTGAACGGAAGCATGGCTGAATTGAGTTTGAAGGCTGCTGAGTGCCTGGTCATCCATAGCGTCCAGCAATAGATCTTCACTGATGATACCCAGTAATTTGTTCTCTAAAACAACAGGCAGGTGGGTTACCTGATGATCCATCATCAGTTCTTTTGCAACCAGAACACTGTCGTC
>Ga0068871_100003662_pt1 | contig 10564 bp, 10 predicted proteins | sample KBSMisM72_FD_72750 | JGI IMG/M metagenome (GOLD analysis project Ga0068871, IMG submission 72750) | Miscanthus rhizosphere microbial communities from Kellogg Biological Station, Michigan, USA - KBS Miscanthus M7-2 | ecosystem: Host-associated > Plants > Roots > Rhizosphere > Soil ...
GGATGCCATTTCCTGGATCAGAGCCGCCGGCGGCGTGGCTGTACTGGCCCACCCTACCTGGGCCAAGGTGTCTAGCGAAGGGCTGAATACACTCCTCACGACATTGAAAACCGAAGGCCTCGGCGGCATCGAAGTCCACTACAGCACGCACACGAAGCGACAGACGACGGAGTATCTCGATCTGGCCAAACGACTGGACATGCTGGTGACCGGTGGCAGTGATTTCCACGGTATCACCAAGCCGGACATCGACGTGGGCACCGGCCGGGGCGACTTGAAAGTTCCCGAGAAGTTGCTCGATCCCATCAAGAAAGCCGCCCTCTTCGTACATCGTTCGTGAGGCTTCGCGAGACTCGCGAGAGGTGTGCGGCAGGCGCGTCCATGGACAAAGCGGCTGTCTTGGCAGACTCAGGGCGGGCAAGTAAGTAGCACAAGCGTTTCGGTATCCTACTAGCCTATTCTCTCGTACACCGCCGCTCATTTCTCCCAATTCGTTGACTCTCCTCTCCTATCCGCTACACTTCATGGCATTCACGGACCTCCTCAAGGATTCCTATGCCGAAATCCTGGACTTGGATCGTTCCCTATATTTTTACCATCCTGGCTGTGCTCCTAGCCGGTCCCTTGCTGACAAACATGACATTGGTTCAGTCTGTCTCGGTTCCATACGTACAGCTCAGTGGGCCTCACGCGGTTCGATTGACTGTTAACCTCCTCGCGCTCTTCATCCTTTGGATTTTCGCCCTCGTTGCCTCTCAGCATATCCCGGACAACGGCCGAGGGTCGGGCTTTCTCCGCCACCTCGTCCTCCCGCTCACGACCCTCGGCGTCATTCTCTTCGCCTACAAAGCCTTTAGGACCGTGGGCCTGCCGCTGATCGAACAGATCGGCCCTTCTCGATTCACCATGGGGTATGCAATCGGTCTTGTCGGTTCCGGTCTCTGGCTCACGGCAGCCTGGATCCTTAACCGGAATGCGCTGCGCGAAGCCTTCGTTCCCCCAAGACAGACACGACGCCAAGAAGCGCGGGTGCTCTCCGAGGATGAGGACGCAGGACAAGAAGGCGAGACAGCAACTCCGTCAGAACCAACAAGTATAGCCCCCACGTCAACGACCAATGGCTCCACGCCAGGCATGCTCGGGCGCTATCGGGTGTTGAAAGAACTCGGACGCGGCGCAATGGGACTTGTCTACTTGGGAAAAGATCCAACGATCCAGCGTTTCGTGGCCATCAAGACCATGCGACTCGATCAGCTCGACCACGACGACAAGCTGCAAGACGTCAAGGCACGATTCTTCCGCGAAGCAGAATCCACAGGGCGTCTCTCCCACCCCAACATCGTCACCATCTATGATGCAGGAGAAGAAGACGATTTAGGGTATATCGCGATGGAACTCATCGAGGGAACCCCCTTGAAACATTGGGCACGGAAACCCAACTTGATGTCGGTCAACGAGGTCCTCCTGACTGTGGCCACCGTCGCGGATGCCCTGGATTACGCCCATCAACAAGGCATCGTCCATCGTGACATCAAGCCGGCGAACATCATGCTCACAAAAGATCGCATCGTCAAAGTCATGGATTTCGGCATTGCGAAGATGGCCTCGAGCAGCAAGACACAAACGAATATTGTGTTGGGCACGCCGACGTACATGTCACCGGAACAAATCGCAGGCAAGAAAGTGGACGGCCGGTCGGACATCTTTTCACTCGGCGTCGTGCTATTCGAACTCCTCACTGGACAGCTGCCGTTTACCGCCGATAACTTGTCGGCCGTGCTGTTCAGCATCGCCCATCATCCGCATCCCGCCATTCAGACCTTGAGGACGGACCTTCCCCCGATGGTGCAGGAGATCGTGGATCGCGCGTTACAGAAAGAGTTGCCTCATCGCTATCGGCGCGCGGAAGAATTCGCGAGCGAACTCCGTGCCTGTCTGCATAGTCTCGCAGCATAAGGGAGGTGTCGCCTGGCCTTCGAACGGTTACATAGCGCCAAGTCCGATACCGGCCTTAAACGGCCCCATAATGAGGATCGCTTTGTGGCCGACCCGACTCTCGGACTGTATATCGTCTGTGACGGCATGGGCGGCGGCAACGCCGGCGAGATTGCCAGCGCCCTCGCCGTCAAGACAATCCACGCGCATCTTGTCGAGGCAGCCCAACACGCAGACCTGCCGCTGATCGGCCCCTGCGATGCCTCGGTGTCTGCACTGGCCAATCGTCTTGCCAGCGCAATTCGTGCAGCGAACGAAGTCGTTCATCGCGAGTCATGGAGCAGGCCTGACTATGCCGGGATGGGTACCACCGTGGTCGCCGCACTGCTCCGTGAGGAGGTGCTCGCCATTGCCCATGTCGGAGACAGCCGGCTCTACCTCGTTCGAAACGGGACAATCCAAGCCCTCACCGCAGACCATTCCTGGATCGCCGAACAAATCCTCAAGGGGTTCATCACGGAAGAAGAGGCCGAACGCTCCCCACAGAGAAACATCGTGACGAAAGCCCTCGGCGTCGAGAGCAGCGTCGACGTGGAACTGGCGGAGGTTCCGGTCAAGAGCGGAGACATGCTGTTGTTATGCTCCGACGGACTGACCCGTGGTGTTCATCCGAACGACATTCTTCACATCCTCAGTGGGTCGGAAGAACTCCCCGCCATGTCCGATCGCCTCATCGTCATGGCAAACGAAGCCGGCGGCGACGACAACACAACCGTGGTCGTCGTGGCCTTGCGGGATGAACTCCAAACCGGATTGTGGGAACGGCTAAAAAAACGATTCGTCGCGTAACGAATCAGAGAGGCCTTGCACAGGAGGGGACACCATGCCTGAAACTCTGCCAAAACCAGCCACACTGCTCGTCAAACTTCACGGACAAGGCTCCCGCCATATCGAACTGACCCATGAGACATTGACAATCGGTCGGAAAGCCGACAATACCCTCGTGATCGAAGATGCCGCAGTCTCGGCGCATCATGCGCGGATCGTGAAGGTTCAGGCCGTCTTCTTTCTCGAAGATTTGATGAGCACGAACGGCACCACCATCAATGGCCGTCCGATTACGCGCCACCAACTTCATGACACCGACGTGATTGCCATCGGTCAACACCGACTTGTGTTTCAAGAGAATGCGGTAGCCAGTTCGGCGGCGCCGACTCCATTTGTCGATTTGGATCGAACCACGGTGCTCAGAGGAACGGACCGGACACCCGACAGCCTCGCGCTCACTGTCAAAGTCCTCGTTATCGGAGGAAAGACAGATAGGGCAGAATACCCACTCACCAAACAGCTGAATATCATTGGGTCACAAGACGGAGCGGTCATTCGGTTGACCGGCTGGTTCGCACCAAAATCTGCGGCGACGATCGGCCGACGAGGCCACAGCTACTCTATCAGTCCTTCAAAGGGCGCGAAGTCTCTGCTCGTCAACGGCTCGGACGTTATGGGACAACAGGACCTGAAGGATGGGGACCAGATCGAGGTGGCAGGCGTGACGCTGAGGTTCTGTGTGCATTCGGAAACCAAGAACACCCCTCGCTAACACCGCATCCGATTATTTAAAAAAGAGCGTGCCCTTCGGCAAGGTTTGGTAACAGCGGTCGGAAACCTCCTGGTCATGCGATTGGAGGCACTGGAGAACCTGCCCGCTCCCAGGTTTGATCGCTCTGCAGAATCGTTTAACATCCTCGTTACACGCCACCATCAATCGATTTCGATCTTCCTTCCACTTCACAAACCGCTCCTGCAACTGGCTTAGGCATAGCGGCGGAAGTTGTTTGGCACGCTGTTTCAGACAGCGCGTGCGGGCAGAACCATCCAGAGAGTCGGGGCACAATTGTTCGATGTCCGCTTCGCACTTCAGCTTGGTAGCCTGCAGCGTACTAGGATCCAATCGCGTGACAACTGGAGCTTCAACACTTGAGACGCGCGACTGATCATCGTCCGGCCTCGGTATGGCTGCCTCTGAAGGCAGCGGAGGGGAGGTGGGAATGGTTAAATCCAGCGTGGGCGGCTCAGACTGAGGAGACGGAGAACCTGCCGCCTGACGAGTCTCAGCAGGCGGTGCAGCCGAAGATAACTCTTCTTGTGACGGGAAATTAGTGGCCACCGTCACCCATACGAGCGTAAGGCCCAAGATGGTGATTGCGCCGGCAATGATACCGCTCGAAGACTGGTGCTGAGCCATGCTTGCTCCCTATCTCTAGCCCGCATTATTCATGACGCTTCTGCTGCCAGCGCGGATACGCGGCTGCAACGGGCAGTCTCGCCGTTCAGCCCTTCAACATACTGCGCCAGTATGCCTCAGGGCTTCACGCCTCCGAGTGCCCGTCTCGCTTCGCGTCTGCATGCTTTCGCAATGACCCGTCATGAATAATGCAGGCTACCCAGTCCCAGCATAGGATATGGCGTTAAAAAAATCGACGAATTGTCTAGTTTCTACCAGAAGCCTGTCCAGAATGATGGCTCATCACGACATTGTATGGTCTCATGGCGAGGCAGACGCATGGAACCGCGAGGGAATGATCCGAAAGAGCAAGCAGGACGATGGGCAGGATTAGTTATCTGGAGTTTCGACGATGTGGTTTTCAAACCTGGTGCAGCCCTCGGCGAGCAGCCGATTCGTGAGCATTTCTCCAGGCCATTCGATGGGCAAATCGGCCGTGAAGATCCACACATCAGGAGAGGTCCACACGGGACCGTGGTCTTCCGGAAGTTCGGGATCAAACAGGTCAGTCCAAACCGGCATGTACACGCCGTTCCCGCATTGGGTATGCAGATGCACGATCGTGCGTGCGCGGACGAGCGGGTCCAGGTCGCGCCACACTGCCGCGGTCTCATCTGCCAGCCGATGGAGCCGAACGGCATTTTGCGCATCAAACATGGCATAGGCGGCGTAGACTGGTGCTTCGATCATATCGGGGGCCAGCGCCAACTCGGGACATTGCGCCACGAGGCCTTCAAGGAGAGCCCGACGATGCCGGTCCTCCAGCGAATCGGGCAGTCCAGAGTCCGGCACACCGATCAACTCGAAGAAGAGAAAAGCGGTACTCTCGACAGGCGGATACAGCCGGGCGGCAATTGAAGTGGCCCGTTGGGAATCCGCCACCGTACTCAAATGATCATTCAAACCCTGGAGGCTGAGCGGCTCCAGGGTCGAATCGGTCAATAGGCGCGACTCCACACGCACCACTGTCCCGGCTGAGAGGCGGAGATGTCGATGCAATAGCTCCGCTGTCGCAACCGGGTCGATCTTCAACTTGAGAGGATGGGCTAAATTGGCTTGAAGAGGAAGTTCCAAGGCCGCCATAGTGGCATAAGACAATTTTTCATCGGCCGGCCCATCTATGAGCACGGAGCAGGATGCCTCCGCGAGAAGATCGAAGAGCCATTCCGCCATGTCCTCGTCCAGCGCCGCCAACACTGTTAAGAGATCATACTCCCGTCCCTGCTCCAAGAAGGCTTGCAGCGTATCGATTGCCGCCTCGGTATCGCCATGGTCATGGCGGCGGGCATTGATCAAGTGCACGAGATCTCGTGTGAGGGGATCAGGGCGAGACCAACTCAACATATCGACAGGCTCCTACCGCACAGCCGTGCAGCACTGCTCTCCATGTTGCCAAACTTTTCCCGTGGTAGCAAGCGCTGCAACAGATTATCTCCACAGGGTCCGGACCACCGGTCAGATGACGTCATGCTCACGATCCAATCACCTTCACTAACACCCGTTTTCGTCTCTGCCCGTCGAACTCCCCGTAGAATATTTGTTCCCACGGACCGAAGTCCAACCGACCTTCGGTAATCGCAACCACGACTTCTCGCCCCATCAGCTGGCGCTTGATGTGAGCGTCGCCGTTATCTTCTCCCGTCTCATTGTGCCGATAAGTCGCGCCTTGAGGAGCGAGCGTGTCCAAGAATCGGTCATAGTCCTTGAGTAGGCCTGGTTCGTCGTCATTAATATAGACGCTGGCCGTGATATGCATGGCATTGACCAGCACGAGTCCTTCTTGGACGCCGCTCTTCTTGACCGCCGCCTCAATCTGCTGCGTGATGTTGAAGTAGGCGCGCCGCGTCTTTGTCTCGAACCAGAGCTCTTCGCGATAGGATTTCATGATCGTCGGTCAGTGGGCGCTCATTCTGCCGAACTGGACACTCAAGATGCAAGCCGCACCCTCTCTCCCACACCGTCAAGCAGTCAGGCTGCTGCCGGTATATCCGGTATATAATGATAGCGCGATGCCCGTTAGAATGACGCCTACGTCCTCACGTCCGCCGCTCTCTCCACGGCTTCGGCTTTCAGCCCATGCCAAGATCGTCCTCCGTAGGTGCTATCTGGCAAAGAACGCTGTGGGAATGATCGTCGAGACGCCGGCACAACTATTCTGGCGCGTCGCGACCGACATCGCACAAGCCGAACGACTCTATCCCGCAGCCGGCTGGCTGCCCCACGCGGCTCAACGCTGGTACGACTGCATGGCTCGCCTCGATTTTCTTCCCAATTCTCCCACACTGATGAATGCCGGGCGACGACTCCAGCAACTCTCCGCTTGTTTCGTCCTCCCCGTTGAAGACTCCCTGGCTTCCGTTTATGACAGCCTGAAACATCAAGCGCTCATCCATCAATCCGGCGGCGGCACGGGACTCTCGTTTAGTCACGTACGCCCTCACAACGACCGAGCCGCATCGTCAAGCGGCGTAGCTTCCGGACCGATTTCCTTCATGCGCCTCTTCAACCTTTCAACGGACGTCATTAAACAAGGCGTGACCAGGCGCGGTGTGAATATGGGCATCCTCCGTATCGACCACCCTGACATTCTCGACTTTATCGCACTCAAACAGACCCCAACCGAGATGACGAATTTTAATCTGTCGGTCGGTATCACAGATTCCTTCATGCAGGCCCTCGCCCGCCGTCGCACCTATGCCTTGATCAATCCCCATACCAATAAACAGACCAGGCGGCTCCCGGCACAGCTCATATTCGATCGGCTTGTCGAAGCGGCTTGGGCCAGCGGCGAGCCCGGCTTGGTCTTTCTGGACACGATCAATCGGGCCAATCCCACCCCTCGCTTTGGCGCCATCGAGTCGACCAACCCCTGCGGTGAACAACCGCCTTGGCTTTTGAGTCCTCTACCCTCAGCTCCATCAACGTGGCCAACTTCGTTGCACGACCGGCTGCACGCCCCAGCATCGACTTCTCCCGATTGGCTGAAACCATTTCCCTCGCCGTACGCTTCCTTGACAATGTGATCGTTCGCAACCGGTTCCCGCTTCTTCACATCGATCGCATGACGAAACACACGAGAAAAATCGGACTGGGCATCATGGGCTTCGCCGACCTACTCATCGCTCTCAATCCCCTACAACTCCGAAGCCGCGCTCCAAACGGCTACGACTCTGATGGAATTTTTTCGATCCCGCGCCCATCTCGCATCGGCAAGGCTGGCCGCCGAAAGTGGAGTCTTTCCTGCCTATCAAGGCAGCCGGCTCCAAACAATTCACCGGCGGCATCGAAACGCAACCGTGACCACCATTGCACCAACTGGCAGCATCAGCCTCATCGCCGGCTGCTCGCCTGGCATTGAACCGTTATACGGTGTGTATGAGGTCCGCCGCATCATGGACGGGATCGTGCTCACCTCGCTTCATCGAGCCTTCGTCCGGCGCAGACGTGCACTCGATCTCGACTCACTTCGATCCAACCTGACGGCTCATCCCTCGATTCAACATGTGACCCATATCCCCGAAGAGCTGCGCCGCTTATTTGTCACAGCGCATGATGTCTCACCCGAACATCATGTGCGTATGCAAGGCGTGTTTCAACGCTATAGCGACAGCGGTGTTTCAAAAACCATCAATTTACCGGCCACGGCGACCAAAGCCGAAGCAGCCACAGCCTTTCTCCTCGCATACCAACTTGGATGCAAAGGCCTCACCGTCTTTCGTAGGGCAGTCGGGAACGACAAATCTTTTCCTGCAGCCCTTCGCATCCCTGTTGAGGCTTGCCGCTCGTACGCGCAATTCTTCAACAAAATTGACACCACTCGGTGATGGTGGTAGGTATTTTCACAGATTAGTCTACGTGGGAACCGATCGCTCAGTAGGGAGGTGCTCGATGGCTGCGCTCGTTGGGAACCTGACATCAGTCTGGCGTCCTTTTGATTGGACTCTTCTCTTCGCCCGCCAACCAGAACCAGATTTGGAATTCACGGAAGAGGAACTCGATCAAACGATCACCACGAAATCCAGGGGCCCGCTGAATCCCCGCAAGAAACCCAGTGGGGGAAGCCCGATCCTCTGGGTACTTCTCCTGGCTCTGGTCGGCGGCATTGGCTATGTCTCGATGGAACCGGAACTGCTGACAGAATGGCTGGGTCCCTACTTAGGTGAGAGCACCCCGCCACCACCGGTGACCATGAGACCGAAGCCGGCGACCCCGGCACCCATGGCACCACCGGCACCCGCGCCACAAGCCGCTCCCAGTCCGAATACCCAAGCCCAAGCCCCAGCTCCCTTGGCTCCAACAACCTCTCCCGCCACTGCCGTCGCCCCTGCTGCCCCAGCAGTCGTTCCACCAGCCCAAACGGCAGCAAGACCCGGTGCACCAGACGTATCCCCCCTCAACCCGATGTTCGGCGAAGGACAGAGAGTCACTGTCACAGCAGACGAAATAGCTCCCGGCGGAAGCATGCCGTTGTTCGCAGATTCATCGAGCAGCAAGCCTGGGCCAATCGTTCGCCCAGGGGCCTCACTGACTGTCATGGACGGTGATCTGCAGCCCGGCGGCTGGATGTATTTGGTACGCACCGACGAAGGCCTAAAGGGTTGGGTATCGGAGAAACGTCTTCGTTTGAAGTTCTAATCCTCTCATGTTCTCTCACGCGAGCGGGCGGCCGAACAGCTACATTCTCGCCTGTTCAGACGATCTCCCTGTGCTATAATCCGCCCGTTTTATATCCCGTAACCAAACCCACAGTATCGAGACAATTCTATGGCCACGCTCACAGCGATTATCTTCGACTTTGATGGCGTGATCGCGGACACCGAGCCCCTCCATTTCGCCGACTTTCGTCAGACGCTGGCTGAGATCGGCATCACCCTGACTGAATCCGACTACTACGCCAACTATTTGGGGTACGACGATCGGGGCTGTTTTATCGCAGCGCTCACTGCGCACCAGCGGCCCACGGACCCAGCCGCCCTCGCACAACTGATGCAACGAAAAGCCCATGCCTATTTAGAATCGGTGAAAGATCATCTGGTCATTTTCCCCGGGGTGCGCGAGTTTGTGTGCGAAGCCGCCGCCGCCTACCCCTTGGCCATCGCGTCCGGCGCCCTCCGCCATGAGATCGAAATGATCCTTGACCAGGCAGGCCTTCGAAAAGAATTTCTTCACATCACCAGCGCAGAAGACGTAACGAGAGGAAAGCCCGATCCGCAACCCTTTCTCCATGCCCTCAGCGCGTTGAATCGACAATGCCGAGAGCAGGCCATCACCGCCGGATCCTGCTTGGTGATCGAGGATTCGATCCCGGGTATCCGCGGCGCGAAAACCGCCGGGATGAAAGTCCTCGCCGTGGCGAACACACACACGATCCAAGATCTGCATGAAGCCCATGCGGTTACCAAGAGCCTTTCACAGGTTCGCCTCAGCGAACTCCGCGAACGCTTGTGGCCGTCTGCCTAAGAACCGAGTGGTATGAGAATCTGCTCTCTGCTTCCCAGTGCGACCGAAGTGATTGCCTTGCTCGGCTTGAGCGATGCGTTGGTCGGGATCAGCCACGAGTGCGACTATCCGCCATCGGTCAAACACGTGCCCATCATGGTCGAAGCGATGATTTCTCCTGATGGACTGGCGAGCGCCGACATCGATAGACAAGTCGGTCAGCTTGTGGCGTCAGGACAACGACTCTATCGCCTGAAAGACGATTTGTTGCGGCAAGCGCAACCCGATCTGATCTTATCCCAAGATCTCTGTCATGTCTGTGCTATCACACCGGACCAACTACACGACGCCCTTTGCTCCATGCCTCGGCAACCGACCGTCCTCACGTTGAACCCCGGTACGGTCCATGACGTCATCGATGATGTCGTTCGGATCGGTGACGCCGCCGGTCGGTCGGCGGAGGGCCACCGTCTCGCCACCCAATTACGTGATCGACTGGACGCCATCCTGACTCGAGTCCAGGACATCTCGGATCGACCTCGCGTGGTCTGCATCGAATGGCTCTCTCCACTGTATGCCGCAGGCCATTGGGTTCCTGAAATGATTCAGCTAGCCGGCGGCCAGGATGTCCTGGCACAGCCTGGTAGCCCCTCGCGGATTGTGACGTGGGATGAGGTCCAGTCCGCGGCCCCGGATATCCTCATCGTGATGCCCTGCGGTTTTTCCATTGACCAAACACAAACAGAGCTGTTCCGGATGAGACAACAACCGGGCCAATGGAGCCTGTCCTCCAACCTGGCTCAACACACATTCCTGGTCGACGCCTCTTCCTATTTCAGTAGACCAGGCCCTCGTCTGATCGACGGCATCGAACTCTTGGCGGCCATCCTGCACCCGTCAGATCAC
>Ga0068871_100003663_pt1 | contig 10563 bp, 6 predicted proteins | sample KBSMisM72_FD_72750 | JGI IMG/M metagenome (GOLD analysis project Ga0068871, IMG submission 72750) | Miscanthus rhizosphere microbial communities from Kellogg Biological Station, Michigan, USA - KBS Miscanthus M7-2 | ecosystem: Host-associated > Plants > Roots > Rhizosphere > Soil ...
GCGCAGCGCCTGGTACATCTGCTGGCCGCCCTGCACCGGCACGTTGAAGTCCTTCTCGCCGCCGAGAAACAGCGTCGGCGTCTTGATCCGATCGGCGTGCAGGAACGGATACGAGATCTTCTGGTAGGTCTCCCACGCCTTCGGATCCCACGGCGGGCCGATCTCGTGGTCGTACTGGATGATGTACTGGTCGGTGCCGTAGAAGGAGACGGTGAATGCGGTGCCGGCGCCGCTGGTGGCCGCCTTGAAGCGGGTGTCGCTGGCGATCATGTAGTCGGTCAGGATGCCGCCGTAGCTCCAGCCGCCGACGCCGAGCTTGTTGGGATCCGCAACGCCCATCTTCACGACCTGATCGACCATCGCCTGCAGGTCGTCCACCTCGTAGTGCCCCCAGTCGGCCCAGATCGACCGCGAGTACTTCGCGCCGCGGCCGGCGCTGCCGCGATAGTTCACCGCGAGCACCGCGTAGCCGTTGGCGGCGAACCACTGGCGCTCGAACGCGAAGCTATGCTGATCCTGCCCGTTCGGGCCGCCGTGAATCCGCAGCAGCATCGGGATCTTCGTGCCGGCGACGTAGCCGGGCGGCGTCGTCAACAGGCCGTGGACTTCGGTCCCGTCCTTGCTCTTCGCGCTCACCTCGGTCGTCGTCCCGAGCTGCAGTTCCGAGAACAGCGCGTCGTTCTGATGCGTGAGCTGCTGGAACTTCAGCTTGCCGCCGGCGGCGCTCGCCGCATAGATCTCGGCCGCATGGCTGTCGTCGCCGGAGATCGCCACCGCGCACGCGGCCGCGCTGTGCCGCTGTCCCAGCACGATCGGCTTGTCGGTGATCGCGACCGCGCTTCCCGTTCCGATCGGGATGCGCACGCCGTAGGCCGACATGTCGTCCGTGACGATCGCGTAGATGCTCGTGCCATCCTCGCTCCAGCGGGGCTGCGACACGCCGCGGTCGAGCGCCTCGCTCGCCGCCACGCGCAGCGGCGCGCCGGAGCCTTCCGACGCGACCAGCGCGAGATGCTCCATCCCGTACGCGCCGTACTTCTTGTCGTCGCCTTCGAGGAGCGCGATCCACTTGCCGTCGGGACTCCATTCCGGCTTGCCGCGGCCGCCGTTGCTGGTCGCCGGCGTCAGCGCCTTCTCGATCGATCCGGCCTTGGCGTCGGTGAGGAACAGCTGGCTCGAAGGCTCGCGGTCGGGATCCTCGTGGCGGTTGCTCATGAAGGCGATGCGCGTGCTGTCGGGCGACCATGACGGAGACGATTCGTCGGCCTTGCCCTTCGTCAGGCGATCGAACGACTTCGTGGCGATGTCGAACAGGTAGATGTAGGTGTGGCGGCCCGAGAGCAGGTAGCCCTGGACGTCCTGTTTGTACTTGTAGCGATCGATCACGATCGGCTTCGGCGCCTTCTTCGGATCGGGCGTTTCCGGCGCGTCCGGATCCGGATCGCCGACCACCAGCGCGAGGCGCTTCGAATCGGGCGACCATTCGTAGCTCTGCAGCCGTCCCTTGACCTCGGTCAGCTGAAACGCCTCGCCGCCGCTGCGATCCAGCAGCCACACCTGGTTGCCCTTCGCCTTGCCGGGACGCGAGGAGGTGAACGACAGATACTTGCCGTCCGGGCTGAAGCGGGGCGACGACTCGCTCTCGGTGCTGGACGTAATCTGGCGCTCGTTCTGGCCGTCGAGGCCGACGGTCCAGATATGTCCGTTGCCGGCCTTGTCTTCCTTGACGTCAATCTGCGAGACGACGAAGGCGACGCTCTTGCCGTCCGGGGCGCACTGCGGGTCGCGCACCTCTTTCAGCTTGCCGAGATCGTCGAGCGAGAGCGGACGCTTCGCGCCCTGCGCCGCCGCAAGGCCGGCCGACGCGAGAACCACCACCAGCGCGCTGAGGATGCGTTTCATAAGATTCTCCAACTCGCCAATTCACCAACTCACTGACTTATCTTTGGTAAGCAATGATGTTTTGCCATTCGCTCGCGTCCGACCGCGCGACGACCGCGACCACCGGCTCGGTGTCGCTGGCGTTGAAGACCTCGTGCGGCACGCCCGGCTCGATGAAGATGAAGTCCCCGGCCGTATTCTCCACGACCTGCTTCAGCCCGTCACCATATTCGTGGCGGACGCGTCCCTGCAGGATGTAGAGCATCACCTCGAACCCCACGTGGATGTGGGCGGCGGCGACGCCGCCCGGCGGGATGGTCGCCACGTTCATCGAGAGCTGCGTCGCGGCGGTGTTCTTCGCCGACAACCCGACCTGATAGTGAATGCCGTTCCAGTCGCGGCAGTTGTCGCCGCGGCGCACCACGAAAATGCCGTCGTGCCCTTCAACCGGCGCTTTGAGATCCATAAGCCACCCCGCGCACTAGAGGCGTCGAACCAGCCAGATCAGCATGATCGCGCCGGCGGTGGCGATCACCAGCTGGCCGATCAGCCCGTACCCGTGCAGGCCGAGCAGTCCGAATACGAAGCCGCCGACCACGGCGCCGACCAGACCGAGCACCAGATCCATCAGCACGCCGTAGCCTTTGCCGCGCATGATCTTGCCGGCGAGAAACCCCGCCAGGATCCCGATGCAGATCTCCCAGAGTAGATACATGGCTTATTTCCCCGTGTACATGACACGCCACACTTTGCCCTTCACGTCTTCGGTGATGTAGAGCGAGCCGTCGGGACCGACCGCGACGCCGCCGGGCCTCGACACCGCGTCGTTGGGCGCCATCAGCGGCGTCTTGCCGGCGAAGCCGTCGGCGAACACCTCGCGCGTCCCCGGCTTGCCGCCGGTGAACGGCACGAAGGTGATGTTGTAGCCGGCCATCGGCAGCGGCGCGCGGTTCCACGATCCGTGGAACGCAACGAACACGCCGCCGCGATATTTCGCGGGGAATTGCGTGCCGCTGTAGAACACCAGGTCGTTCGGCGCCCAGTGCGCGGGGAATGCCACCGCCGGCGGGGTGAACGAGGCGCAGCGATCGGTCTTCCTGCCGTCGCCGCCGTACTCGGGGTTGGTCACCAGATGGCCTTCGGCGTTGTTGTAGAAGCAGTACGGCCAGCCGAAGTTCGATCCGTCGGCGGCCTTGACCAGGTACTCGGCCGGCCACTCCGCGTTCTGCTCGGCCGTGAACTGACCGGGCCACAGCACGTCGAGGCTGTCGCGGTTGTGCATCGTCACCCACAGCGAGTTGTCGTACCAGGTGAGCCCGGGCATCTGCCGCAGGCCGGTCGCGTAGCGCTTGCCGTCGGCCTGCTTCTGTCCGAGCTTGTTCTCGTCGAATCGCCAGATGCCGCCGGCGACCTCGAGCAGTTGACACGGATCCTGTCCGGCGATTTTCGGTTGGCGATCCGGCACCTGGCACGCATTGGATGGCGCGCCGATGTTGACGTAGACGCCGCCCTTGCCGTCGAACGCGATCCCTTTGTCGGCGTGCTGACGCCGGTCGGTCAGGCCTTCCGCGATCACCTCCGGCTCTCCGGTCGGCGCGAGCTGACCGGGCGTGAGCTTCTGGCGCACGATCGTTTTGGTCGTCGCGTAGTAGACGTAGCCGTTGCGCAGCGCGACGCCGGTGGCGCCGTCGGTGCCGAACTTCTCGCGCTTGTCCATCTTGCCGTCGCCGTCGCTGTCGTGCAGCGCGATCACGCCACCGGGGGCGCCGCGGCCGTTTTGGGTCGAGACATAGAGATCCCCGTTGGGCGCCACGACGAGGTGCCGCGCGGGCCCCAGGTTTTCGGCGACGACTAAGGCGCAGAATCCCTGCGGCAGCGTCAGGCCGCCGTTGCCGGGGTCGCACGCCGGACCGGCGGCGCCGCCGGTCAGCGACAGGATGGCCGCGGCTCCAGCGGCGGCGACCGAAACAGACATCACTCGTTTCAAGCTCATTGCGTGATCCTCGCTGCGTGTGGTTCGCCCACGATCGTTTTTGCCCAGTCCCAACCCTCGAGGCCGCGCGCGTTCACCGCTTTCACCGACACGACCGTGCCGGCGGCAATCTGCGGCAGCGTCGCCTGCGCCCGCGTGACGGTCACCTGGTGGCGCAGCGGGTCGGCCGCGGGTCCATAGGCGACGATGTACGACGCCACGCCCTGCTCCGGGCTCGGCGTCCACGACAGCGAGGCGACCGCTCCAGTGTAGCTGTCCACCTTCAGGTTCGTCAGCCGCGACGGACTCGACGCCATCAGCATCACCGACGCGACCGTCGTCTTGCTCGTTTCGAGGATGAGCTGGTGGTTCTCGAACTCCAGCAGATCGCTCGCCTGATGGTAATGCGGACTGCCGAGCACCGGATACGATCCGATCCCGCCGATGACGTCGCCGTAGGCGTCGTAGAGCGAGGCGGCATCGGTGCCCTTGAAATAGAGCGCGTCGTAGGTGATCAGGCGCGTGAAGAGCATCGCCGCGCCGTGCTGGATGTCGCGAATACCCGGGTTCGAATAGCGGATCGTGTTGTCGAGGCGCCCGTCGTTCGTCCAGCCGATCATGTCGTTGTTCAGCGCGCCGACGATGTGCATCTTGCCGGCGAGGGCGCGGCGGACGAACTCGCGGCTGCCGAGCAGCCCGCCTTCTTCGCCGGTGAAGGACGCAAAGACGACGGTCGCCGGCAGGGGATGGTTCGCGAGCACGCGCGCCGCTTCGAGCAGCGCCGCGGTGCCCGAGGAGTCGTCGTCGGCGCCGGGTCCGGCCTCGACCGAATCGTAGTGGCTGCTGACGACGTAGACGAGATCGGGATCGACCGTGCCGCGCAGGGTCGCGACCACGTTGGCGGTCCTGCCGTCGAGAGCGTTGCGCGGCTCGAAATATTGATACGCCGGTTCGTAGCCGAACGACGCGTAGGTGTTGAAGAGGAACGCCGACGCCTTGCGATTGCCCGGCTTCGAAATGTTCTTCGAGTCGAAGTCGAACAGCGCCTTCTCGTAGTCGAAGATCCGCGTGGCCGACTGGCGCGAGAGAACCTGGCGGACATCGGCCGCGATCGGCGCGAAGATACGGGTCGCCGTCGCCTTCAACGCGGTCTCCGATCTGAGCTGTTGCCGTAACCGCGACATCAGCTCAGTTTTCGTGATCCGTTTCTGCAAGTCCACGAGGTACACCCCGCGCTCAGGTGACACCGTGTTGCCGTCGCGCTCGGCGCCGATCAGAATCTTCGTACCATCAGGGCTGACCGCCCACTGATATTCCGGCGCGATCGTCCGCACCGTATTGTTATGAAACACCCTCCGGCGGGTAGGGGTCAGACCTGGGTCTGACCCCAGGTCGTAGACATACGACCGGCGGTGGCGCGGTTCGCCCATGACCGCGAGCAGGCGGTTGCCGATGAAGCGAGGTAGCAGATCATGCTGAATCTCGCGCGTGATCTGACGTTCGTTGGCACCGTCGCGGTCGGCGATGAAGATTTCCCAATCGTCGCGCGGCATCATCTGGTAGGCCACGCGGCTGCCGTCCGCCGACAGCGCCGGCGCCTCGAGCCGGTTGGTCGTCCGCTTGACGGCGGCCTGCGTGCCGGTGGTCGGCCCGACCATGACGCTGTACTCAGGACCGGTGCGCGTGATGTAGGTCAGTGTTCCGCCGTCCGCCGACAGCGACGGCCCCACACCGACGACCGTCGAGACCTTGCGCGCGGCGAGATCGACGATGGCGAACGTGGCCGGCACCGCGTTGGCTCCGCCGCGACCACCTCCCGCTGGCACGGCCGCAACTACCCCTCCTGCCTCTCCCGCCCTTCCTGCCCGTCCCGCCTCTCCTGCCCGTCCCGCCTCTCCCGCTCTTCCCGCCGCCGGCTCCGCGGGACGCCGCAGCGGGTTCTGCGCCGGGATCGTATAGAGCAGCACCTTGCCCGCCGGGTCGACGATCGGCGCGTTCTTGAAGCCGCCGGCCTCCACCACGAGCGCCGGCCTCGGCGCGTTTTCGCTGATCACGTAGATGTCGTTGCGATCCGGCTCGGACTCCTTGGCGCCGAGAAAAAACAGCTCGCGCCCATCGGCGTTGAACACCAGACCGGTCTTCAACAGATCCGACGCCGGCAGCTCCATCTCGCGCCCGTTGCGCAGATCGCGGGTGACGATCGCGGCATTCTTCGCGATCAGCCAGGTCAGCGCCTGCGTCAGCTGACCGCGGTTCTGCGCGGTGAGCGACGCCTGCGCGAGCGCATCGGACGCCCGCCGGATCTCGTCGGTGTCGGGAATCTTCAAATACGCAACCTGGTTGAGCGTGGACGAAAACGTCGCCGACACCCCAGGCAGATCGGCAACCGTCGTCCACCGCGGCGCCTGCCCTGAGCCTACCGAAGGCTCGTTGCGCACGATGCGCGTGTGGCGCGACGTCTCGAGACCGGTCTCGTAAACCAGGTACTTGTTGTCGGGGCTGAACCTCGGCGCCCGGCCGTCAGCCGTCAGCTCGCGCGTCTCGAACAGCTCACCCGTCGTCAGCGCAATCGGTTCGAAGAACGCGTCGCCGCCCGGCGCACTGAGGATCTGAATGTAGCCGTTGAGCGCCACCGAGTAGTCGCCGCGCTCCCAGGCATCGGTCGCCGCTTCGAACGACCGCGTCAGCGCCGCCGGCGTCGCACGCGCCCGCACCACCACGCCGCATGCCGCGAGCACGACACACAAGACGACGGCACGTCGCATCTTGATCTCCATCACGCGCGAGGTTCTCCAAGAGAGCCCGGCATCGTGACGCGCGCTAAGGTTTGCAGACGAAATTCTCCGCCTGATCGGTGCTGCCGGTACCGGTGTAGACCGCGTGCTGCGGATACGCGCAGAGCGGCCGCGTCCGCGTCACGGCCGCGCCGCTGCCCTTGCGCGCGAGTACTTGCGTGGGGGCAGTGCCGCCCTCGACCCACGCGTCGATCGCCGCCGCCCAATCGACGTTGTCGGGACCGGCGCCGCCGGCGCAGTGCAGCACGCCGGGCAACAGGAACATCTTCACGTACTCATCCAGCTTCGAATCGCGCGCCTGCACCCGCTCGTAATAAGCAACGGTCCCGAGCGGCGACAGCCCGGCATCAGACCATCCGTGCCACAGCAGCAGCTTGTGTCCCTTCGCCTTGAACGCATCGAGATCCGGCGTCGTCGCGTTGAGGAACGACGCGGTGCGCGCCGTGTCCTTGCGCCACGTCGACAGGTCGTACTTGGTGTAGTCCCAGTCCGGATCGTTGAACACGAGGTACTTGAACAGCTGCGTGCCGAAGCCGAAGCGCAGGCTCGGCGCCACCGGCTGACCGGGGCGAGCCGGCGCACCAGAAATCCACGTCGGCCATCCGGCCATCTCGCCCTCGCCGCCGAACGGCTGACCGGGGAAGACCGTCTCGCTGCCGGCGTGGGTCGGCGCGTAAATCGTTTTCAGCGCCGCCGTCTGCGCCGCGCTCAGGCCGGTGATGGTCGACACGTCCACCTTGCACCGGCGCGGATCCTCCATCACGCCGTCCTTCACGCCGTCGAGCGCGTCGCACTTGTCCAGGATCTGCGCCGACACCGACTGCATCGTCTCGGCGGAGAGCAGCGGCGTCAGGTTCTTCGGATCGGGAAACTGCGCGCGCACGTCCTTGATGAACTGCGCGCCGATCCCCGTGAAGTCGGCGGCCGGTGCGCCGGCGACGATGCCGTCGAAGTCGTCGGGGAAGCGCTGCGCTTCCATCAGCGCCTGCCGTCCGCCGTTCGAGCAGCCGGAAAAATAGGCGCGCGTCTGCGGCGAGCCGTAGTAGCTGCGAAGAATCGCCTTCGACGCCTCGGCGGTGCGGTGCACCGCCAGGTAGCCGAAGTTGACCTGTCGCTCGAGGTTGTTCAGCGCCCAGGACGCATCGGTGATGCCCCCGGTGTGGCCGGTGTCGGTGCCGGCCGTCGCGTAGCCGGCATTGACGACGAACTGCGCCTGGTTCTGCACGTTGCCGACGAACCCACCGCCTCCTCCCATGAGGAACTTGTGGTTCCAGGCATCGGGCATCAGCAGCGCGAACTTGATCTCGGTGCCGATTACGCCGGTGACGCGGCAATGCGCCACCGTGATGGCGCCGGCGCCCGCCGGCACCGCGACGGCTTCCGTGATCCGGATGTCGGGCAGTTTCAGCTGGGCGAGCTGCGCGCAATCACCATGGTCGGCAGGGACGACGCCGGACAGCAGGACGGCGGCCAGAAGAATGGTGCTCATGACCCGACATGATACAGAAGGGCGGGTCGAAGTGGTGGCCCGTTCTCCTCAGTAGCGCCAGCTCGTCACGTCGGCCCCGGCCGGCGCCGTCTTCCGCCAGTGCTCCGCCATCATCGGGATGAAACGGTCGTTGTAAGTAAGCCGTGATATTGCGTTCACGTGCTCGTGATCGCCGCTCCAGCAGTGTTCGTCCTTCATCCCGTAGTCCACCTTCGCGTCGGCGGGCGGCTGCGCCGTCTTCAGGAAGTCTTCGGCCTGATAGACCGCATTGTTGAGAAAGAAGTTGTCGGACAGGCCGACGTTGAGCGTGATCTTCCCGCGCAGCTTCGGGCCCAGCGTCGCCCAGTCGCGCCGCATGATGTGCACGAGATCGAAGTGCTCGCGCCAGTAGGCGGCGACGGACTTGTCGATCTCACCGGTGCGCTTGTCCCAGATCCGCTTCGGGTAGCCGTCGGCCCCGACCGGCGAGAAGACCGCTTCCCAGATGTCCCACTGGCCGCCGGATCGAGACTTGGTGCCGAGCACGAGCTCCATCAGGTTGTCCTGCTCGACCGTCGATCGCGTCTGCCCCAGATAGTCGCGCGTGCCCGGCCTCGGCGTCCGCTTGAACGGACCTTCCGAGTAGTACGCGTTCTTCTCGTCGTAGATGTTGACGACGGTGTAGGCGTGAAAATCGATCGGATCGGGACAATTCGCCCACGCGCCGTTGTAGAGATCCGGATAGAACACCTGCACGCCGAGCGCTTCCCATCCGCCGGTCGACCCGCCGTACACGGCGCGCGCCCACGGCCCGAGGCCGCGGTAGGTGCGTTCGATCTGCGGAATCAGCTCGTAGGTGATCGCATCACCGTACGGTCCGAGGTTTTCCGAGTTCACCGCATACGAGTCGTCGTAGTACTGGTTCGCATGCTGGATGGTGACCATGATCACGCGCGGGAATTCCGGGCCGGTCCATTTCTTGAAAAACTGATAGCCGTAGTCCTGGACCATGCGCTCGTAGCCGTACTGCGTGCAGAACGCGCCCTCGTGGCCGTTGGGACAGTACTTCGCGATATTGGCGACGTCGGCCGGAGGCAGCTTGGGGTCGGGCGGCGTCTCGCGCCACCCGGACACTTCGGTCTGGAAGTGGCCGTGATAGATCGCCAGTGGATAGTGCGCGTTCGGATGGGTGTCCCATCCCTCGGGCAACGTGATGAGCGCACCGAGGTATGTCGGCCGGCCCCAGAACTTCGACAGCCGCTCGCTCAGAATCTTGATCCGTTTGACGTACTTGGTGTCGGCCGGCTCGGCGATCGGCGGAATCTTCTTGTCGAGCACGAGGCGCACCGCGCGATCGCTCGACGGGTCGATCCTGATCCTGGCCGGCGCGCTATAGAAATTGCCCGGCGCGCTCGACCACTGCTGCCCCTCACCGCGATCCGGCGGCAGTTTCACGGTGTGACCGTCCGACCGCGTGAACGTCTCGTAGACGTGCAGCAGGCCCTGCACCCAATATTCGCCCGGCGGCAGATCGCTCAGGCTCCGGATCGGATAGCCGAGCACGTCGGCGTTGATCACCGCGTCCTGGCCGGGCGCGAGCGCCTCGACGTCGACGCCGAAGATCTGCGCCGTCCGATCGCCATCCGACACCTGAAACCGCGGCTCCGTCTTCGCGTCGGTCGAGACGAGCAGCAGCATCCGGCCGTCGACCGGTTTGGCCGCCTGGGACGCCGGCACCGACAGCAGAACCCGAAGAGGCGCGACTGCGGCGTACGCGTGAAACCACTGCGCTCCAGACGAGAGGGCGATGGCGCAAGCGAGCCCGGCGATCACGGTGCGTGTCTTCATGGCGTGTCCTTTGAGGGGCATCCTACCTCATGGGGTCAGACACCTTACATGGTGTCAGACACTTTACAAGCGCGCCCCTGGCTCGGGCGCGGCCATCGCAGCGCCGATCACCTGCGCCGGCGTCCACCCGCGGGCGCGCAGTTCGCGGATACCGGTGTCGCCATCCGACTTGCTGAGTTTTTGTGTCGGCGACTTCATGATCAACGGATGATGGAGGAACGCCGGCGGTTCCTCGCGGCCGAGCAGCCGCGCCAGCTGAATCTGCCGGCCCGTGGATGCGAGCAGATCGACGCCGCGGATCACCAGCGTCACCCCCTGCACCAGGTCGTCGACGGTCGCCGCGAACTGGTAGGTCCAGTTGCCGTCGCGATCGCGGACCAGGAGATCGCCGCACTGCTCGGAGGGGCGCTGCTCCTGCGGACCGAGCGCGAGATCGGTGAATCGCTCCACCGACGGCTCGAGCCGCACGCGCAGCCCGCGGCCAGGGCCTTCGACAAGGCCGCGATCGCGGCACGTGCCGGGATAGCGGAGCTCTACCACGGCAGGCCTGCCGCCTTCGCGCGGAACGCGCTTCGGCGAGCCTCGCCGTAGCTCGCCTG
>Ga0068871_100003666_pt1 | contig 10559 bp, 3 predicted proteins | sample KBSMisM72_FD_72750 | JGI IMG/M metagenome (GOLD analysis project Ga0068871, IMG submission 72750) | Miscanthus rhizosphere microbial communities from Kellogg Biological Station, Michigan, USA - KBS Miscanthus M7-2 | ecosystem: Host-associated > Plants > Roots > Rhizosphere > Soil ...
AATTCTCTAATTACGTTGAGCAATGCTCATTCGGCAGTTTCGTTTGGGACATTGCTCAATTTTTTTGGAGAAACAATTTTTATTCAGCGTTGCGCGCGAGGGTTTTATATGGATGAGCTGCACTTCAGATAAAACGGGACATACATACTTAATTCATATGTGGGAGAAGTAATATGAGGAACTTTATTTTTTGGGTCACGCTGCTCTTTATCTTTAGCGTGGTCTCGTTCGGTCAGGTAACGACCGGGAATTTGACCGGAGTTGTGACTGATCCGAACGGGGCCGTAATTCCGGGGGCTACCGTTAAGCTAACCAATGTCGAGACGGGACAGGTCCGCGAGACGACGGCGAACGGCGCGGGAATCTACAACTTTGTAAGCCTTCTGTCAGGCGAAAAATACCAACTGACCGTATCAGCACAGGGCTTTTTGCTAAATACCGTCGATAATGTCGTGGTCCACATCGGCACGCAGAATACGGCGAATGTCGCTCTTACCGTTGGTACGACCGGGGCGACGGTCACGGTGACGAGCGATCCCGCGTTGATCACGGGAGATCAGAGCCAGTTGTCGACGGCGTACACGCCAAAACAATTAACCGAGCTGCCGATCAATGGCGGCGCGATCGAAACCTTCGCGCTGCTCACGCCGGGCGTTACGTCGCCAGCGGGCGCTGGTTTGTCAAACGGTGTGAATATCTCTGCAAACGGTAACCGCGGACGTTCAAACAATTTTCAGATCGACGGACAGGATAACAACGATAATTCCGTCACTGGGCCAAGTTTGAATATCACAAACGTCGATGCGATCGGCGAACTGCAAGTGATCACCAACACGTTCTCGGCTGAATTCGGACGCAACTCAGGCGCACAGGTCAACGCTGTAACCAAAAGTGGAACGAATCAGTTTCACGGCGCGCTTTTCGGCTATGAAAATAATTCGGCGTTCGATACGTCGAGCAACCTGGATAAGAAAAGGCAGAAAGAGTTGACCTTTCTTTCACAGAACGGGTCGCCGGAATTTGCGGATCTCGCGCAGCGCGACAAAAACCCCTACGGCAACGCCCGTTTTGGTGTCGCACTAGGCGGTCCAATTCTCAAAGACAGAGCCTTCTTTTTTGGCACTTACCAGGGTGACTTTACGCGAGGCGAGAACTTCGTTTCGGGTGTCGGTACCGGAAATTTTACTTTCACGCCCCAGAGTGCGGCATTTATCGCGAAACTATTACCAAATGCGGCAACGGCGGCATTAACCTCGACGGCAGTCGCTGGAGGCCCGACCACCGCGCAGGGTGTGGGCAGATCGTTCATAACTCCGCCGACGACGGACAAGAACGGTGATGGCATTGCTGACAGCTTCCTGGTAGGACCGGGCCAGTTTGTTCCGTCACAGTTTGTCTGCACAGTCGCAGTACGGCCGTGCCCGGATGCAAATCTGGTGCCGTTGGAAACGGGCGAAGCTTCGCGTCTCGTATCAAATCGCAATTCACAAAATCAAGCGATCGGTCGCGTGGATGTCAACCTGACCAATAGGGACGTTTTGTCCGCGAGGTACATTTACGACCGGACGAATTTCCCGTTGGCTGCCGGCTCAACTATCGCAGGTGCGCTTTTTGATGTGCCGTCACGGAATAACAACTTCGGCGTGACCTATACCCATAATTTTTCGTCGCGCTTTACTAACGAAGCCCGATTCAATTTTTCGCGGCTTGACGTAAAGTTTGGCGACCCTGATGCGACGCTCCCCGGACCTGGTATCCAGTTTGCCGGGCAGCGAGATCTTTCAGGTGAAGCATCCGCGCTGAACTTCGGTACGCCCAACGTCTTCCCCCAGTCACGGCGGGTCGATGTTTATCAGGTCCAGGACACGCTGATATCCACACTCGGAAATCACAGTCTTAAGTTCGGGGGCGATATCAGGTTTCAGCGGGTCGATAATTTCTTCCTGCCCAACTTCCTTGGCGTTAATCGCTTTGCTCCCGGTGGAACTATACCAGCCGGCTCGCCGTTTGTTGACGAAACGGGAGCTGACCGGGTCGGTGCGACCCCAACGGCCTTTGAGAACTTTCTGCTCGGCCGTCCGCAGCAGATCACGTTCGCTTTGGGAGATCCAAGATCAAAGACGACCCAGAACGATTATTTCTTTTTCGTGCAGGACGATTGGAAATTCCGACCGAATCTGACGCTAAACCTCGGGCTTCGATACGAGATCTCGACGTCGCCGTTCAATCCTCTGATCGATGATCTGAACAAGAGGGAGGGCGATCCGACGACGGCGATCTTTGATCCGAAGTTTCCGCTTGCCGATCGGACCACTGCGAAACTGCCACTTGATACAAATAACTGGGCGCCGCGCGTCGGTTTTGCATGGACTCCCAAAGTGCCTTTTCTTAAAGGTTTCTTTGACACCAAGCAGACTGTGCTCCGAGGCGGATTTGGGATTTCGTACGATCCGGGTTACTTCAACATCGTTACGAACACGATCACGGCGGCCCCGTTCGCGGCGGCTGGAGTCGTGCGTCAGACGCCGGGTGGTCCGGGTTCAGTCTCGTTTCCGTTCCTGCCGTCGACGGTTGCTGAACTCGACGCGACACCGGGCACAAACGGCGGCGATCCGAGGCTGTTCAATCAAACGCGGGTCGATCCCAACTTTGATAGTCCATACGCTATTGCCTGGAATTTTGGTATTCAGCAGGAACTGTCGAAGAAGTCGGTTCTGGAAGTCCGCTATGTGGGCAGCCACATTGTCGGCCAGTTCCAGACCCTGAATGGGAACGCCAATGTGCATTTTCTGAACAACGCCGCTCAGTGTTTGGGCCTGGATCCTGGTGCGTTCTCGAACGGGACCGTTGCCGGTGCACCTGATGGAAGCGGCAATCTCGGGTGTACAAATGCAGGGTTCAACAATCGGTCCGGAACGAACGGAAACGGTAAAGTTGACCCCACGCTTGGCAATGTTCGAATTCGTACGAATGGCGCTTCAGGAACATACAACGGTCTTCAGGTTCGATTTGATCAGCGTCTGAGCAACTGGGCAACGATAAATGCGAACTACACGATGAGCAAGACACTCGACAATTCGTCGGAGATCTTTTCGACGGGTGCCGGCGGCCAGGATGTCGCCGACCCGCAGAAATTCTTTGACTCGACGTCAGGTGAGAGGAGCTTTTCGGCCTTTCATCAGGCACATTCGTTTGTCGCCAATTTCGTAACTGAAATACCTTTCTACCGTGAACAAAAGGGGTTGAAAGGGAAGCTACTGGGCGGATATCAAGTAAGCGGGTTGGTCCGATTAGGCTCAGGCCGTCCGTACACGCCGTCAGAAGTCTTCGGAACCTATGATCCGTCGTTCGAGAACGGTTTCTTCGGGATCGGAGCTTTGCGGCCGTTTCAGGGAAATCCGAATGCACCGGCCGGAACAATAGCCTTTGGACAAACGGCAGCCTGTGGAGTTCTGTTTGGCGGGTCTGTTTGCGACAACGCGAAGCCCGGAAACTTTATCGTGTACAACACACTGCAGCCTGGTTCCAACGGGACCGTGGTTGCGAATGGCAACGAGGCGGTGAAAGCAGCCCGGTTGGTTTATAACGATTTCGGATTAGCGAATCAGTTTGGCGTGGACCTAAGAGACCTGGAAGGGTTTCAGTTCTTCAAGACTCCGTTTGGTGACGTTCAGAGAAACTCGCTGTTCGGAGATGCTCTTTACAGCGTCAACTTGGCGTTGTTCAAAACCACGCGGATCAACGAGCGATTCAAAGTCGAGTTCCGTGTGGAAGCACAAAACCTGCTGAACAACCGGAACTTCGGCGTGCCGGATCCCATAACAGAAGACGCGAGCAACGGCTTTGCCGTCAGCACTTTCCAGAATCCGGGATTCAATACGGGATCGGTCCGTACGCTACGGTTAGGAGCAAGACTCATTTTCTGATCGTCTACATCGGATTTGAATCTTGTAAGGAGGTGGCCACTGGTCATCTCCTTTTTAATTTGTCGGGGGCGAGTGAAAATCGAGCTGAGTAGCTCCCATATCTGTATCGTTTTTTGAATTTAATCCAAATTTATGTAGGAAACTCCTTATATGTAGGAAACTCCTTAGTGGAAATCCTGGGTTCCCGTCAGGCAGGATTGTCAAAGAGCGCCTGATCGTGAAGTTTTAAGAAAGTCAGAATACAACGTCGAATTACCGAGCTCGGTAATTCTTTCTAAATCAGACATTTAATCCTCCATCCTCTCCAACGTACGCAATAAAAGCGGCAGAACAGTAGATTGAAGAGCAATTTTGTTCCAAGCCAATTCCCCAGGCAAAGAAATAAAGGTAGGTATCTAATGCGTCGCTCCTAATTGGCATAGGTATTGCGTTTGTTACAAAAGGTCCGTAGATTCACCGCCAATTTTCTATTTTTATTTCGTAGTTTCAGCATGGTTTAGGGGCAACTCATTTTTTGTATGTCCGATCACCCTGCTTTTGAACCATGCTCATGGCTGGTCTTGCACTAATTTAGTTACGACGTCCTCAAACACGCCTCGAGAGTTCCAATTCGCGATTCGCGTCGACTTCTAGTCAAAGCTGATATTCATTATTGCCATTTTGGCATAAGGCTCCTCGCTGTCGACGGGCCTATCTTTACCTCGGGATGGGCATTTTAAGACAGGATTACACGCGAATTTTGAATTAAATCCAAATTTACGTGCATAGTAACCGTAGACGTAGGAATCCGTCTGACGGAATTGGATGGTCTCGAGGCCTTAGAGAACTCGCGAGCAACAATTCGAGCTATCAGCAAGACTCCCATCAAATCGAGCGATGAGTCATATTCCATTCGCCTATTGCATTGTTTTTCTTATAATTGGCGAAAACCGCTTAACCGACATCCTCGCGGCGGTTCGAATGTACAAGGCGGATGGGGCCACTTTGGTTGCCGATCGACATAACGCGGGCAAATCTTGGCATAACGCTTGCCTATATTAATTTAGCTGATCCACCATTCATAACTTAATTCATACATATTGCCAGGCGGGTTCTAACAGAAGGGAATTCAGCCAACAACCTATTTCCATATCCCCACCGAAGTTTTTCGGGGTTGCGACCAGAGATCTTATACGGATATTTGCACTTATTCTAAGTGAACCGTAATTTCAAATTTTTTTGGAGGGAGAGTATGAGAAAGTTTACCTTTAGCGTGATGGCGTTGGGCGTTATTCTTTCGTGCCTAATTGCCATCTATGCACAGACGACCGGATCAATGTCCGGAACGATCACCGATCCGAACGGTGCCATCGTCGCGGGTGCAACAGTCACCCTTAAAAACGACGCTACTGGATACGAGCGGCGGGCTACCACAAATGATAAAGGCGGTTTTGCCTTTACCTCTCTGCAGCCTGGTATTTACTCGGTAACCGTTGAGAATTCAGGGTTCAAAAAAGCAATAGCCTCAAACATCACAGTTCAGGTCTCTGTAGACGCAGCAGTCAACATCCCTCTGGAGGTTGGCCAGGCAACGGAAACGGTAACCGTTGCTGCGGGTCAGGAAGTGATCAATACGAGCTCGCCGACCCTAACAAACGTTATTAATACTAGACAGGTGATCGACCTTCCGTTGCCGACCCGCAATCCCATGGATCTTGCAGCGCTGCAGGCGGGAATCGCAGTGACCGGATCAGGCACTCGAACGGCAAATGTTGGCGGCCTTCGCGGTAGTGCGACGAACGTTACGCAGGACGGCGTGAACGCGATGGATAACTTCGTAAAGACGGATTCGTTTTTCGCGCTTTCAGCACCGTCGCTGAATTCCGTCGGCGAGTTTAGTATCACGACTGGCACGACTGGATCGGAGGCGGGAAGAGGCGTGGCCCAGGTCAATCTCGTCACGAAAGGCGGAACGAACGAGTATCATGGCAGCCTTTTTTATTTGATGCGTAATGACGCTCTCGAGTCCAACTTCTGGTTCAATAACCAAACCGGCACCCCTCGACAAACTGAGCACCAACACTTTTTCGGCTTTACCGTCGGGGGTCCGGTCTACTTCCTCGGATTCGGCGAAGGCGCTCCGGCCATATGGAACGGCCATGACAAAGCTTTCTTCTTCTTCTCTTACGAAGGATTTCGCGAGCACTTCCAGGCAACGAGAAACCGCACAGTAATGACAGCGGCCGCGAGAACGGGATTGTTCAGTTATACTGGAACAAATGGCGCCCTCCAGACAGTCGATTTGAAGCCACTTGGAAATTTTCATACCCTGAACTCGGCGACCCAAGCCCAGCTGAACGCTATGCCGTTGCCCAACAACACGCTTGTTGGAGATGGCTTCAATACGGCCGGTTGGCAGTTCAATGTCGTTGGTTCGGACCCGAGCGACAAGTACGTGGTCCGCTACGATCATCAGCTGGTGGAGAAATCGAGGTACGGATCGCACAAACTGGAGTTCGTGTATAACCGAGCTCACTTCATTCTATTCCCCGACACCTTCAACGCGATCGAATCACCTTTTCCGGGCGGTATTGACGCTGGTCAGGAGTCGATCAGATCCTTGGCGACTGGAGCTCTTCACTCAACTTTCGGATCCTCGATCACAAATGACTTTAGGTATGGTAAGCAATGGGCGCCAGTTGCCTTTCTGCGTAACGCCCCCCCGGCTGGACCATATGTTACGTTAGCCTCTCCGACGACCAACTTTGATAACCAGTTCATGTCCCAGGGCCGAAACACAACAGTTGATCAGTACTCCGATGACGTGTCCTGGACGAAAGGAGCTCATTTGTTCAGATTTGGCGGAAGCTACGAAAAGATCTTTGCAGATACCTTCAATGACGCAGGCATTAACGAGGTAATAACCTTAGGCACTGGTAATCCGTCAAATCCGGATGGAGTAGCCGCGGGAAGTTTCCCGTTTTCGGTTTCTGCGGATGTCACTCGAGCGCGGGCAATTTATGCTGATCTTATGGGAATACTGCAGTCCGGGGTTGCAACATTTAATGTAACGTCTCCGGACTCCGGATTTGTTCAGGGTGCTACGCGGTCGCGAATCTTTCGCGAACAGGACCTGGCGTTTTACGGTCAGGACCAATGGCGTGCGAAAAGCAATCTCACCTTGAACTTCGGACTACGCTGGGAATTTGAGGGTGTGCCGACGATACCGAATGGTCTTGCGATCCAGGTTACTAACGTGAACGATCTGTATGGCATATCTGGACCGGGCAACCTCTTCAAGCCCACGGCACCCGCGGGTCCCCCGCCGGGAGTCGCAACTCTCGATTTTGTGAGCGGCGATACCGGTACGGAACTGTTCAACAACGATTGGAACAACTTTGCTCCGTTTGTCGGGTTGGCCTATTCTCCAAATTTCAAGAGCGGCTTTTTGCACACGCTGTTTGGAGAACCTGGAACAACCTCTATCAGGGCTGGGTATTCGATCAGCTACCTCCATGATGGCTTTACCGTTATCAGTAATGCACTTGGAACGGGTGTGACCAATCCAGGCCTGATTCAGAATGTAGCCAATACAACTCCAACGGGCACGCTTTCTGGAGCCATTCCGCTAACCGCACCCACCTTTAAGATGCCGTTGACGGACAAGCAAAACTTTGATCTCAGTCCTCTCAACGGACTGTGGGCCATCAATCCGAACCTCAAAACACCTTGGGTTGGACAGTGGAACATCGGTATTGAACGAGAGATATTCAAGAATACTGCCCTTGAGGTCAGGTATGTGGGAAACCATGCGTATGATGTTTACCGAGCATATGACATCAACGAGGTCAATATTTTTGAGAATGGATTCCTGTCAGAATTCCTCGCTGCGCAGAATAATCTTGCTCTTTTCCGTGCTGCGAACCCGACTTGCGATAAAACGGGGGGGCCGGTTTGCACATTCGCTAATACCGGGTTACCTGGGCAAGTCAATCTTCCAAATATGTCCAAGTTCTTCACGGGACTAGCAACTGGAAGTGCATTTACAAGCTCCGGTTTCAAGAGCAACCTTGACAACAATAACGTAGGTTCGTTTGCGAATACGCTAGCTTTCTCCAACACGTACAAAGCCAATCGGCAAAGTGCCGCAATCGGGCTTCCAGGTAACTTCTTTGTTGCCAATCCGAATGCTGCCTTTGCTGTGCTGCTCGACAACAACTCGATGTCGAACTATCACTCGCTCCAGGTAGAGCTTCGCCGAAGATTCTCGCAGGGACTTCAGTTCCAAGCAGACTACACTTTCAGCAAGTCCTTAACTGATGCGAGCGGTGCCATCGGCAGCCAGAGCGATGTATCGAACTTCCGTACGCTCCGAAATCCTCAGCTCGATCTCACCCGGTCCTCTGTTGATCAGACGCACCGGTTTGTTGCAAATGCCCTGTATGAACTGCCCTTCGGAAAGGGAAAACCCTTCTGGGGCAGTGCGAATGGATTTGTCGACAAGCTTATCGGCGACTGGACGATCGGCAGCATTGTCACGTGGCAGGGACGTCCGCCGTTTTATTTCACGTCAGGCCGTTCGACATTCAACTGCACGCCGTCAAGATTGACGACAAGCAATGGATGTACAATCAATGGCAACTCTGCGCAGCTTCTGATCCCGTTTAAGGACTTCAAGAAGAACATTGGCTTATTCAGAAGACCTGAGGGACTTTATTTCATAAATCCGGATATACTGGATATAACCACCAACGCTAACGGAACTTTCAAGAGCTCGACATTGAAGCCTGGTATTCTCGGAGTTCCGGCTCCTGGTACGCTTGGGAATTACCCGCTAAATTCTGTTGGCGGTCCGAATTACTTCAACATTGATATGAGCGTTGTAAAGAGACTGGCCGTGACCGAACGGATCAAGCTTGAGTTAAAGACAACGTTCATTAACGTGCTCAACCACCCGAATTTCATATTCGGCAACCAGAACTTTGATACCACTAGCTTTGGGTTGATCACATCGCAGAGCGGCAATCAGAGGATCATTCACTTTACCGGGACCATGACCTTCTAGTGAGGGCCCGGTAAAGATTGACTTCAGACAGAAGTTATTTCTTGCCTGTTTTACGGGCGTTGGCAGGCAACTGTCAACGCCCGTTTTCAATTCCGCTGTGGGATGCGACAGAATATAACATCAGATTGCGGTCCCAGATCGCACATTGAGGAGTTAGGAGGGGGTGATATCAAATGAACTTTCAGCCGAGAAATCATTCGGTGTTTCTACAATTCTTTCTTATTTCGATCCTTGGGATGACGTGCACGGCGCAGATCCCGAGGATGATGACTGAATCAGCTGACGCTGGAACAGGCGGGTCAAACGCCGTAGAGGGAAGAGTCTATGTTCAATCGGGACAAAAGCTGCAAAGACGGGTCTCGGTTCGGCTTTTTACAATGACGAAAGGCGACGTAACCACCATGACGGATGATTCCGGAAATTTCTCATTTCGGGGCCTGGTCAGCGGAACCTATACGATCGTTATCGATAAGGAAAAGGACTTCGAGCCCTACACGCAGCAGTTCGAGATCATTCAGCTTCGGGGTTCACCATCGCAAATCTATCCTCTGAACATTCGCCTTAAACCAAAGGCCGCAACTGATTTTAAGCCGGGTATCGTGAATTCAGATCTTGCGGGTGTACCCGAAGCCGCCGTGGAGCTCTACAAAAAAGCGCTCGATATGGCAAAAACGGGGGATCATAAGGGGGCGATCGTACAACTGCAACTCGCGGTCCAAGCTCACCCGAAATTCATGACTGCCTATACTGAAATGGGTGTTCAGTATCTGCAAATAAATGAGTTGCAAAAAGCCGATGAGGCCCTGCAGTCGGCGCTAAAAATAGAACCTGAAGCATTCGCTCCCTTGGCTAATCGGGGAATAGTTTTGGTGCTTCTTAATCGATTTCCCGAGGCGGAAACACTATTACGCACAGCTCTGAAGACAAACAGCCAATCAGCAATCGTTCACTATTATCTTGGGCGTGCAGTGGGCAACCAGAGCCGGTTCGAAGAGGCAGAAAAAGAGTTCGTAGAATGTATAAGACTTGGCGGCGAAGAGATGAAGGAGGCACATCGATATCTAGCGATCCTCTACAGCGTTCGCGGAGAGAAGAAGAAAGCGGCGACTGAATTGGAAACCTATCTCAAATTGGTCCCGGCGGCCCCTGACGCTGAGCAGCTCCAAAATACTTTGCAGCAGCTTAAAAAGCAGTGATGTGCCCGCGAGGTTTTCAGGACGAGTTAGGCTACGGAGCCTCAGTGCATCCAAAACAGTGAATTTAATCCGAATAAATCGCGACTCGCGTATCTCACTGATCGAAAGGATCGTGAACTACTAAGCTCCCCGGGGCGATGTTTGCTGACAAAGAAAGAGCACTTTCCGGTTAGAAAAGGCCACTAAGCTTTACGGCATATCTGTTGCGTGCTAAACTCTCGAAATAGATTGGGCTTTCATTTTATAAATTCATACATAACCTTTAGATTGACTTAACTCCGTAGGAGATAGGTCCGTACTCTAACAATATTCCCCAAAAATCCAGAAGTATTTTGGGTTGCGCGCAAAGGGCTTCATTGCTGATACCTGCACTTATTTTCATAGGTGGTCTGT
>Ga0068871_100003669_pt1 | contig 10557 bp, 8 predicted proteins | sample KBSMisM72_FD_72750 | JGI IMG/M metagenome (GOLD analysis project Ga0068871, IMG submission 72750) | Miscanthus rhizosphere microbial communities from Kellogg Biological Station, Michigan, USA - KBS Miscanthus M7-2 | ecosystem: Host-associated > Plants > Roots > Rhizosphere > Soil ...
CCTTGACGAAGTCGATCGGCTGCAAGGCGCACTCGGTCTCGGGATTGCCGAGGAACATCATTTGCTCCCACTTGATCTGGCCGAGGGAGTCGTTGCGGACGACGACGATCTTGATCGGCAGGCGGTAGCGCACGACGGTCGCGAGCTCGCACAGCAGCATCGCCATGCCGCCGTCGCCGGCGAAGGCGACGACCTGGCGGCCGGGAAAGGCGAACTGCGCCGCGATCGCGTACGGCAGGGCGCAGGCCATCGAGGCCAGCAGGCCCGAGCCGGCATAGCGCTGTCCTTCGCGCGCGACGCAGTAGCGCGCGAGCAGACCCGTGTTGTGCCCCGAATCCCAGGCGACGATCGCGTCGGCCGCGAGCCGCTCGCCGAGGTCGCGCGCGATGCGGCCCGGCTTCATCGGCGCGCCGGGCCGCTCGACCGCGTCGTGCAGCAGACGGCGCCAGGCGGTCGCGCCGCGCTGCGCGCTTTCGAGGAAGCGGCGATTGTCCTTGTGCCGCAGTCGAGTCAGCAGCCCTTCGAGCGTCGACCGAGCATCGCCGACCAACCCGACCTCGACCGGAAAGCGAAGGCCGATGCGCGCGGCGTCGCGATCGATTTGCACACCGCGCGCCTGACCCGGCTTCGGGTAGTACTCGATGTAGGGAAAGGTCGAGCCGACGATCAACAGCGCGTCGCACTGCTCGAACGCCTCCTGCGACGGCCGGGTGCCGAGCAGACCGATGCCGCCGGTCGTCAGCAGGTGATCGTCGGGGAGGAGCGCCTTGCCGAGCAGCGCCTTCACGATCGGAGCACCGAGCCGTTCGGCGACGGCGACCAGCGCATCGCGCGCCGCGAGTGCGCCCTGGCCGGCCAGGATCGCGATGCGCTCGCAAGCGTTCAGGAGGTCGGCAGCGCGATCGAGATCGGCATCGGACGGCAGGCGCCGACCTTCCGCCGGCGCCATCGATGCATGGTGCGCGACGTTGCGGTTCGAGCGCTTCGTGTCGGCGGCCGGCTTCTCCTGCACGTCGACCGGAATCGCGACATGCGCGACGCCGCGCCGGGCCAGCGCGGTGCGACAGGCGAGGGCGACCACGTTCTCGACGTGCGCCGGATTCATGATGCGCGCCGCGTATTCGGCGACGTCGGCGAAGACCTTCGTGTGGTCGACGTCCTGCTGCGTGTAGGTGTCGGCGAGGTCCTGGTAGGGCAGGCCGGTGATCGCAAGCACCGGCGCCTGGTCGAGCTTGGCGTCGTAGAGGCCGGTCAGCAGGTGCAGCCCGCCGGGCCCGGTTGTCGCGAGGCAGCAGCCGAGTCGGCCGGTCCACTTCGCATGGGCGCAAGCCATGAACGCGGCGGCCTCCTCATGGCGCACCTGCACGAAGGCGATTTGGTCCTTGCGTCGGCGCAGCGCTTCCATCACGCCGTTGATGCCGTCGCCCGGCATGCCGAAGACGCGGTCGATGCCCCACTCGATCAGGGTGTCGACGAGGAGCTCGGCGCCGTTGCGCGGATCGCTGTTGTTGTCCATGGGATGCCTTGTCGTGGACCCGTCAGCTGGCAAGGTGCATTCCCGCGGTGGCAGCAATCCCAGGCGTTGATCGCGGACATCACGACCGATCAGTTCGACACCACGATGAAGACGAACCTGTACGCGATGTGCTGGATCACCAAGCCGGCCCTGGCGTCTACCGCCGGGGGCGACGATCATCAACACCGCATCGATCGTCGCGCAGGATCCGCCCGCCCAGCTGCTCGATCACGCGTCGACCAAGGCCGGGATCATCGCGTTCACGCAGTCGCCCAATCTCCGCGTCAAATTTGCGACCTCGTCGTGCGACCGCTGCGTGCGACAGATCAATGTCGGTCGTAGCCCTCGCGCACGTTCTCCAGCGCGGCGTCGCTTTGCTGCTTCTGACGGGCGACGCTTTCCTCGGCGCGGTCGGTGTCCGTCGGCGGCGCCAGCGCATCGTCCGAGTCGCCATCGGATTGAACGTCGTCGCCGCGACCCGGCCGGTCGGGCTGCAGGGGCTCGGCGCGCGGAGGCTTGCTCGAAGGCGAGGGCGTATCGATGGTCATGACGAACCTCTGGAGAGCTGATGTCCGTCGATGCGGCAAGCGGCATTCCGGGCGTCTTGACGGTCCCGGCTCACTGCACTGCACCTGGCACGAGCCCGCCAGGCCGCGCGTCATCCGCGCCATGGGTCGGTACCGAGCTGCTTCCAAACCGTCCCACGATCGGCAGCTTCACGCCGTTCGGGCTGACGCCGAAGTTCAGACCGAGCAGGTTGAACTCGAGGCCGTCGACGGCGCTGACGGCCATCCCGAGCACGCCACCGAGCGAGACCTGAAAGCCGCTGCCGCTCGGTGCGGCGCCGAAGATGGCGCTTCCGAGGTAGTCCTTGCCGATCGCGGTGGACGGCAGATCGACCGCGAGCTCCGGCACGGCGCGCGCAATCCAGGCGGTGAAGGTGTTCGAGTTGGGGCCCGGCCACGCGCGGTATTCGGTGCCGTACGGATAGCTGTGTGCCGCCTTGTCGATGCGCTCGATCAGCGCGTCGACGCCGGGTCCGCGCCGGTCGACATAGAGCTCGGGCGCCGCGCCGAACCAGCGCGCATCAGGCGCTCGGCTGTGCACGACGAGCGCGCTGTCCGACCAGCCCAGCCGCCATCCGATGACCTCGTATACCGTCCACCCGTCGGCATCCGCCGGCTTGACTGCCACCCACGTGTGGACGCCGAAGATGCCCTTGGCGCCGACCGTGCGGGCGCCATACACCTGGACCACCGCTTCCCTGACCTCGGCAGGGTCGGGTGCGAGCCCGACCGGCTCACGACTGGCGGTGCGCCAGTCGGAACGGAGCTGCATGCACGACGTGACACCGGTGATGGCGGTGATCACGACTGCATAAAGGGCGGACTGGAAGGGGCGTTGCATGCGGGTCGGAAAGACGGGCCGGGTGGCGAAGCAACCGCGACTCACGGTGCGCGAGGCACCGGTCACCCATCAGCGATCGACTTTACCCTCGCGCACGAGTAACCCTTTGGCCCCACGATCACGGCGGATCACGTCACCGGCGCAGGGTTGAACAGCACCAGCGCGTTGTGCAGCTTCCATTGCTCGGCCCACGTCTTCTTGCGGCCGCTGGCGACGTCGAGCATCGTGCGGAACATCTCCCAGCCGACGTCCTCGATCGTCGCGTCGCCGTCGGCGATGCGGCCGGCGTTGATGTCCATCAGGTCGTGCCAGCGGCGCGCGAGGTCGCTGCGCGTCGCGACCTTGATGACCGGCACCGCCGCCAGACCGTACGGCGTGCCGCGGCCGGTCGTGAAGACATGCAGGTTCATGCCTGCGGCCAGCTGCAAGGTGCCGCAGATGAAGTCGCTGGCGGGCGTCGCGGCGTAGACGAGGCCGCTCGTGATGCCGCGGTCGCGCAGCTTCTCGCCCGGCGACAGCACGCCGGTGATCGGTGCGCTGCCGCTCTTGATGATCGAGCCCATCGCCTTCTCGACGATGTTCGACAGGCCGCCCTTCTTGTTGCCGGGGGTCGTGTTCGCGCTGCGGTCGACCTTGCCCTTGTCGAGGTACGCATCGTACCAGGCCATCTCGCGGATCATTGCGTCGGCGACCTCCGGGGTCGATGCGCGCGAAGTGAGCTGGTCGATGCCGTCGCGCACCTCGGTGACCTCCGAGAACATCACGGTCGCACCGGCGCGCACCAGCAGGTCGCTGCAGAAGCCGACGGCCGGGTTCGCGGTCACGCCGCTGAACGCATCGCTGCCGCCGCACTGCACGCCGACCACGAGTTCGCTGGCCGGCACCGGCTCGCGGCGGCGCGCGTCGAGGCGCTCGAGATGCTCCTCGGCGGTGGTCATGATCGAATCGATCATCGACATGAAGCCCACGTGCGCATCATCCTGCAGGCAGACGACGTCGAGCGTCGCCTCGCCGGTCGCGCCGATGTCGGCGACGTTGCGCTCGTCGACGATCTCGAAGCTGCCCGGCGGCAGCAGGCGCTCCGGCTGGAGCTTCTCGCAACCGAGGCTGACGACCATCACCTCGTTGCCGAAGTTCGGGTTCAGCGAGATGTTGCGCAAGGTGCGGATCGGCACCACCGCGTCGGGCGCGTCGATCGCGACGCCGCAGCCGTAGGTGTGCTCGAGGCCGACCACGTCGTCGACGTTCGGGTACTTCGGCAGCAGCTCCTGCTTGATGCGCTGGACCGCGAAGTCGACGACGCCGGCGACACATTGCACCGTCGTCGTGATCGCGAGGATGTTGCGCGTGCCGACCGAGCCGTCGGCGTTGCGGTAGCCCTCGAAGGTGTAGCCCTCGAGCGGCTCGAGCGGTGCACGCTTGACCGTCGCGATCGGCAAGCCTTCGAGCGAGCGCGCCGCCGGCATCTCGAGCAGCCGCTCGTGGACCCAGCTGCCCTTGCGGATCGGCTTAGCGGCGCGACCGATGACGACGTTGTAGCGCCGCACCGCGTCGCCGGCGGCCAGGTCAACCAGCGCCACCTTGTGGCCCTGCGGCACGCGCTCGACCAGCGTCAGCCCGTCGGCGAACGACACACCTGCGGACAGGCCACCGTCGTTCGCGACGATGGCGACGTTGTCCCGCTCGTCCATGCGGATGTAGAGGGGGTCCATGCGCGCGAATCTCCGTGTATTGCCAAGCGAATCAAGCAGCCACCGCGGAACCGGCTTTGGCGGGCCGCTGGTGGCGCCCCCTGGGGGGAGGCGCCGGAGGCGCTTCGGGGGGACCTATTTATTCAGCCGTGATCTTGCCGACCTCGATGACCTTCTTCCAGCGCGCGAACTCGCTCGCCTGGAACGCGGTGAACTGCTCCGGCGTGTTGCCGACGATCTCGAAGCCGAGCTCGAGCAGCTTCGGCTTGACCGCGGGGTCGTTCAGGCCCGCGACCAGCGCATCGTGCAGCTTGCCCTTGATGTCGGCCGGCAGACCCTTCGGCGCGGCGAACGCCTGCCACGAATAGACCGTCACGCCCTTGATGCCGAGCTCTTCCATCGTCGGGACATCGGGCAGCAGCGGCGAGCGCTTCGCGCTCGTGATCGCGAGTGCGCGCAGCTTGCCGGCCTTGATGTTCGGCAGGCCGGTGTTGATGTTCATGAACGTCGCATCGACCGTGCCACCGAGCAGGTCCTGCATCGCCGGCGCGCCGCCCTTGTAGGGCACGTGAACGCCCTTGGTGCCGGTCTCCTGCCAGAACAGCTCGGCGGTCAGGTGGTCCGAGGTGCCGTTGCCGGCCGACGCGAATGTCATCTTGTCGGGATTGGCCTTGATGAACTTGAACAGGTCGGCGAAGGTCTTGTGCGGCGAGTTGGCCGGCACGGTGAGCACGTTCGGCGCCTGCACCGCGACCGTGATGTAGTCGAAGTCCTTCAGCGGGTCGTAGCCCGGGTTCTTGACGAGGTGCGGGCCGATCACGAATGGCCCGAGCGACGAGACGAAGATCGTGTAGCCGTCCGGCGCCGAGCGCTTAGCCTGCGCCGCGCCGACGGTGCCGCCGGCACCCGCCTTGTTGTCGACGAGGAAGGTGCCGCCGAGCTTTTCCTGCAGTTTCGCGCCGAGGGTGCGCGCGATCAGGTCGGTCGAGCCGCCCGGCGGGAAGGGCACCAGCAAGGTCACCGGCTTCGAGGGCCAGGCCTGGGCAAGGGCACCGGTGACCACGGCGAGGCCGAGGGCCAGGGTCGCAAGGATCTTTCTCATTCGAGTCTCCTAAGGGGCGGGGCAGAGTACCCCATCTTGAAACGTTCCCAGCACTCGCTGGGAGAGGGGGTTTGTGGTGCTATCGCGGCGCTGCGAAGTCGGCCTGCTCGCGGGTCCACGCGCGCGCCTGGTCGCTCAGGCTCACGCCGAGCCCGGGGCGCGTCGGCACGAGCATGCGACCGGCCTTGATCTCGAGCCGCTCGTTGAACAGCGGCTCGAGCCAGTCGAAGTGCTCGACCCACGGCTCGGTCGGATACGCGGCGCCGAGGTGGACGTGCAGCTCCATCGCAAAGTGCGGCCCGAGCATCAACCCCGCCTGCTCGGCCTGCGCGGCGATCTTCAGGAATGGCGTGATGCCGCCGACGCGCGGCGCGTCCGGCATCAGGTAGTCGGCGGCCCGATGGCGGATCAGCTCGCCGTGCTCCGCCGCGCTCGTCAGCATCTCGCCGGTCGCAATCGGCGTGTCGAACTGCGCCGCAAGGGCGGCATGGCCTTCGTGGTCGTACGCATCGAGCGGTTCCTCGATCCAGACCAGGTTGAAGTCCTCGAACACGCGGCACATGCGCTGCGCAGTCGGCCGGTCCCATTGCTGGTTGGCGTCGACCATCAGTGGCACGTGATCGCCGAGGTGCTTGCGGACCGCGGCGACGCGCTCGATGTCGAGCGCGCGGTCGGGCTGCCCGACCTTCAGCTTGATGCCGCCGATGCCGCGCTCGATCGAGGCCGCGGCATTGACGAGCAGCTGGTCGAGGGGCGTGTGCAGGAAACCGCCCGATGTGTTGTAGCACGCCACCGAATCACGATAAGCGCCGAGCAGCTTGGCCAGCGACAGGCCGGCGCGCTTTGCCTTCAGGTCGTAGAGCGCGACGTCGAAGGCGCCGATCGCCTGTGTCGACAGGCCGCTGCGGCCGACCGATGCGCCAGCCCAGCACAGCTTGTTCCACAGCTTCGCGATGTCGCTCGGATCCTCGCCGAGCAGCGCCGGGGCGACCTCCTTGGCGTGCGCGAACTGGCCGGGGCCGCCGGCCCGCTTCGAGTAGCTGAAGCCGAGCCCTTCGTGGCCGTTCGCGGTGCGCACTTCGGCGAACAGCATCGCGATTTCTGTCATCGGCTTCTGGCGCCCGGTGAGCACCTTCGCGTCGCTGATCGGCGTTGCCAGCGGCAGACAACAGGAGGAGACGCGAACCCATTCGATCCGGTCCGGCGAGCCCGAAACGCTCATGGTATCGTTGTCTCCAAGATGAATCTCAAAAAGCGCATAGGTCCGGTCGCAGCACTGCGCAAGAGTGTCAAGTCGCAGGCTGAAGCGACGAATGATACCGTTATCATTAGCGCGGTCAAACACCCTTCACGATTGTCGGACAAGCGCCGCGGTTCAGCTCACGCCCCTGAGACCCCTTCGCGCGATTCCGCAGTCTCCAAATCAGTGACCTTGCGCGACGTCGCGCGCGCCGCCGGGGTCTCGGTCATCACCGCCTCGCGCGCGCTCAGCCACCCCGAGGTGGTGTCGCCCGAAACGATCGAGCGGGTGCGCCACGCGGTGGCGACGACCGGCTACATCCCGAACCTGCTGGCGGGGGGGCTCAAGTCGAAGCGCAGCATGACGGTCGGCGCGCTGGTCCCGTTCATCGGCGTGCCGCAGTTCCTGCCGACGGTGCAGACCTTGACCGAAGAGCTCGACCGCGCGGGCTACCAGTTGATCCTCGGGCAGACCGGCTACGACAGCGCGCGCGAGGCCGCGCTGCTCGACACGTTCCTCGGCCGTCGCGTCGACGGCATCGTCGTCGCGGGCTTGCTGAAGAGCAGCGCCGCCGCGGAGCGCTTGCGCCGACAGGTGATTCCGGTCGTCGAGACCTGGGACCTGACCGATCGACCCTTGGACATGCTGGTCGGCTTCTCGCACGTGAAGGTCGGCAGCGCGGTCGCCGGGTACTTCCTTGGCAAGGGCTGGCAACAGGTCGGCATCGCCACCGGCAACGACGATCGGGCCCTGCGGCGGCGCGAAGGTTTCGTCGCCGCGATGGGTCGCGAGGTGCCAACGGCGGTGGTGACAGCGCCCAGCAACCTGGCGCTGGGGCGGCAGGCGCTGCGCGACCTGCTGGACCGAGGCACGCCGCTGCGTGCGGTCTTCTGCAGCTCCGACGGATTGGCGCAAGGCGTGCTGACCGAAGCGCGTGCGCGCGGCATCCGCGTGCCCGAAGACCTCGCGGTCGTCGGTTTTGGCGGCACCGATTTCGCGGCGCATCTCGAGCCGAGCCTGACCACCGTCCACATCGATGGCTCGGCGATCGGCGCGCAGGCCGCGAGCCTGCTGCTGGCCCGCTTTCGTGGCGAGCCGGAAGGCCGACGTGTCATTGACGTCGGGTTCACGATCGTCGAGCGGCAGTCCACGGCCGCGTGATCCGGCCGGGTTGTCATCCAAACCGTGCTTGCGGCGCGCCCGGATCTGCAGCGCCCGCTTGAGCCGCTTTTCGCTGACGAGCCAGTAAGGGTTCTACGCCCCTCGGACGGCTTCGAGCTGGTCGTGGCGCTCCGCAGTTCCGAAGCGGGCCGAACCCGCATGCCGATCGTCGCCCTGACAGCCACCGCGCTGGTCAGCGAGGCCATCTCGGGCATCTGCAGATCGGTCAGCAGCAGTCATAGCCGCCGGTCTGCCAGCGCTCGAAGGCGAGGCGGCCGTTCTCGGCGATGTCCGCAGTGAAGTCGAAGATTTCGAGCTGACGCGTCACGACCGCCTGGTTCACCTCGTTGTCCGGCCGAAGAAAGATGTCGGTCTCGAACAGGTCGACGTCGCGCCGGCGGCACTCGCGGGAGACGAAGCCGTGAGGACAGCAGGAATGCGGCTTGCAGCAACAATCGAACGCTCCCGTTGCGAGGGGCTGCGAGCGTCCGTCTGAACATCCTGCTGACCGGCTTCACCGGGTTCATCGGCCATGCGCTGCGACAGCGGCTGGTCGGCGAGGGCCATCGGCTGCGCCTCGCCGGCCGGCGTCACCCGGTTGCCATGCAACCGTCCGAAGACTGGCTGCCGTTCGACATGGCATGTCCTGAAGAACCGCCTTGGACACTCGACAGCCTTCGGGGCATCGACGTGGTCGTCAACACCGTCGGCATCCTCCGCGAGACGCGGGACCTTCGGTTCCAGGCCCTGCACGTCGACGGGCCCCGCCGGCTGTTCGAGGCCGCGGTGCAAGCAAAGGTCGGCCGGATCGTCCACCTGTCGGCCCTCGGCGCGGACGACGCTGCGCAGACTCGGTATCACCGCAGCAAGAAGGCGGGCGACGATGGCCTGTTGCGACTGCCGATCGCATCGGTCGTGGCTCAGCCCTCGCTGGTCTACGGACCCGGCGGTGCCAGCGCCCAGCTTTTCACCCAGCTCGCCGCAGCGCCGGTGCTGCTGCTGCCGGCCGGCGGACATCAGCACATCCAGCCGATCCACATCGACGACCTCGTGCAGGCGCTCGCGGCGCTGGCGACGCAAGCCACTCCGTTCACCGGCCGAATCGCGCTGGTCGGTCCGGAGGCGCTTGCCTTCCACGACCTTTTGCGGCGGCTGCGCGCGTCGCTCGGCCTTTCTCGTGCCTGGAGCATCGCAGTGCCGGCGCCGCTGGTTCGTATGGCCGCGGCCATCTGCGACCGCATCCCGTCGAGTGCTCTCGACACCGAGACCTGGCAGATGCTGCAGCGGGGCAACGTCGCTCCGGCCGAGGCCACCCGGACGGTGCTCGGACGCGAGCCGCGCGGCGTCGAGAGCTTCATCGCGCCCGAGGATGCGAACGCGTTGCGGCACGCGGCTCAGCTCGGCGTCTTCCTGCCGATCCTGCGCCTGTCGGTCGCGATCGTCTGGATCGTCACAGGCGTGCTGTCGTCCGGCGTCTACCCGGTGGCCGAGAGCTATGCACTGCTCGCACAGGCGGGCGTGCCGACGGCGCTCGCGCCGCTGTTCCTGTATGGCGCCGCCGCACTCGACCTTGTCCTCGGTGTGCTCACGCTGGTGCTGAAGCGGCGCTCGCAGCTGTGGCTTGCGCAGATCGCGCTGATCGTGGGCTACACCGCGATCATCAGCTTGCGCCTGCCCGAGTACTGGCTGCATCCGTACGGTCCGGTGCTCAAGAACCTGCCGATGCTCGCCGTCCTGTGGCTGCTCTACGTCGTCGATCGTGGCGACTCGCGCCGATGACCTACCTCATTGCGAAGTGGCTCCACATCCTGTCGTCGACGGTGCTGTTCGGCACCGGGCTCGGATCGGCCTATTACATGTTCTTCGCGAGCCGGAGCGGTGATGCGCGGACGGCCGCGACGGTGGTCCGCTACGTCGTTATCGCCGACTGGCTGTTCACGACGACGACCATCATCCTGCAGCCGCTGACCGGACTGTGGCTGGCCCACCTCGCCCAGATTCCGCTGACCAGTCGCTGGATCCTCTGGTCGTTCGTCCTCTACTTCGTCGCCGGCGCCTGCTGGATCCCGGTGGTCGCGATCCAGATCCGGATGCGCCGGCTGGCCGAGTCGGCAGCCACGCGCGGCGAGCCGTTGCCCCCTGAATATCGACGCTACCTCCGCATCTGGACCGCGCTCGGTGTGCCGGCCTTCGTGTCGCTCGTGATCGTCTACTACCTGATGGTGGCGAAGCCGGTCTGAGGGCAGCGGCCTCGCCGCTTTGGATCGGTCGTGCGGTGCGAAAGACTTTCGCCTGCACGTAAAGATTGCTGCCGGCGCCGCCCGACCGGTGACTCAGAGCAAGGCACCGCACTTGCCATGTTCGAGGTTCCCGCGGCTGCCCCTGCGTCGGGCGCTTGCCGCTTTCCACCGCCGTTCACGCACCTCCGACTCGCATCCCC
>Ga0068871_100003671_pt1 | contig 10550 bp, 10 predicted proteins | sample KBSMisM72_FD_72750 | JGI IMG/M metagenome (GOLD analysis project Ga0068871, IMG submission 72750) | Miscanthus rhizosphere microbial communities from Kellogg Biological Station, Michigan, USA - KBS Miscanthus M7-2 | ecosystem: Host-associated > Plants > Roots > Rhizosphere > Soil ...
TTCTCATCAGACACTCCAAGCTGGAAAGCAGACTTGTTTGGTCAGATTTGATTCGCAAGGTACATGCCGCCGGGACCAAGGCGATTTTGCGAGTAAATTCGCAGATTGTCCGCCGTTTAGCGAAAACGGTCTGAGCGTTAAAGACACAAGTGCTCGCGAGCGAGCACTTGTGTTGTCAGGGCTGTTTAGGGAGGTTTTAAGTCAATCCACCGCTACCGCGGGTGGTACTGACAAGAGGCTTTGGCTGCTTAGCCGGGTTAGAGAATAGAGCGAAGTTGCAAACCGTCGAGATCTTCTTCTTGCAGGAACTTCACTGCCATCACGCCATACTGCTTCAACCGTCGATATAGCTTACTGCGGTCAATTCCCAGTGCGGCTGCGGCCTGCACCTGGTTGCCGCCAAATTGCTGAAGTACTGAAAGGATGTAGCGCTTTTCAATTTCGGCAAGCGGAACGGTGTCGTCGATGTAGGCCTTGAGTAGCTGCTTCAACTCATTTCCATTTGTGCTTTGGCTTTTTTGAACGATCTCCAGGGGCAAGTCGTCCAGGCCAAGAACGTCGTCGATGTTTATAACCAACGAGTACTCAATGGCGTTTTCAAGTTCACGTACGTTGCCAGGCCACGGATACTCTTTTAATGCTCGTAAAGCCTCGGGACTGAACTTCGGCGCCGTCATGGCTAAACGGTCCGCCTTGAGAGTCAGGAAATGATTGATGAGAAGTTCAACGTCTCCAGTGCGTGTGCAAAGTTCGGGAAGTTGTAAAGGCAGAACACGGAGTCGATAGTAAAGGTCTGGTCGGAAACGGCCTTCCGCCACTGCCTGACCGAGATCGCTGTTTGTGGCTGAAATTATGCGTACATCGATGGCTACGTTCGCACGTCCACCGATTCGGCGCACTGTTCTTTCCTGAAGAACGCGCAACAATTTAGCCTGGGCGGAAAGATTTAGCGCATCAACTTCATCAAGGAAAAGTGTGCCGCCCGAGGCCTTTTCAAACAGACCACAGCGGCTCTCATGCGCTCCGGTGAACGTTCCACGCTGGTGGCCGAAGAGTTCTGCTTCTATTAAACCTTCAGGAATTGCCGAGCAATTGATGTCGACGAAAGGTCCATCACTGCGTGGACTCTTGTCATGGATAGCACGGGCAACAAGTTCCTTCCCGGTTCCAGTAGCGCCGACCAGCAACACAGAACTGTCGTTGGGTGCCACACGGTCGATCACCGTGAAAAGTTTTTGCATTGCAGGGGACTTACCGATCAAAGTAGGGCGACTTTGATGGTTTGGCACTTCAGCGTGCTCAATGTCGATTCTCTTTCGCCTTCCCTTGGAGGAAAGACTACTTTCGGACCAACCGTCGTAGGCTGTGGGAGTTGCCACGGACATATTTGATTTGATTAGTTCCAAAGCGCAGGATCTGCTTGAGCCAGGGCTACCCGAAAGAAGGGGCTTCAGAGATGCGGGGCTTTTGGACACTCCTTCGGGATAAGATGGTAGAGCTTGGGGTAGTGCATCGGGTAAAGCGCCGGACTTGGCCGCTGAAAGTGCCTTGTTGAACAGTTGGGCGCAAAGAGTTCCTTCTACTTCTATCTACTTAAATACCGAATACCACACTCATATCGAAAACCGCAGTTTTCGATACCTCTTTGATAGAAGAAATTCCTGCTTGGTTCTATCGTCGGGTGCGAACCGTTTACTGGGAACGTTCGCTTGGCACTTGGGTGTTGATGCCATTGCAAATCCGCGGCCACTAAAAACCTTTCCCTCAGGTTGTGGAAAAACAAGAAAAATGCAATATCGCTTCCGGTTTGTATCTGAGATTTAGATTTGTTTCTAGAATCAGGACAACAAAAGAATTGAGACTTTACATGAGCATTTCCAACTCGAGAGGATCGACTTGCACACACATCGGCACTGCGGAATTGTCGAAAAGTTCCTCTAGCATCTGGGTCGCGACATCAATTAATGTCAACAAAGAATGGGCTGTCTCGTTGTTTCCAACGCGCTGTTGTGCGACCTCACGTGTCATTGCGAGTGCTACGTAGATTCGAGTCAGTTTGCGTTCGGTGGATTGGTCGATTATGAGATCCATAATTCCTCGATCGTTGCGTAGAAAGTCGAGCGTTGGGGAAAAGGCCGCAGTGAGTCCGATATGCTTTCGCTTGTCGTAGTGCGGTTTCTATATTTCCGCCAATGTGATGGCCGACAAGCTAAAGCATAATCGGACGCTTGGTTATGCCACTGCAACCAAAGCCCTGATCACTAGCGCCAAAGCCATCACTCCTCCAATCACGGTGATTGTCCACTCAGCTAAAGGACTGCTGCGCCCCAGCAGTTTTCTGCAAACCACGATTGCACTTTTCCACCCGTCCTGCTGATAAAGAGGCAGGGAATTACCGATTGCTAGCCCTAAATTAAGCACACCAAACAAGCTTCCCCAGGCGACGAAGGCCAATACCAGATTCACGGCGATTCCTGCACTGAGAACCAGCAATTGCTTGTCTACCGTGCGGGTTTTGAAACTGCCCATATCCATTTGAACAAACGCTCCGATGGGCAGCAGCCGGAGCTGGCATTCGACATTGCTAAACGTTCGACCGTAAAGACGCGGTCCCCAACCTAAACTCAATGCAGTAACGGGAACACCACAGAGCCGCGCGGCGGCCAGGTGACCCAGCTCATGAAGAAGTAGCGCTGATGTAAAGCTGAAAATGAAGTTGAGGAGGGGCGTCATTTGGTCTCAAGCTCCAGTCTGCAATGAAGCGATTTGAGCTTCGAGTCGTTTGATATCGTCGATGTCTTTTCGAATATCCAGAATTAAGAACAACAGCGTGCTCGTGACAACGATGCCCGCCAGAAAACCAAAGCGGTTGTCGGCAAGGATTAGAGACAGAAAGACCAGTACTAGCAGGGCGATATACAACCTGAAAGTCAGCATTTAACTTCCTCAGTTACTTAATTTGGTATTGGAAGAAGAGGACTAATAAGGCAGGAGTTCCAGTGTAGTTGGTACGGGGTTGAGGCAGCATGGATCGATCTGAGTTGCAAACAATCAACTTCTTATTTCTTAGCAAGATTTTCTAATCGTTCCTAAGACATTGTTTGGTTGCTGGCCTTGGTCGATCTTCGTCGCCCAGAATAAGCCACACGTACATAAAAAAGCGGCGGCGTCTTTCGCAAGACGCCGCCGCTTTCCTTTGAGATCTTAGATTTGAGATCTGAGATCTACATACCCATGCCGCTCATGCCACCCATACCGCCCGGCATCGCGGGGCTTGACTTGTCGTCATCTGGAAGCTCAGAAACCATCGCCTCCGTGGTCAGCATCAATCCGGCGATCGATGCTGCGTTCTGAAGAGCAGTCCGTGTGACCTTGGCAGGATCGATTACGCCTGCCTTTACGAGATCTTCAAAAGTCTCGGTTGCGGCGTTGAAGCCGACGTTTTCGTTCTTCTCGGAACGAACACGCTCTACGACAACGGCGCCTTCCTTGCCAGCGTTCTGAACAATCTGACGAAGTGGCTCTTCAAGCGCACGACGAACGATGTTCACGCCAATCTGCTCATCCGGATCGCCTTCGCCATCCTTGTTGATTTGGAATTTCTCGAGAGCTTTCGCGGCTCTCACCAACGTAACGCCACCACCAGGAACGATACCTTCCTCAACTGCGGCGCGCGTTGCGTGCATAGCGTCCTCAACACGAGCTTTCTTTTCTTTCATCTCGGTTTCGGTCGCTGCACCAACCTTGATCACGGCCACTCCGCCAACCAATTTCGCGAGACGCTCTTGAAGTTTCTCGCGATCATAGTCAGACGTGGTTTCGTCGATCTGTGCACGAAGCGTCTTCACGCGACCTTCGATGTCAGCTTGTTTGCCGGCGCCTTCGACGATGGTGGTGTTGTCCTTGTCGATGGTGATCTTCTTCGCTTTGCCAAGGTCTTCGATCTTGACGTTTTCGAGTTTGATACCAAGATCCTCGCTAATCACTTTGCCACCGGTCAGGATCGCGATGTCTTCGAGCATTGCTTTACGACGATCGCCGAATCCTGGGGCCTTAACGGCCGCGATGTTTAAGGTGCCACGCAGCTTGTTAACAACCAAAGTCGCCAACGCTTCACCTTCGACATCTTCTGCGATGATGAGCATTGGCTTGCCCATCTTGGCTACCTGCTCAAGCAGTGGCAGCAAATCTTTCATCGAGCTGATCTTCTTTTCGTTGATCAGAATCAGTGGACTATCGAGTACTGCTTCCATTCTCTCTGGATCGGTTACGAAGTATGGGCTGAGGTAGCCACGGTCGAACTGCATACCCTCAACAACTTCGAGTGAAGTGTCCATGGTTCTGGACTCTTCAACGGTGATGACGCCATCTTTGCCGACCTTGTTCATAGCCTCGGCGATGATGCCGCCGATGTTGCTATCGCCATTGGCTGAGACAGTTCCAACCTGAGCGATTGCATCACCCTTTACCGGCTTCGAGAGACGCTTAATCTCTTCTGTAGCGCGCTCGACCGCTTTGTCGATGCCTCGCTTGAGAGCCATCGGGTTGGCGCCTGCCGCGACAGTCTTCACACCTTCACGGAAGATTGCCTGAGCGAGAACCGTGGCGGTCGTGGTACCGTCACCTGCAACGTCTGAAGTCTTGGACGCAACTTCGCGAACCATTTGAGCGCCCATGTTTTCCAGGGCGTCTTTCAATTCAATTTCCTTTGCGACGGTCACGCCGTCTTTTGTGATTGTGGGTGAACCAAACTTCTTGTCGATCACAACGTTTCGGCCCTTCGGCCCGAGGGTGATCTTCACTGCGTCAGCGAGTTGATTGATACCGCGCAGAATCGCTGCCCGCGAGTCCTCACCGTGAATTACTTGCTTTGCCATTCTCTTTCTTCTCCTACTTAATGGGTGGATATTTTGTGGCTGCTTTGAACCAAAGAAAAAAGCGGCTGAGTCCTTAGACTACTTGCCGCCCTTCTTGCCGCCACTTGCTGCGCCGGCTCGCTCTAGGATTCCCAGAATTTCATCTTCACGCATGATGAGAAATTCTTCTCCGTCGATCTTGATTTCTGAGCCGCTGTATTTCCCAAACAAAACGCGGTCGCCGGCCTTAACGTCCAACGCTTGTCGGGTCCCATCGTCCTTATATTTGCCCTCGCCAGCTGCGACGACCTCGCCTTCCTGGGGTTTTTCCTTTGCGGTATCCGGAATAATGATGCCGCCACGTACCTGCTCACCCTCTTCAATTCTCCGCACAATAACGCGGTCATGAAGAGGCCTAATGTTTGTTGCCATACTCTTGGTTCTCCTTTCGAATTTCACTACAGAATTCGTTGATTTGATATTAAGACAAAGTACTCAGGCATGATTTTCTAGCACTCATTGTAGAGGAGTGCCAAGAATAGAGGTAATGAATATAAGTTGTCAACCGAGGGTGATTTACCGGATTTCAGATCTCAGATTTCAGATCTCAGAGTGTGCCTTAGAACGTTAACGTCGTGAGGCCCGTTTAAGACTTCTCGACTCAGAGCGATCTTGCTTTTGATAGCTGGCCACTCGCTTTGAAAGAGTATTTCGGTGGATTCCTATTGCTGAGGCAGTTTTTGTGAGGTGCTGCTTGTGACGGGCTAAGGCCTTTTTAATGTAGAGTTTTTCGAATTCGGCCATCGCCTCGTCCAGGAGGATCTGGCCTTCCAACATCTCGTCAATCAGGGTCTCAAGACGATTGTGAATCATGGATATCTAAGATTGCCGATTGCCGATTGCCAATTAGGCAATCGCTATGGCGTGTGAATATATCGGGTAAATAAAATGGCGATCGGCAATCGACAATTGGCAATCTTCAATTCTCTACAGCTCCTCGCCGGACAGGAGTCGATAAGCCTCTACGTACCGAGCAGTAGTTGCTTGAGCGACATCCGGGGGAATAGCAGGAGCTGGCGGCTTCTTGTCCCAATCGAGGGTTTCGAGATAGTCCCTCACAAACTGCTTATCAAACGACGGTTGAGAGCGTCCGGGAACATATTCTGCCGCAGGCCAAAAACGAGAAGAATCGGGCGTTAGTACTTCATCGACAAGTACTAGTTCTCCGTTTTTGTCGAGACCGAATTCAAACTTAGTGTCGGCGATGATAATGCCTCGCTCTCGAGCGTAATTCCGTGCTTCCGAGTAAAGGCGAAGCGACGTGTTCCTCAGTAGCTCTGTTGCCTCCGTCCCGATAATGTCACGTACCTGGGCCTCGCTTATATTCTCATCGTGACCCGTCTCTGCTTTCGTTGACGGAGTAAAAAGTGGTTCAGGCAACTCGGCTGACTCGAGAAGATCTGCCGGTAACTTGTGCCCGCATACTTCACCTGTCTTCAGATAGTCTTTCCATCCGGAACCAACGAGGTAACCGCGCACGACGCACTCCACCGGAAAGACTTCCGCTTTGCGCACAAGCATCGAACGACGAGCCAGCGTGTCCGAGTGACGTCGAACAGTGTCCGGCATTTGATTGATGTCACTTGTAAGCAAATGATTTGCGACTACGTGTCCCAACTTGTCGAACCAAAACTGAGAAAGCGCGGTTAGTACTTCACCTTTGCGCTCAATTGGAGTTGGCAGTACGCAGTCAAAAGCGGAAATGCGATCGGTGGCAACAATTAGTAAGCGATCGTCGTCGATTGCGTAAACGTCACGAACTTTGCCGCGACGAACGAGCGGAAGATCAGAAAGAGATGTTTGCAGAAGAGTGGCAGCACTCATGATTTGATTGCTTGAAGCAGCGATGAATTCAGTTTGATTAGGGCAGAGCGGATTTTGCTCGCGCAAAAAAACTTTGTCAAGAACAGGGTTGATTTAAGATCGGTGATTGGTGATTGATTGCTGATTGCTGATCATTAAGTCCTTATGGCGATGTGCCTTCAATAACAGCAAGTTATCTCTAACTTCAAAGCGCGATCTAAATCGCCAACCGAAATCAGCAATCAGCAATCAGCAATACCAATGACACTAATGTTCTTAAGATCTTAGCGCATCCTTGAGTCGCTGAATCTGCGCGGCGTGATTGTGGGCGTGGTCAGCGTAGATTGTCAGCCACTTTTCCACTGAGTAAGGACCGCTCTCCGAGTGCACACCTTGTCGCTTCCATTGATCTTCCGACATCAGATCGAACAGTTGTGCTGTCGTCACGCGTGCAAGACGAAATGCTTCAAGTGCTGGAGCCATGTCGCGCTCGTTATACTTAAGCACGTCAGCAAACTTCGCCTCGTCGTAGCCTTCGATTACGGGATTGTCATGAACCAGGAGTTTTCGAAAACGAAAGGCAGAAGTGCTTTCACTATCACCGAGATGATGGACGATCTCGCGTGCACTCCACTTACCGGGAATTGGATGATCACCAAGGTTATTCGCGGGAAATCCATCCAACGCTTTAATGACTTCATCATAACCGGCAACGTACTTAGCGATGAGACTGCTTCTCTCTTCTGGTGTCATTGCTTCGTTCCTTTGTGTTGAAGATTGTCCGTGTAACAATGGAAGCATACCGATTCCGGATCATGAAGCTCAAATCTAAAGATCTCAAATCATATTGGAGTTCAAAAGCATGTCGGCACCGATTAGTTTTCGTCGTTCTATTGTAAGTTTGATTCTATGCGGGCTGTTGCTGTTATCAGCCCTGGGGATTACCGCAACAGCCGCGCCTGATGGAACCCCTCAGGCACTGTCTATACAGGTCAGCAAACCACTCCCGCCGACGCAATACATTCCTGATCATGATTTTGACACGCGGCACATTGCTTTGGATCTACGTTTTGATTGGGATAAACAACAGCTTTTGGGCCGTGAAACACTGGTGTTCGCGCCACTCATAACTAACCTCAAGGCATTAAAACTCGATGCTGCAAATATTACTGCCACTGGAATAAAACTATCTTCAGGAACTCCACTCCAGTTCACAACCGACGCTGCGAAAGAAAAGGTTAATGTAACCCTCGATCGCGCATATCAGCCGACTGAAGAACTGACCATAACGATCGATTACCACACGAATGGCCCCCAGGATCCGAGCAGGCAGGGCTTGGTCGGTGTTGGTCTAAAGTTCTTTAAGCCAGGCCCAGACGATCCGTCACGGCCCAAACAGATTTGGTCGCAAGGCGAAAGTGAGTACAACCACTACTGGTTTCTTTGTTACGACCATCCAAATGATTTCTTTACTTCAGAGATAAAGGCGACAGTCGAAAAGCCGCTACAAGTCATCTCAAACGGTCGACTGGTCGAAACAAGAGACAACAAAGATGGCACGAGGACTTTCTATTGGAAGATAGATCAGCCTCACGCAAGCTACCTGACCTCTATTGTTGTTGGCGATTACGCTGCTGTGACCGGGGAATACGCAGGGGTCCCGGTCGTTACGTATGCCTACCCGAACGAAGCAACTGAAGCCAAGGTGACAGCGGCGCGGCTTCCCGAAATGGTGAAGTTCTTTTCTGAAAAGACCGGACTCAAGTACCCCTACGCGAAGTACGCACAAACAATGGCTCACGATTTTGGTGGCGGGATGGAGAATATCAGCGCCACTACGCAAACGGACAACATGATCCACGATGCGCGTTACGAGTTGGATTCAACCAGTGACGGTCTTGAAGCTCATGAACTTGCACACCAATGGTTCGGCGATTACGTAACAGCACGGAATTGGTCAGACATTTGGTTGAACGAAAGCTTTGCCACCTACTTCCAGGCGATGTGGGATGAATACAAACTCGGTTCGGATGATTTTCTTTACGCGGATATCAAGGCGAATCAGGACTCTTACTTTAATGCATGGAAGCAAGGCAGTCGTCGACCGATCGTCACTAAGAACTATAAGGAACCCGACTCTGTTTTTGATACTTACGCGTATCCACGTGGCGGTGCAGTCCTTCACATGCTTCGTAAGAACCTGGGTGAAGAGAATTGGTGGCGAGCAATCAACTACTACCTGAAGAAGTACGCTAACCAACCAGTGGAGACTGAGCAGTTTCGAGTTGCCATTGAGGAATCAACCGGTCAGTCGATGGATTGGTTCTTCGACCAATGGCTCTACAGGATGGGCCACCCCGTCTTTGAGGTTACGCAGCATTATGACGAAGCCAACAAGACTCTTACGCTGACGGTTCGACAACAGCAAACAAAGGACGCCGAGTCGCAATATCCACAGGTCGCCTTTTTCCAAACGCCGATCGATATTGAGATCGGCACAGCGGCAAAGACTGAAATTCAACGAGTTCAAATTGAACCCAAGAAAGAACAGACGTTTACGTTCAAAGTTGATTCGAAACCTTTGCTCGTCAATTTTGATTACAAGAGCACAGTGATTAAGGAACTCGACTTCAAGAAGTCGACAGATGAGCTTAGTTATCAACTCGAACATGATCAGGATGTCTTAGGACGTATCTGGTCGCTCAATCAACTAACAGCTGCGTGGAAACTTTCTACAACCTCAGTCGCTGACAAAGAAGTCATTGCCGATGAACTGGCAAAGATCCTGACCGCGGACAAATTTTGGGGAGTGCGGTTGGAAGCGGCAACAGCCCTGGCTGACATTTCTGGGAAGAATGTCCGCAGTGCGTTGTTGGCGGCAACAAAGGATCAGCGTTCAAAAGTCAGAGCGCGGGCGATTACTTCATTGGCTGCCTCCAAGGATCCTCAGCTCGCGTCTGTCTATCAGGAATTCCTGCGTGACCCGAGTTATGTAGTCATCCGGGCAGCATCTCTAGCCCTGGGCCAGACCAAAGCACCTACCGCATTTGATTCGCTGGTTAAGCTCGTTGACGAACCATCGTGGCACAACACAATACGAGTTTCAGCATTGTTGGGACTCTCCGAACTGGGTGACAAGAGAGCTCTGGAGGTAGCACTCAAGTACGCCGCACCTGGTGACTATCCGCAGGTGCGCATTGCTGCGGCGAAACTTCTCGCCGTCGCAGCCAAGGGTGATCCCCGGGCATTTGCGCTGGCCTCTGCGAATCTTGAGGAGGGAATAAAGAATTCTAACTCGTCACTCGTCTCCGCATCTGCTGAAGCGCTCGTCCAGATTGGCGATCCACGTGGTGTTGAGTTGCTGGAGCGACTGACGAAAGAGGGTCCGAATGCTCCGTATGCGAGGTCGTTGTCGCAGTATCTGGACCGGCTTAAAAAGTCCCTTGCAGGTGCCGAGAAAACACGTGACAAGGGATAAGCAGAGGATCCCAGAGGCAGCGCTTCGAAGAATCGCATCTGGTAGCAGTCACTGAGAGGACCAGACTTTGTGGGGGCCCCAACTTTGGACTTGTATGGAAGCCTTCTCCTCCTGTACTATCCAGTCGAACCCGATTCGCGCCAGCCCCAAAGGTGCTTACCCTCTTGAGCCTCCTGTCAGTCCAAACACAAAATAACTCTGATGGCCACAGCTACTGACAGACAGAAAATCGCTAAGGAAAACTTTACTGTACCCGACGCAGGCGAACGCAAGGTTACTCTACTGGTCGTTGAGGATGACGAGAACATCTCCACTGCAATCAGTGAGTATTTCTCCCGCGCAGGTTACAACGT
>Ga0068871_100003674_pt1 | contig 10546 bp, 9 predicted proteins | sample KBSMisM72_FD_72750 | JGI IMG/M metagenome (GOLD analysis project Ga0068871, IMG submission 72750) | Miscanthus rhizosphere microbial communities from Kellogg Biological Station, Michigan, USA - KBS Miscanthus M7-2 | ecosystem: Host-associated > Plants > Roots > Rhizosphere > Soil ...
CTCGGGATCACCACGCTCGAGGACGAAATCGACCAGCTGAACGCCGCCGAGAAGATCGACGCCGAACTGGAAGCCATGAAAGCCGCGCTGAAGGCGCGCACGAACTAAGGAAGGGGCACAATGACGATGGCGCGGAAGATCTATCCTTACTCGCTCGACCGCAAGGACGCGAAAGTTGCCGGCGTGGCTTCGACCATCGGCGCGATGACGGGGGTCGACCCGACCTTCATCCGCATCGGCTTCGTGGCGGCGGCGATCTTCATCAGCTTCAAGCTGACCCTGGTCGCTTATGCCGCTCTCGGCATCTACCTCGCGGTGCAGAAGAAGAAGTCGATGGTCGGCCGGACCCACATGAGCGACTTCGACCGCATGGACGAAGCTGCGCGGCGCCGCCCGACGACGCACGCGATGGTCAACGACCTCGACCAGACCGACCGCCGCCTGATGGCGATCGACCACCACATCAACAGCCAGAACGAAGAGCTGGCGCGCGAGATCGAAGCGCTCCGGCAGGAGGAGAAGTGATGGACCCGCTGACGATTGGAGTGCTCGCGGCGAGCGTGATCGCCGGTCTGGGCGGAGCAAGCATCGCGGCCCTGAGGGCCTGGAACGGCTGGCTAGAGCTCAAGAAGATGGAGCTGACCCAGTCTGTCGGCGACCGCGCTCTTCCTCCCGCTGGCGGCCGGATCGAAATGGCCGACCTCAAGGAGCGAGTCCGCAAGCTCGAGGCGATTGCCGCCGGAATCGATATCTGATCCCCGCGCGCTCCTCTCCCCAACCAAGCGCGCAACACGAAGCAGCCCGGCTCCCCCTTCCGCCGGGCTGCTTTATTTTTGACTAGAAGCCGAGGCGGGCGGTCAGGCGGATGTCCCGGCCCCCAAGCGGCGCATAATCCTTGAGCTCGCTCGCATGGCGGCGGGCGTTGACGTTGAAGATGTTGTTCGCTGTCAGCGAAAGCGTCAGCTCGGGATGCTCGGCGAAGGCGTGCCAGTCGAACGACGCATTCACCATCGTGTACCCCGCGGTCGGGGTCTCGTTCGGGGCGATGTCGTTCTGGTTCCAGACATGCTCGACCTCGACGGTGCCATCGACCTGGCCTCGCGTTCCGGTGATGCCGCCGAGTACGCGCAGCGGCGGGATCTGCGGGGCGTTGCCGAAGTTGGCGATCTTCGCGCGGACGGCATCGCTGGTGAGCTCGCCGCTCCAGTCGATGCCGAACGCCTTGCCGAACTTCGCGTCCGCTTCGACCTCGAAGCCATAATAGTCGGCCTTGCCCTGCCGCTGGGCGTAGACGGGCAGGCCGTCCTGGATCGCGCCTGTCGGCGCCTCGAAGATGAAGTTCGAGAACTTGCTGTAATAGACGCTGCCCTGGATGCGCACTGGCCCCGTCGTTCGCTGGAGATGCAGCTCGGCGCCGTTGCTCTTCTCGATGTTGAGGTTGGGATCTCCGACGAGAAACTGCTCGCTGCCGCCGTGCGGACCGAACGCAAACAGCTCCTCGACCGAGGGCACGCGTTCGCTGTGAGAGAGGTCGAGGCCGAGACGCCAGCCGGGCACGATTTCGTAATTCCCGCCGACCGAGGCCGACTTCGCGGTGAGATTGCGGGTAATCGGCACTGAGCCGACAGGGCTGGTGGAGCCGGCCTCGGCGACGAGGTCGGCGATCCGCGAGTCGGCTTCGGCGCGCTGCCGCCCGATGTCGACGCGGCCAGCCGCTTCGAGCTTTAGCTTGCCTGCATCGTAGGTCTGCAGGGTGAACAGGCTGAGGTTCTCCTTGCGGCTGTCCGGCAAGTATTTCTCGTCGCCCCGGATCTTGGCGTCCTGGCTCAGGTAATCGACGCCCGTCGTTCCTCCCCAGCCGCCGCGCTCGGTTTGCACGAGATCGGCGCGGGCTTCGCCGCCGTTCGAATAGAAGCGGGAACCGGCAACGCCTTGAGGGTCGAGCTCGGCGTGATGGTATTTCGAAATGCCGCCGCGGAACTCGAGCAGCTTGAAGAAGCCGCCGATTGGAACGTTGGCGCGCACATCGGCGCGGTTCTGGTGCGCGTCGATGGTCGGCTGCTCGGCCTCGATCGCCGGATCCAGTGAGAAGCGGATCGGGACGCCATATTTTGCATCGTGGTGGCTGACCGAGACGCCAATGTTGAGGTCGCCGTCGATGTAGGCGACGCCACCCGCAAGGTCGTCCATTCGGCCGGCGGTATTGGGCAGCCGGTCCCTCAGGGCCGCGAGTGAGCGAACGCCCGCGTCGGGGCTTGCAAGCGCCTGCTGGCGAAGCGGCTCCGACAGGAGATAGCCGCCGACCTTCAGATCATCGTACTTCGAATATGCGCCGTCGGCATGAGCGACGAAATGCCCTCCGAGCGGCACGTCGACGCCGAGATTGCCCGACCGCTCGTTAGCCGCCGTGCCGTAGTTGAGTACCAGCTGCCCATCGACGTCGCTCGGGACCTTGCGGGGGATTCGGCTGTCGGTGACGTTGACCACGCCGCCGATGGCTGAACCGGTATAAAGGAGCGCACCAGGCCCGTGCAGGACCTCGATCTTCTCGGCGGTCAGGGGATTGATCGAGACGGCGTGATCCGGATCGGACGAGGAGAGGTCGAGGCTGCTGATCCCGTCGACCAGGATCGGCGCGCGGTCGCCTGATTCGCCGCGCAAGATGGGGCGGGACGAGGACGGCCCGAAGCTGGTCGAGCTGACGCCGGGCAGGTCCTGCAACGTGTCGCCGAGGCTCGGCTTCACGTCGTGTGCCATCTCCTCGGTGTCGAGCACCTTCACGCCACCAAGGACGTCGGGCGACTTTCGGCGCGAACCGGTAACGACGATCCCTTCGTCATCGTCCTTCTCGTGCGCCTTGGCAGCGTTGCCTGGCACCGGCGCGGCCGAACTCCCGGAATCGGCCTCAGTTGCTGATGGTGTTACGGCAGGGTCCGCAACAGCCTGCGCCATCGCGGGTGAAAAGGGTACCAGCACCGCCGCAGCGGTGGACAACAACATACTGCGGATCATCAAATTCCCGGGGGTCTACAGGGGAGAGCGTCGCCTAGAGCCGATGATACATTGTCGCAAGGTGAACGCCGTGTGAAATGGCTGGCCCCATCGACCAACCGCATTTGAGCTTCGGCGGACTGCTCATTTGAGGTGTAAAACGCAGTGTAATGATAGACCGTCGTTTGAACTGGCAAGCCGCGTTCGTCTACGAAGGGTCATGGCCGCCAGTCACGCGCATCACGACCATCATGGGCATTCCCACGAGCATGGGCACCATCATGCTCCGGCTAGCTTCGGCAACGCCTTTGCAACCGCGATTGCGCTGAACGTCGGCTTTGTCGCGGTGGAGGCAGTGTACGGCTTCATCGCCAATTCGATGTCGCTGCTGGCTGACGCGGGCCACAATCTCTCGGACGTTCTCGGCCTGGTGGTTGCGTGGGCCGCAGCGGTGATGGCGAGGCGCGCTCCCTCCCCGAAATTCACCTACGGGCTCAAGAAGGCGCCAATCCTCGCGGCGCTGGCAAACTCGCTGTTTCTCCTAGTTGCGGTCGGAGCGATCGGGGCCGAGGCCATACGCCGGCTCATCCATCCGTCCCCTGCGCAAGGCGAGACGATCATGATCGTCGCCGCCGTCGGCGTCGCGGTCAACGCCATCAGCGCAATGCTGTTCGTGCGCGGCCAGCACGACCTCAACATCCGCGGCGCGTTCCTGCACATGGCAGCCGACGCCGGGGTCTCAATCGCGGTAATCTTCGCTGGCCTCGTCATTCTCCTCACCGGGCAGCAGTGGGTTGACCCGGTGATGAGCCTGGCCGTCGCCGTCGTGATCATCTGGGGGAGCATCGGCCTCTTCAAGGAATCGGTGTGGATGTCGCTGGCCGGAGTTCCTGCGGGCATCGATGTTGACCAGGTCGAGGCGGCGCTGGCCGAGCTCGAAGGCGTCGAGGCTGTCCATGACCTCCACGTCTGGCCTTTGAGCACGACCGAGACTGCCCTGACCGCCCATATCGTCACTGCCCACGCCGATTATCCCGATGCATTATTGGCGCGCGCGCGGACCATGCTCCACGACCGTTTTTATATTGAGCACTCGACCATCCAGGTCGAACGGGACCACGCCGACCACCGTGATTGTAACTAGGGACTGCTGAGTGAACGTCACCCACCTGGAATGCTCGCTGACCGGCGAACGTTACGAGGCCGGTCAGGTCCATAACCTCAGCCGCGCCGGCAAGCCCTTGCTGGTCCGGTACGACATGGACGCGGCGAAGCGGACGCTCACGCGAGAGAGCATTGCCGAACGTGAGCCGGGCATGTGGAAGTGGCGCGAGTTGCTTCCGCACGACGGCGAGCCGGTGAGCCTCGGTGAGGGTGAGACGCCGATCGTCTCGCTGACGCGAACCGGAGGCGCCAACCTGCTCGTCAAGGACGAGGGGCGACTGCCGACCGGCTCATTCAAGGCGCGCGGCCTGGCGATGGCGGTGACGATGGCAAGGCAATTCGGAATCGAGCGGATCGCCATGCCAACCAACGGCAATGCCGGGGCTGCGCTCGCGGCATATGGAGCACGGGCCGGCATCGAGGCCATCGTCATTTGCCCGGCCGAGACCCCGCTTACCAATGTCACCGAGACCGCGGCCTATGGGGCGCGAGTCTATGTTGCGGACGGTCAGATCGACGAATGCGGGGCGCTGGTTGGCAAGGGGGCGGCGCAGGGCTTGTGGTTCGACTGTTCGACGTTGAAAGAGCCCTACCGGCTCGAGGGCAAGAAAGTGATGGGCTTCGAGCTTGCCGAGCAGCTCGGGTGGGAGCTGCCGGATGCAATGTTCTATCCGACCGGCGGCGGCACCGGCCTGATCGGCATGTGGAAAGCCTTCGACGAGCTAGAGGCGGTGGGGCTGATCGGCTCTAAGCGGCCGCGCATGTATGCAGTCCAGGCCGAGGGCTGCGCGCCGATGGTCCGTGCCTTCGAGGCTGGCGAGGAGTTCGCCGAGCGCTGGGAAAATCCGGCGACGGTCGCGACCGGGATTCGCGTGCCCAAGGCGGTTGGCGACTTCCTGATCCTTCGCGCAGTGCGGGAGAGTGGCGGGGCCGCGCTGGCCGTTTCGGAGGAGGCGATCCTGTCGGGCGTCGCGGATGCCGCGCGCCAGGACGGGTTCCTGCTCTGTCCCGAAGGAGGCGCGGTGCTGGCTGCCTGGCGCAAGGCGACGGAGCAAGGGCTGGTCGGCCCTGACGAGCGGGTGCTGCTGTTCAACTGCGCGAACGGAAACAAATACCCGCTGGCGGATCGGTCGAAGAGGCTGGTGCTGACTGAAGCGGACCCGACAGCGCTTTGAGCGCACAAATTCACAGGCCCAGAAACGAGTAAACCCCGGCAACCGAAGTTGCCGGGGTTCCATGCTTCTTCCGTCTTTCGACTTCCGAAGCACACAGCAACAATACATGAGCGTGACGGTTGTTCCAGTGGATTCGTGTCGGACAAATGACAAAACTGGGGACGAATCGGTGGATAAACCTGTGACTCGTATGCGACTCAGCACGGTGAACGAAATCGGTCGCAAAAAGGTTGTTCGAGCCCATGGGCAGCAAGCGTCGACTGCGAATCGCGAGCTACAACATCAACGGCATCAACAGCCGGTTGAACGTGCTCACCCGCTGGCTCGAGGAGTTCCAGCCGGACGTGGTCGGGCTGCAAGAATTGAAGTGCACCGACGAGGCCTTCCCGATCGATTCGATCGAAGCGCTCGGCTACTCGGCGATCTGGCACGGACAGCCACCCCGCAGCTGGAACGGGGTCGCGCTGCTGTCGAAAGTGGGGGACCCGGTTGAGACGCGGCGCGCGCTGCCGGATGACCCCAACCTCGAGCAGAGCCGCTACATCGAGGCGGCGATCTGCGGCATCCTGGTCGGCAATTTGTATGCGCCGAATGGCAACCCGTGGCCGGGCCCCAAGTTCGACTACAAGCTAGCGTGGATGGACGCGCTGAAGGCCCACGCCCAGGACCTCCTAGACAGCAAAGTGCCGGCAATCCTGATCGGCGATTATAACGTCATCCCGACGCCGAAGGACGTCTACAAGCCCGAGCGTTGGGCCAAGGATGCGTTGTACGCTTCCGAAGCGCGGGAGAAATTTCGTGAGCTCGTCGCCCAGGGGTGGACCGACGCGATCCGCCATCTCCACCCGGACGAGCGGATCTACACCTTCTGGCATTACTGGCGGAATTCGTTCGAGCGCGACGCGGGCATTCGCATCGATCACGCGCTGCTTAGCCCACCGTTGGCGAAGAACCTCAAGGCAGGAGGCGTCGACCGCACCCCGCGCGGCTGGGAGAAAACCAGCGACCATGCGCCGATGTGGGTGGAGGTGGAGGTCTAGCCAGTTGGGCGCCGAAGCTTTGCAAGGGCCAGAAACGAGTAAACCCCACCAACCGAAGTTGGCGGGGTTCCATGTTTCTTCGACCGAAGTCTCCGAAACACATTCTCTGAATAGCTGCCCAAATGATTCTTTCCAGCGGAATCTGCACTGTCCATGACGGAATCTGTGCATCGAGCAGGGGATGAGTCTGTGGATAAGTGAAAGTGACGGTGCCGGATGCAGGATTCGAACCCGCGACCTTCGGTTTACAAAACCGCTGCTCTACCAACTGAGCTAATCCGGCGCGCGACGCGCTCTGCTTTATAGTACGCCGAACGTCCAGCCTTCGCTTTGTGCGATTTCCGGAGTGAGTCCTTCCGGGTCGAACGCACGCGGCTCCGTCAAGGCGAGCTGTCGCATGCCTGCCGCCGTGACCAGCGCGTCGGTTTGGTGGTCGTTGGGTTCGAACCGGAGGCTCACGGGAGGGCTGCCGAGCCCCTCCAAGGCCAGGTTTAGCGCTGCTTGGGTCCGCAGCTTGGTGCCGCTCATGCCGGCGCGGCGAAGGTATATGCGGGTATAGATCTCGACCACAGCGCTGCCGTGCGCCGGCAGGGGGTCCATCGGCCAGATCGCGACCTTGCCGTCGAGATGATGCAGGAAGCGCATTCCGGCGAAGCTAGCCTTTGCGACCTGGGCGGCACCAATCGCGTCGTAGGCGCTCGCTGTCTTCCGGCCGCCCTGCGCGTTCAGGCGCGCGTCGCATTGACGGAAACGGACGAACTCCGCCTTCACGCCGTCGGCGATGCCAAAATAGAAATGGCGGCGATGGGCGATTTCGAGGAAGCTCGCCGCGCCCAGGTCCTCGTCATCGCAATGGGAATCGACGTACGCCCAGAATTCCCTGGCGGTGGTCGGCACGTCTGGCTCGCCAGGTAGATATTCGCCGCGTTCGATGATCGGTGGCGCGAAGCTGAAATCGAAGCCGAACAAGGTCGGCTCCTTTGCGGCTCGCTTGATCAGCCAGCCGAGCACTTCCGTGCGCGACCAGATGTGCCCTGGGCGGATCAGTCGAGGCGCAGCGCCGCCCCGTGCTTCGGCAATTGCGATGCCCTTGTGCCTTCTGCCCTTCGCTCCCGACCAGTCGATCGCGACGTAGGCGGCGAAGCGTCTCGTCACACCAGCGGCGGCTGGTCGTCCGAATGCGGGGCGCTGCGGATGCGTTTCGGCGGTATGGGCCGGGCCGGCGGTTCGCCGTCCGACCAACGCTCGAGGACCCGCGCCGCGGCGTCGCGGCCGCCGAGGCCGAACGCCAACGCTGTCGCTATCGCGGCCGAGCCCAATATCAGGCCGAATGCCATCATGACGATCGCATCGGCGAGGCCCATGAAGGTAAGGCCGATCGCGGTGAACAGGGCGATGATCGCGTAGCGGACCAGCGTCTGGGCGAAGCCGCCTTCGCCCGTGCCGCTGCCGACCAGGTTGGCGACGATCCGGGCGAGGAAGATGCCGACCACGATGATCAAGGTCCCGAAGATCACCTTGCCGCCGAGTGCCGTGACCTGCGCCAGGAAGATCGCGATCTCGTCGCCGCCGAGCTGGCGTGCCGCCTCGATCGAGGCGGCGAGAATGACCACGATCATAGCGATGTTGGCGACGATCCGCGAGGGGACCGCTGCCGGCGGGAGTACACCCGTCGAGCGGAGCGCGTCATCGAAGCCCGTCGGCGGCAGAACTGCCTCGATGATCGACTTCAGGAACCGGGCGGCAATGAAGGCGATGCCGAGCCACAGCGCCGCAGCGAGGATCCGGGGGATCGCCGCGAGGATCTGGTTCAGCATGTCCGTGGCGGGGCCGGAGATCGAGCTGATGCCGAGCGCTTGAAGGGCCGCAATCGCCACCGGGATGATGATTAGCGCGAAGACCAGAATTCCGCCCGCGCGCGCGAGGCTCGCCCGTGTCGAGGCGGGAGCGGTGCCCGGTGGAACGGCTGCCGGGTCAGTCCGGACGGTGCCTTCGGTCGATCCGATTCCGATGCGCGCCAGCACGCCGTCGATATTCGCGGCAATGAGCACCGTCTCGACGAGGCGTCTAACGATCCTTGCGACCACCAGGCCGACGAAGAAGATCAGCCCTGCCGCGATCAGGTGCGGCAGGAAGGCGAAGATCTCGTTCACCAGCTCGTTGATCGGCGCGAGCACCTGAGCGAAGCCGAGGAACTGCAGCGCGGCCATGATGCCGACGAGCCAGATGATCAGCTTGGCAATCGTGCCGAGCTGGTGGCCGACCGTCTCATCCGGTGGACCTGACATGTGGCGCTTCAACGCCGGGATGCGGTCGATCGCGCGCTGCAGCACCCACTTGACCGCGCGCGCCACCGCCCAGGTTGCGACCAAGATCAGGATCGCGATCAGGATCTTCGGACCCCAATTCATCAGCTGGGCCTGCCAGTAGGCGCTTGTGTCATACATTGCGGATGCTCCCTCGAATCTGCGCGGCTTAACCCGCGTCGTCGTCCGTTTGTTGCAGTTCTCTGCGCCGCTGTTCCCAATATTCCAAGCGCTCCCTCACCCGCGCTTCGAAGCCGCGGTCGGTCGGCTCGTAAAAGGCCTGCGCCTCCATCTCCTCGGGCCAATAATCCTGGCCGGAAAAGCCCTCGTCGGCGTCATGGTCGTAGGCATAACCTTTGCCGTAACCCACATTCTTCATGAGCTTGGTCGGGGCATTGAGGATGTGCATCGGCGGCATAAGCGAGCCGGTTTCCTTCGCTGATGCCCAGGCCCTCTTCTGCGCCGTGTAGGCTGCATTCGATTTGGGTGCGGTCGCGAGATAGAGGCAGGCCTGAACGATACCGATCTCACCCTCGGGCGAGCCGAGGAAGTCATACATTTCCTTGGCGGCTAGACATTGGAGCAGCGCGTTCGGATCGGCCATGCCGATATCCTCAACCGCGGCGCGAGTCAGGCGGCGGAGCACGTACAGCGGCTCCTCCCCGGCGACGAGCATGCGCGCCAGATAATAAAGCGCGGCCTGCGGGTCGGAGCCGCGAATGGCTTTATGAAGCGCGGAGATGAGGTTGTAATGACCCTCGCGGTCCTTGTCGTAGACGGGCACGCGACGGTGGAGCAGGTCGCTGAGCTCGCCTGGTCCCAATGGCTCTGCGATCTCGATCGAGAACAACGTCTCCACCTGGTTGAGGAGAAAGCGGCCATCGCCGTCCGCGCTAGCGATCAGCGCTTCGCGGGCTTCGGGAGTGACGGGTAGCGGCCGCTCTTCCAAGGCTTCGGCGCGGCGGACCAGCTCGTCGAGCGCATTATGATCAAGCCGCCGGAGGATCAGCACCTGGCAGCGTGAGAGCAGCGCCGCGTTAATCTCGAAACTTGGGTTCTCGGTTGTCGCTCCGACCAGGGTGACCGTGCCATCCTCTACATAGGGGAGGAAGCCGTCCTGCTGGGAACGGTTGAAGCGGTGCACCTCGTCGACGAACAATAGGGTCTGTTGCCCGGCGCGAGCTGCCGTCCGCGCTTCGGCAAAGATTTTCTTGAGGTCGGCGACGCCCGAGAAGACCGCCGAGATGGCGACGAAGCGCAGGCCGACGGCATCGGCGAGCAATCGCGCGATGCTGGTCTTACCCGTTCCGGGAGGTCCCCAGAGGATCATGGAAGCAAGCCGGCCGGCGGCGACCATGCGGCCGATTGCGCCGTCGGGCCCGGTTAAATGCTCCTGCCCGACCACCTCGTCGAGCGACTTCGGTCGCAGCCGGTCGGCGAGGGGCGCGTTGGTCGCCGGCGCTTCCGCAGCGCGGCTTGCAACTCCCTGGTCGGCGAACAGATCAGCCATCAAGTCCGTCTTAGTCCGAGCGCAAAAAATTGCACGAGCAGGCTTGCTGGAGATAGCACTAAGATATATCTTAGACCTATCGATTGGACCTGTAAAAAGGAGTGGATAGATGCGACATCATGGGTGCGGGCCGCGCGGCCACGTCGAGATCATGCTGCCTGAGGCGCTGATGGCCATGCGTGGCGGTCGCGGTTGGCAGGGCAACTGGGGTCCATTTCATTTCGACTTCGGCGACGAAGGCTGGAGCGGTGGGCGGCGCGGACGGCGTGCCCGCCGGATGTTCGAGGGCGGTGAACTTCGGCTCGTGCTCTTGAAGCTGATCGCCGACGAACCCCGCCACGGCTACGACCTCATCCGTGC
>Ga0068871_100003675_pt1 | contig 10544 bp, 8 predicted proteins | sample KBSMisM72_FD_72750 | JGI IMG/M metagenome (GOLD analysis project Ga0068871, IMG submission 72750) | Miscanthus rhizosphere microbial communities from Kellogg Biological Station, Michigan, USA - KBS Miscanthus M7-2 | ecosystem: Host-associated > Plants > Roots > Rhizosphere > Soil ...
CGGCCACGGTCGCCGCCGCCCGACGCGACGGTCACGAATTCCTCGCCGTTGATCATGTAGATGGACGGCGCTGCGTAAATGCCCGCGCCCGTGTTGAACTTCCAGAGCTCCTCGCCGGTGTTTGCGTCGAACGCGTAGAAATAGCCGGCGACGTTGCTGCCGGCGCCGACGAACACGACGCCACCGGCAGTGACAACCGACCCGCCCTGTCCGAAGCCCTCGAAGATCTTCCGCCACTTCAACTCGCCGGTCGTCGGGTCGTACGCCGAGAAATAGCCTTTCGCACCTCGGCCGGGTCCGCCGTTGAACGGCTGGTCGATCGCGTTTACGTAAAGCAGGCCGGTTTGCGGGCTGTACGCGATCGGGCTGTAGTTGGCGCCGCCGCCGGTTCCAGGCGCCATGATGACGTTCGGCCGCGGTGGTGAGAAGTTCGGCACGACCTTGTTGTTCACCAGATGCGCGGGAGCGATGTCCAGCGGCGTGATCGGGCTCACCGGCTCCATCGGTTTGCCGGCTGCCGTGAACGGAATCGGCTGCGTCGGCCAGGCATGCTCGCCGGGACGATCGTCTTCAGGAATCGGCATCTCCTTGATTGGATGCACGGGCTGGCCGGTTTCGCGATCGAGGATGTAGAGGAAGCCGTTCTTGCTCGCCTGTGCGAGCGCTTTGACGTCGCGGCCGCCGACCTTCATGTCGAACAGCGTCGGCGGACCGCCCGAGTCGTAGTCCCAGACGTCGTGATGCGTCTGCTGGAAGTACCACTTCAGCCGGCCGTCGCGGAGGGTCAGCGCGACGATCGAGTCGCTGAAGAGATTCGTGCCCGTGCGCTTCTTGCTGTCGCCGTACGGATTGCCCACCGCGACGTACACGAGGCCGAGCGCCGGATCGATCGCGGGCGTTTCCCAGATGCCGCCGCCGTTGCGCTCGCCGCCGACCCACGTCGGCCCAGCGATGTCCCAGCCCTGATCCTTTTCGTCCTGCGGCACGGTGTTGAAGACCCAGAGGACCTTGCCAGTCTTTGCGTCCACGGCGAGCACGTGGCCGCCGGGAATATGGCTCTCGCTGCGGGTGCTGCCGATGTAGAGGACGCCGTTGTAGATCTGCGGCGCCGTCGTGAACCAGTAGCCCATGCTGATCGCGGTCTTCACGTCGGGGTAGCGCTCGCGCAGGACGTCGAGGATGACGCTCGCCTGGCCGTTGTTGCCGAAGTTCGCCATCGGCTTGCCGGTCTTCGCGTCGAGCGCGAACAGAAACGATCCGGCAGCCGTGTAGACCACGCCGTCGCTGTAGACGACGCCGCGGTTGCGAAAGACGTAGCCCTCGCGCGCGCCGCCGCCGATGAGACTGGTGACGTCGTAGTTCCAGAGCAGATGGCCGTCGGCCGCATCGAGCGCGTACACGCTGCCGCGCGAGTCGGTCACATACATCGTCCCGTTCACGACAACCGGCGTCGTCTGGTTGCTGACGCCGTCGATGACGCCGTGCTGGAAGAGCCAACGCGGAACCAGCGACTTCACGTTGGTCCTGGTGATCTGCGTCATCGGCGAATAGCGAGAGCCGGCCAGATCGAGGTTGTGCAGGGCCCAGTTGACCGTCTGACTCTGATTTTGCGCGGTCAGTGTCGCAGCCAGCGCCGTGGCGACGACGCCGATGATCGGGAGATGTCGTTTCATGACGTCGCTCAATTCCTGGCGCGCGCCAGATCGATGACGATGTCGTAGGAGAAGCGGACGAAGCGGTAGACCTCCGCCTCGAGGATGCGCTCCTGATCGCTGTGCGCGCCGAAGCCCTTCGGGCCGTCCTCGAGATCGAGCGCAGGGCCGATGCCGAAGCACTCCGTGCCGTTTCCTCGCACTTGCGCCATGTCGGTCGCGCCGGTGCTCAACAGCGGAATCGTCACCGTGTCGTAGGTGCGGCCGACGGCCGTCTGAATCGACCGAAACACTTCAGAGTCGAGGCGCGACGGCTTATTCGACGAGCGGTTCAGGCCGGGATCGGTAATGTAGCGAGCGACGACCGCCGGATCGTTGATGACGCGCGTCAGCTCGGCGAGGAACTGATCCGGGTTTTCGTCGGGCAGCAGTCGCACGTCGAGCGTCGCCTTCGCTTCAGACGGGATGACGTTGAGCCTGTAGCCTCCCTCGATCATCGTCGGCGAAATCGACGAGCGCATCATCGACGAGTAGCCCGGCTCGTGTTCGGCGAAATAGGCGTCGGCGGCGAGCGCGGCGGGGGAGGCCGGATTGAGCATCGCGCGATAGCGCACGGCATCAGCTTCAGGCGAGATCTCCGCCATGCGAGTGAAGAACGCCCGGGTCGTCTCGTTCAGGCGCATCGGCACACGCCACTTGCCGACGGCGGCCACCGCGGCCGCGAGATGCACCACCGCGTTGCCCTGTAGCGGGCGCGACCCATGACCCGACGGGCCGGTTGCCGTCAGTTCGACGCGATGCGGCGTTTTCTCCACCATCTGCACTCCGGCATACGTCACCTTGCCGTTGACGCGCGCGACCGTCCCGGTTTCAGCCAGGCAATACTCCGCGGCAATCGCGTCGGCGTGCTGACTCGTCATGTAGCTGATGCCGACACTGGTCGTGCCTTCTTCACCGGACTCGACGAGAAAAATCACGTCGCGATCGAGCGGGACGTTCAACCGCTTCAACGTCAGCATCGTCATCAGCCCGGCGACGACATGCGGCCGATCGTCTTCTGAACCGCGTCCGTAGATGTAGCCGCTGTCGCGCGTGGCGCTGAAGGGCGGAAAGGTCCACTTCTTCGGGTCGACGGTGACGACGTCGCTGTGGCCCATGTAGAGGAGGGGCTTCTTCTTGCCGTTGCCCTTCAGGCGCGCGACCAGGTTGGGCCGTTTCGGATCGAGCGCGAAGATCTGGACGGGAATGCCCTCTTTCTCGAGAACGCTTTTGACGTAGTCGGTGACGAGGTACTCGTTGCCGGGAGGATTTTGCGTATCGAGGCGGACGAGCGCCTGAAAATGTTCGAGCGTCTCGCGGTTGATGCGGGTCCAGTCAGGCGCCGCGCTGTTCTGCGCGCCAAGACGCAGCGGTTCGCACAGACCGAGGACGGCGATGGTTGTGATTGCGTAAAGGACCGTCCGCATCGATTCACCTCTCGGAAGGCGGCGAGTGTACTGGACGGGCGCTCAGATCCGCCGGTCGGTGCTAGCGGTGTCCACCGCGACGGCCACTCTTGGCGTTCTTCTGACCCATCTGTTTGCCCCTCGGTTCGCCCAGCCGCGTATCGAGTGGCGCGGGCGGAAGAGGCTTCCGGTGACGCTTCCCCGGTGCATCGACGGGTCCCCGACTGACCCGCGTGGCGGAGGTTGCCGTTTGTTTCGCAGCAGTATCGCGCGGTACCGGGCGCGTGCGATTCAGTCGATCCAAATCCTGATCGAGATATTCGAGCGGCACATCATCCTCGCGGACCTGACTGGTGCGAACCTCCCGTTGACTGGCATCGGCGTCTTCAACGCCGGCCACCACCCCCGCCTCGAAGTCCTGGCCTTCCTCCACGAGCTCTTCAACGCTCTCGGAATCTGCCTCCTGCGCATTCGACAATCCTTGGGTATCGCCTGACTGCCCAGCGGAATGCGCGTCGAGACCCCGCCGCCCCGCGGCAGCGGGGACATCGAGAGAGGTGACCAGCGGAGACCGGCGCGTAGTCGGGATTACCGCTTTCTTGCGCGTCTTCTTTCGTGCGGCCGAGCGGTGGAGTGTTCCCGTCTTCTTCCCCGCGGGTTTTCTCTTCCGAGCTGTGGTCTTCTTGGCCATCCTGCGGAGTCTATCACTCGGTTCACATCGCGCGGGAATGTCGTCCATGTCCGACATTCGTTCATCGCCCTCAGTCTCTACTGTCAGCTAGCCGGCGTCCATCGAGCGCCGACTGGCCTCCTGGCAGGCGCTGGGCATTTCCCATCGCGCATGACGCCTGCCGCGAACCATTCGTTCGTTACTACTTGACGAACAGGGTCCACGTCGCGCGTTCAGGCCCGAGTCCCAACCATGAGCGCCAGTTCTCGCCATTTCCAATGGCAGTCCACGTCAAGGAACCAATTTCCTCCAGCCAATCGAGCTGCGATTGAACGTCGAGAAGCTTGTTCGAGGGGTCTTCGTCTTCTAAGTACCTCCAGCCCTCGATTCGTCCTCTCACGGCGCGCGACGTGTCAGGCGTGACCACGCCCGTGCTGGTGGTGCACGGCACGAAGGATCGCAGTGGACCATACGGCGGCGGGCGGGATTGGGCGGCGATGTTGCCAAATGCACGCCTCGTCACGGTGCCAAAAGGTTCCGGGGTAGTTCCGATCGCGCATCTCCGGGCGCCAGCCGACGGGTTGCGCGAGCACGGCTGCGGCAATCCGATTTGATGCACGTTTCAAAGAGACTCCAGATGAAGGGACCGCCGATACAGAAGCCCATCACCATGAACTTGTCGACGCCCAAGTGATCCATCAACCCGAGCTGATCGTCGGCATACGAATCCCACGGTCGGTCAACTTCGACAGGTCCCGTCGATTGGCCGCTGGGCGCGTTGCGAAGATCCGCTGTGATGCAGCGGTACTCCCCACTTGAATTCGTCGATCGCGTTGAACGGTGCGTTGCCCGTGAAGAAGCCAATGGTGGCGTTCAGTCCGCCGCTTGGAAGCAGCAAGAGACGCACGCCGGACCCGGCCTCCTCGTAATAGATGCGAAGCGAACCCTTTCGTAAAACTTGCCCTTCATCCCCGCCTGCTGCGCGAACGGGCGCGGTACGGCGGCGCGTGCCGCTGCTGCAACACCCGCAGTCAAAATGGTGCGTCTCGTCGAATCCATATTTTGGCCCCCTCCGCGCTCGCCGATAGTACCTGCAGTTTGACCAGGCGGTCGCGGAGATTTCTTAGACCCGATGCGAAGCGAGGAGACGTGATTAGTAGGTCGACGGTGGTGTTGCGGGTGCCGATGGCATGTTGACGCCGCCGACCATCTCAGGATGAATCGAGCAGTGGTACGCCGCGCCCGTGCTGGTGATGGTCATGGGCGCGCTCGATGCGCCTGGCGCGAGGTTTCCCGAATCGAACGATCCGTCATTCAGCACGACGCGATGCGTGACGCTGTCGATGTTGTGCCACACGATGCGTTGACCAGTCGGAAGCGTGGCTGGATTCGGCGAAAATGATTGTGCGCCGTTGATGGCGACAACGCTCACGGTCACGATTCCGCTGCCATCACCGGGACCGCTTGGAGCGACGCTGCCGCTGGTTGGACCACCGTAGCCTGAGTTGCTACACGCCCACGCGCTTATGCCCGCGAGGAAAACCACACCGAGCTTGAAAACCGTTCGCATGCTGCCTCCACTTCAACAGACCGAGGAGGCGGCTGCTTTATTCCGGATCGAACACGCGAGCGAACAGCGTCAGATCGTCTTCGTTGACATCGGAGACCGCCCAGATCGACATCCCGTGACGCGTCCAATGCCGTTCGTGGAATCCGCGAATGGTTCGCGCGTCGCTTCCACGCGAGTTGTCGGACGTCGGCCAAATGAACACATTGATGAAGTGGAGTCGGCGTCGGTACACCAAGGCGGCGGCGGGCCGGCCCTCGATGCGGTCGACGCGGCCGCCCTCGAGCACGAACTCGTGGTGAGCAAGATCGGGGACCGGAGGAGAAAAATCCAGCTTGCCTTGAAACCATGGCTTCACGGTGTGTTGATCCGATGAGGGGACGGCGATCAACTGTGGACCGGACAAGCTCTCTACGTGTCGGGCGACGACCGCGCTCGCCAGCGCGGACGTCACCTTTGCCGCCTGCCAGCTCTGCCAACCGAGCGCGCCCGCGGTGCCGAGCACGATTGTGGCAGCCGCGGCCATCCAGCCCCGCGCCTGTCGCCGCACGAACATCGATGATCTCGTGCGGCCGACAGTTGCACGAAGCGACGCGGGCGCTGCATGATACGGCAGCCGCTGAAGCAATCGGCTCAGCGCTTCGCGTTCTTCGAGTAGCCGGCGGCACGTAGGGCACGATTCGAGATGACGGGAGACCATAGCGGCGTCGTCCGTCCCCAACTCGCGATCGTGATATGCGTCGAGAAGCGGCTTCGCTTCCTGGCAACCCATCAGATTTCTCCTGTGGCGGAGGCGGGACCCAAAACACCAAGCAACCGCTCGCGTGCGCGCGCGAGTCTCGACATCACCGTCCCGATGGGAATGCCCGCTACCTCGGCGATGTCTTTGTACGACAGGCCTTCGAGTTCACGCAGGACGATCACTTCACGAAAATCCACCGGCAGCGATTCGACGGCCTGGCGCACGCGATCGACGGTCTGCTGCCTCGACAACAGGGTTTCAGGAGACGGTTGATCGCTCGTTCGTGGGTCGGTCATTTCCTCGTACTCCGCGGACTGCGGCCGCGCCACGCGCTGGGTGAGCCGTGCGTACCACGTGTGGCGAACGATCGTGAACAACCACGCGCGGGGATTGTCGCCGCGTTGGGAGGCAAAGAAGCGGAAGGCTCGCATCGCCGCATCCTGCACGACATCTTCGGCATCGGCGTCGTTCTTCGTGAGCCAGCGAGCGTAATTGAAGGCGGCGTCCAGGTGCGGCCCGACGACAGCCTCAAACGAATGGTCGTGCATTGTGTGTCTGTGAGTCGCTCTCCATTATCTAGAGACCTGTCAGCGCGGCGAAATATTCCCGCCGCCGCAAGAGGCCAGCCGGAATAAAGCCGCGGGGACCCCGGTCTCCCTGTGCGACATGACACTCGCAGGCCGGCTCCACCCTTTGCTCGTGCACTTCCCAATTGCATTCGTACTTCTCGCCGCGATCTCCGAGGTCGCGGCCATGACGACCCGCCACCCGACGTGGCACGTCGTCGCGCGGGCGACCGTCCGCGCGGGGGCGCTCGCGTCGGTCGCGGCGGCAATTGCGGGCTGGCTGCTGGCAGGAGCACCCGATGTTGGGACCGCGATAGAGCTCGAATGGCATCGCTGGCTCGCCCTGGGCGCAACCGCCGGCGTGCTTGCCGCAGCGACGGCGACCGCTGCGCGGCCATCCACGGCGGGTCGCTGGCTGTATCGCGTGTTCCTTTTCGCATCGGCGGCTGGCATCGCACTCGCCGCGCATATCGGTGCGCGGCTCGTCTGGGGCGCGGACTTTCTTCATCTTTAACGGAGGCAGCGTGAGCAACGACGAACACAAGAACGACGGCGGACTCTACGATCGACGCGGGTTTCTGCAGTGCATGGCGTGGGTCGGCACCGCCGCGATGTGGTCCATGGCAGGCGGCGTGCTCAAGGGCATGCCCGTCGAACGCGCAAACGGGCGTCGCATGAAGGACCTGATGGCCGGTGGATTACGCTTCGCGCAGATCAGCGACAGTCACATCGGATTCGACAAGCCGGCCAACCCCGACGTGACGTCCACGCTGGCCGCCGCCGTCGAGAAGATCAAAGCGGTGTCTGAGCCGCCTGCGTTCGTGCTGCACACGGGGGATCTCACCCATCTTTCGAAACCTCGCGAGTTCGACACCCTGCAGCAGCTCATGACGGAGCTGACGGTGCCGGTGTTCTACGTGCCAGGCGAACACGACATCCTCGAGGACGATGGAAAGAGCTACCTGCAGCGGTTCGGCAAAGGCACGCAGGGCAGCGGGTGGTACAGCTTCGACACGAACGGCGTGCACTTCGTCGGTCTCGTGAACGTGGTGAACCTCAAGGCCGGAGGCCTTGGCACGCTCGGCACCGAGCAACTCGAATGGCTCGAAAAGGATCTCAAGCCCCTCAAGAGCAGCACGCCCATCGTTGTGTTTGCTCACATCCCGCTCTGGTCGGTGTATCCGGAGTGGGGCTGGGGCACCGATGACAGCGCCCGGGCGCTGTCATACCTGAGACGATTTGGTTCGGTGTCGGTGCTGAACGGCCACATCCATCAGGTGATGCAGAAGATCGAAGGGAACGTCACCTTCCACACGGCGATGTCGACGGCGTTTCCGCAACCCGCGCCTGGCACCGCTCCGTCACCGGGTCCGATGAAAGTGGAAGCCGAGCGTCTGAGGAAAGTACTCGGTCTCGCGCGGATGACGTTTCATGACGTCAATCACCCGATCGCCCTCACCGACGTGCCGCTCGACGACGAGATCACGCACGCCGCCTCCGACGCGCGCGCCGTCGTCATTGACAACTTCAGCTTCGCTCCGGGGACGACCACTGTGAGCATCGGCGCCACCGTCACATGGACGAACAAGGATGACGTTCCGCACAATGTCGTCAGCACGAGCAAGGCCTTCAAATCGCCGGTGTTGGATACGGATGAACGGTATTCGCACACATTCGACACGCCAGGGACCTTCGCGTACTACTGTTCGCTCCATCCCAAGATGACAGGACAAGTTCTCGTCGGCGAGCGGTGACGATCCTGCACGAAGCGTCGTCTGCTGTTGTCGATCCAGCCGTCGTCGCGGAGACGGATCAGCGCAGGGGACGATGGGCGCGGAGGAACGATCGAATCTGCCGTACCGCCAGCGGGATCCGTTCCTTCGGCTCCTTCCAAGGGAACATGCTGACTTCAGCGTTTGGCGCCAACATGGCACATTCCATGGCAACAGCGTACGGATGTGCAGGCACTTCGTCCGGCAGGATCAAAACAGGATTCTGGCAAGCCCGTACGAAATCGCGCGTGACGGTAAACACGAAGTCCGGGTCGGTCTCGAACATTTTGGTGACGAACTGGTCGGTGGTCTGCAACGAGATCTCCGGCCGTTTCGCGGTCAACGTGGCCCCCCAGTTCTTCCAAAATGTTCCTGGGTACTTCGGATCGCGCATCTCCGGGCGCCAGCCGACTGGCTGCGCCAGCACGGCTCCGGTAATCCGATTTGGTGCACGTTTCAACAGACTCCAGATGAAGGGGCCGCCGATACAGAAGCCCATCACCATGAACTTGTCGATGCCGAGGTGATCCATCAACCCAAGCTGATCGTCGGCGTAGGATTCCCACGGCCGGTCAACTTCGACGGGTCCCGTCGATTGGCCGCTAGGAGCGTTGCGAAGGTCCGCGGCGATGCAGCGGTACTCGCCCTTGAATTCTTCGATTGCGTTAAACGGTGAGTTGCCCGTGAAGAAGCCGATGGTCGCGTTCAGCCCGCCGCCTGGAAGCAGCAAGAGAGGCACGCCGGAACCGGCCTCCTCGTAGTAGATGCGAACCGAACCCCTGTCGAAAAACTTGCCTTTCATCCCCGCCTGCTGCGCGAACAAGCGCGGTACGGCGGCGCTTGCCGCTGCTGCAACACCCGCGGTCAAAATGGTGCGTCTCGTCGAATCCATGGTTGGCGTCCTCCGCGCTCGCCGATAGTAATTGCAGTTTGACCGGGCAGGGCGGAGATTTTAGTAGCTAGGTTTGCTCAGGAACGGCCGCGAAGAACCGAGCCACGTCTTCACCTCTACGAGCCGGACCCCGGAGTTGGTAAACGCTACGCGACTACACAGGAGTAACGCGCCGTATCCACGGCCGGAACGGATGCGGCTGCATCACTTCGTCGGCACGAGACGTTTCAGCTCCTCGTCCCAATGCTGCACGACGATGAGCGCGGGCGGCGCGGCGCCCGCGTCGGTCCCGGGCGTTTTGATCATTAGGAAGCGCTGAGCGTCTGGCGACGCGTCGTACGCGCGGCCCCCACTTGCGCCGTCGCCGGTGTAGTAGCCTCCGTCGAGGAGCTTCACCGGCGCGCCGGCGTTCCACGTCGCGCCGCTCGCTTCCACCGTCACGCGCAACAACGTCCCGGCCGCACCGATATAGAACAGTTCCTTGCCACTCCGCGCCCAGAGCGGCTGCCGTCCCCCCGCCGTCGAGACTTGCCACTGGCCGCCGCCGACGTTTGGAAACGGCCGCACGTAGATTTCAAAGGAGCCTGAACTGTTGGACTCGTACGCCAGCCACCGGCCGTCGGGCGAGATGATCCCGTTGCGCTCGTCGAACTTCGTCCGCAGCAGCGAAGTCACGCGGTGGGTCCCGTCGAGCGCGACCTGCATCAGATCGAAGCCCTGCGGCGACACTTCCTCAAAAACGGCCGCGGTTCCATCGGGTGTGATCCCGTTGGCAAACTGCGTGACATGGGCTGTGGTCAGCCGCTCGGTGGCGCCAGTGCCGTCGGCCGCCTGCCACCAGAGATTTTGCTGGCCGTCACGGTTCGAGCTGAAAACAATCTTCTGGCCGTCCGGTGTCCACACGGGAAACCAGTCCTGGCCCGGATCGATCGTCAGCCGCGTGAGCTGCGCGCGCCGCAGATCCCAGATCCATAGGTCTTGCTCTTCATCGAGGCTGGAGAGCGCGACGCGCATCCCGTCGGGCGAGATGCGCGGGGTTACGTAGGTGCGCGGCGGCGCGGCAATGGGTTCCTCTTTGCCGCTCCGATCCACCCACACGAGCGTCCGCGCGTTCGACGCGAAGTTTCCCGGCGCGTCCACATACACCAGCGTCCCGTCGGCGGCCACGGCGAAATCGGCCGTGCCGGTGCCCTTTGTGGCGAGCGGAGTCAACACCGGCACCGAAGTGCCATTCGTCT
>Ga0068871_100003677_pt1 | contig 10541 bp, 8 predicted proteins | sample KBSMisM72_FD_72750 | JGI IMG/M metagenome (GOLD analysis project Ga0068871, IMG submission 72750) | Miscanthus rhizosphere microbial communities from Kellogg Biological Station, Michigan, USA - KBS Miscanthus M7-2 | ecosystem: Host-associated > Plants > Roots > Rhizosphere > Soil ...
CCAGTAGGCAGCTTTCTCAGCGGCGGACTGGACAGTTCCATCGTGGCAACGATTTCGGCGAAACATCTGTCGACCCTGGATACATTCAGTGTCGGTTTTGAGGATATTGACGATCCCTATCACGGCCGCGCCGATGAATCGCAAGCCGCCGCTGACACCGCCGCGCGCATCGGCGCACGCCATCACACCATTCGCGTCACTGGCCGGACCTTCAAGGACGAGATCGATCGTTTCTGCCGGCACGGAGACCAGCCTTTCGCGGTGTCATCGGGTTTCGGCATCCTGGCTGTCTCAAAAGCGGCGCGGGAAGCCGGCATCAAGGTACTGATGACCGGCGACGGCGCTGACGAAATGTTCGGCGGTTACAGCTGGTATGCGCATCTGGACGGACGCGGGCGCAGCCCCGTCCCCATCCCTGAGGGCATCATCTCCTTCCAGAATTTCGGCATCGCCCTGCCCGAACGACTGGCGGCACTGGACGCCCTGCCTCAGGCGGAGCGCGCCTGGGCCTGGCATTATTATGCCCATGAAACCGAGAAGGCCGCGCTGTTCTCCCAGGATTTCCGCGAAGGCCTGTCTTCGTCCCTTTGCCATTTCGCCGGCTTCCGGGGCGACAGGCCCTGGGGGGCGGTGGATTTCGTGGCCCAGGACCGCGATCTTTATTTTCCCCAGGAAATGCTGCGCAAATGCGACCGCATGACAATGGCCTACTCGGTGGAGGGCCGCGTGCCCTTTGCCGCGCCGGCGGTTCTGTCGCATGCCGACAAGCTCAGCTTCGCCCATATGGTCGCGCCTGACGGCACCCTCAAGCATGTGCTGCGCAAGGCCTTCTCGGACGTGCTTTCGCAAGAGGTGCTCGCCCGGCCCAAACACGGCTTCAACGTGCCGATCGACCACTGGCTGAAGAATGACTGGGCTGATCTGGTCGAGGACACCTTTCGTCAGGACTCCGCCCTCAACCGCGAAGGCATGCTGGCGCCCGGTGCGGCCCTGGCCGCAAAGACCATGCTCCACGACAAGAAACGCCTGCACGGACACACTATTTTCTGCATGATCATGCTCAATAAATGGCTGGAAACAAATGCGCACTGAAATCATCGCTGAAATCGGACAGAACCATAATGGCGACATGGACCTGGCAAAAAAGCTCATTCATGAGTGCAAGCGGGCTGGTGCCGATGTCGCCAAGTTCCAACTTTACGATGCGCGCTCCCTGTTCCCCAAGGAAGGCAATGAGTGGTTCGACTACAATTGCAAAACCGAACTGAGCCGCGATCAGATCAGGATGCTGGCACAGGAGTGCGACAGGGCGGGCATCGAATTCATGGCCTCGGTATTTGACATCGAACGCATTGCCTGGCTGGAAGATGTCGGCATGAAGCGCTACAAGATCGCTTCGCGCAGCATCTTCGAAAATGACCTGATCGGCGCAGTCGCCGCGACCGGCAAACCGATGCTCGTATCACTGGGCAAATGGGGCCGGTCCGGTCTGCCCGACATCAAGGCCAGCGGCGGCGTGCACTATCTGTACTGCATCGCCAAATATCCGCCCGAACTGAGCGAAGTTCATCTGAAGAAGGCCGACTTCGATGTCTATGCGGGCTTCAGCGACCACACCATCGGCACCGCCGCCGCCATTGCCGCAATGGCGCGCGGCGCGCGCGTCATCGAGAAACACTTCACCCTGGACAAGAGCATGTATGGACCCGATCATACGGGCAGCGCCACGCCCCAGGAACTTGCGCAGATGTGCGCCTTCCGCGACGATGCCGAGAAAATCCTGGCATGACCGATACACCCCGCATCAGCGTGTATGTGCCGTCGCACAATTACGGACGCTTCCTGGCGGACGCGATTGAAAGCGTGCTGCGTCAGAGCGTGGATGACTGGGAATTGATCGTGGTGGACGACGGATCCACCGACGAGACGCCCGACGTCATGAATCTGTATCGCGGCCATCCCAAGATTTCGGTCCATCGCACCGAAAGCATCGGACTGCCCGCGGTCTGCAACTATGCCCTGGCGCGGGCAAGGGGAAAATACGTCATCCGCCTGGACGGAGATGACGTGTTCGACGAGAACATCCTGCTGGTTCTGGGCAACATGCTTGACCGCGACCCGCAACTGGCCCTGGCCTTTCCCGACTACTTCCTGGTGGACCATTTCGGCGAGGTTTTTGCCCAGGAACGGCGCGAGAGGCTTTATTCGGCCAATCACATGCTGGACCTGCCGCCCAACGGCGCCTGCACCCTGGTGCGAGCCGATGTGTTGAAGGAAGTCGGCGGCTATCGCGAAGACCTTGGCGCGCAGGACGGCTTTGATCTATGGACCAAGGTCACCAGCCGCTACAAATCGGCGAACGTCAATTTGCCGCTTTTCTATTATCGCCGTCACGGCACCAACCTGACCACCAATACCCAGCGCATCCTCAGCGCACGCCAGCGCATCAAGCAGGACGCGGCGGAGGAAAAGCTGGCGGCGATGCGCCCCATCATCGGCGTCATTCCCTGCCGGCGCAATTTCGACTTTGTGACCGACCTCTGGAAACAGGAAATTTCCGGAAAATCGCTGCTGCAACGGGACATAGAGGTTTGCCTATCGACCGACTTGTTCGATCACGTGGTGGTGACATGCGACAACCCGGAAGCGGAGGAGGCCGTGCGGCAGTATTCCGACAAGCGCCTGCGCTTCATGCTGCGCGATTCCATCACTACGATCCGGTCGGCCAGCATTGTGCCAACCCTGGAAATGATCTGCCGCGAACTGGATCCGGCCATGACCGGCATCACTATTCAGCGGTTCATCCAGTCACCCTTTGTGGGAATAGAGACGTTGAAGGAAGCGGCAGCGACCTTGGCGATCAATGACGCCGATTCATCCCATGGCGTGGAAGAAATTGATCAGACGGTTTTCCGCCGCACCCGCAATGGGCTGGAGCCGCTGAACCGGGTGGGCAACTTCCGTTCCGACTTCGACCTGCTGTACCGCGATGTGCGCAGTTGTGTGGCGACCCGCAACCGGGTTTTGACCACCGGTTCACTGTCGGGTAAGAGCGCCGTCAGCTTTGTGGTTTCGGCGGCGGAATGCTTCTTTATTGATTCCGAACACAAGTTGCGTCTGGCGCGGTTGACGATGAACGTTTGATCATGAAACTGGGTAAGGTCGGAATTATTGTCGCAGCGCGCACGGCCTCGACCCGCTTGCCGGGTAAGGCGCTTCTGCCATTCGGTGGCACTCCGATGATTCTATTCCTGCTGGAGCGGCTCAGGCCGTTGTGCGATGCCCATCTGGTCTTCGCCACGACCGAGCTAGAAAGCGACGATCGATTGGCGGCGATAGTGCGCGACTGCGGCGTACCGGTTTTTCGCGGTAGCGCCAACGACTTAGTGGCACGTTACTACGCTGCGGCAGCCCGGTTCGGGTTCGACACGATCGGCCGCGTCACCGGGGATTGCCCCTTCGTGAATGCACAGATGGTCGAACACTGCCTCGCACAGGCTGTTGATTTCGACGATTTCGATCTCGCGACGACAAAAGGGTCCTTTCCTGTGGGACTGGACATCGAATTGTATCCTGCTTCTGTCATGGCGCAGCTCAACCAGCAGAACGACCTGACCGAGAGCCATCGCGAACACCTCACGCTTTATATTTACGATAACAGGAGCAGCATGCGCGTACACTCGCTGTACCCTCCTGCAGATTGGCCCGTGGCTCGGCAAAGCTTTACCGTGGACACCCGCGCCGACTATGACGCCGCCGTCGCGCTGGCCGGAAGATTCCCCAATTCCGACACGCCCTTAAAGGACCTGATCGAAAGAGCCGCAACGTGACCAAAGTCGCAGTCCTGGATTACGGAATCAGCAATGTCGGATCGGTGCAGAACGCCTTTGATTTTATCGGCGTGAAATCCAAGCTTGCCCAAAAGGCGCAGGATATGGCCGATTGCAGCCATGTCGTTGTTCCCGGTGATGGCAGCTTTCCCGAAGGCATGGCCTGCCTGAAACAGACCGGCCTGGACGACGCGATCTTGCGCGCCGCTGAAGCCGGCAAGATGATCCTGGGCATCTGCCTGGGGATGCAGCTGTTCGCCGACGATGGCGAGGAATTCGGTACTACCAGGGGCCTGGGCCTGGTCCCGGGCCGGGTGATCCTGATGCAACCCTCCGATCCGGCGCTGACCTTGCCGCAGGTTGGATGGAACGATGTGACCATCCGCAGCCATTGCCGGCTGCGGAACGGGCTTGGCGAGCGCGAGACCTTCTACTTCATGCAGAGTTTCGTATTCTCCGATCCGACCGCCCCCTATGTCACCGCGCAATGCGAATATGGCGGTCCCCATGTTTCGGCCATAGAAAAAGGCAATGTGATCGGCGTTCAATTTCATCCCGAAAAGAGCCAGCGCGCCGGGTTGCGCCTGCTCAAGGCTTTTGCGGGCCTTTCCTGACATGCTGCCTGTCGAACGCCTGTTTGAGCGGCATCGGCGCTGGTACGAACCCGGCACCCTAGAACGGTTCCGCGCCTGGTTCGAACGCTCCGGTTATGGCGCGATGCTGGACAACCCCTATCTTCATGCGACCGACGGGGGCCGTACGGCAATTGCGGAAGGCCATTTCAACGCGGCGCCCTATTCCGGCCTCGCATTTCGCAACAACGCGGCAACGCCCTGGCAGGTTTGCGCCGCAACCGACTTGGCGCGCGGCGTCACCACCGTCGCGCAGCTGTTCCGGAACTTCTCCCTTTGTATCGGCCATACCCATCCGGCCGGCGATTACCGCAACTATCCCGCCTATTACACCAAGGTGAATGCCGGACCGCGTTTCTTAATGTTCGATGGGGCGGGAAGCTGCCTGCTGCTGGGCGCGATGATTCAGGCGCTGGCCGCGCGCATGCTGAACGAAAAGATCGACTTGCACTATTCCTTCGCCACCGGCCACCGCCTCACCCATGTCTTTGCCACTTGGCAGAACCGGTTTTTCGTGGATCCCGACCAGAAGACCTGGCTCCCCTTGGACGAAATCGATGACGCCGCCGTCTATGGCTATATCTTCCAGCAATTGGGGGTCAGCGCAAATGCGCTGTTCGACGAATTGTCCGCGAACGAACAGGCCAGCCTGTTCTCGGCCATGAGCCGGGCCTATTTCGATTTCTACAAGCCCTCATGCTTCCAGTATATGAGCGACCGAACCCAGGACACGGATGCGCTTTGCGCCATGTTCAAGCAGGCGCGCACGCAATCCTGTAGCCCCTGCTCCATCGATGCGTCCGACTTTGCCTGGAAGGATGAGATGCGCCGGTTCGCAGCGCATTATGGCATCCCCCGCCCCTATTTCCTGGTCGGGTCGGAAACACCGGTGATGTTCGAAATTCCTGCGAATGGCACCATGAGCATCGGTCTTGGGCTGGAGACGCTGCCCGTGGAAGCCGATCTGCTCTGCGCCATCTATTTCGGCCGCGTGCCGTTGTCCTTGACAGCCCCCCTGACCGACGGCACCGCCCGCTTCGATTTGCCTGAAGTGCCCTGGCTGCTGGCGTTTGCGCCGCAGGCCGCGACCGTCACGGTGAACGGCCGCCAGTTCCTGCCCCACCTGTCGCGCGATAGAGGGCTTCGAATTCTGGGCACCGGGGATCTGGAGCCTCTGCTGGGCATGTCGTCGGGCTGCGACCGGTTCGTACTGGATGTGACGGCGCCCGGCGGATCAGTTTGTGCCGTCCTGCCTTTCAATGCCTTTGCTGCTTCTTCCGGTCTCATGGATTTTTCGGCAGCCCAAAGCGCCAGACAGAACGTCACGGGACGACGCGCAGCATGAAACATTCGGTGATCATCATCGAAGGCGGCCAGCGCAGCCGGCGTCTGGACGCCAGCGAGAGCCGTCCGCGATCGCTTGATATTATCGGTGGCGGCGACCGGCCGTTGCTGGACTGGATTCTGCACGGTCTGACCGAACTTGACATCGCCGAGTCGATTTACGCGGGTGGCTATCACATCGAAAAAGTGATCCGGCAATTCCCGCACCTGAGCGTTCGCTGTCTGGCCGAACAAGAACGCGAAAGCGAGCTGGCAGCGCTGGTTGGATGCGCGGCCGGCGCGGGGCCGCTGCTGGTGCTGAGCGCCGGTACGATACTGCTTCCCGGCGCGGGCGCCCGCATCGCCGCCGGCGGCACGGCGCGCGGCATCTATGACAACGGAAAATCCGCCGGCGTCTATGCGATTGAAGCTGCCCGCGTTGGCGAAGTGCTGCGCCTCGCCCGCGACTTGAGCGCCCGCAAGCCCGGCGCCACCCTCGAGGACCTGTTCGACCGATTGGGCGACGTCACTATTGTGGCCCTGGACGGCCTGGCCGCGCCGGTGCTCGACCGTGAGGCGGTTGCGCGTACCATTTTCCGCGGCAAGGCACAGACCCTGGACAACCTCACGCCGCATGTGAAAGGAGCCCTGCATGTCCCGCGCGAGCGGGTGACCGTGAAGGACTGGCGGCAGGACTGCGATGCCGTTCTGGCGCGTATCACCGCGCGCTTCCCCAACACGGTGCTGGTGGTTCGCAGCAGTACCAGCAGTGAAGACGGGCTGTTATCCTCTGGCGCTGGGAAGTTCCTGTCCATTCTCGATGTACAGTCCAGCGACGCAACCGCCCTGCGGAAGGCCCTGGACGAAGTCGTCGCCAGCTATGGCAAGGACCGTTCGAATGACGCCACCGATGAAGTCCTGGTGCAGCCGCAGCTGCAGGACATTGTTGCCAGCGGCGTGATGTTGACCCGGGACCCGCGCTCCGGCGCGCCCTATTTCGTGATCAACGAGGACCGCATCTCTGGCCGTTCCGATACCGTCACGGGCGGCAGCGCCGCCACATTGGAACAGCAGTTCATCGCCTGGTCTGCCGCCCAGTCCCCATCGCTGGATGCAGCCACGCGCACCCTTACTGCGCTTGGCGCCGAGATCGCGCAGCTTTCGACGCTAGACGCGCTGGACGTAGAATATGGCTTCGATCGCGACGGCCAGTGCCATCTGCTGCAGGTTCGTCCGCTGGCTGCGGTGAGCCAATACGGCAATGTTGCCGACGACGACGTGTTTGAGATGATTGCCGGTGCCCAGACCTTCGTGCGTCAGCGCATGCGCCCTTCGACCACGCTGCTGGGCAAAACAACCATCCTGGGCGTGATGCCCGACTGGAATCCCGCGGAAATGATCGGCACGGCGCCACGTCCGCTGGCGCTTTCGCTTTATCAGCGGATGATCGGCGATACTGCATGGGCAGAAGCGCGCCGGCAAATCGGTTATCGCGACCTGCGCTCGGAACAGTTGATCATGTCACTTGCCGGACGTCCCTTTGTCGACGTACGCGCCAGTTTGAATTCTTTCCTGCCAGCCAGCCTCGACGATGCGTCCGGGAGCCGCTGGGTGGACGCCTGCCTGGAACGGCTGGGCGCTAATCCCCGATTCCACGACAAGCTGGAATTCGAGGTGGCGATCACTTGCCTCACGCCGGATTTTGAGATTCACGCGCAGCGGTTGCGTGAGGCGGCGCTGGACTCGGACATGTTCCGCGAGCATCTGTGCAGGATTACCGCCGCGATCTTGCAGGGCGAGGTGGCCCCTATAGCGGCCCAGTATGCCAGTCTGGACGAGATGGCCGGCCGCCGCGCCCGCATTCTTGCCGACAATGGCGACGGCGCGCACGCCCGGGCCCGCGGCGTCAGCCAGTTGTTGAAGGACTGCCGTCAATACGGGGTGGTGCCCTTCTCTGTCCTGGCGCGCTATGGCTTCATCGCCATGAGCCTGTTGCGGGGCATGGTGGCGCAGAAGATCATCGAACGCTCCGACTATGATGCTTTCCTTCACGAAGTCCCAACTGTTGCGGGCGGCATGGCCGCCGACCTGGCGGCGGATCTGCCCCTGGAAGAACTGGTGGCGCGCTATGGGCATCTGCGGCCAAATTCCTACGAAATCACATCGGCCAACTATGCCGCCGACCCCGAACAGTTCCTGCGGCCCGCAGGCGCCGGCACCCACAGCCCCGACGGCAAAGCAGCCGCGACGCTTGAGCACCGCCGTCCCGCCATCGACAGAATGCTCGCCGACCTGCGCCTGGGCGTCGGATTTGACCAGTTGACCGGATTTCTTGCCAACGCCATCGCCGGACGTGAGAGGGCGAAATTTGAATTCATGAAAAATCTGGGCGCGGCGCTGGAACACACGGCGCTGCTGGGAGACCAGCTCGATCTGAGCCGCGAAAAGATGTCGTTCCTGCCCATCTCCGACATTCTCCGACTGGAAACCGACAGCATGGCTGCTGCGGACCGCGCCCAGCTGCAGCGCCGCGTCGCCTATAATGAAAAACGTTGGTCGGTATCCCGCCAGTTGCGCATGCCCGATCTGGTGCGGACCGCCGATGAAGTCGCAGCCTTCCGCATGGAGGCCTGGCGCGTCAATTTCGTCACCGCCAAGAAGGTGCGGGCCCGCGCGGTATGGCTGGACGATGTCCAGGGCCGACCGGACCTCAAGGACGCCATCGTAATTCTGCGCGCCGCTGACCCGGGCTATGACTGGATCTTCGCCCATGGCATTGCCGGGCTGATCACAGAATATGGCGGCGTGGCTTCGCACATGGCGATCCGGTCGGCCGAATTCGGCTTGCCCGCCGCCATCGGATGCGGCGCCCTGGTACTAGAATCGCTGCGCGGCGCCACCTGCGTCGAACTGGATTGCGCCGCGGAGCGCGTGAGGGCGGCATGAAAAAAATTCTCGTGACACAGCGCATCGCCGACAATCCGACCTATATCGAGCGGCGCGACGCCCTGGCCCATGCCTGGGCGGCATTGTTTGCCGCTCATGACATACTCCCCATCCTCGTACCGAATGCCGGCCCCGATCCGGCCGCATATCTGTCGCTGGGGGTGTCAGGCCTGCTGCTGACCGGCGGGGACAATATGGGCCCTCCTGGCGAGCCGACGGTGCGCGACGCCACGGAACTGCGCCTGCTTGCAGTCGCTTTGGCACAGAAGCTGCCGGTGTTCGGCGTCTGCCGCGGTCTTCAGGTGATCAATCGCCATTTCGGCGGCCACGTGGATGCAACCCTGCCCGAAGCGCATGTGGGCGAGCACGACGTGACCATGGACAGCGGAATGGTGCAGCGGGTCAACAGCTTTCACAACCAGGGCGTGACGGTATCAGGCCTGTCGCCGGACCTGCGCGCCTTTGCGCAGACCAGCGGCGGCGTGATAGAAGCCCTGCGCCATCCCAGCCTGCCGATCATTGCGGTTCAATGGCATCCCGAACGCCCCAGTCCATCATCCGCGCTGGACAAGGCCCTTATCGAGGAATGGCTGAAACAATGCGCATGATCGTGCTGGCCGCGGGTCAGGGAACGCGCCTGCGCCCCCTGACGGATGACAGGCCCAAATGCCTGGTGCCGCTGGCGGGCAAGCCGCTGCTCGAATGGCAGATCGAGACGGCCCGCGCTGTCGGCATAAGCGATATCACCGTCATCGGCGGCTATCGCGCCGATCAATTGGCCAAATATCCCGTAACCGTGGTCCCCAATCCGCGTTTCGAAACCACCAACATGGTGCGCTCGTTGTTCTGCGCCCGGGACTTTTTCGGCGATGATTTCGTGATGTCTTATGGCGACATTGTGTATTCCCCGTCTGTCTTGCGCCGCGTGCTGGACAGCGCCGAGGCGATCGGCGTGGCGGTGGACTTGGGTTGGCGCGGCTATTGGGAACAACGCTCGGACGATCCACTCAAGGATGCCGAAACCCTACGCATGCGCGGCGATGGCAGCCTGGCAGAAATCGGTCAGAAGCCCAAAAGCATGGATGAAATCCAGGCGCAGTATATCGGGTTGGTCGTATTCCGTTCTGGCGGTGTCCGCATCATCAGCCAGACATATGATGCATTGGAAAATGACAGTGGAAACAACCCGTTCGGCGGCCCACGCAGCCTGGACCAGCTCTATATGACCGATCTGTTACAAGGTCTGATTGCCCAAAGCGAGCGCTTGGGTGCTGTGGCGATCAATCGAGGCTGGGTGGAAGTCGACAATCCCCGCGACCTGAGCGTCGCAGAGCGATATGCCGCTGCCGGCGGCCTCAAGGAGGTGTGATGGAGAAGGATGTTGGAAAATTCTGGGAGCAAGACGCTGCCGAACATATGGGCTTTGCCTATCAGTATGGCAACAATCCTGACGTTCGCTATCCGCTCTACGAAATCCGCAAGGACATCACATTTGATATATTGTCCAAACGCCCCAAGGGCCGGCTGCTGGACGCCGGCTGTGGCGCCGGCCATGTCCTAGTCGAGGCGGTGCAGAAGGGGTGGCAGGCTCAGGGATTCGATTTTTCTCGGGCGATGGTGGAGCTGGCGCACGAATATCTGCGCCAGCACGATCTGGATCCGTCGCTGGTGCACCAGGGCGCGATTTCGAACCTGTCCGCCTATCGTGACAACCATTTCGACGCGGTGAGCATCCTGGGGGTGTCTCAATATATTCCAGCCGACGAGGACACCCAGGCCTGGAACGAAGTTCGCCGCGTGTTGAAGCCCG
>Ga0068871_100003684_pt1 | contig 10529 bp, 5 predicted proteins | sample KBSMisM72_FD_72750 | JGI IMG/M metagenome (GOLD analysis project Ga0068871, IMG submission 72750) | Miscanthus rhizosphere microbial communities from Kellogg Biological Station, Michigan, USA - KBS Miscanthus M7-2 | ecosystem: Host-associated > Plants > Roots > Rhizosphere > Soil ...
CAAAAAACGGATCTCATTTTTCCACATGAGCACAACAGGGTGCAGGCAGAGGAAATAAAAATCAAAAACCTGGTAGCACAGTACGGCATTGAAGTATTTGCAATTGGCGACGGCACAGCCGGGAGAGAAACAGAACAGTTTATCAAAAGACTGAATCTTGGTCTCCCTGTGTTTTTGGTAAATGAAGATGGAGCATCCATTTATTCTGCATCAGAAATTGCGAGGGAGGAATTTCCAAATGAAGATATTACAGTACGGGGCGCCGTCAGTATTGGAAGAAGATTAATGGATCCATTGGCAGAGTTGGTGAAGATCGATCCCAAAAGTATTGGTGTGGGCCAGTACCAGCATGATGTGAACCAGTTTAGACTAAAAGAAAAACTGGATGCCACCGTGATCAGTTGTGTAAATAATGTGGGAGTGAATTTGAATACTGCCAGCAAACATTTGTTGAGTTATGTGAGTGGTATCGGAAGTACGCTGGCAGATAATATTATTAAATACAGGAATGAAATTGGGAAATTCAGCAGCAGGAAACAATTAATGAAAGTACCAAGACTGGGTGGGAAGGCTTACGAGCAATGCGCAGGATTTTTGCGGATTAAAGAAGGAGATGACCTGTTAGACGAAAGTGCAGTACACCCGGAGGCTTATCCTGTGGTGCAATCAATAGCAAAAGATTTAGGGGTGGATGTAAAAGCATTGATAGGCAAAGAAGAGCTGCTTAAAAAAGTGGAGGCCAAAAAATATGTTACAGAAACAATTGGAGAACTTACCATAAAAGATATTTTAAATGAATTAAAAAAGCCGGGGCTTGATCCAAGAAGTGAAGTGCAGGCTTTTGAATTCGCCAACATCTACAGCATTGATGATGTGCAGACAGGGATGGAAGTGCCTGGTGTAGTAACTAATATTACCAGGTTTGGCGCTTTTATAGATATCGGTGTAAAGCAGGATGGGTTGGTGCATGTATCTGAAATATCTCACACCTACATCACTGATCCTAACGAAGCATTAAAACTTAATCAACACGTAAAAGTGAAAGTGCTGGAAGTAGATACGGGCAGAAAACGAATAGCCTTATCTATCAAACAGACACAGGAAGCGCCTGCCAAAACCCAGCGCCCTAAGTTTAATGGTCCACCGACTGTTAAATTTAATCAGCCAAAACCGGAACCAACGTTAAATGATGCTTTGGCTGCATTAAAGCAAAAATTTGGAAAATAGTTTTTAAATAAAAAAACAGGCTGGATTAAGAACAGTGCGAATGTTTAGTAGTGTTCTTAATTTATTTTGTATGAAGCTTAACCAGTTCAATAAAATCCTTTCTATCAATCATTACCCCTCCCAGGCTTTCCAGGTGTTCGGTATATACCTGGCAGTCGATTAATAGTACGCCTTCTTTTTGTAGCTGCCTCACCAGGCATATAAACGCAAACTTGCTGGCATTACTTATTTTGCTGAACATACTTTCACCAAAAAATATGTTGCCAATTTTTACTCCGTATAACCCACCCACCAATTCATTATTCAGCCATGTTTCTGCACTCAGTGCATAGCCCTCCTCATGTAATTTCGTATATGCCTTCTGGATAGCTGACGTTATCCAGGTGCCATTCTGCCCTTTTCTTGAAATGGATTTACAGTTTTGTATTACCCCTGTGAATGCAGTATTAATAGAAAACCGAAGCTTATTTTGCCTTATTATTTTCTGCATGCTCTTGCTAACAAACAACTCACCAGGGAACAATACAAACCTGGGATCAGGACTCCACCAGATAATGGGTTGGCCTTGACTATACCAGGGAAAGATGCCGCTACGGTATGCCAACAGCAATCTTTCGGTGCTAAGGTCTCCGCCAATAGCCAGCAGTCCTTCTTCATTAGCAGTATAAACAGGAGGAAAGTATAACGTGCTATTATCTATGACGAACATATTCTTATGTCAGCAGAAGGGATTAAATTATTGTTGTTTTTCAGGTATTAAAGATAGTAATACAGCAAACTGGTTGAAAAATAATTAATACTAACTTAACAAAGAGAAAAAATTATGCTGCGGTTACTTCAATAGTGGCATTGATACCCCTGTCGGTAATGGCATCACACATAGGCTTTAATGTATCATAGGTTCCTTCTTTAACAGCATATTTTCCTTTGCTGTCGATGATAATGGCGCATTGCTCTGCCTGTTCTGGGTTATGGCCGCAAATTTCAATTAAAGCCTGTATCACCCATTCAAAGGTGTTTACATCATCATTCCAAATGATGAGAGCACAGATCTCACCTTCCTGCGTGAGGGTATCTGTTTGAAGATCAAATTTTGTATTGCCTTTTGTATCCATACGATTACGTTACAAAAATAACAGAAATATTTATTAAAAAGTTGTTGTCCTGTGTACATCCCCGTCGAAAGTCATCATCCTTTTAACAGGGTGATACTTGCTTTGTTGAATGATTTTCAATAAAATCTTATTATTAATAAAAAGCATGCAACAAATCAGGCATTATAATTGTCAAGTTTAGGACTGGTTTATCTAATACAAAAACAAAACCAGCTTTTTTTAACCCAATGCTGCGAATTTTGAGAAAGCGAAAGGATGAGACACCAGTACCCGGTAAGACACAAGCCGTGGTGCTGCCGCTGCATTCTCCCAGTCGCAGTCTTGATTTTTTAACGGAACTGATTGATAAAATACGTCCGGATAACCCAAAAGATTTTAGCCAGGCTGAATTAAGATTTAAGGCATTGCTTTACCAGGTGAGTAATGATAAAAGTTCTCTTTTTTCATTAAGAAAAGCTTTACTCACCCAATTTTTAAAAGCCAATATCGTATCAGCGTTAACAGAAAGCGGTATTGTAAGCAGCCGTGGTTTTGTGCAGGAGTTGATGGGCAAATTAAAGCATAAATTTTTGCCGGAACTGCTGGCACCTGATAATTTCCTTTTTGTGATCAATAAGATTTTTCACAACAAAACTGATCATTGGTGGGTGGAAGGGATTGACAACAATCTCTGGATCCAATTTTTTGATATGTTGGGTATCCAGATCAATCTCACTGAACCGGCTTTAATAAAACAATTACAGCGCTCATTGCAGGTACTCAGCTATCGGATCACCAACCTGGGTTTGGAGAAGGAAGTAACCCAACGCTATGACAATTTTGAAGATGCAGTATATCCTTTTTTGGAACAGAACCGTTTAATAAATGAATACCTCTTCCTAAGCAAGCCAAACATGGAAGTGGGTAACCAGCGGATATTGTTTGCCAACATTAATGAAACACTGCATAATTGTAACCAAAGCATTCAATGGATAAGAGAACAGCGTATTGCTTATGGCACCAGTCTTGCCCAAACTTATATTATCACCAGGTTGCAACAGCAGATAGACAGGATGTTTATCATACTGGATGTGCTGGATATGGACAATTCATTCAATACAGAACGTTTTGTGGAATATTTTAAAACCGTAGTGCATAATGAGAACCGGAAGAATTCCGTTAAGGAATTTTTAAGTGAAAATACGGGTTATCTTGCCTACCAAATTGCAGAGCATGGAGGACGCACGGGTGAAAAATTTATCAGTACAACCCGTGCTGAATTTTGGCGGATGTTTCAAAGTGCTGTGGGTGGAGGCATAATCATTTCTTTTATTGGTATCATTAAAAATCTTTTGGTGAGAGTAGCTGCTGCACCGTTCTGGCAGGGATTTTTATACAGTGTAAATTATTCACTGGGTTTTATTTTGATACAGGATACCGGCTCTACACTGGCAACCAAGCAACCAGCTTATACCGCCAATAATGTTGCCAGTTCCTTTGACATTCAAAAAACAGGCGATATACCGGATCTCAGGAATCTTGCTATTACCATCGGTAAAGTAAGCCGTACTCAATTGGCTTCTTTTGCGGGTAACCTGATAATGGTTTTCCCGCTAACCTATTTACTGGCCTTTTTGTTTTTTGAAACTACCGGGGTAAAAATTGCAGCTGGTGAGGCTGCCCATAAGCTGCTGACTGATCAGCAACCTTTTCATAGTCTTGCGTGGCTGTATGCCTGTTTTACCGGTTTCTTTTTGTTTGCCAGCGGCATCATTGCAGGCTATGTAGAAAATTATATTGTGTATGGAAAAGTAGGGGAGCGGCTTCGTAATTCATCAGCCTTCAGGAATGGATTTGGTGAAAAACGTCGTTACAAAATTATTCATTACATAGAGAACAACTTTGGGGCATTAATTGGAAATATTTCCCTTGGTTTTTTCCTTGGTATGGCTGGTTTTATTGGCAAAACATTCGGTATCCCGTTCGATATCAGGCATATTACTATTTCAGCTGCCAATACTGCGATCGGCTTTTTTGGTATTGACCATAATATCAGTTCCAAGGAATTATGGTATACTGTTTTTGGTGTAATGGGGATTGGTTTTTTAAATTTTGCGGTAAGTTTTGGACTGGCATTTTTTGTAGCTGTCAAGAGCAGGGGTATACATCTTAGGGAGTATCCCGAATTTATCGGTATTCTATGGAGATATTTAAGAAAATATCCAAGAGATTTTGTGAAAGCCCCTTTATCGAGGACAGCATCACATCTAAACTAAGAACTTACCTTTCATCTTTATAATCACATCTATTGAAACTTATCCGTTTTGAATTTGATTAAGTTTTTATCAAAGGATACCCTGTTAAGAAAGTTACATTCATTCCCAGTTTGTTTTTAACGCTGCCTGCTTTCCAGGTATATTTTTCATTTTCAACCTGCCTTGCCATATTTAAAAGTTCAGATGGATCATATAAACGTATGATAGAAATAATGCCATCCCAAATAGTACAGATTGGGATGATGGGAATAAGATAAGTAAAGACAAGCCTGGAGAACCTGAATGGTTTAAAGAATGGGGTTAAGAGGAAAAAAGCAATGGGGTGAACTACTATCATTGCGAGGATGATAAAAATATTCCTCTCACCACCATCAAAAATTCCAATACCAGCCCGTGCATCCACCGCATTCCTGATAACTGATTTTGCCTGTTGTTTATCGAAGTGGTGAAAGCCTGAAAAGATAGTGCGAAATCCATTTAACGAAGCAGGAACATCGGTCGCGTTTACCGGTATATCCGAAAATGAAATACGACCCTTTGTTTTAACGGCAATAAATTCAAATGCATTGTGATTGGGGTATTTATCGGTGAGTATAATTTGAATTTTATTGCCAGATTGTTTCTGCAGGTTATTTTCTATTTGCTCAATGGCTCCGCCGCCACCTGAACAGAGATCAATTATTTGTTGTGACTGCGTTTGCGCTAAGCCGTCAATTATTAAGGGGATGATGGGTTGATAAAAATTCATCCCGGTCAGCATATATCTCAGGTAGTCTGTCATGCTTTCCCGTATGATGCCGGGGAACCAGGATTGGTCTTCAAATTCAAAAATATAGTTCCTGAGTTTCAAAATTATGCTATGATAAATTGATTGGATTTAATCGGTGACAAGATATATGATTACCAGAAATTGCAAGTTGAAGAAATTATTCGATGATATAAAGTTAAACATACCTAATCAGTTTCATAACCATGTTTAGCGATAGACAAAGAGAGGTTAATTATTCAATGGAGTATTTAAAGTAGATTTTGTCATTCTTATATTATTGCCCATCACTGCTTCCACATACAATTCATAGTATTGAGGGTCTTTTGGTATAGGTAAAGTTATCGATGGGCCTTCTCCTGCTTTTTTAATGAACATAGTGATGCCAAATTGATCTATCCTCACTAAATACCATTCAAAGTGAATGTCTTTGTACTGGTCGCTATAAAGTCTCCACTGTGTTGTATCTCTTCTTAACATGATATGGTAGGTAAGCATTACTTTTTCCCTGGTAGTTTTTAATGGTTTTAAAATTTTAATATCAGGTATAGGCGATGCAGCCATATTCGAATTTCCCCAGGTATTGGCTACCACAGGATAGGATTCTTTCCTTCTCCCCTCCAGGTCCAACAGTCCATTTAATGTTATGTAGTCAGTGTTCTCAATATCCTGCCAGGCAGGTACCATACCAGATTTTTTTATCGCAGGTACCTGTGGCCATAATGCTACAGGCACTTTGCCCCACATCATACCCTCTCTTAAAGGTTTGGTAAGCCCATCTGTGTATTTTGCTGTTGCTACCAGCATATAGTTGTCGATCTGGGGAACCCATTTTTTATAAATCTCATATCTTTCATCGCCGCGGTCATCCCAGTTTAGATCCATCACTATCGGTCTTTCTTTATCAACTAATCGAATTTCATTACACAATTCAGCTAACCATGTTATATATAAATTCCGGTAATAAAAATATCCAGGCTTAAAAGTTTGATTACTGAGATTGAACAGTATATCATCACCGAGGTTCCACGCAATGATATTCTTTTTGTCTTTATTGTTGCTTATAATATATAGTATTCTTTGTTTTTCGTCTTTGGCCTTGTTTTCATCAACTATCATTTCCGTACTTAACAATGTTGAAACCCTGCCAATCAATTTCATATTATTCTTCGTCAGGATGTTATCCAGGATGTTGTCATAAAATCCGGGCATTGTCCTTTCTATTGTATTTACACCCAGGTTTTTTATTTGAGTAATATCTGCTTCTAAACTTTTCCTGGTCATAGTGTGCCGGTTTCTGAACCAATAATATCCTTTATCATATGCTATAGTTCTCAACGTGTCAGGCAGCTGGTACTTTTTTGTTGTAGCAATTGCTGCAGGTAAAATATTTTCCTTAATATCTTTCGCAAAATTATTGGTGGGAATTGTCGGTAATAAATTCCTGGTATCACCTGCTCTATAAACTGGCCTGGTTTCTTTTTCTGCAGGCAGGTCATTAAATATAACTACAGATTTTATTTCACGAAAAAAAGAGTCGATATTATCTGCAGTTCTTTTCCACCAGGCATTTTTTGTTTTTGAAGTAGTGCCGGCTGCAGTAATTATAACGGGTATGCCTGATTGAAAAACAGGTTCCTCGTGATAAGGATTGTAGAGAGCATTAAAGCCATTATCGTTTTGGCTGCTGTCTGCCTGGCTGTTGTCAAGTATATCCACGCCAAGCCAGTCAACATATTTATTGCCCGGGAAATATTGAGTAGCAGTATTTGCACTTAAAGGGTTCCAAACCCAAATCACCTTTTCTGCTTTGGCTGAATCAAAAAGATTGTGTACATGTTGCCAGGCGGCAATAAAATTGACCGGTTGTATATTATTAGCGGAAATGCGTTGCATGTCGCTGTTTCCTGTTTTGAAAGAAAGTCTCAAAAAAATTGGCTTGCCCAAAGAAGCTAACTGGTTAGCAAATGAATGGATCAGCGAATCATATTGCCCCGAAACTATTTCCTGTGAAAGTTTATCATCAAATGGCCTGTAATAATTGGAACTATTTCCAAAAGGCTGCCAGTTAATTAAGGGAACTCCGTTGTTGTCATAAACAATCTTGAAACTATCAGCAGGCAGCTTGATGTTTACATTATTCCCGTTTGAGATGTAGAAAGATGCAATTGAAATATTATGATCTTTAGCAGCGGTGCCTGCAAATAGCGAGTTTACTCCCGTTAGTCCATTAGCAGCTACCGGTTGATAGACACCTTTATAGAATACCTGTAGTTCCGGAAGTGGTTTAGGTAAAAAGGTAGGCAATTCCTGCATTTTCCTGTAGCTAAAAATAAAAACACTCACTACCAACAGGGACAGCGGAACAGAATACTTTCTTAAAAACCCATGCGTTTGCACAATAAGCCAGGTGTTTTGCCTGATCTTCTTTGCAAAGGTCCCTACCTTACTATCGCTTTTAGCGTAGCCAGAAATGGAGAAAATAAACAACATGAAAAATACCTGCATTGATGCCAGTATCGCCATGAAAAAAGTATACGGGTTGTAGTTATTGGCAAAGCCATAATAAATAGCAACAATGGAAACCAATGCAATAATGATGTTAGGGATATTCAACACCAGTGGTAATGGATCAGTATCATTTTTTGGTGTAGGTATATAGGGAACTTTTTTTCGGAATAAGGTGTAGATAAACCCTATGGAGTGTACCCACCATGCACCGATCTGCAGTATGCCTCCTACAATATGAAATCCTCTTTCAGTTTCTTCCGCCACCCATTTTTGTACATAGTGTCTTATTAAAACCGTCATGGCTAATAAAGGAAAAGCAGCCAGGGCGAAGCTCAAAATGTCCATCCGTAATGGAATATACCCGGTGAATAATGATATAACCGGTATTAAAAAATTAATAAAGAATATAATGCCGCACAAATAATGAAATGGAAGTGTGAAGTAGTGAAGTTTTTGTCTCCAGGTAAATTTAAAAAATAATTTGGGGTAGGTAATTGCCAGCAGGTCCCAGGTGCCACGGGACCACTTAAGCTGTTGTTTATAATAGGATGATAAAGTAGCAGGAACTAAGCCCCGGGTGAGGATGGCTGGAACATAAATTGATTTCCATCCTTTGGCATGTATTTGCATGGCCGTATGCATGTCTTCTGACAGGCCGGCTGCATGACCTCCAATAGAGTCAAGGGCAGCTCTTCTAAAAGTACAGTTGGCGCCAATTGCCTGTGCAGTTCCATAGCTGTGCATACACATCATCATGGGGCCATAAAACTGGTAGGTTTGCTGGGCTGCACCTTTAGCCACCAGGCTCTCGTTCTGGTTATAATACGCCTGTACAATTTGAACATAACCAATGGATGGGTCATCAAAATAATCCACTACTTCATCTAAAAATTCAGGGCAGGGAATATGGTCGGGATCCATTACTACACACAATTCACCAGTGGCATATTGAAGAGCATTATTAATATTCCCGGCTTTTGCATTTTTTTTGATGGTTCTTGTTACATGTTTTACACCAAGCCTGCTGCATAATGCTTTCACTTCCGGATCGTCTGCCTCATCGCAGCACCAGGCGGTATGAGGATAATGAATTTGCTGGATAGCAGTAAGCGTTTCTTCCAGCATATCAAAAGGTTCACCTGTACAATAAGTAGTTAATACATCTACAGTGTAAATTTTTGTTCTTTGAGGTTTTTTAGGAGCATCAATAGAGAAATAATGATACCATTCATGTAAATATTTAAGGCATAGGTATACCAGTGTAATCATCAGTAATATATACAGCGGCTTATGACCAATGTTTCCTTTTTGAAAAATGGTATATAAAAAGAAGAAAAGTGTAAATAATCCTATACAGATCATTATCCTTAAGGCTATTCTTTCCTTTACACTGGGAGCAGGTATGATGGATGGTTTAAAATTCATTATTTGACCACATAAAAAGGAGTGTTAGCAGTAGCGCAATATCCTTTATTATTGTAAACTGTTATAAATATTCTGTAGGCACCTTCTTTGGAGGGGCAGATAAAACTGGTGTTTTGTATATCTGGTTGCGCAATAAGGCCGCTTAATACAGCAGGCTTTTTAAAATTGTTCCATGTACGGCCCCAATAAAGCCAGTCTTCTTTTACTATTTCCCATGAATACCTGAGGCTGTCTACAGCCTGATTGTCTACTAATAACAAACTGGCATCATGTTTTGAACCCGGGCTTAAAATAATATTATCCCTTGCCCCATGGTCATCTATCAGCATATATTGTACCTGAACCGCCTGGTGCCTGGACATGGTATCTCTCCAGCTATCGTAGAGGGCTTCTTCTATTTCTGTTGGTGTTCCATCTTCATTAAAAACGCTATACCAGGTATGCGTATATTCCTGGCGGTTGCCCCAGTAAAATGCAAGTGATCCTAAAAACCGAGGGTCATCTTTAGGCATATAATCCTTATAAAATTGATAATATTGTTCTGCTTTTTTTGTGCTGGTGTTCTCTATGGGAGCCTGCCATACAGTAGTTTCAGATTCCCAGCCGCCGTTGGGGGACCATTCTGAAATTAGGTAAGGACCATTCCACAAAAAGCTTACTTTTTTTATTAACTTTTTAATCTCTTTTAATTTATTATACGTGTTGATTGAAATGAAATCCAGGTCACGGATTTTCCAGCTAATATTTAAAATGCTGCTTTTTTGTAAATTAATAAGCGTAGTGGTCACCGGGTGATTGGGATCTTCAGTATGAATCATCTGCAGTAACCGGTTATAGGTCTTGTAAAAAGCTGAAGAGCCTAAACCAATAGGCATTATTAATTCGTTTCCTAATCCCCACGCTAATAATGCCGGGTGATTTTTGAAGCGCAGGACGCTGGCTCGATGTGCATTAAAAAGTTCATTCACTTTTTTTTCATCTTTATAGAATTGAGGGATGTCGCCACTTGGGATATCAAGCCCAACGATTACAAAAACATGATTTTTTTCGGCGTCGTCCAGCAATTTTGCCACCATCGTTGTATCCCAAATACTTAACGTATTACCACCGCACGCCGCCAGTTCTGCAATTTTTGTATGCCCAACAGCTCCTTTAATAAGAAAGGGGGTGTCATTTTTTACAAATTTGTAGTTGCCATTTACCTTTTGAATTTCCACCTTATCTTTACCT
>Ga0068871_100003687_pt1 | contig 10524 bp, 10 predicted proteins | sample KBSMisM72_FD_72750 | JGI IMG/M metagenome (GOLD analysis project Ga0068871, IMG submission 72750) | Miscanthus rhizosphere microbial communities from Kellogg Biological Station, Michigan, USA - KBS Miscanthus M7-2 | ecosystem: Host-associated > Plants > Roots > Rhizosphere > Soil ...
CATCGGAACACGAGACGTGCGTCAGACGGTGGTCACGCACCTGCACACCGACCACGCCGGCGGGCTGGCGCACGTGACTGGAAGCCGAGTGTGGATCTCACCCGGCGAACTGGCGCAGGCCAACGGGTTGTTCGGGCGCGCCCTGGGCTACCTGCCACATCGCTGGCCGAAATGGCTGGAGCCGGAAGCGATTCGCTTCGAGGCCAGGCCGGTGGGCCCGTTCGCGACGTCGATGCCGTTGACGCGCCGGGGCGATGTCGTCGTGGTCCCGACGCCGGGGCACACACCGAATCACGTGTCGGTGCTGGTGATGGGGGAGCCGTCGGTCCTGCTCGCGGGGGACACCAGCTACTCCGAGTCGCTGCTCCTGGCCGGAGAGGTGGATGGCGTGGGCCCGGATCCAGCCATTACGCGCGACACGCACGCCCGTATCCTGCGCCTCGCGAGGGAACGGCCACTTGTCTATCTGCCGTCGCACGATCCCGAGTCCGCCGAGCGGTTGACGGCCTCGGAGCTGCTAAGCCCACGCGTCGGTTCAGCTTGAAGTCGTGCGCGCTCATCGCCACAATGAAAGACTCTTCCAGCAAGGAGCATCACATGGCACAGGCGAAGAGTCCGATCCCCGAGGGATTCCACAGCGTCACGCCGCATCTGATCTTCGACGACGCCGCGAAGGCGATCGATTGGTACAAGAAGGCGCTCGGCGCCGAGGAGAAATCGCGCGCGCTTGGACCTGACGGCAAGATCATGCACGCCGAGCTGCAGATCGGCAACTCGCGGTTCATGCTCAATGACGTGATGGGCGAGGGCAAGAGCCCGAAGATGCTCGGCGGGTCACCGATCTCGCTCTGGATCTATGGCCCAGACTGCGATGCGCTGTTCACGCGCGCCGTCAATGCGGGCGCGCACGTGCCGCCCGGCCCGATGGGCCAGATGGCCGATCAGTTCTGGGGCGATCGCTGCGGCAGCCTAGTCGACCCGTTCGGGTATCAGTGGAACATCGCCACGCGGAAAGAAGACCTGACGCGCGAAGAGATGGACCACCGCGCGGCCGACTTCTTCAAGCAGTTCGCCTCGCAGGCGTCGCACGCCTGACGCGCACCAACACGCCTATCGAATGGCCGGCCCACCAGCCGGCCATTCGACCCCTTTCGGGCCGTCCACCACACGGTCGCTTCACCCGGCGTGTTCCATCAGCTTCGGCTCGGCGTCTTCCAGCTCGCCGTGCTGGCTGACCGCTTCGCCGTCGTCTGCACGCAGCCCGCGGAAGATGAACGTCGAGAACATCGTCCACACCCCCATCACGAGGAACGCCTTGTGAATGCCGTGAATCATCTCCTGCTGACTGGCGTGAAAGCGGTCGGGGATGAAAATGGCCGTCACGAGCGAGGCGGCGGCGACGCCGAAGCTGAGCGACATCTGCTGCATGGTGCTCGCGATGGTACTGGCACTGCTCGTCTGCGACCCGTCGATGTCGGCGTAGGCGAGCGTATTCATGCTCGTGTACTGCAGTGACGTGAAAAAGCCGTACACGAACACCTGCAGCAGGATGAGGGGCACGGGCGTGGACGGGCCGATCGTCGCGAACAGGCAAATCAGCACGCCGAGAATCAACGTGTTCGAGATGAGGACGGCGCGGTAGCCGAACTGCCGAAGGATGATCGGCATCGTCAGCTTCAGGCTCATCGCCGCGATCGCCTGCGGCATCATCAGCAGCCCTGACTGGATGGGGGAGTAGCCCAGACCGACCTGATACAGCAGCGGAAAGAGGAATGGAATTCCGCCGATGCCGATGCGCGTGAAGTAGCTGCCGCCAACTGCCGCGCGGAACGTGCGGATCTTGAACAGTGTCAGGCGCAGCAGCGGCCATGTGACCCGTGTCGCGCGCACACCATAGAGCGTCAGGCAGGCAAGTGAGATCGCCAGCAGGGCGAGAAGCGTCCGGCCGCTCAGGCTGTGCTCGCCGAAGACTTCCAGCACGTAGGACAGCAGGGCGACGCCGGCGCCGAACAGGACGAGGCCAAGCGTGTCGAGCGGCGGCGAGAACTCCTCACGGTAGTCCGGTAAATGCCGGTAGACCATGTAAAGGCCCGCCAGCCCGATCGGCAGGTTCACGAAGAAGATCACCCGCCAGTGGAAATACCCGACGATGAAGCCGCCGGCGACGGGGCCGAGCATGGGGCCGATGAGGCCGGGGATGGCGACGAACGTCATCGCCCGAATCAGCTCCGACTTGGCGAACGTGCGCACCATCGTCAGGCGCCCGACCGGCAGCATCATGGCGCCGCCCACACCCTGCAGGATTCGGCAGGCGACGAGCACGTGGATGTTCGTCGACAGGCCGCATAACAGGGAGCCGAGTGTGAACAGCCCAATCGCGGACGAAAAGACGCGCCGTGTGCCGAAGCGGTCGGCCATCCAGCCACTGATTGGGATGAACACCGCCAGGCTGAGCGTGTAACTCGAGAGCACCGCCTTCATGCTGAGCGGCGCGACGCCAAGCGCCGCCGCAATGGTCGGCACTGCGGTGTTCAGAATGGTCGTGTCGAGCGACTCCATGAAGAACGCCACGGCGACCAGCCAGGGCAGGAGTCGTTTGGTGGTGGGAGTCGGCACGGCGTCCGCGGCCACCGGGCACGCGGCAGGCCTCTACGTGAGTGTACTCGCCTCATGGCCGCCGAGCTTGCGGCCAGCCAGCGGCCGCGAATTCTGGGACGGCTGCTAGACTCTGGCCACCAGTGTCAGGAGAGGAGCGAGCGATGCCCGAAACGGCGACGGTGCTGAAAGCGTGGGAGAGTTTCTATGTGATCGTCGGCTCGTCGGCCGGCGCGCTGATCGGGTTGCAGTTCGTCGTGGTCACGATCATCGCGGAATCCAGAATGCGGAGCAGCGGCCACGAGCTTGCCGCGTTCGCGACGCCAACCGTGCTGCACTTCGTCGCGGTGCTGCTGATTGGAGCCGTCATCAGCGCGCCCTGGCCGAACCTGGCGCTTCCCTCGATCGTGATTGGCCTCAGCGGGGCCTTCGGGCTGGTGTACGAGGTGCTGGTCCTCATGCGAACGCAGAAGCAGACGGGCTACAAGATGGTGCTCGAAGACTGGATCTGGCACATCATTCTGCCGTTTGCTGCATACGCCGGGCTCGCCAGCGGCAGCTTCTGGCTGCAACCGCATCCCGCGCGCGCGTTGTTCGACATCGGCGGCGCAGCACTGCTGCTGCTTTTCATTGGGATCCACAACGCGTGGGACACGACGACCTGGGTGCTGATGGATTCGGCTCGGCGAGGGCAGGGCAAACCCGAAGAGACCGCGTAGCATCGACGACACGCGGCCTGCAGTAGGACGGGGCTTCAGCCCCGCCATCCTGGCCGCGCGTCGTCACAAGAAAACTGTGGTGAACCGCTAGAACCTCACGCTCACGCCGCCAGACATCTCGAACTGGTTGGCGTACTGCGCGCTGCTCGCGAGGTAGCAGCCCCAGTACGGATCGCACCACCAGCCGGCCGCGTCGCTCTTCACGTACGTTGGCGTCCACCGCACCGCCGCCCGCACGCCAAACCGCGGATTCGGGAAGAACTTCACGCCGCCGCCCCATGTCGTCGAGAACCGCGTCGAGCCGGAGAGCGAATGCGCCTGCCCGAGCACCGTGACGTTGACGTCGCTCGAGCTGGTCGCGCCGAGGCCAGCGAAGATGAACGGGCGCACATGGGCATCCGGTGCGCCGAAGTTGTAGCCGAAGTAACCGTGGTAGGTGGACAACGTCATGTCGCCCAGTTCGCGGTCATTCGTGCCGCCGAGGACAAGCTTGGACATCTGCTGGCCGAACATGAACCCCACTTCGTTGTGCGGGCCGACCAGGGCGCCGACGCTGAAGCCGTAGGAAGCCGAGTCCTTGGGATCGGCTCGGTCGTAGATGTTGCCGTCGCCGGCGACGACGGCAGTGTCGGCGCTCACGCCGTCGGAAAACGTCCACCCCGCAAAACCGCTCACCTCGACGTGTGGCGATTGTGCGTAGGCGGGGGCACGACTGGCGAGGACGACGAGCGCGCAAAGGGCAATTCTCTTGAACATGAGACCTCCGGGAATGGCAGTGCTGGCGTTAGCCGCGCTCATCCGCAAGAGGCATGCCGCGTAGGCGAATCGTCGAAATTGCGCCTGACGACGTCAGGAGCGGCCTACGGCTGAGTACCCGCGCGCACGGAATGCCGGAGTGGGATCCAGTTCGATGGAGCGGAACTTCCCCTTGCAAGGTGTCGTCACATAGACGGTCTATGTCATGAACATGACGTCCCCGATCCCTCCCGGCACGCTGGACATGCTGATCTTGACGACGCTCGCCCGCGCCAAAACACTTCACGGCTTCGCGATCGCCGAGCGCATCGAGCAGCTGTCTGAGGAGGTGCTGCGCGTCGAAGAAGGCTCGCTCTATCCGGCCCTGCAGCGCCTGCTGCTGGAGGGATGGATCGCGGGCGACTGGGGACGGACGCCCGAGAATCGTCGCGCGCGCTACTACCAGATCACCGCTGCAGGACGCCGGCAACTCGAACGTGAGTTGAGCGGGTACCGACGTGTGAGCCTGGCCATCGAACGGGTCATCCAACCCGCCTGAGGAACAGGACGTTCGCTATTCGGTCCGACTGCTGGCCAGAAACCAGCCGGCGGCTGTCAAGGACGAGCCACCGCGAACACTCGCGCGGGCGCTCCGCTGCCGCCCTTGACGTTCACCGGCGCGACGACCACCGTGAAGCCGCGCGTTGGCACGGCCGCGAGGTTGGCGACGTTCTCGATGTTGTAGATGTCGCGCGGCAGCGTCGTGTGATGGACTTCGTACGCGGTCGACGGCCCGTAGTCCACGCTCGGCGTGTCAATGCCAACGGCCGCAATGTCGCGCTGGACGAGCACCTGGGCGGCCTCGACAGACAGACCAGGGAAGTGCAGCGCCCCGTCGTGCTCGTTGCGGTAGCGTGCCGGGTCGCTCCACCGCAGGTCCCAGCCGGTCATGATCAGCACGATGGTCCCTGGCGCGATCGCGCCGTTCTTCCGCTCGAACGTCAGGACGTCCTCGCGCGTCATCCGGTAGTCCTCGTTCTTCAGCACCTGGGCGCGGAGATCGATGCGCACCGCCGGACGCACGAATCGAATCACCGGAATCTGATCGACGGTCCACCCGCCGGGGACGAAATGCGCGGGAGCGTCGACGTGCGTGCCGAAGTGCTCGTCGGTCTCGAACGAGCCGATGAGGATTCCGCTCTCGGTGCTGGTCGCGTGCTTGAACACAGGGCGCCCGGACCACGTCGGATCGGCGTTCGAGAGGGGATGGCCGAGATCGACGACCGCGGGCGGCGGCAGATCCTGAGGCGCGGGCGAGCCAGCGCAAGTCACGGCGAGTAGCAGGGCGGACAACTGGGTGAGTGAGGTGATGGTCATGTCTGGTCGGATCGTGCGCCGAGTATAGCCGCAGACTCCGACTGCGGCGGATCGCGGGCCTGCCGCGGCGCGTCGTATGATCCCGGAAACCCCCGATGTCTACCGCCGCGGCCCACCTGCAGACTGGACGAGACGCCCTCGAGCGCGGCGCCTGGACGGATGCGCGCGAGGCGTTCGAGCACTCGATTGCGGAGCAGGAGTCACCGGAAGCGCTCGAGGGACTCGGGGTCGCCGCCTGGTGGCTCGACCTCGCCGATGTCGTGTTCGACGTGCGCGAGCGGGCCTATCGGCTATATCGAGAGCGCAACGACGCCGTGGGCGCAGCGCGGGTCGCCGTGTGGATGGGATGGGACTACTGGGCGTTTCGAGGCGAGGACGCCGTCGCCAGTGGATGGCTGCAGCGCGCGCGGCGTCTCCTCGAAGGGCAGGGGCAGGTTCCAGAGCTCGCATGGCTGGAGCTTCGAGAAGGCGCGCTCGCACTGTTCGAGCATGGCGATCCCGACCAGGCCTTTCGTCATGCAGCTGCGGGCATTGCGGTGGCGCAGGCCCTCGGGAGCATCGACCTCGAGATGCTCGGCCGGTCCGTGCAAGGCCTGGCCCTCGTCACGTCCGGAGCGGTCGCCGAAGGCATGCGCACGCTGGACGAGGTCAACGCCGCCGTCGTCGCCGGTGAGCTCCACGACCTCATCGCGATCGGACTGGCGTGTTGTTATCTCATCGCTGCGTGCGATCGCGTGCGCGACTACGACCGGGCGATGCAGTGGTGCACGCGGCTGAAAGCCTTCTGCGCGCGCTGGGGCCTGAGGCCGCTGTTTGCCGTATGCCGAACGCAATACGGATCCATCTGCATGTGGCGCGGCACCTGGATAGAAGCGGAGGAGGAGTTGACCGCGGCCACCGACGAGCTCGCGGCCAGCCGTCCGGCGATGACCGCCGATGGCCTCGTGCGCCTCGCCGAGCTGCGTCGCCGTCAGGGCCGCCTGGTCGAAGCGGCCGAGATGTTCGAGCAATCGGAGCCGCACAGCCTGGCGTTGATCGGGCGCGCGGAGATTGCCCTCGATCGCGACGATCCGCAGGCGGCGGCCGAGCTCGCCGCCCGCTACATGCGTCGCGTCAATCCTCATAACCGCACGGAGCGTGCCGCCGGGCTCGAGCTGCTGGTGCGTGCGCTCGTGCGCACGGGAGACATGGACGGCGCGCGCACCGCGCTGACGGAGCTCACCAACATCGCCACTCTCGTCGAGACGCTGCCGCACAAGGCGTCGGCGAGCGTCGCGGCAGGATACGTCGCCGTCGGCGTCGGCGACCTGAACGCCGCGCAGCGGCACTTCGAGGACGCCGTCGATGCCTACCTGCAAAGCGGCGCGCCGTTCGAGGTGTCCCGCGCCCGGATCGAGCTGGCGCGGACGCTGGCCGCCCGGGGACGGGTGGACGTCGCTCGCGAGGAGGCGCAGCGCGCGATGGATCTACTCGGCGAGCTGAAGGCGGAAATCGAGATCGTCCGAGCCAAGACCCTGCTTGACTCGCTGCGCTCCCAGGTGGCCCCGGCCGCCGACTCGCCGTTGAGCACGCGGGAGACCGAAGTGCTGAAGCTGGTGGCCGCCGGCCTGAACAACCAGGCCATCGCCGAGCAGTTGTTCCTCAGCGAGCACACGATCCACCGGCACGTCGCCAACATCCTCAACAAGCTGAGCGTGTCATCCCGCGCCGCCGCCGTTGCTCAGGCCGCGCGTCGCGGCCTGCTCGGCTGATTGGCCCGTTCGGGCCATTCGGGTCTCTCCGTCGAAATGACCTTTCCGTGGGACGCGGCCGGTGCGGCCGCCCGGTAGAGTGGGGTCCGCGGCTGACATCTCGGCCGCACGGGGGAGGATCATGAAGAAGACCGCATCGGCCATTACTGCCGCCGCCATCCTGTTCGGAGGATCGGTCGCCGTCACCCGGGCCCAGAGCTCCACTGCCGTCGTCGCCGCAGTCGCCGAGGCGAAGTGGGGTCCCGCGCCGCCGGTGCTGCCGCCGGGCGCGCAGATCGCCGTGCTATCGGGTGACCCGAGCAAGCCGGCGCCCTACGCCGTCAGGCTGAAGTTCCCGGCGCACTACGACATTCCGGCGCACTCGCACCCGACCGACGAGAACGTCGTCGTGACGTCTGGCGCGCTGACTCTTGGGATGGGCGACAAGCTGTCGCGTGCCGCGGGAGCGGGGAAGACGATCGGTGTCGGCGGGTTCGCCCTGGCGGCCGCCAACATGAACCATTTTGCGTACACGACGGCGCCGACGACGATCGTGCTCTACGGCGTCGGCCCGGTGGAGTTCAAGTACGTGAACCCGAACGACGATCCGCGCAACCACGCCACGAAATAGCCCAAATGGGGTCGGGATAGATTTCGTTTTCTGCCACTTCCCGCGGTCGACGGCAGAAAGTGAAATTTATCCCGACTCCGGATTTCAGAGTCGGCGCAACACCAGGATCGTCATGTCGTCGAATTGCGGCGTGCTCTCGACGAACGCCTCGACCGACGCGAGGACTCGACTGATGATCGCGCCCGCGTGCTGACCTGCCAGCGACCGCAACAGATCGTGCAGCCGCTCTTCGCCGAATTCCTCGCCCTCGGCATTCTGCGCGTCGGTCAAGCCGTCCGAATAGAGCACGAGCGTGTCGCCGGGATTCAGCGTGTCCGTGGTCTCGGTGAACGGCAGCCCGGGCGACATCAGCCCGAGCGGTGCGCCGGTCGAACTGAGCAAGGTGATCTCGCCGTTGCTGCGTAGGAGGACGTTGTCGAGATGGCCGGCGCCGACGAACCTGAGGGCGCCCGTGTCCGGAGTGACCTCCGCGAGCGCCGCCGTGACGTACTTCTCCGCTGAGGTGGCGGCGAAGAGCAGCTCGCTTGCGTGCCCAGCCAGCTGCGGGAGGCCGGGGATCCGCCCGAGCAGCGCACGCAGTGTCGCCTGCATGTTGCTCATGACGAGAGCGGCCGGCAGCCCCTTGCCCGACACGTCGGCCACGCACACGAGCAGGCGGGGCTCGCGGTCGGCCGACCAGGTGGGCAGCGCGTCGTAGTAGTCGCCTCCGCACCGGCGCGCGGGACGGTTCCTTGCCTCGAGCTCGTAGCCGTTCACTGCCGGCAGCTCGGACGGGAAGAGGTTCTGCTGGATTTGCGACGCCAGCGTCAGCTCGGATTCGAGCTTCGCCCTCGCGAGCTCCGCTGCCTGATGCAGCGCCAGCAGACGTTCTCGCTCCAGACCGGCCTGCACCGTTCGCTCGAAGAGCCGTGCGTTTTCGATCGCGGTGGCCGTTTGCAGGCCCAGCGTGTTCACCAGCTTGAGCTCGGCGGCCGTGTACTGCATCGGCATCGTGCTGCCGAGCGCGATGACGCCGATCGTCTTTTCGCCGACCTTGAGCGGCGCGCAGATGAGCGCCTTGATGGCGGTGTGGCTGATCGTGCGCCGCGGGTCGCTGTCCACGTCGTTGACGACCTCGCCGATCCCGTTCGCCGCGACCGCGCCGGTGATGCCCTCGCCGCGCCGGAAGCCGCGCATCCCGGGCAGCTCGTCGCCGAAGTCCGCGATCGTCCTCAGGTCTCCGCTCTCCTCGTCGAGCAGGAGCACGACGCCGTCAGTGGCCACGATGAGGTGACGGGCCTCCTGCAGCGTGAGCTGGGCGACGCGGTCCATATCGAGCAGCGCCGCCAGCTTCTCGGAGAAGCTGTAGATCAGATTGATTTCGCGATAGAGGTGGAGCACCTCGGCGCCGAGCGCCTTCTGCTCGACGTCACGAGACGCCAGATGGCCCACCAGCGCCACCACCGCCGCCGCATCGCGGTCGGAGCCGCGGACCCAGCCGAGCACCTGGTCGTCGATCGTCACCGGCACACGAGCGACGCCGTCGCCAGCTGGGCCGTGGACGATCCGCCCGTCGGCGTCCTCGACGGCAACGGGGCCGGCGAGCGCCTCGGACACTGCCGTCAACAACGCCTCGGCGCCTTCCTGCCGCTGCAGGAGCCGCCGCAAGGGCACGCGAGTTGTCACGTCAGCGTCCCAGAACCTCTCGCGCCTTCTCGAGGAGGGCGTCCGGATCGAAGGGCTTCGTCATGTAGAGGTCCGCGCCCACTTCCTGCCCGCGCTGGCGATCGAACTCCTGGCCCTTCGCGGTGAGCAGCACGATGTAGACGCCGGTCAGCCCCAGTTCCAGCTTCGTGCGCTTGCAGACGTCGAAGCCGCTGAGCTTCGGCATCATCACGTCGAGGAACACGAGGTTCGGCTTCACCGCCTCGATCGTCGCCAGTGCCTCCTCGCCATTCGATGCGGTCAGGAGCTCGACACCCTCGTCCTCGAGCTCCTCGAGCGTCTGGTGAATGAGCGTGCGGAGGTGCGGTTCGTCGTCCACAATCAAAATCGTCGGCGTGGGCACTGAAACTCCCTATTGGTAAACCAGGAAGAGGACGTTCTCCATGCCCTTCTCGAACCGCAGCATCTGCACGGCGCTCGAGCGGGCGGAGGAGACCGAATTCAGAAGGATGATGTCGGGCTGGCTGGCCACGGCCCGCTCCAACAGGTCGTCGCTGCGCGCCTCGATGACGCTGTAGCCCCGGGTCGTCAGGACGTCGGTGAGCGTGCGGACGGTGGAGGCGTCTTCGTCGACCACCATCACGCGCTTGTGGGACTTCTTCTGCTCGATGAGCAGGCCGACTTCCTTGAAGAGCAGGTCCGTGTCGATCGGTTTGGTCAGATAGCGGTCCACGCCCAACCGGAAGCCGCGCTCGCGGTCCTGGACGATCGACAGCACGACGATGGGGATGTCGAGCGTCGCCGGGTCGTTCTTGAGCACCGCTGCGACGTCGAAGCCGTTCATTTCCGGCATCATCACGTCGAGCACGACGAGATCGGGTCGCTCGCGGCGGACGGCCGCAATCGCCTCGCGCCCGTTCGACGCCATCGTCACGGCGTACCCCGCCTCGGTGAACTCCTGGTGCAGCAATTCCCGGATGTTCGCCTCGTCGTCCACGACGAGGATGCGCGGCTGGCGCTCGGTCGTGCGCGGCGTCGTGACGATGACCTGGTCGCGCAGCTGGCGGATGAGCGCGGCGAGCTCCAGCGGTCC
>Ga0068871_100003689_pt1 | contig 10521 bp, 9 predicted proteins | sample KBSMisM72_FD_72750 | JGI IMG/M metagenome (GOLD analysis project Ga0068871, IMG submission 72750) | Miscanthus rhizosphere microbial communities from Kellogg Biological Station, Michigan, USA - KBS Miscanthus M7-2 | ecosystem: Host-associated > Plants > Roots > Rhizosphere > Soil ...
GTTTATCAAGGTTTTGATACAATGTGTCGATCATGGCATTGCCAACAAAATGAATCCTTTTTTCCGGCACCTGGTAACGCATTAAATTTTCATTAGCGTAGCTGCTGGTAGTGAAAAAATGATCACAGATAGCATCTGTAACGATCCGGTTGATCTCTTCGGGCATGCTCATATCGCCAGGCCTAATTCCAGCTTCTACATGCACCACATCAATACATAGTTTTTTTTGCGGCTATACTACAGGCCATTGTGGAAGTTACATCACCCACCACTAATACCACCCGTGGCCGGTTTCCCATCAAGTTCTTTTCAAATTTGACCATGATGCCTGCAGTTTGTTCAGCCTGCATGCCGCTGCCGCATTCAAGATTGATATGTGGGTCAGGTATGCCCAATTGGTCAAAAAAATCGCCACTCATTTTTTTATCGTAATGCTGACCTGTGTGTACCAGCCTGTATTCTATTTCATTTCCGCCCTGCTGTACTTTTTTTATAGCTTTTATAATTGGAGCTATTTTCATGAAATCTGGCCTTGCACCCGCCACAATTGTTACCAACATATATTTTATTTGGGTTAAAATAGCTCAGTTGTTATAAAATACATTTTACAACCCTCGTTCTAAAGATATTCTAATTTATTTTATTAAACCCTTTACATCTATCTAAGCGTTTCGGTACTATTCAACATAAATAATGCCTGAAGTAAGACCGGCCTACCGGATTATTTAATTCAATTGCTTTTGCTTGTCAAATTGATGTATTAATGAAACCGTCTCATGAATATTGCCCCTGGATGACGCTCCAAATAAAATGGACTCAATGTTGGGAAGGCTGCATACATACTGGATGGCATCTTTTACTGGTGTTGCACCACCGGATAGTACCTGCATAGCAATCGCTCTTACTTGTTTTGTTTTCAATGTTTGTTCATACAATTCTTTGCCCCCACTCATTCTGAAACCATCTACATTAATGGATGAACAGATGATAGGGTTTTGTATGCCTGTACTTTCCAGCATCTCTAGTAATTTGGGCATATTCATTGTGATATAGCCTGGCTCAGCATTGTATTTTTTTATGATGTATTCATGATAAGCCTTCAATACATCTTTCATTCCCAGACCCATTAAAAGGTCTGTCAATACATTTTGTATAAAAATAACCGGTGTGTTGATCCCTTTAAACATTTTCATTTCAGCATCAATCAATAACTCCATCATAGACATATAGTCTTTAGATACAAATGCGAGACCGCCCTTAAATAGAGAACCAAAAAAGTTCCCGGGAACATATTCTTTTAATGTACCAACAATACCTAATTCTGTTACTGCATTGGCATACTTGTGTGCATAAGGCATACAGGGGTAGATGCTGAAATTTGCATAGTTTTCAGGGTCCTGCCTGATGAGGTTGCATACATTGCCTATCCGGTCGTGTGTAGTGCACATGAATGTGCTGATTCCTTCATCAATTGCAATATCTAATGTTTTTAAAATTGTTTTATCTTCCTTAAATTTAATAGCCTGTGCCCTCGATTTTTCATCCGATACATGGTTTACACCAAAGAATTGGTTATCTCCAAATAATATTCTTTCCATCTTAATTATTTTCATATTTTTTTATTTTATCAATCACGCTGTCTGTAAGCCATGCACTTTCAAACGTGTTTTTATTATTGGGCACTTTGCCCTTCGCTGCTTTTATAAAGTAATCTACCTGTGCAGAATATTCTTCACCTCTCAGGTAAAAATCAACCTCTTCTGCAAAATCATTAATATGCTTTATGTTCCAGCCTTTAGTATAAGGAGCAGGACAATCAGCTTCTTTAAAGTAGATTTTCAATTCAGTGGCATCGCAAATAATTTTTCCTTTGGAACCAATAATAGTAACGGTTGTTGACATTTTACGATAAGTTTCATCACTCCAGTTCACAGACAACACTCCTGAAATATTATTGTCTGTTTCTAAAAAAGCATATACTGCATCTTCCACGTTTCCTGAATAAATTGATTTCAACATCGCTCCGTGTACTTTGTTAATTGGAGACACTAAATAATTTAAAAGATCAATTACATGTGATGCATAATCTAGCAGGCAGCCACCGCCTTCCTCCGGCTTAGAACGCCAGGTATCTTGTTTCTTTTTTACTACCACAGGCCCATATGCTTCTCCCGTAAAATGTTCAATCACTCCAATGGCACCACTATCTACAATTTTTTTTACCTCTTCAAAAGTGCCAATAAATTTATTATGATAACCTACCTGTGTTACAAGCCCTTTTAATTTAGCTAATTGAACCAGTTCCGCTCCTTCATTAACGTTTAAACAAAAAGGTTTTTCTACAAATACATGAATTCCTTTTTGAAGCAATTCTTTTACGATGGTGCCGTGATATTTTGTGGGAGCAGCTACAAAAACAGCCTCCGGTTTGGTTTTATCCAGCATTTTCTCATAATCAGCAAAACATTCAAATGGAGAATATTTACCCAGTACATCTGTTACAATTTTTGAAGTGTCAGCCACGCCAACTACCTGCACGTCTTTATGCGCTCCTAGTATTGCTAAATGCGAAATGCCCATTTTTCCAGCTCCGATTAATGCTACTCTTATCATTATTTTTATTTTAAAATTTTTTTATATCACGTTATTTGTCTTCTTTCTGTTGCGTTTTTAAATGTTAACAGTGGAATTTGTTTTGCAAATTTCTCGGTTATTTGTTACTTTTTTTGGAACAAGATAAGTTTCATCAATAACCTTTTGACAAGAGAGATATCAATAAAGAAAATAGGTCTATTTTTTTCTTTTATCCACTATATAAGTATGTTTTAAATTTTTACCGATATGAAATTTTTCATTCATCTTCATTTCATAATGATCGAATGAAAAATGACTCTTCATAATATCCATGTAATCCTCTTTACTCTTTTCTGTGAAACCCTGATCAACCCAAAGATTGATATTGAAACTACTTTCATCAAATAACACCTGGAATTGTTTGACAGCCTTGTCATTTTTAAAAAGAAAATTAAACCATGTTGAATGTATTTTTTTGTTGTGCTTGTCAATAAGCATTTCATTACCCCGGCCGTCAATCTTTGATATTACCGGGAAGGTTCTTCCGCAGTTACATTTATTTTCTCCAAATTCCACCATATCGCTGGTGTTATACCTCATAAAAATGTAAGCGTCGTTGGCAAGATCTGTACTGATAAGTAAACCGTCTTCATTGGTTTCATACATACAGCGGCTACTGATTAAGTGCATGCTTCCATGTGTACATTCAAAAGCAGAAATGCCGGCTTCGTTACAGCCATACTGGTTATATACTTTTACATTGAAAGCCTTTTCAATATTCGTCCTCATTTTATCCGTGAGTACTTCTGATGTGGATACGATGCCTTTAAGTCCTTCGATGGGCTTGATATTATTTTGCAATATATAATCTGCCATGATGTTGATGGCCATGGCATAACCGTAGATCAGCTTGGTCTTTCGCCGTCGCAAAGTTGCAAGATGATTTGCAATGATATTATCATCCATTGCGGATACGGGATACCTGTCAATGTTTAACAGTGTATAGAATATTTTATGTTTACCAGTTACTTTTACCAATGCACTCCCACCTATAAAAGCAACTTTATCGCCGAAAATGTAACCTGTATTTTCCCAGGCAAGTAATAACCCTGCCCATAAATAAGATTGAGATGATACTGAAGTTGCATATTTAAAAGGTGTACCGGTAGTGCCACCGGTAAATTTTTTAAATAACTTTCCCTTGTATGCAGACGAAAGAAAATCATCGGGCCTTTCTTTCATTTCCTGCCTTGTAATGATGGGCACTTCTTCGTAGGAATTAAACCGGGAATAATAGACGGTAGATTCCTTGGCAAGTTTAAAAAGTCTTTCTAATTTTTGACGGCGAAACTCATTCAGCTCTTTTTCAGGAAGGTATTCTAACTTTCTCAACATGTTCAGCGTTTCACAAATTTTCATTCCTGATACCATATCTATGAACTGTAGCGTGAGACTATTGCGCCTTTTCATAATTATTGTTTAATTTTTTAAGATTTGGAGTTAACAGATCATCATAAATCCTGCCTAATTTTTCGTTCACTTTCACCGGCGAATAATCTTGCGCAATTTGAAATGAACGCTGGCCATATTTCACCAATATATCTTTATCTGATTTAACTTGTCTAAAAATATCCAAAAGAGAATCTTTATCAGCGGGTTTTACCAACCAGCCATTTTCGCCAGGTTTTACAATGCGGGGAATTCCACCAACATTTGTTGCAATAATTGGTTTGCTGTATGCCATTGCTTCTAAAATTGATACCGGTAATCCCTCGTTGTAAGATGTTAGGATAAATAAGTCGCTTTCTTCAATCAAGTGTTCTTTGTCTTTTCCTGAAACCCAACCTTTGTATTTAATAAGTTTGGTTAAATCATTTTCGGCAATAAACTTTTTCAATTTGCCCAAATCACCCGCACCTGCAACAAGCAACTCAAATGAATCTTGCAACCATGCTTTATTATCCCTGAAAAAATCAGCCAGGTCAAATATTCCTTTCCTTGGATCAATGTGATTCAAAAACAAAACCTTTATTGGGTATTCAATTGGTTTAGGCGTTATACTCGCCGGTATTACAACCGGGTTATTAACGATGATACTTTTTTGTTGTCCTATCAATGAATCAAAATATATTTTCCATTCATCTGAAAGGACGATAACTTCATCAACGGTTTTCAGGATATGCCTTATATAGTTTTTAAGAAAACCGGCCTTACGATAGTATTCTTTAAATTCACCGCCGTGTATATGCAGCACCACTTTTTTTTGGAACAATTTTGAAAAAAGAGCAATGACCGACTTTCTTACAAAACTTCCCCTACTGGCTGTGTGTATATGAACAATTTTTATTTGGTGGTTGCTGATAATTATCCAAATGAGCTTTGCAAGTGCTTTTGTAAAATGCAACAGGTTTAAGAATGTATTCTTGTTATAATAAGTAGGTAAATAATTAAAGTGCTGTATGTTTTTTGAATATACCTGAAGTACGGATGCCATACCTCCCCTGAGCCCATAATGAGGGCTGACAAATAACACCTGTTTAAAATGATCCTTCATATTTGACAATTCAGTGCATCCATTGGGGCCAAAGGAAGTGATAAGAGGTTAGCTAAATTTTTTTAATCACTTCCAACTACCTACTGATATAACGATTTTTACCTACACGTATTATTTTGAAAAAATATATAAAAGTAACTTTGTGAGGGTGTAACGCGATGCTATGGGTACACGATTCTCCTTCGCCTGGGTTTTAATGGCCACACACCTACAATTCTGCAAAAATTTTCTTCAAAGGAAGCTGCTTCAACCATCATGAATCTTGGTAAACGATAAGGGTGTTGCAATTTTTCTTTAGTAAGATACTCCTGCTGAGTGCCAAAAGCCAGCGTATAGCCAAACCTTTTTAAAAAACTTATTTCCCTGTTTGAATAGTCGCCGTTCGGAAATGCGAAGTACTTTACGTCTTTTTGTATCCATTCCTCAATTATCTTTTTTGAATGAGCGATTTCATGTTTAGAGTCCGCATTTGAACACCTGGGTAAAATAGGGTGGGAAATACTGTGGCTGCCAATTGAAACGTAAATATTATTGGAGATATCTTTAACCTGCTCAATGGTAAGGGCTTGCCGGTTAATATTAATTTTACTTTTTGTTTCTTCAATCAATTTTATTCTATCCTCGTTATCCAGGGTCTTAAAGAATTCGACCGATTCTTTAGCCAAACCAATTTTCCTTGCTTCATTGATGTACGACCACCAGTATCCGTTTCCTTTTTCTACAGCCTCTGTGCTCAAAAAAATTGTAACGGGCACTTTATTCTTTTCTGCTACTGGTATAATGTTGTCAAGGTTGCTTTGCCATCCATCATCTATTGTCAAAACTACGGCGCCTTTTGGAAAAGGAATTTTGCCTGTCGCAGCTTTTTCCAATTCATCTAGGGAAATAAAATAAAATCCATTTTGGGTAAGCCAGTTGATGCTTGACTCGAAAAGATATTTGCTAGGGGCATGAAAACAGATAGAAAGAATAAATTCGCCGTCCTGTACTTTTTTTATTGCTCTTTTTACAAGTCCAAAAGAAATCAGTGTTTTAGCTACAACAGCTCCTATAAAATTTCTGGTTGAAGTTTTCATTAAAGTATTATGTAACTTTTTTTTTCAATATAATTACCGGGTGATAAAAATATCTTTAAACTAAAATTTTTTAGCAGCTAGCTAACAATCATTTCTTTTGCATCCGAAGTAACCAATTTTTGCTTTTCCTTTCTTTTGTAAATGGCAATAAATTCATCCGTCATTCTTTCCAGCATAAACTTATCATAAATGGTTTGTAGTGCTTTTTCTCCCATTTTTTTACCGGTATCAGGGTGGTTATATAAGAAAACCAGTTTTTCTGCCAGACCATCCACTGCTTTGTCTTCAATCAAAAATCCATTTTGGTTATCTAGTATTACTTCATTGGTTCCTCCACCCTCTGTCGCAACCACTGGTTTTTTTAAACTCATGTATTCAATTATGGAGTTTGATACACCTTCGCCATGCAGATTACTATTGGTACACAATACTCCTACATCCATTATTTGTATTAACGATTCTACATCTGAACGCCTTCCAAGAAAATGTATATTCTTCTTTTCTTCCAGTGTAAGACTATCTTCAATTGGCTTACGGTTTTGACCTTCTCCAACTAATAAAAAACAAATGTCTTTGTATTGTCCGATGATCTTTTTTGCTGCTTCCACAAAAGTGATGTAGTCTTTACGATCATGAAATGCACCCACCATGCCTACCACAAAAGAAAAATGGGTGATTCCTAATTCGCTTTTAATTTCATACGGATCTGTTAGATTTTTAAACCGGTTCATATCAATGCCGTTATAAATACAGAATGTTTTATTTACAGGAGCGTCATATGATTTTATTCCAGCAAGGGAATTTGACAAAACTACGTCTGAAAAAGGGAAGGTAAGTTTACCTCTTAAATAGAGCTTATTAAACCACGGAATTTTATTAGGAGCGTCGGCAATGATGCCATTAATAAATTTAAATTTTCTGGAAGGTAGCATCGGGAGAATGTAGATGCTACTCATGGAACCCCAGGAATGAACAATGTCAGGGTTGTATTTTTTGATAGCGTTTTTTATAATAAAGAAAGGTTGTGTGGTAAACCGGTGCTTTCTGTCGGTTTCAATGATTGTTACTGGAAAATCGTACATATATTCATAACCCACGCCCATATCAGTTAGTGATACTAAAATGATTTTATAAGAAGCATCCTTACTTAAAGATTTTATCAGTTCTAACATCCTTCTTTCTTTGCCCCCTCCGCCAATATTATCTGCAAGAAACAGAATCGTCATGTTAAATTTTTTAAGTTTTTTTAAGTTTGTTCCCATTTTTTTGCTGGAGGGTAATTAAAGGATGTGTTCGTTATAACAGCAATTATAAATATTAGGGTGATACAGCTTTATAATGCAAATACAATACAGCCACTATTATTGGTCAAAATTAGATATTTACGGGTGAATATTATTTAATGTTTTAATAAAATCTTCCATCATATAATATTGCAGGTTAACATTATCAGGGTGCCATTTTAATTCACTGTCCCAATAACCAGGGCAATCATCGTAAAATGGGCCAACAATAAAGGTGTAACTTATTTCAACAATTTTGGGTTCATCCTTATCCCAAATGAAATCAAACCCTACTGATTGCAATTCTAATTTCCTGGCTATTTCAAAAGCGATCTGGATACATCTCTTGTCAAATAGTTCCGGGTTGTATGCTTTGATACCGCTTCCGGAAGCTCTAAAATCATTTTTTCTTACATAACGTCGAACGCCGATACAACGGTTTCCAACCACTACCAGCCTGGTGTCATAGCCATTGTCAGGAGCAAAATCCTGGAAGTAGATATAACCTTTTTCTTTTTGCGAAAATTTTGCCAGTTCGGTAAGTATAAATAGTCGTCCTATACCTTTAAAGATGCCCTTAACTGCCGTTAAATTTTTATCTCTTTTTAATACCCAAAACCTGTCTTTTAACCTACCCCATCCGTCTATCTGCGGAAACCCTTTTCCAAATGCTTTGTTTACATAATACTGTGCATCAGATCTTGACCTGACTAATTTTACGTTAATAGACCCAGCGCCCCCACGAAGCTTAAATACTTTTGGAAAACTGGTACTATCCAACCATTTTTCAGCATCCTTTTTGGTATAAAAAATATGTGTATTTATTAATGGGGCATCTATAGCCTCCAATAAATATTTTTGTCCTACTTTGTCATCATGGTGCCAGCTTGTTTTAAAATCAGGAAACATTTTTTTCCCCCTTTTTTCTACCGATATGGTAAGCTGTCTTGCCATCAAGGCTGCCTTATAGTCATTTTGATTCCAGTTCCACATTAATCCATCACAATCGTCCAACTGGTTAATAATATCAGAATCATAACAGTTTACGATTTTGTAGGGAATACCCTTTTCATCGCAATATTTTGCCCACCTTTCGCAAAAGCGGTTCTTTTCCAGATGGATAGCTAACTTCATTTTTTTAACTGTTTATTTAGCGCTGCTTTACTTACGTCTAAGTGAGCTTCACAATTAATATAGTTTACAATACCCGTAATATATTTTTGAGGAAATAATATTTTGATAAACCCTAAACGTTTTAATAAACCTTTCAAGTATCTGCCTGGTATTACATTCATAGCAGAAAACACGTACAGGTATTGAGCTTTTCGTTTATTTACAAAGGCATTCCATTCGCTTTGTAGTTTTTCTTCAGTTGTTATGACAGCTGAATAATTCCTAACCTCTTGAAGTAGGTTTTCTTTTTCGGTCCCTTCCAGCAACTGCAATTGATATGTTTCTTTTTCCTGCTTCAAGGGTATTAGTTGCCATTGTACCGGGCGACCTTTTTGTAAATTAAACTGTACTATTAATCCATTATACCACCCTGGATATTCACTCGCTTTCGTAAAAATCATATTACCTAAGCCATAAAAAATAGGGATGCCCTTATGAAGTTCCATGCCACTAATGCAATGAGTATGATGTGCGATCACGGCATCCGCTCCATGTTCTGCAAAAAAACGGTATTGCTTTACCATTCTTGGACTAGGCAGGTTATAAAATTCATGTCCCCCATGGATAATGACCAGTACAAAATCTGCGGCCACACGGGCACTTTGTATTTGCCTGAGGTTATCTATCACATCCAATGGATTGGCGCCCGCTGTATCACCGGTGGCAATGGACCATTCGTTTTCGCAAAAGTTTACCAATGCTATTTTGAGACCATTTTGTTCGATAATTTTAGGAACGCCTGCTTCCACTAAATTACTACCCACTCCAGTGAAAACAATCCCGTTTTTTCTGCAGGCATCAATGGTAGCTTGCAAGCCTTGCACCCCATAGTCTAGAATGTGATTATTAGCAAGCGTTACAGCTCCTATTTTTAATTGCTTGAGATGTTTAAAAATATCTTCGTTGGTTTGTAAGTGTGGACCATACTTCAAGATTTTATGTTGCTCGCCATCTTTATTTACAGGGCATTCAAGGTTTACAATATTTAAATGGGACTGCTGAAATAACTCACTGACGTTATTTGAAAAAAGGTTGGCTGCAAGATATGAAGGTGTAATACAAAAGTCGCCCGATATGCTTACAGTAACACTCATTGTTGGTTTATTTTTTTAATTATGTAGTCACCCATAATGCGTGCCTGAATTTTATAATCGAACAAATCAGCCGCAATTTTTTTACCTGCAAGGCCAATTTTTTTTGCAGCCGCAGGATTAGCAAGGGCTTGTTCCATTTTTTCAGCGAAAGATTTGGCGCTGCCTGGTACCGCAAGGAAACCACTTTCGCCGTCTTTGATGAATGAAGGTATTTCACCTACGCTAGTAACTACAACGGGCACCCCAGTAGCGAGGTATTCTCCAATTTTAATGGGAAAGTTGCCGGAATTCTGTTCGTTATCAGGCTTTGAAACTACCAATATTTCGGCATTACATAACACGACTGGCATCATATTTCTTTCTATTAAACCTGTAAAAATAACCTTATCAGTAATATGGAAGCGTTCAATAGTGTCCAGTGTTTCTTTAATAGCTTCTTTATTTGAATTGTTACCTACCAGAACCAGTTTCAATAGAGGAAACCGATCCGAAATGTAGGCAAAAGCCTCAATTAAAATAGGTACTCCATCTTTGTTACCGCTGATTGTGCCGCAGTAACCAATATATGGAAATGGGTAGGGGCTAGGTGTAATGGTACTAAAAAGGGATAGGTCAACAACTGTCAATAGTTTTTGTGTGGATGCATTAAATTGCTGAATATAAGTACTAAGCTTATCGCTGATAACAAATATGCCGTCAAACCTGGGAATATATTTTTTAAGATAAATGTCGAGAACAGCTTTATTGGCTTTATACACATACGGCAG
>Ga0068871_100003696_pt1 | contig 10516 bp, 7 predicted proteins | sample KBSMisM72_FD_72750 | JGI IMG/M metagenome (GOLD analysis project Ga0068871, IMG submission 72750) | Miscanthus rhizosphere microbial communities from Kellogg Biological Station, Michigan, USA - KBS Miscanthus M7-2 | ecosystem: Host-associated > Plants > Roots > Rhizosphere > Soil ...
GTGACACCAACACGATCGCGGTCGTCGCAGGCATTCGTGACGCGCTCAAACACTTGGTGGACATTCCCAATCAACTGAAAACGCGCGTGGTGTTCGATCAATCCATTTTCGTGCGAACGGCAATCTCCAACCTGGTTCGTGAAGGCGGAATCGGGTTAGTCCTGACCGGGCTGATGATTCTCCTTTTTTTAGGCAGCATTCGGGCCACCGCTGCGGTGTTCCTCTCCATTCCGTTGTCAGCGCTGGCTGCGTTCCTGGCGATTGGAGCCGGCGGCGGCACAGTCAACACCATGGTTCTGGGCGGACTGGCATTGGCGTTTTCCCGCTTGATTGATAACTCGGTGATCGTGTTGGAAAACATTTTCCGCCACCTAGAAATGGGAGAATCGCCACAAGTAGCCGCTGAAAAAGGCGGCAGCGAAGTAGCGCTGGCGGTTCTGGCGGCTACCATCGCCACCTCGATTGTATTTTTTCCAGTTGTCTTTCTCTACGGCGTCAGCCGATTTCTTTTCGTTGCGCTCGCTACTGCCGTAATCCTGTCGCTGTTCGCGTCGTATGTGGTAGCGATGACCGTGGTTCCACTGTTCTGCGCGCAACTCATCAAGAAGCATCAGGCGGACCAAGAGCTCGGAGAAGGCTCGATTGAAGCGCGGCTGGGCAGAATATCGAAGAAGTTTGATGGGCGCTTCAACCGAATGCTTGCGAAGTACGATCGGTCACTGGCGACCGCCTTGCTGAAGCCGATGGCAACCGTGGTCGGACTTGCCGGCGTCTCGCTGCTGTGTTTCGCGATGTATCCGTTGCTCGGCGTTTCCTTCTTTCCGCGCACCGATCCGGGCCAGTTCGTCATCAACCTCAAGGCGCCCACGGGGACGCGCGTGGAGCTGACCGAAGACTACGTGAAGAAAATCGAAGATATCGTGCACGAAGTCGTGCCCAAGGATGAATTGCAGATCATTGTGGCGAACATCGGCGTAACGCCCGATTTTTCCGCGATCTACACCGCCAACTCGGCGCCGCACACCGCCTTTGTGCAAGTCAGTCTCAAGGAAAAGCACAAAGTCGGCAGCTATGAATACATGCGGCGGGTGCGCGACGGCGTCTCCAGAGAATTGCCCCAAATCTCGACCTATTTTCAATCAGGCGGTTTGGTGGACGCGGTATTGAATCTCGGTTTGCCCGCCCCTATCGACGTGCAGGTCAGCGGCAGCAACATGAAGCAAACGTATGCAGCAGCGGTAGAGATTGCTTCCCGAATCCGTCAGCTCAAGGGTGTGAGCGACGTATTGATCCCTCAGGACATCGACTATCCCGCGTTGCAGCTCGACGTGGACCGCGAAAAAGCCAGCCAGCTCGGCCTTTCTCAGAAAGAAATCGTGGATAACGTCATCACTGCTCTTACTTCCAATGGAATGATTGCGCCCAACTACTGGATCGATCCCCAGAGCGGCAATCCCTACCTGCTGACCGTGCAGTATCCGGAAAATGCCGTGAATACCATGACTGACTTGAAGCAGATTCCCCTACGAGGGCCGAGAGTTTCGCAGACCACATTTCTGGACAGCGTGGTGAAGGTAAGCACCATCGCTTCGCCGACCGAGGTCGACCACTATCAGTTGTTCCGCGTGATCGACTTGTATGTCGCGCCCAAAAAAGAAGATCTCGGCGCGATCACCAACCAAATTGAGGACATTCTCAAAGACAGCAAGGTGCCGGAAGGTGCGCGCGTAACATTGCGAGGTTCTGTGCAGGGCATGCGCGCGTCATTCAAGAGTTTCGGTATCGGGCTGATTCTGTCGGTGGTGCTGGTGTATTTGGTGCTGGTGGCGCAGTTCGCTTCGTGGACCGATCCCTTCATCATTTTGCTGGCGGTGCCGCCTGGCCTCGCCGGAGTGCTGCTGTTCTTGCTCGCGACTCATACCACGCTTAATGTGATGTCGCTGATGGGCGTAGTCATGATGGTCGGCATCGTGGTGTCCAACAGCATTTTGATTGTGGAGTTCGCACGGCACCTGCATCACGAAGGCAAGCCGCTGAAAGAAGCAGTCTCACTGGCGTCACGGTTGCGGTTGCGGCCAGTGCTGATGACTTCGCTCGCCACGCTGCTGGGGTTGATTCCCATGGCGCTGGGCATCGAGGCGGGCAGTGAGCAGTACGCTCCGCTGGCCCGCGCCATTATCGGCGGATTGCTGGTTTCCGTGGTGGTGACCGTTTACCTGGTGCCGGCCGCCTACTTGATCGTGCACCGCAATAAACCGCGCACGAAAGAGGAGGCGCACGCTTGATGTTACACAAACGCATGCGAAAAAGATGGTATTGGCTGGGCCTTTTGCTGTGCTTCGTGGCACCGCTGCACGCGCAGATACCGGCCCCTTCGACTTCTCCTCTAACAACCCCAAACCCTCCGACGCAAGGTACAGCGCCCGGCGGAACCCCTTTGCGTCGCAAGCAGGCCGAGTCGCTTGCGCTTAGAAACAATCCGCAGATTACCGTAGGAAAGTTGCGCGCGCTCGAAGCGGCGCAGTACGCAAGGGAGCAGCGCTCGGCCCTCCTACCCAGTGCCTACTTAAGTCTTACGGGCGTCGACGCCAGCGACCGCGCTCGCATTGCGGCGGGCGCCCTGAACAATCCGATTATCTATCCAAGGGCTGCAACCGGCGCCACCGTAAGCCAGTTGATCACTGATTTTGGCCGAACTACAAATCTTGTCTCCAGCGCCAAATCGTCAGCAAAAGCCGAGGGCGAAAATTCGGCGGCCACGACAGCGCAAATCATCATGGCTGTCGACCAAGCTTTTTATAACGCGCTGGAAACCAAGGCGCTGTTACAAGTGGCGCGGCAAACGGTGGATGCACGCCAGTTGATCGTGGACCAAGTCAGCGCACTGACCCAGGCCAAATTGAAATCCGATCTGGATTTGAGCTTCGCCAGCGTGGATCTGGCCCGCGCGAAGTTGCTGCAGTTGGAAGCCAGCAACAACGCAGAAACCTCACTCGCGGTTCTTTCCGCGATTCTTGGCTATCCCGACCAGCAGAATTTCGACCTAGTCGAGACCTGGAACGAGCCGGAGCAGCCCGAACCCGACGTCACTCCGCTGATCGCCGCCGCCATGCAGCATCGCCCCGAAGTTCTGGCTCTGCAGGACCAAGTGGAGGCAGCTGAAAAATTCGGCCATGCGGAACATGACCTGTGGAAGCCGACGGTTAGCGCCCTGGGCACGGTCGGCGTGGCGCCGGTGCGCAACGAAAATCTTCCCAATTGGTACGGCGCCGTAGGCGTCAACGTGAATATTCCCGTCTTCAACGGATTTTTGTACGACGCGCGGGCGAAGACTGCCGATCTGCAAACGAGCGTGGCAAAACAAAAATTGATGGACCAGCGGAACAACATCGCTCGCGACGTGCGCACTTCTTGGCAGGATTCGCAGCGCGCCTTTGCGCGGCTGGGCGTCACGAAACAGCTTCGCGAACAGGCCAACCTCGCGCTAAACCTCGCGCAATCTCGTTACAACCTTGGCCTCGGTTCCATCATCGAACTCGGCCAGGCCGAACTCCAGAAAACAGAAGCGGACATCGCTGACACCGATGCACAATATCAGTATCGTCTGACCCGTTTGGCCCTCGCCTATACGATGGGTGAGCCCAAGTAAGTGCTCTCCAAGACCTGGAACGTTGTGAAGTTTCGGGGCGCCGGCAGTGGCTCGGCCTCGGCGATTGACGGTGCACCTGCGGCACGCCGCGGGGAATTTTCCCGTTAGCTTTAATCCGCGCGGGTGGTTGCCGATTTGAGTCTTCTCAACCCGCAACCCCAGACCCCTCAGTGAGTTCCCCTGTAACAATCCCTGTTACCTGATATTCACATTCGATTGACATGTCCGTAAGAAGCTGGCCCTACGTTACCGTCGCAGGGTAGGGCACGCAATACTCACCGGTATTTTCATTTTTGAAATTGAGTCAACAGAAGGGTGGCCGCCAAAACGGTCAATGAGAGAGGAAATGAAAAAACTAGCAGCAATCGTGTTGTCGTTTTTCCTGATGTCCGGGACAGCGTTTGCGGATACACCGAAAGACGGAGACCCGCAGCCGGGGCAAACCAAGAAAAAGTCCACCAAGCCCGCTGCGAAGTCCGCGACGGCGGTTCTTGCCGAACAAGTTGAAACGCTGCGGCAGACCCTCGAAGTACAGCAGCAGCAGATCCAGCAACTAAAGGACGAACTGTCTCGCCGCGATTCGCAGATTGGGGACGCCAAGAGTGCTGCGGCTGCTGCTGACGCCAAAGCCGCGGAGGCCAACAACAAAGTTGCTGAAGTGGCCGCCAGCAACGCGGAAGTAAAGACCACAACCACAGCGTTGAGCTCCGACGTAGCCGACTTGAAACTAGGCAGCGATTCCCTGAAGGGCGCTGTGCAGGATACGCAAAAGAAAATTCTTGCCGATGAGTCGCCTTCTACTATTCATTACAAAGGGATCAGCATTACTCCCGGCGGCTTCTTCGCCGCCGAAACGGTTTTCCGCCAAAGGGCGGCCAGTGCCGACGACAACACGCCGTTTACGGGCATTCCGTTTCCCGGCAATTCCTTGAGCAAGGTAACCGAGAACAACTTCTCAGGGCGCCAAACTCGCATGACTTTGCTGGCCGAAGGGAAGCTAGGAGCTGCCAAGATCGGCGGCTACTTTGAGGCCGATTTCTTGGGCGCGGGAACGACGTCCAACAATCGTCAAAGCAATAGCTATGTATTCCGCCAGAGACAGATGTTCGCGCAGGTAGCCTTCGACAACGGCTGGAGTTTCACCGGCGGCCATATGTGGAGCTTGGCCACGGAAACCAAGAAAGGCATTCTCAATCGCCAGGAAAATACACCGATGGTGGTCGATCACCAATACAGCGTAGGGTTCACTTGGGCGCGGCAATATGGCTTCCGCGTCGTAAAGAGCTTCAATGACAAGTGGGCGTTGGGCTTCTCCATTGAGGGACCGCAAACCACGATTGGTGGCCGTGGGTTTTCCACCTTCACGGCTGCGAGCGGAACGGTGTCGCAGAACTTCTGGCTGAACGCACCGGGAGCCAGCGGTGGTTTGTTCAACGCGTTCGATCCGACCGGATACACGACAAACAAAGCCCCGGACTTCATCGCGAAGGCAGCGTTCGATCCAGGCTGGGGTCACTATGAAGTATTCGGAATTGTCAGCGAATTCCGGAACCGGATCTATCCTTGCGCGGTCGTTACTCCAACTGCCAGCACGGGTACGCCTGGCGCGGCGGGATCCGTGACTCTCGTGGGCCCGGTGCTCTCTTGCACCCAGGCACCAACGGCGGTGGCTCCGACCGCGGCAGGCGCGTTCAACGATTCGCGCACCGGTGGTGGTGGCGGCGCAAGCGCGAAAGTGCCTCTCTTCGCCAAAAAACTCGAAGTCAGCCTGAAGGCGGTGGGGGGCAGCGGTATCGGGCGGTATGGTTCGGCGCAGCTGCCAGACGCCACGGCTCGACCCGATGGCACTCTTGCTCTGCTGAAAAGCGGGACGTGGCTCAGCGGGCTGGAGTTCCACCCGCATGCAAAACTCGATTTGTACGCTTACTTCGGCCAGGAATACGCAGGACGCGCAGCGTATACTGGATATCAAAACGTACGATTCGTCACAACGTCGGTGACGGGCGCAAATCCTAGCGATCCTGTGGGCACAGCCGTGGTCATCTTAAGTACTAATGGTGGCATCGGTGGCTACGGTTCACCATCGGCCGTCAATAGTGGATGCTCCACGGAGACTCCTCCGACTGGAACTGGAACGCCCGGCACCGGCGGGGCTTGCGCTGGCGACATCCGCGCGATCAGCGAAGCAACACTCGGTTTCTGGCATAAAGTGTATACAGGGCCGAAGGGTGGCGTTCGCTGGGGGATACAATATTCTTACCTCACCAAGTCCGGTTGGTCTGGCTTGAACGGCATCGCTCCCAAGGCCGTTGACAACATGTTATTTACTTCATTCCGTTATTACATTCCGTAGTTCGCCCCGCGTCTTCGGGCGGAAACAGGGCGGCGCCGAAAGGCGCCGCCTTTTTTTGTTTCACTCTTGGGGGTCATGCCGAGCAAATCTCGCGAAATCAGTCACTTCCGGATTCAACCAACTCTGAACATCTTGTAACAATTCCGTAACATTCAATGGACAGAATGGCTACCACCGGAACTAAACCCGACCTGGTCTAAGGATCGGCCGCTCAAACGGCGCGATTCGTGTGGAGAGAGGCAGAAAATGAAACGATTTTCAGCTTTGTCGGTGCTGATCCTGGCGCTGGCCGGTGTGGTGCTGGCGCAAGGCGCATTGCTCATCAATGGCGCGGGAGCAACGTTTCCTTCCCCGATTTATTCCAAATGGTTCGACGAATTTCACAAGGCCAACGGAACTCAAATTAACTATCAGCCGGTTGGTTCAGGCGCCGGCATTAAACAGGTAACGGACGGGACGGTGGATTTCGGAGCCTCCGACGGTCCCATGAATGATGACCAAATTGAAGCTTATCGTACGAAGAACGGCGTCGGCATCCTGCACTTTCCGACGGTTCTCGGCGCTGCCGTTCCCACCTACAACATTCCCGGGGTTACCGCGAGCTTGAACTTCACTCCCGAGGTGCTCGCCGGAATTTTTCTCGGCCGCATTTCCAAATGGAATGATCCGGCTATTGTCAACTCCAACAAAGGTGTGACCCTTCCGGCTAACGACATCGTCGTCATTCACCGTTCCGACGGTAGCGGCACCACTTACATCTGGACCGACTACCTCTCCAAAGTCAGCAGCGACTGGAAGGACAAGGTGGGCAAAGGGACTTCGGTGAACTGGCCAGTTGGACTCGGCGGCAAGGGCAACGAGGGCGTCACCGGCTTGATCAAGCAGACCCCGAACGCCGTCGGTTATGTGGAACTGATTTATGCGGCGCAAAACAAAATTACCTACGGCACGGTGAAGAATGCAGCAGGGTCGTTTGTAAAAGCCGACTTGTCCAGCGTCAGCGAAGCCGCCTCCGGAGCATCCAAAACCATGCCCGAAGACTTCCGCGTTTCCATCACCAACGCTCCCGGGAAGAATGCCTACCCGATTTCCAGCTTCACCTGGCTGCTCATCCCCGAGAAATTTAAGGACACCGCGAAACGCGATGCTCTGAAGAATTTCGTGAAATGGGCGATCACCGACGGTCAAAACGACGCCGAGAATCTTTCCTATGCCAAGCTACCGAAGGAAGTTGTAGAAAAGGAACTGAAGGCTCTGAGCAAAGTAATGTAAGCACGCCTGATCACGTGGCAACCTCTTCTATTCACGCGCCGAGCGCGGGTCCCGTAGCGGGCTCGCGCTCATTCCTTTCGCGTCTGCGAAATGGCGACGAAATCGCCCGCGTGATCACCTTCCTTTTCGCTGCGTCTGTTGTGCTGATTACCGTCCTGCTGGTCTATGAGCTGTGGGTCGATTCGGCGCTTTCTCGGCACAAATTCGGATTGGGTTTCTTCATTACCAGGGTGTGGGATCCGATCGCAGATGACTTCGGTGCGTTGCCGTTTATTTACGGAACGCTGGTTACTGCGACGGTGTCGCTGCTTATTGCCGTGCCGCTCGGCATTGGCGCTGCAATCTTCCTGGCCGAACTGGCACCGCAAAAATTGTCCGATCCATTGCAGTTTTTCATCGATTTGTTGGCTGCCGTGCCCAGCGTAATTTACGGTCTGCTGGGTGTGTTTATTGTGGTCCCGGTCATGCGGCAATGGGTTCAGCCCGCGCTGAAAAGCACCCTGGGCTTTCTGCCGTTGTTCGAGGGCCCTGCGTATGGAGTGGGATTTTTGACGGCGGGAATCGTGCTGGCGATCATGGCTATTCCCTACATCATTTCCGTTTCGCGCGAAGTCCTCATGTCGGTACCGCGCGATCAGCGCGAAGCCGCTTTGGCCCTCGGCTCCACGCGCTGGGAATCAACCTGGAAAGTCGTCGTTCCCTTTGCGCGGACCGGTATCATGGGTTCCATCTTCCTGGCCTTGGCCCGCGCCCTCGGGGAAACCATGGCTGTGACAATGGTCATCGGCAATACGCCGACGATAAGCGCTTCCTTGTTGTCTCCGGGCTACTCCATCGCGGCGGTGATTGCGAATGAGTTCACGGAGGCGACGGGCGATCTGTACCTGCAGGCGTTGATCGAACTTGGTCTGGTGCTATTTCTCCTCACCTTCATTCTGAATGGTCTCGCTCGGCTCCTCATGATCCTCACGGCTCAACGCGGAAGCGGGATGGGGCACGCATGAACGCTCGTCTCAAATGGCGCAAGTTTGTTAGCGCTTTCATGCTGACCATGACCGGTGTTTGCGCCGCCATCGCCGTTTCGGTGCTCTTTTTCATTCTCGGCCACCTGGTGTATCACGGGGGAACCTCCATCAATTGGGCTTTTTTCACCAAATTGCCGGTACCGGTCGGTGAAGTCGGCGGCGGCATGGCCAACGCCATTGTTGGCAGCGCAAAATTGCTGGCTCTCGCTTCCCTCGTAGGTGTTCCCATCGGATTTTTTGGCGGAATCTATCTGGCGGAATTCAGCGGCTCCAAGGTGGCTTTCGTCGTGCGCTACGCCGCCGATTTGTTGAACGGCGTGCCCTCCATCGTTATCGGAATTTTTGCGTACGCCCTGGTAGTCCTCCCGTTCAAGCATTTCTCCACCCTGGCGGGCGGCTTTGCCCTGGGGCTGATGATGATTCCGATTACCTTGCGCAGCACTGAGGAGTTCCTTCACGGCGTTCCGCGCGCTTTGCGTGAAGCGTCGATGGCGCTGGGTGCGAGCAAATGGACTACCATTAGCAGGGTGGTGGTGCCGGCCGCGTATCGCGGCATCATGACTACCATACTGCTGGCTCTGGCGCGCGTGGCGGGAGAAACCGCGCCCCTGCTCTTTACCGCTTTCGGAAACCGCTTTTGGAGTCCGGGGCTCGGTCAGCCCACTGCGGCGCTCCCGCTGGTGATTTACAACTACGCCCTTTCGCCCTATGAAGACTGGCATCGGCAGGCATGGGCAGCAGGTTTGGTGCTGCTGGGATTAATACTTATGGTCAACATCGTAGCGCGGGTGATTCTGTCCCGCGGGGTAGCCGTTCCGAGGTCCTGATATGCCAGCTTCAGCGAGGTCTGCTGTGACCCTGAATTTAACACCCACCAGCCTCCCCGGCACGGGCCGCGAAGTCGCCGCTCCGGCGCCGATGCGGCTAACCGTCGCCAAGGTCAATTTCTTTTATGGCGCAAAGCAAACGCTCTTTGACATCAATATGAATGTTGCCGCCAACCGCGTCACTGCGCTCATCGGCCCATCCGGTTGCGGCAAGTCCACCTTGTTGCGCACTTTTAACCGCATGCACGAGACTGTTCGCAATGCTCGCCTGGAGGGCGAAATCTTGCTCGACGGGCAAAACATCCTTTCCCAGGACGTAACCCTTCTTCGCCGTCGCGTCGGCATGGTCTTTCAACGCCCCAATCCGTTTCCCAAATCCATTTTCGAAAACGTCGCCTACGGCCCGAAAATCAATGGCGCCAAAGAACCCATCACTGACATCGTTGAGCGCAGCCTCCGCCGCGCCGCCTTATGGGATGAAGTTAAGGATCAGTTGCACAAATCCGCTTATGAGCTTTCCGGCGGACAGCAACAGCGCCTATGCATCGCCCGCGGATTGGCCGTCGAGCCCGAAGTCCTTCTTCTCGACGAGCCGTGTTCCGCGCTCGATCCCATCAGCACCGCGAAAATCGAAGAGCTTCTCGTGCAGTTAAAGGATTCCTGCACCATCGCCATCGTCACCCACAACATGCAGCAGGCCGCGCGCGTCAGCGATTTCACGGCGTTCTTGCTGGTCGGTCAGTTGGTGGAGTTTAGCCCTACACCACACCTCTTTACCACGCCTTCTGATCCGCGCACGGAGGCCTACATCACCGGCCGTTTCGGATGAGGAATCTATGGAACGTCACTTCGAACGGGATCTGAACGAACTCAAAGAGCGGCTGCTTTGGATGGGCAGCCTGGCGGAGCGTTCCGTCCACCAATCTGTCCATGCCGTTCTCGATTCCGACGAGCAACTCGCCTCACGTGTCCTCGAGGAAGAAAGTGCGATTAACGAACTGCAAATCGAAATTGACGACCGCGTTGTCCAGCTTCTCGCTCTGCACCAGCTTATGGCGATGGACCTGCGCTTCGTCCTGGCGGTCTCGCGTATCAACAACGACCTCGAACGCATCGGCGATCAGGCCGTAAACATCGCGCAGGGCGCGCTGCGCATTCTCCGTCATCCGCGCGTCAAGCCTTATGTAGACCTTCCGCGCATGAGCGAAGTCGCCGAAGAAATGGTCCGCAATGCGCTAAACGCCGTAGTCCGCCGCGACGTGGACCTGGCTCGCAAAGTTCTGGAAAGCGATGACAAAGTAGACCATTACCGCGATCAGATTTTTCGCGAGCTACTGACTTACATGATGGGCGATTCCAGCGTGGTCTTCCCGGCGTTTGAACTGATCCT
>Ga0068871_100003698_pt1 | contig 10515 bp, 9 predicted proteins | sample KBSMisM72_FD_72750 | JGI IMG/M metagenome (GOLD analysis project Ga0068871, IMG submission 72750) | Miscanthus rhizosphere microbial communities from Kellogg Biological Station, Michigan, USA - KBS Miscanthus M7-2 | ecosystem: Host-associated > Plants > Roots > Rhizosphere > Soil ...
CGGTGCTCGACCGCGTGGGCATCTCCCTGCCCGCCGGCGTGGGCCCCGCCGTCCTGATCGCCGGCCTGTGGCTCTCGACGGCGGCGTCGGCGCTCGCCGTGCTACTCGCGATCGGCCTTGCGAGGAGCGGGCCCGACGCGCTCCTCGAGCATGGCGAGCCGCTGGGCGAGACGATTGCTCTGCTCGCTGAGCCTCGAGATCACGAGCGAGAAGTGCAGCATGACCGCGAGGAAGAAGCCGAGGGCGACGACGAACAGTGCATTGGCCGGGGTGACGATGCCGAGCACGTCGGCGATCCGGGCGAGCAGCGCGGGCCAGGCCGCGAGGATGAGCACGGTCAGTCCGGTCGCGAGCCAGAGCACTGAATAGCGCTCCTGCAGACGCCGGCGTCGCACGAGCTCCAGCACGAACAGCAGCAGCGCCGTGGCGACGATCACCGAGACGAGGGTGACGCGGGTCAGGATCCCTCCGGGAGCTTGACGGGTCGCCGCAGCATCAGCATCGCGACTGCCAGGAGCACCTTCAGCATGTAGTAGGCGGAGCGCACGGGAGTGATCGACGAACGGCCCGCCTGGCGCGTGCGCATCTGCACGGGCACCTCGACGATTCGCAGCCCTGCCCGGTGCGCGATGATGACCGCCTCGACCTCGGGATAGTCGTGCGGATAGGCCGCGGCGAAGAGGGCGATCGCGCGGCGGTTGCCGGCGCGGAAACCGGACGTCGAGTCCGTGATCCGCGTACCGCAGATCGCGGAGACGACGCGGGCGAAGACCGCAATGCCGACACGCCTGGCGAACGTGGGCCGATAGTGCCGCTCGCCGACGAAACGCGAGCCGATCGCGATGTCCGCGCCACTCTCGCCGAGCGCGGTGACGAGCTTGCCGATCTCGGCGGCGGGATGTTGCCCGTCGCCGTCGACCTGGATCGCGACATCGAAGTCGCCTTCCTGGGCGGCCATGTACCCCGTCTGCACGGCGCTGCCGATGCCGAGGTTGAACGGCAGCGTGATCACACGCGCCCCGGCGCGCACCGCTTCGGCCGCAGTGCCGTCGCCCGAGCCGTCGTCGATCACCACGATGTCGACCGGTGAGTGCGCCCGGATGTCGGCGATCACCTGCGCGATCGCGTCACGCTCTTGGAAGGCCGGCACGATCGCGAGGCAGCGGGGAAACGGCGCGCCAGGGGCGGCGGCTTCGCTGATGGCAGGGGCCTCCACGCCGCAGCGAGACTACCATCAGGAGCCGTGGGCGAACCAATCGCGGCCAGCGTGGTGATCGTGAACTACCGGGGGCGCGGACGCCTCGGACGCTGCCTGGACGCCCTCGCTTCGGCGCTCGTGTCCTGCACGTACGAGACCATCGTCGTCGACAACGCCTCCGACGACGGCTCGTGGGACGAGGCCGCTTCGCGCGAGGGGGTCGAGCTCGTACGCAACCGGGAGAACGTGGGCTTCGCGCGCGCCTGCAACCAGGCGGCCGCGTTGGCGGCTGGCCGGCACCTCGTCTTCCTCAACTACGACTGCGAGCCGGAGCCGGGCTGGCTCGACGCACTCGTGCAGTGCGCAGAGGACGATCCCGGTCTGGGTGCGGCGCAGGCCGTCGTCCTGCATCCCGACGGCACGGTCAACACCGCGGGCAACCGCCTGCATTACCTCGGCTTCTCATGGGCCCCGAACGGTGACGCTCCGCCGTCCGGACCGCCGGCCGAGGTCACAGTCGGGTCGGGCGCGTGCTTGCTTGTGCCCGCACGGCGCTTCCGCGAGGTCGATGGATTCTGGGAGGCGATGTTCCTGTACTGCGAGGACACCGACCTCTGCTGGCGGCTGCGCCTGGCGGGGTTGCGCATCGTGGTCTGCCCCGATGCGCGCGTCCGGCACGACTACGACTTCAGCCGCCACGCCTCCAAGCACTACCACCTGGAGCGCAACCGCCTGCTGATGCTGGCGGCCAACTACGAGCTCTCGACGATCGCCCGGCTGGCACCGGCGCTGATAGGCACCGAGCTCGCGCTGCTCGCCGTGGCCGCGCGCGAGGGGTGGCTGCCTCAGAAGCTGCGCGCACTCTCCTCCGCGGCGCTCTCGCTCCCCGCGGTGCGCGAGCAGCGCCGCGCCGTCTCGCTGCTGCGGCGCATTCCCGACAGCGGCTTCTCGCGCCTGCTCGAGCGCCGGCTCGGGCCCGAGTTCGGAGCCGGCGTGGCGCGCGTCAGCGCCCCGCTGCTCGAGGGCTACGCCCGCCTCGTCCGCCTCGCCTAGCGCTACGCGCGGCGGCGCCAGGGCGACTGCGCGCGCACGCTCGAGCCTGCCTTGGGTGCGGACAGCCAGGCGACGGCGTCCGCGAGCGTCCGCGCGGGTGCGAGGTCGGCTGCGAGCGCCTGGCTCGCCTGGGCTTGCGCATTACGGGCTGTGGAATCGCCGAGCACCGCTGCGAGGGCGCGTGCCGCCGACGCCGAGTCGCCGGCAGGGACTGCCGTGGCAGCACCCGCCTCGACGGCGCGCGCTCCGAGCGAATCTCCCTGCGTGCACACGAACGGCACCCCGGCGCTGAGCAGATCGAGCAGCCGCGTGCGCTGGGCCAGCCGGTGCTCGATGCCGTCGTGCGCAAGGCAGAGCGCGCACGAAGCCTGCATCAGCAAGTCCGGCAGAGAACGTGGCGCGGCCCAGGGGAGGCTCTCGACCCGATCGCGCACGCCAAGCGTCGTTGCCGCCGCAAGCACCGCATCGAGCGAGTCGGGCGCCTCCCCGCGCGGGTGCCTGCCGCCGAGGATGCGCAGACGCGCGGCGGGGAGCTCACGCGCCACGATCGCGAACGCCTCGATCGCGGTCGCGCCGTCGAACCACGGCCACAGCCCGCCGTACCAGAGCACGAGGGGCGTGGCGGGGTCGGCGGCCGCGGGTTGTGGTGGAGGAGCGCCCATGGGAGCCAGCAGCACGGGTGGCGGCGTGCGCTCCGGCGCCATGCGCCCGAGCGCCGAGAGCATGCCGGCGACGTACGCGCGCTGCGGCTGATTGGCCACGAGCAGCAGGTCGGCGCGCTCGAGCGCGCCGAGCACGCGGCGGCGGAAGGCAGCGAAGCGCAGATCGCCGGGCACGAGCAGGGCACGCTCGACGAGCGCCGGCGCGTAGCAGTCGACGGCCAGTGCGCAGCCGGCCGGCAGGCGACGCGCGAGGTCTGCAGCCTCATCGGCGAGGCCCTGCGGGCAGACCACGGCGTCCTGGCCGCGCGCGAGCTCGAGCGGCCGGGTCCGCGTCCAGTCCGCGTCGCCTCCTGGCCCCGGCGAGGCGAGCGTCGCCTCGACGCCGTTGTGCCGCAGCTCATCGGTGAGCTGGCGGTAACGCAGAGCCGGCCCGGCGATCTCGAGCGAGGCGGGGTCGGCAGCCGCCGGCGAGATGACCAGCACCTTCGTCACCGTCCGGAGTTCCTGCCAGGCCCGAGGAGTCCTTCCGCTACGCTCGCCCGGTGAGCAGCGCGCTGATGGTTGCCCGGCTGCGTGCGCGCGTTGGGCTGGACGAGGCCATCGGTGGGGGGCTCGCCGCGGTCGCCATCGTGCTGATGCTGCTGATCGGCATCCACGACTCGCGCCGCCCAATCTACGGGCCGATCGACGAGCTCACGCACACGGCCTACGTGCTCGCCGTCGCTGAAGACGGAATCCCGCCGGAGGTCGGCCGCGACCGCGCATTCGTGCGACCCGGACCGCTCGCTCCACGCGATGTCCGCGTCCCGCCGCCGGACAAGGTGGGCAGCGCGCCGCTGCCGATCGGCAGCTTCGGGGAGGTGAAGCAAGCCGAGGGGATCCAGCCCCCTCTGTACTACTACGCCGCGGCGCCGGTGACGTGGTTCGTGTCCGGGCGCGACAAGGTGGTCGCACTGCGCCTGTTCGACGTCTTCCTGTACCTCTGCGCGGCCGCGATCATCTTCTTCGCCGTCTGCGACATCGGCGGGACCGTGCTGGGCGGGGGAATCGCGACGCTCCTGTTTGCCAGCGCAAACGGCCTCATGGACGTCATGAGCTACGTGACGAACGGGGCCATGATGCTCCTGCTCGGCGCGGCTGCCATCTGGCTGAGCGCGCGCGGGATTCGCGATCGTCGGCTCACCTGGCCACTCACGGCCGTCGCGGCCGGGCTCGCGATCACGCACATCATCGTCGTCCCGCTGGCCGCGCTCTGCCTGCTCGCGCCCGGGGTCGCGCAGATACGGGCGCAGGGACGCGCGGCGCACCGCCCCGTCGCCAAGCGGGTGCTCGTTGCGGCTGTCCCCCTCGGCCTGTGGGTGCTCTCGAATCTCCTGCGCTACCACTGGGTCGTGCCGCAGGCGCCCGGCGTCAATGGCATCGGAGGGCTCGGCTCGGCCACGACCGTCAACGTCAACGTGTACGAGTTCACGGCGCAGTACTACCTCTCGCTGATCACGAGCATCCAGGACCTCTTCCACCCCCTTGTCACGAGCCCCTACGTCTACGACTGGCGACCTCTCGCGCTGTTCGTGCCGCTCACGCTCATCGGCCTCGCGTGCGCGCTGCTGCGCGGCACCGATCGCCAGCGGCAGGCGATCTCGCTCTGGCTGATCGCAATCGTGGCCGCCCATCTCTCGGTCTTCCTCATGCTCTATCTGGCGGTCATCCTGACGGGCGGCGGCGACTTCGTCTTCCGCTACTTCACCGCCGAGCAGGCCGCGATCGCCTGCCTGGCCGGTACGTGCTTCGGACTGCTCTTCCGCAACCCGGCGCTGATGCGGACGGCCACCCTGATCGTCGGTCTCGCGCTCGCCTACTGGACCTACAGCGCCTCGCCGCTCTAGGGATCGCGGTCGAGGTCCCAGGTGCCCGGTAGGACGACGCAGCCCTCGCGCTCCAGATAGCGCCCCTCCCGCACCTGCACGCGCACCCAGCGCTCGTGGCGATCGAGCACGTGCACGCCCGAGTGGTCGCGCAGCAGCGGCGAGAGGTAGTACGTCCCGGGCGTCAGGCGCAGGTCTTCGAGCTGCCAGACGAAGCGCCCCTGCCCTTCGAGCACGTCGCCCGTCTCGTAGCCTGCAGCGAACGTCGAGCCCGTGGCGACGTGCGTGCCGTCGTGGCGGTGCACCTCGACCTCGCAGATCGGGGAGCGCACGGGGTTGCGCGCCAGATAGCCGACCTCGATGCGCAGCGTTTCGCCGTTCTCGTAGATCGAGCGCTCCGCGCCGTCGGCCGCCGTCACCCGGAGGGAATGCAGGGTGATCGGGACACCGGCGTTGAGCGGCGTGTGCGTGCCCGCGGCTCCGCCGCGCGCGGCGCTGGAGAGCTCGGAGAGCGCCTCGTCGCCGGCATTGACCTCCCGCAGGTATGCGCGCACGACTGAGCGTGGGTCGCCGTCGCGCTGGATCGCACCGCGCTGCAGCCAGATCGCGCGATCGCAGAACTGATGCACGGCACCCAGGTCGTGCGTGACGAGCACGACCGTGCGCCCGGCGTCCCGGAACTCGAGCATGCGGTCGTAGCAGCGCTGCCGGAAGCTCTCGTCACCGACCGCGAGCACCTCGTCGCAGAGCAGGACATCGGGCTCGACGCTGACGGCGATCGCGAACCCGAGGCGGGCGTACATGCCGCTCGAGTACGTCTTGACGGGGTTGTCGGCGAAGCGCTCGAGCTCGGCGAACTCGATGATCGAGTCGACCCGTGGCTTCAACTGCGAGCGCGACATGCCGTAGAACGCTCCAGACAGGAAGATGTTCTCGACCGCCGAGTACTCCGGGTGGAAGCCGGCTCCCAGCTCGAGCAGCGCGGAGACCCGGCCGTCGATGGCGATGCGCCCGTCGTCCGGAGTCAGGATGCGGGCCAGCATCTTGAGCAGCGTCGACTTGCCGGCTCCGTTCGGCCCGATCACGCCGAGGGCCTGGCCGTGAGGGACGGTGAACGACAGGTTGTCGGCCGCGCACAGCTCCTCCCACTCACCTCGCCGCCCGCGCAGGATCGTCTCCTTGAGGGTGGTCTCCTTGCGCCGGTAGATGCGGAAGTTCTTGCTCACGCCCTCGACCGTGATGGCCGACTCGCTCACAGCTCCTCCGCGAGTCGCCCCTTGAGGCGATTGAAGACCGCGTAGCCGATCAGGAACCCGCCGATCCCGATGAAGAGGCACTCGCCGATCTGCAGGGCGTCCGGCACCTGCTTGTAGTAGATGGCCGAGCGGAAGGCCTCGGTGAAGGGCGTGATCGGATTGCGCGCGATCCAGAGCTCGACCGTGTGGCTCTGCTCCCCGACGAACTCGAGCGTGTAGACGATGGGAGTCAGATAGAAGAGCACGGTCAGGATGATGCCGCTGAGGAACTCGACGTCCCGGAAATAGACGTTGAGGGCCGAAAGCAGCATCACGAGCCCCGCTGTGGCCAGGAAGAAGCTCGCCGCCACCGGGATCAGCGTGAGCAGCGCCCAGCCGTTGACTCCTTCTCGCGCATAGGCGGCCACGGGCAGGAGCAGCACCATGGTCAGCAGGAAGTTGACGAAGCTGGCCGCAGTCATCGAGAGCGGCAGCAGCTCGCGGGGGAAGTAGACCTTGTTGATCAGGCCGGCGTTGGCGACCAGTGTCGGCACTCCCAGCGAGACGGCGGTCTGGAAGAAGAAGAACGGCAGGTACGCGGCCAGCAGCAGGATCGCGAAGTCGGACTGCTTGGACGTGAAGATCACCGAGAACACGATCGTGTAGATGGCCATCATCACGAGCGGGTTCATGAGCGACCAGGCGACCCCGAGCAGCGAGCCCTTGTAGCGCGAGCTCAGATCGCGTGACAGGAAGTTGCGGAAGAGGTAGCCGAAGCCGCGTAGCTCGGAAAGCTGGCTGATCACGCGTGTCTCAACCGTCGCTGAGGCGCGTCGACGCCCGCTTGATACCGCGCTTCGCCGGGCCGAGGACGTGCTGGCGCAACGGCAGCGGCACGCGCGCCTTGAGCGATCCCGGGGGCGGATCGGTGCGTTCGTCGAGCTCGAATGCGTCCAGGTCCATCGCCATGGCGCTCCGCGACGGCCGGGAGAGCCAGGTCACGAGCGGGTCGAGCGCCGTGCTCCAGGTGTGCCGGTGCGCGAGCGCCTCGAGATTGTCCCGCGAGGCCTGGCGCAACGCATCGTCGGTCGCGATGCGCACGATCGCGTCGGCTGCGGCCTCGACCTCTCCCGGCGGCACCGTGATGCCGAGATCCTCGTTGCGAACGAGGTCGGCGAGGACGTCACCCGAGCTGCAGATGATCGGCAGGGAGGCCCAGATGCAGTCGAGGATGCGGGTGCGGAACGAGAAACGCGTCTCGAGGTGCGTGCGATGGAAGCTGACTGCCGCGGTGGCGTCGAGATAGACGTTCTGGCGCGTCTCGTACGGTGTCCAGTCGTTGAAGAAGACGTGCGTGTCGCGCAACCCGAGCTGGTCTGCGAGCGCGATGGCGTTACGGGCCTCGGCCGACAGCTCGTCGGCGCGCGGGTCGCGCACGCCCATGAAGTACGCGCGGACGTTCGGCACCCTGGCGCGCGCGACGTCGATCGCGCGGATGAAGAGCTCCGGCTCGAACCAGCCCCACAGCCCACCGTTCCAGAGGAAGAGCGGATCGTCGTCGCCGATTCCGTCGACGACGCCGCGAACGCCCGGTGCCGTGCGCACCGGCGGCTCGTCCGGGATCCCGAACGGCACCACGTCCACGAGCTGCCTGAGATCCGGGTCGGCGCGGTAGGCGGCGCTCGTGACGCGCCCCGCGCCGGCCAGCATGCCGATCCAGTAGTCGCGCTGGCGCTCGCTGGCGCAGAAGAAGAAGTCGCCGCGCGCGACCTGGTCGCGCAGCAGCTTCGTCGTGTACGGGACGAGCTGATCCGCATGCCGGCTCTCGAGCGACTCGAGGTTCATCGGGTCGTACAGGTCGACGGCGATCGGGACGTCCGACGCCAGGATCTCCGGGTACCACTCGCTCACGGGGCCTTGCAGCACGATCGCGTCGGAGCCGGCCAGCAGGTCGCGCACGACGCTCGTCGAGAGGCGCCGCACCGGACACGGCGCGTCGATCGAGGCCGTGGCGTCGCGAACGCCGATCTGCACGTCGAACTGCTCGTTCAGCACACGTGCGCTCTCGAGGGCGCGGATCGCCGGGCCGGCGATGCCATCGCCCACCACGTCGGAGCAGAGAATCGCGACACGCGGTCGCGCCGCGACCAGGAGGGGGCCGACGATCCTCGCGACCGCAGTCGGCCGGTCGATGTCGAACGCGGTGCCGAGCGCCTTGGCGAGCGCGGCATCGGTCCGCGTGCGCGAGGTCTGAACGGCTGCTCGTCGCTCGGCGAGCTCGGGCTCCGCGAACCGCACGGCGGCGCCGAGCCGTGCCGAGAGCGCCAGGGATTCGCGCGCGTCCGCTTCGGCGAGGGGCCGCTTCCTCGCGGTGTCCGACTCGCCCCGCCGCTTCACGATGCCGGACATCCCGGGGTTCAGGGCCTCGGCCGCCGCGGGGTTCTGCATGAGTGCGCGGTGGAGCTCCGATTCGCCGAGCATCGTTGCCAGCAGTGCTATGCCTGCGCGCACCCGCCGGCCTTCCTCGTCGAGCGCAGACGTCTGCCGCGCGGAGCCGACCCCCTCGTCGATCGGGATCAGGACGGGCGAGCTGACGACGCGGTGCCCCGTCAGTGAGAGGCGCCAGCCCCAGTCGGCCTCGGCGAGCGTGTCACCGGCGCTCCAGTGCGGCGGCCCCGTGGCCAGCAGCGCGTCGCGACGAGCGGCAAACGCGCGGCGATCGACCCACAGCACCTGCCGGCGCTCCGGCGGGAGCGTCGTGGCGATGGTCCCGCTCTCGAGTGCGAAGGCGTAGCGCAGACTGCTGAACCCGCCGCCTGCGCTCTCGAGCGTGACGCCATCGTGGCGCAGCAGGCGCGCTCCGGCGACGTCCGCATCGTCGAGCTCGTCGAGCAGCTCCGGCACCCGGGCGAGCGACCGGACCGCCGGGAGCTCCGCGAAGACGATGCGCTCGCTCGTGGCCGCCTCGGCGCAGCCCGCGATCACGTCGCCCCACGGCGTGGCCGTGGGAAACACGAGCACGGCGCGATTGCCCCTCGTGTGCACGCTCGGCCGCCAGGGCGCGACGGCGAGCAGCACCTCGAGCTCCCTGCCTGCCGAGATGCGCGCCAGCTCGTCGTCGTCGGGGATGCCGCCGCCGGTACGCGAGATCAGCACGAGCGTGCCGGCAGCCAGGTTTCCGCGAACGTCGCTCAAGGGCGTCCCGTGGCCTCTGGACGATCCGAGCCGCGCAGGCCGCGCAGCGGGCGCGTCAGCATCCAGCTCTTCGAGCCGAGCACCGACTCGAGCTCGCCGTAGAGCCAATCACGCATCTCCTCGGCTTCGTCCAGGTCGGCCTGCAACTTGAGCAACGTCCGGTCCCAGTGCAGGCCGTCCCTGTGCGCCGCGTCCAGCTCGGCCCGCGCAGCCTCGAGCTCGGCGCTCAGGCGGTCTCGCTCGTCGCGGCAGCGGGCGAGCTCCGCCTCCAGATGCGTCAGCAGCTCATCGGGCGTCATGCGGCGCCCATCAGCTCGGGGTGACGCTCACGCATGAACCCCTCGAGCGCCGCGGCATGGCGGTTCGCGAGCGTGCTGAGCGACTCGCCGTGCACGCGATAGGTGCCGACGATGCGCCGTACCTGCGCGCCGTGCTGCCCGGCTGCCGCGATCCGCAGCCAGAAGTCCATGTCCTCCCAGCCGAGCTCGAGCAGGCCCTCCGCGGAATACCCGCCGACGAGCTCCCAGGCCGAGCGACGCACGAGCGACCCCGTCACGGGCACGTAGTTGCCGGCGCGGAACAGTGACGGATCCCAGGGCGCCGTGCCCAGGAGGTCCTCGCGCTCGAGGCCGGTGCGCGCGAGGTAGCCGTAGGCGAAGGCGGCCGCCGGATCGGCATGAAGCGCGGCGATCAACGCCGCGGGGCCGTGCGGAAGCAGCTCGTCGTCGGCATCGAGCAGGAGCACGAGGGGAGCCCGAGCCTCCAGGAATCCCCGATTGCGCGCGGCTGCGAGGCCCTCGTTGGCGCCGTGCACGACGAGCTTCACGGCCCGGTCGTCGTGAGCCTCGAGGAGGGCGCGCACGATGCCCGCCGACTCGTCCGTCGAGCGGTCGTCGACGATGACCACCTCGAGCTCCACGGCCACCGCCGCAAGAGCGCTCTCGACTGCCGCAGCCACGAACGGCGCCTGGTCGAAGCTCGGGATCACGACACTCAGCGCGGGTGCGGGAAGATCGTCCCAGCCGCGCGTCGTCGTCGTCTGATCGGAGCCGTCCGAGCGCTGCCGGTCGCGACGGCTGCGCGCATCCTCCGCGGCAGCGATTGCCGCCGCGGTATCGGACGTGCGCGTCTCCTCGCCTCGATCCGGTGTCGGCGCGGGAGCCTCGCTCGCGAACGGCCGCACGCGACGGCTGCCCGCCTCGACCGCCGCGATCGCCTCCGCGAGCCGCGTGACATCGAGGGGAGAGGCCTCGAGACGACCGAGCGCGGACGATCGCATGCGCTGCCGGCGCTCGTCATCGGCCAGC
>Ga0068871_100003699_pt1 | contig 10515 bp, 10 predicted proteins | sample KBSMisM72_FD_72750 | JGI IMG/M metagenome (GOLD analysis project Ga0068871, IMG submission 72750) | Miscanthus rhizosphere microbial communities from Kellogg Biological Station, Michigan, USA - KBS Miscanthus M7-2 | ecosystem: Host-associated > Plants > Roots > Rhizosphere > Soil ...
CCGTTCGGAGATCCGGGCCGGTTGGACCCCGCGTTTTTCTGGCGAGAAGGGATACGCTCCGATGAAGAACGCTCGCACCATTTTGCTATTGGCCGTCATGGCGTGGTTTTGCCTTGGGACACCTGCACAGCAGTCCCCTCCGCCTGGCGCCCCAGAGCAAGGGAAAGGTGGGCGTGGAGCGGGCGGCGCAGGGCAAGGACGGGGCGGTCGTGGAGCGGCGCAACGGAATGGGAAGAAAACGATCCTTGCGTGGGCTGACACTCGTAACGGAATTGCGCAACATGATTCTGTGTCTCACGCATTGGCGGTGATCGAGCGGCTCGGATATGAGTCCGGTCTATATAACACGTACATTCGGACGGATTCCAACATCATTTCGAAGCATCCGCTCACAACCACGGGCCAGCCGGCCAGTGGGGGGCCAAGTCTCGATAATGTCGATGCGATCTTCTTCCTGGGCCACCGCGAAGTCGAATTGACCGCGCAGCAGAAATCCGACTTACTGTCATTCGTCAAAGATGACGGTAAAGGCTTTGTCGCGGCTCACACGGCGACAACTGCATTTCTTTCCTGGCCCGAGTTCGGGGAGATGTTGGGCGGACGGTACGACGAACATCCCTGGGGCTCCGCCGCCGGAACAGTCATCAATGAGGATCCGAGCTTTCCGGCAACGAAGCATTTTCCGGCAACCTTCAATCTGACCGATGAGTTCTATCAGACGAAGGAATACTCCCGCGACAAGATCCACGTGCTATTGCGGCTTGACGTATCCAAAATGCCACCCAACCAGAACGTTCATCGTACGGACGGAGACTTCCCTCTGGCCTGGGCGAAAATGTACGGCAAAGGGCGCGTTTTTTACTCATCCTTTGCGCACGACGCGAAGACGTGGGATAACCCAGACGTCTATCACATGTACTTCGAAGCCATCAGATGGGCGCTAGGCCTGACTGATGCTGACGTTACGCCCCGTGCCTTACAGGTCTCGACGACGGTGAACTCTGCACCGGCACGCTAGGCGCGAGGTTACGGTGCCCCCACGGTAACCCTGTTTGAAACAGCATCGATGTAGCTGATAATGGATGGTTCATGGAACCCTGGCGGACCGCAATTGCAACCTCGGATGCGACCAACATTTGGATCCACGGCTACGATATATCGTCGTTGATGGCCCGGAAGACTTTCGCTGATACGGTGTTCCTTTTGCACCAGGGGCGTCTTCCTGGAGAGCACGAGCGGCGACTCTTAGACGCAATCCTGATCGCGGTGGCGGATCATGGAGCCGGTGCCCCATCCTGTGCAGCAGCTAGACTAGCGGCCTCCGGCAACAGGCAATCACTATCCGCGGCGATCGCTGCGGGTATTCTCGCAATCGGCGACGAGCATGGAGGCGCCGGATCCCTGTGTATGGAAATGATCGCCGCTGGAGTGGAACGTGCGCGCCGGGAATCGATCACTCTACGAGACGCGGCGGACAAAATAGTCGAAGAAGCGAAGTCTGCCAAGAAGCGACTACCGGGCTTGGGGCATCGCGTCCACTCTCACGATCCACGAACGGATGTCCTTTTTCGCATGGCGCGCGAGGGTGGCGTGGCGAAAGATGGTGTCGCTTTCATGGAATTTCTGGAAGTGGCGGCAAAGGAGAAGATAAAACCTCTTCCTATCAATGTGGATGGCGCTCTCGCCGCCGTGCTTCACGATCTCGGTTTTTCGCCACCGGCCGGCAAACTGTTGTTTATCGTTGGACGGGTCGCCGGACTAACCGCGGAGGTGGCGGAAGAATACGCGCGGGAGAAAGCGATGCGCATTCGCATCCCGGTTGAGTATGACGGTGTGCCGCCTCGCCCACTTGACTAGTCGCGTTGGTTCGGAAGGGTAAAACGTCCGCTCCATAACAGCTGCGGCACGGAGTGCGCTCGTTGAATCTTGAGGAATTGGACAGCTGCAATTCTCGCTACATTGGACGTTTGGTGGTGTAGACGATTGCGGCGGAAATCCTTATTAACCGTGACCTTACGCGTAGCGCAAGCGCACACGTTCCGATGCCTTGGGCGCAGGGGGTCGTGAGTTCGAATCTCGCCGCCCCGACCAAATACATCAATGAGTTAGCTCGTTGTCGAAAGCGCTGCCAAGCGGCGTGTCCACACAGATGTCCACATAGAAATCTGAAGACCGCCCATCACCACCACCACGGGCCTCCAGCGTTTCCCCACTGCTACTGGACAATACTAAGTTGTGCGGCAGGACCCATCGGCCCTAGAAAAGAGGCAACGCCGGGCGCGGATGCTTGCGTGGTGGTACATCTGCATTGGCGTGGTATTCATACTGCTTGGGGTTAGAAGTCTCCTTCGTGGGGACCCGACTTGGCCGATGGCGTTCCGCTTCGTAATCGCAGTCGGCTTCATCGTCCTGGGCATCGGGACGCTGCGAACACCTCGGCGCTAGGGCCATTCGTCAATGCAGCGGTGGCCAACCGCAACTGTTAAGTACAGAGCACGTCCTATTTAGTAAGGGGGCCAGGTACATCAGATCCCTCCTCCGAGGTTTGATGCGCTGTTCCTGGCGGTTTCTACCTTTTCTTTCCTTCCGGGATGGCCCCTAAGCCAATACTCTGCGCGGCTAGATGGACGGTCCTGCCAGCGAAAAGGATTGAAACTAGGGGCGCGCCTATCGGATCAATGAGCTTGGTACATGAAACTGATCCAACTACTTGTCATTGAGGACAATGCTGCGGAAGCGTATCTGGTCATGTACGCGCTTGAAGACTCCCCGAGACCAGTAAGATTCCACCGCGCTAAAGACGCCATCGAAGGTCTCCAAATGTTGGGTGAACAGTGCGACCCCACGGTTGTACCAGTGGTCATGTTCAGCGTGTCATCAAACCCGGCGGATGCCGAGCGGGCGCTGGCTCTGGGAGCACGCGAGTTTGTTCACAAGCCTGTTGGGCTGGAGGCCTACCGGCACGCCGTACTCACGATGATTGAGAAATGGGTGCTAGGCACAGGTAAGAAAATAGCAGGCGTTTAAATACTCTGAGAAGGCGACCCTACGCCGCACGAAGATCACGCTGGCCAGGATTAGACTGTCTAGGAAACAACAATAACTCCCGGCGGTCTACCTAACATGGACAGCACAGACGACCGCTCCGAACTACTCCATAAAATGGTCGAAAGGCTGGATGCCAGCGGTGTCGATGAGGCGCTCCTGGACGAGCTCCAGAACCTGTCCCTAGAGGAGCGCGAGAAACTGGTAAAAATCCTCTTCGAGCGGGAAAACAAACAGCAGAATCCTTAACGCCAGAGGCGTACTCCGGTCTACTGGACTTCCCGCGATCCAGAAAGAAGGCAAGCCTTTGCTGACCGGAAAGAAATTCCGCCTGAAGCAGGAGACAATCGCAATTGAAACGCTCGGGGAGGTTCGCACCGTCGTGATGGTGCCATCCAGCGAGGTAGTAACTGTGCTTCACGGTCCTACTCCTGACGACAAGCGAATGGTGGATGTGCGCTGGAACAATAGGACGCTGGTGATGTTCGCTGAAGACATCCAGCGCCGTGGCGAGGAAGTCACCGAGCAGACCGCCTGACGGGGGATTGGATTTGGGCCAGGAGCGGCCTCGATGGGTGCGCGCCGTAATTCCGAGCTAACCCCTCCACTTGTCAGAGTACGCCGCTCGATCCGGTGTGCTCGCCCTAGAGTAATCGCGAAGTGCAGAGCCGCGCGGGTTGGGACGATCCAAAAAAGTCTTAGCGCTTGAGCCGGATGGGGCGCGCCCGCCACCAGCTAAAACCCAAGATAAGGACGGAAAGCGCCACGCTGTAAATTGTTGACTGAGCGTTCTGACCGCCATCTGATCTAGCCAATGCTGAGCCGCTAGTAGAAACACTCAGGTACTCGACAGACTGCACCCGCGAATAGGCTAGGTCCTGAAATGGAGGTTTGGGGTCCCCCTTACCTTCCGCTGAAGGGCTCTAGTGGGATGACCACCACTTGATTCGGGGCCCGCACCTTTTAGGCCCTGCGGACAGATAAGACCTCCGACTAAGCCGGACACGGATGAATGGCATTTTGCATCAACCAGCGGGGCACTCTTGCCGCGAGTAGCTCCCGCAGTGTGGCCGATGCGCATGTGATTGAAACCCTGTGGACGGGTGACACAATCTAGGCCGCACTTGATCTCCAGAGTTCCCTCACCCCCGCTCGTGCGATGGGATGGCCCGCTAGTTGCACTACCCTTTGCGGAGGTCCTCTATGCGCTACATCGCGGCATGGGCACTTGGCGTACCTGGAATCCTGGTTCTCATCTGGTTCTTAATGAGCCACCACTAACTGGTTTTGCGGAGACCTGGAAGGAAGGAATGGACAAAACAAACCACAATCAGCTGTATTCCCAGCTGGCGGCGGAGCATTCACGCCTACACATAGTCCGCTCTTGGACTCAAAGTCCCCGGCGGGATGCCCTGCTCCGAGCGATCTCCTTTGCGATTGCTCGTTTGTCGAAGAACGGGGATCAAACCCATTCCTTCCACTGCATGATTTGCCGCACAGGTAAGATTGTTCCTTTGATTTCGACCGGAAGACTGACCAATATAAGGAAGATCGCAGCTTAGCTGCCTCCGGTTCCGTCGCAACGTTTCCAGGAGAGGCGGCTTGGCGAAGCCCGGAGCGCCTCTTGAAAACCACCGACATTGAGTTCGCCTATCGGATCTTGCGACAGGAGTCCACCATGAATCCAATTGAGCTGCTGGTGGTTGATGACAATGCCGCAGAAACTGTCCTGCTGTTATACGCACTAGAGGATTGCCCCCGCCAAGTAAATTTCCACTTTGCAAGGGACGGCGCTGAGGGTCTACGAGTGTTGAAAGAACGAACCTTCGATCTTGTAATCCTCGACATAAACCTCCCCGGTCTCTCCGGCTATGATGTGCTTAAACTCTATGGGTCGACTGGAGTACCCGTGGTAGTGTTCAGCGCCTCGTCAGACCCGCAGGATGCCACGCGCTCACTTGCGCTGGGCGCTCGTGAGTTTGTGCACAAACCAATTCGTCTGGAAGCATACAGGCATGCGGTGCTCAGTATGATTGAGAAATGGGTGCCAAACCGGCAGAGAACAGCAGGCGTCTAATCCTTCTTCATGCGGGAATTTCAGCGTCCCTGCGACCGCCAGACCTATGAGAAGCGAAACCAGAGTATCGCCAGACGCAATGCTGATTTTCCTGAAGCAGGCTGCGCTGGAGAACTCCTGGACCGCTAGTTACCTCGCGAAAGCGTTGGGTCTCACTGTCGCGACCGCGAAGCAAGCTGCAGCAGAAATGGCGCTCGCTGGATATGTTGAACCCGTCACTTGGAAAAAGGAAACCTGGCGCAATACCGACTGCGGTAACAAACTAGCAGGGGTGCGCCCGCCGCGCCTCAAGCGGGCCAAATCTGAAGAATTTCTCGCCGTTCTAGAGGACCGCGCGGCTGAGTACGCCATGAAAGGCTCCGCAGAGGGCGTGCGCCTTCAAAGCGTGGTTGCACTTGGCAGCCTTCTGACTGAGCACGACCCTATTCAGGACGTTGATATCGGAGTGAAGTTGGAACAGCCCAAGGACGGCCAGCCCATTCCCCACGCGGACCAACTCGCCGTGCTCAAAATCCTGAAGGGCCGTTTAGCTGCGCTGAAACTGCATCCCTGGAATGACACTATGGAACATATGCCTGCAAGGGTTGTTTGGAAGGCTTAGGGCATGTTGATTACGAATAACGAGAACCTGAACCGCCTAGAAGTCTGCGTGGAGGGCGGGCTGGGCATTCTGCGTTATCAAATTCAAAGCCACACAATCTGGCTGCTTCACGTCCAAGTACCTCCAGAAGCACAGGGGCATGGCGTTGCAAGCGAGCTAACGCGGACTGCGCTAGCGCTAGCGAAAGAGCGTGGCTTGAAAGTGGTTCCCGTCTGTTCCTTCGTGGCCACATATATCCGGCGGCACCCGGAGTATAAACCACTGCTCCAATAAGGCAGACAATCCTCTGGGCGGAACTGTCTACCCCTATTCGTTCGAGGGCGTCCGTGAAGGAATCGCTCAGGCGCCAAAATAGAGCTCCGGCCAAGCCCGTTATCGCGCAATATCGGTAGCTAGCCGCTCGCCAGACTCCTAACGAGAAATTGGCTGCTGCGGGCACTACGCGGGTAATCCTTCGGACTTATAATATGCAGCGAGGGAAATAACTATGGCAACACCGACGTGGAAGGTGAGCGGGCAATACTATGAGACCTGCAATTGCGACTTCGTGTGTCCTTGCCTGCCTGGGCAACTGGCTGTCAGTCCGACCAAGGGAACGTGCACGTTTGCGATGGCATTCCAGGTTGATCGCGGGAGCTACGGTAGCGTCTCGCTCGATGGCCTGGGTTTCATTGTCCTCGGTTTCACCCCTGAAGCAATGGGGAAAGGAAACTGGTCCGTCGGCCTGATTGCCGATGAGCGGGCGAGCGTCGAGCAGCGTGATGCTCTTACAGCCATCGCGAGCGGTGCCGAAGGTGGGCCGATGGCAGCCCTCTCTGGCCTTATCGGCAAATTCCTGGGTGTGGAATTGGCGCCGATTCGCTTCGATCGCAACGGGGCCAAGTGGTCAGTCAACGCTTCAGGGCTCGTAGATATGGCCGCCGAGGGCGCCATGGGTATCAATCCTGCGGCCACGGAGCCATTACACCTGGAGAATACGGGTCATCCAGCCGCGGATCGCTTCGCGCTCGCGCATGCCTCGAGGAGCCACGTCCATGCGCTGGGCCTCGCGTGGGACGATGTCACCGGAAAGAACAACGGACAATACGCGCCGTTTTCCTGGCAGAGTGCTTAGTCCATCATCGCCGGACGCGGTTCTTTCCCGCGGCGGTCGACTCCTCATCCTGGGGTGCATCGTTCTCAGCACGTTACTTGCGTGGACATACCTGTTTCATCTCGATCGCCAGATGTCGGCCGATTTAGATTACGACAAGATGATGGCGGCCATGGGCATGCACACGAATATGCCCTGGAGGCCGGCGGACTTCTTCTTCACATTCGCAATGTGGGTGGTGATGATGGTCGGCATGATGGTTCCATCCGCGACGCCCACGCTACTGCTGTTTGCGGCTGCGTGGAAAGGACGCGGCAAGCCGGGTTTCCCGCTGACCACCCTGGCATTCGCAGTCGGATACATTGCGGCTTGGACCAGCTTCAGTGCGGGTGCCACTGCCGCTCAGTGGGGATTGCACCAGGCGGCGATGTTATCGGCCGTGATGGCGTCCTCAAGCGGCCGCCTGTCTGGCGCGATCCTGATGGTCGCCGGCGCCTATCAATTGACGCCTTGGAAAAGCAAATGCCTGGCCCACTGCCGGAGTCCACTCGGATTTCTCATGACGAACTGGCGCGATGGAACAGGCGGGGCCTTCCGGATGGGCTTCCGGCACGGTACCTACTGCCTCGGTTGTTGCTGGGCGTTGATGTGCGTGCTCTTTGTGGTGGGAATCATGAACCTCATCTGGGTCGCAGCGCTGAGCGGATTTGTTCTGATCGAGAAGATCGGACCGGCGGGCACAATCGTCGCACGCATCGCGGGAGCAGCAATGTTTGTGGTCGGTGTCATGGCGATTGTTTGACGAATCGGTTCGATCCCTCGTTTCTGACTCGCGCGGAAATGTCCTTCCTGACCGCGCGGTGTTGATCCAATTACGCTACATGGTTGCCTTATAAAGGCAGCGGCCGGAGCGTTCTGAAGGAAGGCGGACCAGCGACGTTGAGCAACATTATCGCTACCAACCGGTGAGGGCCTTCGGGCCCTTTAGAATACTAACCACCACCGTTGGGTCGCGCATTCAGCCTAGGTAGCCTGCATGCGATGACTCCCGCGCTCTTCTTTGTACAGGTATCACGAGGGAACGCTCGACCGCCACATTAAACACGATTACGGCACAGGGACTCGATAGATGTTGCGCTGTGACGTGAATTTCGGGAACGCATAGACCGACGGCGTGGGTCCTGGAAATTCGCCTGGCGTGGGGAGAAGTTTGGCACCCGGCAGTTTGGCAGCTTCCTCAGGCGAATGAATCCCTTTCGGCGGAAGCGTCGGAACAACCTGCCCGGGCCGCAGCGGGATCGAGTAAACCTCCTGTCCTCCCACCAGGCTTATGTTGAAAGATTTCCCGTCCCGCGACCAAGTCACAGGTTGGGGCGCGTCGGGCGCGCGATTTCCGCAGATGCACACCGGGATGGGCGCGCCGCCATCTAGTGGATAGACGGCGGTGGCGCCGCTGCCTGTTTCCTCCGCCAACGCGGGCACCGAAACAGCAATGTATTTTCCATCCGGGGAAACATCGCTCATATAAAGGGCAGGATCGGGAATCGCTTTGCGCGTTTCGCTCCCGTCTTCCTTGGCTCGATAAACGGTGCCGTCCGTGGAGTACAGCACCTCGCCATCGGCTCCGAAGAAAGCATTGAACGAGGGTTTGGAGGTCAATCGGCGAGGCGAGGATCTCCCGTCCATCTGCGCCAGCCACACTCCAGTCCGCCCGCCAACGCCGGCCGAAAACAGAACACTCTTGCCATCGCGGGAGATGCTGTAATGCCACATTTGAAAGTCCGGCAAGAGCCGGTCGCGTTTGCCGGAATCCAGATCCACAACCCAAAGGCCTCCGAGCGGCGAGAGCAGACCGCCCACACTGCGAACGATGTAGTACAGCTTCTTGCCGTCCGCGGAAATCGTGGGCTGAAAGCTAAACGCTTCCGATGTCATTTGCCGGTCGCCGCGTGAATCATGGACCCAGATCGTGTCCTGGTACGAGCCGATCGATGTAACCAGCGATCGGCCATCGGGAGCGACATCTACTCCCTCTTCTTCGGTTGTCCCAGAGGTGATTTGTTCCGGCGCGCCGTCCGGAAAGCGTTGTCGCCAGATGTGCGAGCCACTGCCCGTATCGGCGGAAAAATACATGAACTTCCCGTCTGGCGACCACGCCGCGCGCGAACACCCCGTGGGACCAACTTTCTTGCCTTTCGCGCTGCCATCGAAGGGCGCCACCCGGCACTGCCCCCACAACGTCAACACCTCCATGTCCATCGCATTCATCAGGAGCTGTTTATGATCCGGCGAAAGAAAAGAGAGATGATTCATGATGCCGTCCTCGATATACACCGTGCGTTCATTCGCGCGGCTTTCGGTGGAGGTGGCGACACCCATGGTGATTCCCTTTCCAGTCATATAGGAGAAGAGAATATTCCTATCATCAATCCAGTTCATGCCCATGCCGTTGGTCAGGAGGCGGCGTGGCTCCTGCCCCCCGATCACGGAAACAACGTATGTGTTAAAGCCCGTCGTCTCGAGCGCCATGTAGGCGATGCGCGAGCCATCCGGTGAGAATCGCGGCCATCCCTTGTAGGGCACGCGGTCATGCGTGAGCTGAACTGGGTCTCCATCCGGGAGGAGCTTGATATAAATCTCAGTCGGATCGCCCACGGCTTGGACTCCGGTGGAGGTCCCGCGCACGAAAGCGAGCATGCGGCCATCCGGCGAGATCGCCGGATCGATTGCGGAGTCGACTTTGGTCAGCTGGGTATACTGCGCAGAGCCGGATGAAGTGGATGTTTTGGATCGGAACAGAAGCAGCGCAGATCCGGCGATCACGATGACCATCAACGCCGCCGCAGCCCACTTGAGCCGGGGCGCGGATCGCTGCGGAGTTGTGACGGGCGCCGCCGAAGCCTCCATGCTTTGGCGCAACAGGCGGCGCATGTCCACCACCATCGCGCGCATGGATTGATAGCGTTGCGCGGGGTCTTTCATCAGCGCCCTTTCCACGACCGCGCGAACCGCCGCTGGGATTTCGTTCCCAAGCGGCTGCGGCGAGCCGTGGATGATCGTTTGCAGGACTTCCAAATCCGTCGAGCCCTCGAACGGGCGGCGGCCTGCCAGCATCTGATACCAGACGATAGCGAACGAGAAAACGTCGCTGCGAGCATCCAACGCCCTGCCCGAGGCCTGCTCCGGCGACATGTAGGCAATGGTGCCGATGACGGCCCCCCGGCGGGTGAGTTCCTCGGTCATAGTGCGCGTCGCCTCGCTGGAAGCGGGCTGCTCGGCGAGTTTCGCCAAACCGAAATCGGCGAGCTTGGCATACCCGCTCTTGGTGATGAGGATGTTGGCGGGTTTGATATCGCGATGGAGAATCCCGGCTTCATGCGCGGTGGCAAGGCCATCGGCGACTCCCACCAAAAGTTCGATCGTATCGCGCCAGGTGTGGGGCCCGGCGTTCGCCCAATCCTTGAGGGTGCCGCCATCGATGTACTCGGTGACCAGGTATTGGCGACCGTCTATCTCTCCCGCGTCATGCACGGTAAGAATGTGCGGGTGATTGAGCGAGGATGCCATCTGCGCCTCGCGCTGGAAGCGTCGGCGGGCGGCGGCATCGGCGAGTTCCTCGGACAGAACCTTGACCGCCACTGGACGGTTGAGCTTGACATCGAGCGCCCGATACACCGCGCCCATGCCGCCCTCGCCGAG
>Ga0068871_100003702_pt1 | contig 10514 bp, 11 predicted proteins | sample KBSMisM72_FD_72750 | JGI IMG/M metagenome (GOLD analysis project Ga0068871, IMG submission 72750) | Miscanthus rhizosphere microbial communities from Kellogg Biological Station, Michigan, USA - KBS Miscanthus M7-2 | ecosystem: Host-associated > Plants > Roots > Rhizosphere > Soil ...
ATCTTCGTGCGTCTTCGTGTTTGTCGTGACTTCGTGGCTATATGGCTACAGCTACACGGCTACTGCGGCCAGGTCGCATTCGGATCCATGTTGACGATCGCCTGCACCTGCGCCGTCGGGATCTGCGGCCGGATGTACGGACGGCCGATGCTCTTGTGGCACGAGTAGCAGCTCTCGAGCATGATCTTGTAGTCCTTCTCGAACTCGACACCGTCCTTTTTCGCGATCGCGTCCTTCACCATCTGAAGACTGCTCGTGTCGATGCCGTCAAAGATGCCCTGCAGCTCCACGTCCGTGCCGTCGACCTGATTGCGGATCGTCGGGTTCTTGCGCACGAGCTGCTGGATGTGGCCGCGCGATTCGTTAAAGTAGTACTGCGCGAGCGGCCAGTTCCTCCGCTTGCCCGCCCACCACAGATTCGTCCAATGCCACTGCACGTCCATCATGATCGTGGAATTGGTCGGAATGAGCTGGCGCAGCGTCGCCACTTCCTGCGGCAGCTGCTCCATCGTCGGCAGCGGCGGTGGACCGCGGCGTCCTTCGCGCTGCTGCGCGGCGAGCGGCGGAAGATTGATGCCGATAAGGATGCCGGTCACGAGTAATAGGACTCCGATCACAACGTTCTTTGACATCGATTCCCCCCATCGTGTGTCAGTCGATTGCGAAACAGTAAAACAAGCCGCTCCCGCCGGTCGCGCGGAGATCCTGCTGACTGCAGCCGCGCGAGGCGTGCGCCGAATTCCACGATCGCGCGCGCGGATCGGCGCTCATGCGATCGAAATGACCGACTTGCGCGCGTCCTGGTCCACTGGACGTCCAGTTCGCGCAGGCGAGATCGCCCGTGCCCGGATAGGCGGTGCCGTCCGGCCGTGAGCCCGTGAGGATGTCGTGATCCTCGAACTTGACGTTCTCGCCGCGCTCGGTGACGGCGTTCTCGACGTTGATCTTGTTGCTCTCGCTGTGCAGTTGCTGCACGTTGATCGCGATGCGATCGCCGAGCGCGTTGTACCACGGACCGTGGCCAATGCGATCGCGCGCGTTGACCGCGGGCGCCGTGCTCGTCGCCATCGTGCTGAGGTACGCGCGCCAGGTGTGATCGCCCGAGCCTTCCTTCTTGGCCAGCGCCTGACAGTGTGCGTCCGCGCCGGCCAGTCCGCCGAGATTGCCGCCCTTGCCGAGTCCGTGGCTCGTGATGAAGAAACGCGTGACGGATTTCTTGCCGCCCATCTCGAGCGACGCCGGCGGCTTCTGAGCCGCGGCGTTCTGGCTCGAGGCGATGACGACCAGCAGCGCAGCGTCGATGAGGCGGCGTGTTGTCATGGCTCGGGCGCGGCGACATTATCGCGCCAACCGAACCTTTCAACTAGTCCGTAAGAATTCCGGAAGGGCGATCGATGTCGCTATCGCGCTGGCTCGAACAACTCGATCGGGTTCCCATCGGGGTCCTCGATCTGGATTTGTTTGCCACCGGGCCCCGCTTGCATCTCGTTGCGGAAACGAACGCCGGCGTCCTTGAGCCTCGCGATGCAGGCCGGAAGATCCGTCACGCGAAGCACCACGCGGTTCCAACCGCCAGGCTCTTGCCGACGACCGTCAGGGAAGGGGCGCGAGCCAGATGCGCCGGGCCCACTCAAGAGAATCTGGAGCGGTCCGAGCGAGACGCTGGCGAACGCCGGCGGTTGCTTGTGCTCGAGCGTGAAGCCGAGATGTTCGGTGTAGAACGCGATCGACCGCAGCACGTCGCCGACCTGATAGCGGACACCGTGAAAGCTCGCCACGATGCGCGGCTGTGCGTCTGCCAAGACGTCACGGATGATACGCTATGCGCCTTAGAAGGAGGACCCGTATGCGCTACCGACTCGCACTCGCAGTGCTGCTGCTGGCCGGCTTGAGCGGCTGGAGCAGCCACGTCTCCGCACGCGCGATCGGCGACTTGAATCCGAAAGCCATCACGATCCAGCTGCCGGCGGACATCAAATGGAACAAGACGGCGTCCGCCGAGACGGCGACGCTCGTCGGGGATCCCAGCAAGCCGGGCCTCTACGTCGTCTTGCAGAAGTGGCTGCCGCACAACAACAGCCACCCGCATTTCCATCAGAACGATCGGTACATCACCGTGCTGTCAGGCACGTGGTGGGTGAATACCGGCGCCAAATACGATCCGGCCGGCTTCAAGCCGGTGCCCGCCGGCAGCTTCGTCGTCCACACGGCGAAAGAGATTCACTACGACGGCGCGAAGGACGAGCCGTGCCTGCTGCAGATCGTCGGCATGGGCCCGGCGACGTCGACGCAAGCCGAAGAAAAATAGCCAGCCCCCTGCATCCCGGCGCCCCATCCTTCTCGTATATGTCCCTAGAAGGATGGGGACCGCGCTCGCAACCGGCACCGAATTCGACACCGCGGCCAACCCGCTCGAACCGCTGAACTTCGAGGCGCTCGTCGCGCGCCACCAGTCGATGGTGTTCAGCATCGCGTATCACTTCCTGCAGGATCGATCGGTCGCCGAAGAGCTCGCGCAGGACGTCTTCCTGCAGCTGTACCGGCATCTCGACGGCCTCGAGTCCGCCAACCACGTGACGTTCTGGCTGCGCCGCGTCACCGCGCACCGCTGCATCGACCATCGCCGTCGCCGCAGGTTCCCGCTTCTGAGCCTCGACAGCGTCGCCGAGCCGGCCGCACCCTCTTCACCCGCCGACCCGCTGCTCACCCGCCGGCTGCGTGGGCTCATCAGCGAATTGCCTGCCCACGCACGGATTGCCGTCGTCCTGCGCTATCAGGAAGATCTCACGCCAGAGGAAATCGCCCGCGTGCTCGACCGTCCCGTCGCGACGGTGAAAAGTCAGCTGCAGCGCGCGTTGAAGACGCTCAGAGAGAAAGTGCTGCGCGTCGTTGGAGATGGACGGTCATGAAAGACGTCGAAGACATCGAGCTGCGACGCGCCTTGCGCCGCGTCGATGCGCCGGAAGGATTCGCCGATCGCGTCTTGGCGCGAGTCGGGCAACCAGCCATTGCAAAACGTCACCGCCTGAGAAACTGGGCGATCGCGGCGACGCTGACGATCGCCGCGGCCGGCGGCGCATGGTATCGCGCCGAAGACCAGCGTCGCGTCCAGGGTGAGGAAGCGAAACGGCAGGTGCTGCTCAGCCTCAACATCGCCGGCAGCAAGCTGAAAGCCATCGAAATGAAAGTCAATCGCGGAAGAGAGCGGTAGCCATGAAGAAGACAATGATCGGCCTCGTCAGCGCGCTGCTCGTCTCGGCGACGGCGTCGGCGCAAAGTTTCATCATTCCAGAGCGCATCGAAAAGCTCGCCGAGAAGGCGCGAGAATCCGTCAACATCACGCTCGACGGCCCGCTTCTCCAGCTCGCCGGTCAATTCTTGAATTCAGGCAACAGCGACGAACGCGCGGTGAAGGAACTTGTTTCGAAGCTCAAAGGCATCCACGTGCGGACCTTCGAGTTCGACAGGGAAGGCGAATACTCCGAATCGGATCTCGAGCCAATTCGCGCGCAGCTCAAGGCTCCTTCCTGGGCGCGCCTGATCGAGGCCAAGGAACAGGGCGAGCACACGCAGGTTTTCGTGAAGCAGGACAGGAACGAACTCGGTGGCCTCGTGATTCTCGCCACCGAGCGGAAGGGACTGAGCATCGTGATCATCGACGGCGCCATCGACCTGAAACGCCTGTCGATGCTTGGCGGCAACTTCGGCATCCCGAACCTCAACCTCAGTACTCCGGAGCCTGTGAAGAGCGGCACGGCGAAGGACTCCGCCGAGTAGGACCGCTACTGCCGCAGCTGTCGAAGCACGCCGACCACCGCCTCGGCCACGACGTCGGGGCGGTCCTCCGCAATCACGTGACCGCTGCCACTCACGAGACGCCACGAGCCGCGCGTCGATTGAGCTGCCAGGCGGCGATGGGTCTCCCGCCAATTGCGCACCACCCGCTGCACCGACGCGCTCTGCAACAACGACGCAGGCACGAGACGGCCGACTGGGAGCATGCCGTCGGTCGAATCCGCGCTGAGTACGGCCAGCGGGACGTCAGCCCTCAGCGGCGGTGCGCTCTCGAACTGCGCGAGGGTTTCAGGAACACCACGAACGGCCGCGCATAACATCGTCAGCGTTCGCGGACGCGAATCCAGCAACCGGACGACACCGATCGGACGCGCGACGCGAATCCCGAAGCAGGCCGTCTCGAGCTCGAGCCGTGTCCGCCGATCGACGGCCGCGTTCAGTAGCGTGAGTCCCTGGCTGTTGGCGGCGTCGAGCAGCACGAGCCCGGCGACGCGTTCTGGAAACCGCCGCGCGTACATCTCCGCGACCGCCCCGCCCATCGACGACGCGACGATGACGACAGGCGTTTCGATCGGCGTGACTTCCAGCAGACGACGGAGATCGTCGGCCAGACCGCCTACCGAGAGCGCCGCAGGTCCGTCGTCGCTCCACCCGGTGCCGGCGCGATCGTAACTGCAGACGCGAGTGTGCCGTGCGATGGAGGTTCTCGCCGCCTCGAGGCTGACAGAACGGCCGCGTCCACTCGGCTCGAAGACAACCGGGGGACTGCCAGATCCGATGCAGAGGACGTGAAGCCGGCGGCCGCCGATGTCGACGATCCTGCCCGGCGGATCGCGCCGATCGCGTGCGGATGCAACGGATTCGTAGACGGCGCCGGTCGACGCCAGCGCCACTGCGCCGGCGAAGGTGATGACAACGAGACGGAGGACGCGCCGTTTCACTCGGCCAACAGTCTACCTGGGGCGCAGTTCGTTGCCGACGGCGATCCCAGCCCGAATCGCTGCGGCCGTCTCGAAGTGGTCCTGCGCTGTCGGCGCTTCGCGAACGTAGAACAGATACGCGTCGGCCGCCGACCGGATGGTGGGCTCGCTGAGCACCTCGATCGCGTGGAACAGCTCGTGGCCAATCGTCGCAATCAACGAGACGACATCTTCGACGTGTGAGACGAGGATGCGAAGCAGCCGAAACCCGCCGGCCGGCACGACCGACAAGCTGAGGCAGGCGCGCACGCCGTGCCGGCAGGTGCCGCGCTCGACATAGACAATGCCGTCCGTCGCGTCGATCGCGCGCACGAGCGACCGGAACGTCGACGAGCGCGATTGCGCCTCCACGATGGCCCCGGCGATTACCGCGTTGGTGGATCTCACGTGCGCCATAGGCGCAGTGTCGTCGCCGCCCGAGGCGCCCGCAACCCGAAGCGTCCAGCCGCCCAGCAAGAGCACGACGATCGCCCACATCACACCCCGCCTCATCCGCACGCGCCAGCTGCGCGCCATACGTCACCTCGTTTTCGTTGTACGGACGCTCCGGAGCGTTCACAGTCATAGACGCGCGAGAGGCCTGCCGGGTTAGCGGCAATTTTGATATCCTCGCCGCCGTCTGGAGGCTGTGATGCGGAAGTTACTCGCGCTTTCTTCGACAGTCGTCACGATCACGCTGTCCGCTCAAGCCCACCGAATAGACGACGGCGCGTTGAAAACCGTTGCCGGAGACGACTGGCTGAGCTACGGCCTCACGCAGAGCGAAACGCGGTTCAGCCCGCTCAAGGACATCAACACGACGAACGTCCGCCGGCTCGGCGCCGTGTGGGCGTACGACGTCGGGTCGGGCGGCGGCGGACAAGAAGCGACGCCGCTCGTGTGGAACGGCACCATCTACGGCATCACCAACTGGAGCGTCGTGTTCGCTGTCGACGCGCGCACGGGCAAACAGCGCTGGCGATGGGATCCGGAGGTGAACCAGACGACGGTACGCGCCAAGATCTGCTGCGGTGTCGTCAACCGAGGGATCGCGCTCTACAACGGGATGATCATCGCGCCGGCGGTTGACGGCCGTCTCTTCGCGCTCGATGCGGACACTGGAAAGCCGGTGTGGGAAGCGCGCGTCGCGTATCCGCAGGATCACTACACAGTCACGATGGCGCCGCGGATCGCGAAAGGCAAAGTTGTGATCGGCGCGAGCGGAGGGGATCGCCCCACGCGAGGATTCTTCGCCGCTTACGACGCGATGACGGGACGCCCCGCCTGGCGCTTCTATACGGTTCCTGGCGACCCGTCCAAGCCGTTTGAAAGCGCCGCGATGAAGAAGGCCGCGGCGACATGGGACGGCGAGTGGTGGAAACTCGGCGGAGGCGGCGCGGTGTGGGACGGATTTGCCTACGATCCCGACGCCGATCTGATTTACGTCGGCACCGGCAACGCCGAGCCGTGGGCACAAGCACTCCGCACGGCGACGCCGAAGGACAACCTCTACGTCTGCTCGATTCTCGCCGTCTCGTCGTCGACCGGCGAGTTGAAGTGGCACTACCAGGTCGTGCCTGGCGACATCTGGGATTTCGACAGCGTTCAGCATCTGATTCTCGCCGACATGACGATCGCCGGCCGCGTTCGCAAGGTCATCATGCAGGCGAACAAGAACGGGTTCTTCTATGTCATCGATCGGCTCAGCGGAGAATTCATTTCGGCCGGTCCGTTTTCACGCGTGACGTGGGCGAAGGGCATCGATCCGAAGACGGGCCGGCCCATCGTGAACACGCAGGCGCTCTACACAACCGACGCCATCTCGATTTCGCCTGGCGGCGGAGGCGCTCATAACTGGTCGCCGATGTCCTTCAACCCGTTGAGTGGTCTTATGTACATTCCGACATCGACGGCGAACAGTTGGACGTACCAAGCCGAGGTGAAATACAACCCGCGGGCCGGCATGATGACCGGGACGACACGGCCGATGCCCGCGGCGACTGTGCCTTCACCGCCCGCGATCGGACCCGAGCCGCTCGGCGATTCGGGGCCGCGAGGAGCGCTCGTCGCCTGGGATCCGGTGGCGCAGCAGATGCGGTGGCGTCAGCCGGGCGGCGGCGGGATCGGCGGCGGCACGCTGACGACGGCCGGCAACCTGGTGTTTCAGGTCGTGAACGACGGGCGCTTGCTCGCCTACACCGCGGACAAGGGCGAGAAACTTGCCGACATCCAAACCGGCCTCAAGAGCGGCATGGGCCCGCCCATCACCTATCGTCTCGACGGCAAGCAGTACGTCGCGTTGATGGGAGGCGTCGGCGCCGCGGCGCCTGGCGGCAACGCGGGACCTGGCAACCAGCCGACGCCGTTCTCGCCGAAGCTGATCACGTTCGCGGTCGACGGTTCTTTGGTTCTGACATCACAGACTGCGCAGTAAGTCCCAAAAAGCATGGCCTCATGCGTCTGACGCGGTGTATAACCGCCGCGTCAACGTCCTCGATCGGACCCAAAGCGAGGTGCCCATGCGTGTTGTCAGATTCGTGGCCCTGTTGGTGTTCGTCGCCCTGCTCCCCAGTTCCGCAATCGCACAAGCGTCATTGACCGGTGTCGTCAAGGACACATCCGGCGCCATCCTGCCGGGCGCGACCGTCGAGGCCGCCAGTCCGGCGCTCATTGAAAAAGTCCGCACCGGCGTGACTGACGGCACCGGCCAATATCGCATCGAAGATCTGCGGCCGGGTACGTACTCGATCACGATCTCTCTCACCGGATTCAGCACGTACAAACGCGAGGGGATCGAGCTGAGTGGCACCTTCACTGCGACGATCAACGCGGAGCTGAAAGTCGGCGCCCTGGCGGAGACAGTCACGGTGACTGGCGAAACGCCGGTCGTCGACGTGCAGAGCGCGGCGCGTGAAATCACGTTGAGCACCGACGTGCTGAAGTCAGTCCCGACGGTGCGCAGTTACAACGCGATGGTCGTCATCGTGCCCGGCGTCGTCACGAATCTGAACGACACCGTCACCGGCACGTCGACCACGCAGTTTCCCATTCACGGCGGACGCAACAACGAAGGACGGCTGACGATCGACGGCCTCAACATCGGCAACCCGCCCGGCGGCAACCAGCCTCCCGGGTACATCGCCGACGTCGGCAACGCGCAGGAGGTGACGTTCATCACGTCCGGAGGACTCGGCGAAACGGAAACCGCGGGCCTCACGATGAACATCGTGCCGAAGACCGGCGGCAACAGAGTCTCGGGATCGCTTTTCTTCAGCGGCACTGGACAGAAGTTGCAGGCGAACAACGTGACGTCGGAACTCGCTGCAGCGGGACTTGCCGCAGCCACCCCGCTACAGAAGGTGTACGACTTGAACGGCGCGTTCGGAGGGCCGATCAAGCAGGACAAGGTCTGGTACTACGTCAACGCGCGGACGCAAGGCAGCACGCGACTGATTGCAGGCGTGCAGTACAACTTGAACGCCGGCGATCCCACCCAGTGGCTCTACAAAGCAGATCCGAACAACCAGATGTATTCCGATCGCACGTGGGAAAACGTGAGCGGCCGCATCACCTGGCAAATCACGCCGCGCAACAAGTTCGGCGCGTTCTGGGATGAACAGGCGACCTGCCGCAAGTGCACGGGTGCGACGACAGGCATCACCGATCCGCCGCGTGTGACACCGGAGGCGACGGGCGTCGGCGCGACCAAGCCGCTGCGCGTCCCGCAGGCGTCGTGGACGTCTCCTGTCACGAGCCGGCTCCTGCTCAACGCGGGGCTCGGCGGCGTGTATTACGGCTGGGGCAATATGGAGCGCGACCCGGATCCGGGGCGCGATCTGATCCGCGTGGCGGAGCAGTGCGCGGCCGGCTGCGCGGCGAACGGCAGCATCCCCGGTCTCGTGTACCGCTCGCAGGACTTCGGCACGAACTTCACTGGCTCGTGGAACTGGAACGTGTCGACGACCTATGTGACCGGCGCCCACAGCTTCAAGGTGGGATATCAGGGCACGTACATGACCGACGACCGCACGTGGAGCACGAACACGCAGAACATGACGTTCCGCGTCAACAACGGCGTGCCGAATCAGCTCACCGAATCGATTTCTCCCTGGATCAACAACGCGCGCGCGGGCTGGCACGCGTTCTTCGTGCAGGAACAATACACGCACCAGCGGCTGACGCTGCAAGCCGCATTGCGATTCGATCGATCGACGAGCTGGTTCCCGGAGCAACGCGAGGGTCCGTCGCGGTTCCTGCCGCAGCAGATCGTGATCCCCGAGACCAACGGCGTCAACGCCTACAAAGACTTCACTCCGCGGTTTGGCGCGTCGTGGGACATATTCGGCAACGGCAAGACCGCGATCAAAGCCAATATCGGAAAGTATCTCGAAGGCGTCGGCGTCCAGCTGAACTACGCCAATTCCAATCCGACGCTTCGGATGCCGCAGACGACTGGACCGTTCGGCACCTCCGGCGTGACTCGTGCGTGGACCGACGCCAACAGCAACTTCGTCCCCGACTGCGACCTGCTCAACGTGAACGCGCAGGATCTTCGCGCGCAGGGACAAGATCAATGCGGCGCGATTTCGAACCTGTCGTTCGGCCAGTACATCCTGACGAACAACTACGATCCCGCGCTCCTCAGCGGTTGGGGCGTGCGCGCGTCAGACTGGGATCTCGGCGTGACGCTGCAGCAGCAGATCATGCCGCGCGCCTCGCTCGAAGTCGCGTACACGCGGCGCTGGTACAACGGCTTCACCGTCACTGACAACCTCGCGACGGCCAACAGCGACTGGACGTCGTACAGCGTCACGGCGCCACCCGACTCGCGTCTGCCCGGCGGCGGCAACTACGCCGTCTCGGGCCTCTACGACGTCGTCCCGACGAAGTTCGGGCAGATCAACAACTTCATCACCGACTCGAACGGCTTCGGCGGCGAGTACCAGTACTTCAACGGCCTCGACGTCACACTGAACGTGCGTCTCCGGGCGGGGCTGACGCTGACGGGCGGCACGAGCACCGGCCAAACGGTCGCCGATGCGTGCGCGACGAGGGCGAACCTGCCCGAGTTCAACGCTGGCATCGGTGCCGGTCTCGTCGGCTCCACGGTCAACACCACCAGCCCCTATTGCCACGTCGCGTACGGAATCTTGACGCAGGCGCGCGGTCTCGGCTCGTACATCATTCCGAAGATCGACGTGCAACTGAGCGGCGTCTTCCAAAGCAAACCTGGCGCGCTGCTCTCGGCGAACTACGCGGTGCCGAACAGCCAGGTCGTGCCGACGCTCGGACGCAGTCTCTCCGGCGGCGCGCCGAACGTGACCGTCAACTTGATCACGCCGGGGTCGATGTACGGCGACCGGATCAACCAGCTCGACTTCCGCATCGCAAAGATTCTGAAGTTCGGGAGGACGCGTACGATGGCGGGAATCGATCTCTACAACGCGCTCAACTCCAGCGCGATCCTGACGTACAACAACTCGTTCGTCCCGAACGGCACGTGGCTGCAGCCTGTCACGATCCTGACGGGGCGGCTGATCAAATTCAGCGCTGAGATCACGTTCTAGAGTGCTTGGCGCGACTAGATAAGGTGCTTGACGCGATCAGATAGGGTGCTTCACGGGATGCCACTATTTGATCCCTCGCAGCACCTTATTTGATCGCGTCGAGCCCCTTGTTTGTCTCATCCAGGGAAGCCTGCACGTACACGAAGCTCGTGCCGCTGCCGAGATAGTTCTCGATGCGTTCGAGGACGGCGGC
>Ga0068871_100003703_pt1 | contig 10510 bp, 8 predicted proteins | sample KBSMisM72_FD_72750 | JGI IMG/M metagenome (GOLD analysis project Ga0068871, IMG submission 72750) | Miscanthus rhizosphere microbial communities from Kellogg Biological Station, Michigan, USA - KBS Miscanthus M7-2 | ecosystem: Host-associated > Plants > Roots > Rhizosphere > Soil ...
GTCTCCCAAAGCGTCTGAAAGCGCATTGAGAATCGCCATGCATCCAGCGCCCACGGGCGGCTCACCAATTCCGCGAGCCCCGATGGGCGTCTCCGGATCGGGAATGCCCACCGCGTCCCACGCCATCTTTTCGGGCGCGTCGAGAATGGTTGGCGGCTTCAGGTGATGAAACCGCTTGGCGAGCGGAAGGCCGTAGTGCTGATCGTAAACCCACTTCTGGCCGATGGCATGGCCAATACCTAGCATCGACCGTCCCAGGATCTGGCCGCCCAACGCACGCGGATGAATCACTGTGCCGACGTCGGCCACCGCCAGGTAATCGAGGATCTGATATTTGCCGGTTTCGAGATCCACTTCCACCTCGGCGAAGCCCGCCACGTAGGAATGCGTCAGGCCATCGCGCGGCATGGTATCGCGCGCCACGGCGAGCAGCCCTTGGCCCGAGAGCGCATTCGCCGAAGCCACGGTGAACTTGTTGATGCCCTTCGGCAGTTCGTGACCATCATAAATGCCGCCCAGCTCTACAGCTCGCTTGGCCGCCTGCGCCAGGCTCATGCTCGCGCCGCCGCCTTTGTGGAAGACGCGCTCGCCGCCCACGTCGTAATCTTCCGGTTTGCCGCCGAGGTCCTTGGCCGCAATCTGCTGCAGCTTGTCCTTGGCATCCATCGCCGCGACATAAGCCGCGCGCGTCATGGCATGAGTGGTCTGGCTGCCGCCCGAGGGACAAGTCCACGGCAGATTGCGCCCGGTGTGGCCCCACGTGATTTCGCATTTGTCCCACGGCACACCGAGAACCTCCGCGGTGACGCGGTGGCAATCGCTGACCGATTCCGTACCCAAGTTGCCGATTCCGGATTGAATATAGAGTCTGCCGTCCGGCTTGATGATGAACAGCCCGTCGAACCCCACCGAGCCGCCGACAAAGCAACTGGTGGCTACGCCGATGCCGCGCGCCTTGGTGCCGCTGCGCTTCGGCTGCGCTTTTCTCTCGTCCCAACGGAACGCGGCGTGACCTTTATCGAGCGCTTCTTTGATAAACGCACTGGTGACGTATTGCCGCTTGCCACCCACCGCCGGTCCGATGAGCGCCTTACCCTCTGGCGCATTGATGCGGTGGATAGCCACTTGATCGATGCCTAATTTACGCGAGGCTTTGGAGAGGATCGGCTCCATCAGCACGATCCCCTGGAATCCGCCGGGCTGGCTCTGCGAAACGCGCGGCGGCGTGTTGGTCAACACCGAAAGGCCGCGCCAGCGCATGGCCGGAGGCTGATACATCAGCGAGAGCTGCCGCCCCGCCTGGTTCGCATCGCCCTGTGGATCGTAGGGGCCGCTGTCGCAAATCACAAACATATCGACGGCGGTGATGCGGCCGTCCTTGGTGAATCCGACTTTCAAGCGGCCGTGAATGCTGGGCCGCGCCTTGCCGATGTAGTGCTCCTCCTCACGGCTCACACGCATCATCACCGGCGCACCTGTCTTCTTGGACAGCAGCGCGGGAATGATGGCCTGGATGGAGCTGGTGATTTTGCTGCCGAATCCGCCGCCGGTGTATTCGCTGATCACCACGACGTCGCTCGCATCCATATGCAGCCAGCGCGCCAGCGCCGGAACCGTCTGCGAAGTGCTCTGCGTCGAGCAGTGCACGAAAACTTTGCCGTTCTGCCAGTACGCCATCGCGGTGCGGGTTTCGAGCGTCTGATGGCTGGTGTTGGGCGTTACAAACGTTTCGTCCAGAACCAGGTCGGCGTTCTTGAGCCCCGCCTGCCAATCGCCGTAAGTCCACTCATCGGTAGCTTTGCCCATGGGAAGCTGGCCGTCTTTGGCTTCCGCGAAGTCCGCGTCGGTCCACTTGAGCTCTTGCACCGCCGGCGCGGGCGGAGGCGGAGGCGGCTGTCCAGGACCCGGCGCTGCTGCCACCGGTCGCACCCACACGTTGCCTTCGACTCTCGCATTGGCCGTTCCGGGACGCAGCGTGACCAGCGGATCGACGGCATGCGGCAAGCGCTCGTAATCGATGCGAATTCTTTCGATGGCTTCGGCGCAGGTGTATTCATCGACCGCGCAGACCGCCAGAATGGGTTCGCCCTGATACACCGGATCGTTAGTGAGCCCGCGCTCGGCTAACTTGTTCGCCGGGATCACCTGACCCAGATCCGTCATGGCGTCGGCGGGCGCCGGAAGATCGTCCACCGTGAGGATCGCCTTCACGCCGGGCATCGCGAGCGCTTCGCTGGCGTCGATGTTGCGCACATGGGCGTGCGGCATGGGGCTGAGCAGGAGCTTCGCGAACAGCATGCCCTCGGCGCGATAGTCCTCGGCGTATTTCGCGCGCCCCGTGACCTTCGCCACCAGGTCGGGGGTGGCGTAGTTCTGTCCAATCAATTTATAAGCGGGTTGGCCGGGAGACGTTTTGGCAGGCATGTTAGCTCACCTTTCTCAGATTCTCCGCGCCGCGCATCATGGCGGTGAGGATCTTGTCGTAATCCTGGCAGCGGCACAAATTGCCGGAGATGCCATGGGCCAGTTCGGCGCGCGTGGGGTTCGGATTCACTTTCAGGAATCCCACCGTCGCCATAATGAAGCCGGACATGCAGAAGGCGCACTGGAATCCCTGTTCATCGATCACGCCTTGCTGGACCGGATGCAGCTTGCCGTCGGCGGCAGCCAGTCCTTCGATGGTCGCGACCTGCTTTCCGCGCACGCTGTGCGTCAAGACGGAACACGAATAATGCGGAACGTCGTCGATCAATACGGTGCAGGCGCCGCACTCCGAGCGGTCGCAGCCCAGCTTAGTGCCGGTGAGCCCCAGTTTGTAGCGCAGCGTCGTGGCCAGCGTCTCCTGCTTCATGACATCCACGCGCCGCTGCTGGCCGTTGACAGTGAGAGTCACCAGCCGCTCCACTGCTCCAGCGGCCGGCTGCTGGGCGCGCACGATGGCGGTACGGAACAGATAGGCTGACGAGGACACCGCGCCCGCCGCAATCACACCCTTGATCATTTCCCGGCGGGACACCCCGCGCGGAGCGTCGTCCGTCTTCATTGTGTTGTCCGGCATTCTACGTACCTCCAGCGAAAGGCCGAACAAAATTATACACTTCTGGGCGTTTGAAACAAGGGGGTCATTGTCGTTTTACGTCGCCGGCAACCGCTTCTTCCACCGCGAGCGACCAATCGACGCCGCTGGAGTCGATGACCAGATGATAGAGGCGGGGATCTTCGGTGACATACGCGACGCCTTTACCGTTTCCCTGGTGATCCACGGCGTCGGCGATCGGCCGCCCGCTCACCGCGCTGTGCACCACGACGTGAAACAACCCGGCGCCGGGCGAGGCCGCGCCCTTGGTCGCCCATTTAATCCGCCACTGCGTGCTTTCGATATTGAAGGAATCGGTTTGCGTGTCGCCACGGCCCATCCATGACTCAATCGGCCGCCAACCGATCTGGCGAGTCGTTGCTGACGCAGGGGGAGTGGGCTTGCACCCCCAGGAAGCACTCACCACCAACAGCAGAACGCACAAGTGAAAGCCGCGGGATCTATGTGGGGGAAAACCCCTATGAGCTTTCATTTAGCTTCCCGGCTAGGAGTCAGTATACCCTCAATCACAAAATCCACAGCGGTGGCCGGATCTTCGAATTCCACTGGCCGAACATAGCTTTGACTTCGAGTAGGCCGGGGGGTCGAGTCCCTCTGGGCGCACCAATAAACACCCATAAAAATGATGTTTTTGCCAACGCTCGGCCCCACTCGCGCTGGTGCCCGAAACCAAGGGCCGGACACTCGAGGATATTGGAGACCTGCTCCATCACCGAAACCGGTATCCAGATTTGAGCACACAGCGGTACAGTTTCGTGCCGTCCCCTGAAGCCTTGACGGTGCAGGCGGCCCACGACAAATCTAAAGTCGGGCCGAGCGGGTAAACAATTTCCTTCCCATCAATGGTCGCCTCTATGCTGGGCCCTTGCGCCGACGCAGGCAAAGTAAAGCTCATACTGCGGTCGAAGATCGCGGGAAAAGACTGAAGGATCATATCACCACTCGAGATATGGGTCACCTCGGCTTCCAGCAGAAACGTGGTGGTATCGGACCAGTTTCGAATGGTCACACTTATGTGGCTGCCGCCAGCAGAGAAAGAATCCTTTTCGATCTTGGTGAAGGGACACGGGCCGGCAATACAGGAAACGCGCACGTTGTGGAATGAATTGTTTTCCCCGGCGTCGAGCGAAGCGCCCCCTACGGTCGCTTTCCATTTACCATCGGGAGAGCAGGGACCACGGCGATCGCAAGGTACGTCGCCCGTGTTCACCACCTCAAAAGTCTTTAACGCGCTGCCCGCATTGACGGAGATCTCACTCCTGGTGGTGGAGCGCACGCGAATATCCGACAAAACTATGGGCGCAGCATGACTTGCATCGGCTGTCTGGTCGCTCGGCACCATGCGAATTATATACAGGCGATCCAGTAGATATTCGGGAAGATCCATCGGCCGGTAGCCGGGATGGCTGATACGAAGCCTGGCCATTTGGCCGACGCGGACGCCCGGCCGCAATCTGACCTCGAATCTACCTGAAGAGTCGGAGGTTGCCACACCGTCCGCTAGATCACCTACCAGCGAGATTTGCGCGTTAGCGATCGGAAGTTGCTTACCTAGTTCGGTGTCCTGTCGAAGAACGGCGCCCGTTATCGACTTCAAATCTTTGGGTTTAGAAGCGAAGTAGAGGGTCAGGGCAAGGACTACGGCGACGGCGCCCGTAATAGGCCAGACGGCCGACTTCCGCCTAATCAGTGTCCTGGGGACTGTCACATTCTATTCGATGAATCAGGAGGAAAACCATTTCGCGCCTCGTGCAATTTGTGGAGGATTGTAGCATCCCGCAGTCTCTCGCATCTCTAAAATGAGCACCTAGCGTGCGCTACACGGATCCTCGGACTGCCAAATGTTGTCGCGTCGGAAATTAATACAGTGTTGCTGTGGAGGAACGAGTGCCGCCCTCCTTTTTAACCCCAACTACCCCAACGACTTGCAGGCAGCGGAGGCTGACCCGCGCAGCAATCAAATAGCTCTCTCGCCGGCTGATGACCAGTTCCTGGAAGATTTGGAGAAGGCAAATTTTCTCTTTTTTTGGGAACAGGCGGATCCGCGTACTGGCCTGGTTAAAGACCGCAATAGGGTTAACGCCGCCGGCAAAGAGCTCGCCTCGAAAGAGATCGTGGCGAGCATTGCCGCTACTGGTTTCGGTCTCACAGCCCTTTGCATTGGACATAAGCGCGGTTATGTCCCGCTCTCGAGCGTCGGCGCGCGCGTCTTGACCACCCTGGAATTCCTTTCCAAAAAGATGCCGACGCATCGCGGATTTTTTTATCACTGGGCCAATATCAGCACTGGCGAAAGAGTCTGGGATGCCGAAGTGTCTTCGATAGACACGGCAATTTTGTTGTGCGGTGTTCTCACCTGCCGTGAATACTTCGGCCATCCAGAGATCACGCGGCTGGCCAACCTGGTCTTCGAGCGTGTGGACTGGACCTGGGTCGCTGAAGACACTTCCCTGCTTTCGCACGGATGGACTCCCGAGATTGGGTTCTTGCCCTACCGCTGGGATTACTACAGCGAATTGATCATCATGTATCTGCTTGGCATGGGGTCCTCCAGCCACCCGCTGGACCAGACAGCGTGGAGCGCTTGGAAACGTACGACATTCGAGTATGCAGGGCTACGTTACATTGGTTCCTACGCCCCGCTGTTCGTGCATCAATACCCGCAGGCTTGGTTCGACTTGCGCGGGAAGCGCGATCGGTACGCGGATTACTTCAAGAACTCCCAAATCTGCACGGAAGTCCATCGTCGATTCTGTCTGGATCTCGCCGGTCGCTTCCGTAATTACAGCGATGATCTGTGGGGCATTAGTGCCTCGGATTCTCAGCACGGATATGTCGTGTGGGGCGGCCCTCCGGAGATCGGCCCGATTGATGGAACCGTGGTCCCGAGCGCAACCGGAGGTTCGCTGCCGTTCCTGCCTGAAGCGACCTTGCGGGTTTTGAAAAACATCAAGAATAGCTATGGGGAGCGCATCTGGAGCCGCTATGGCTTCGTAAACGCGTTCAATCCGTTAAAGAATTGGTATGACACTGACGTAGTTGGAATCGACACCGGTATCACAATGCTCATGGCGGAAAATCTGCGCACCGGCTTCGTATGGAATACCTTCATGAAAAGTAGAGAAGCCCGGCGCGGCTTGCAACGAGCGGGGTTTCAGAAATACTCCTGAAAATGCGGCTACAAAGGCGAAACAGTCACTGTCGGTTGGCGGCTGTGCTGACTACCGTGATGGTACTCCAGGCAGCGCCGTCCGCGGACATTGAAGTCCGCATCACGTCCCTGTTGACTCGTATGACTCTCGACGAAAAGATCGGGCAAATGTCCCAGTCGACATCGATGACGACGCCACTCTCCGGACAAATAAAGGAGGAAATTCGCAGAGGGCGCTGGGGCTCATTTCTCAATGCGGGCAGCCCTCAGGATCGCGCCGAGGCGCAAAGGATCGCGCTGAAGGAAAGCCGCCTGGGGATTCCGCTACTTTTCGGGCGCGACGTGATTCACGGATACCGGACTATTTTCCCAATTCCACTCGGACAGTCCGCAAGCTGGGATCCCGATCTAATCGAGCAGGCGGCGCGCATCGCGGCACACGAGGCGTTTGCCGACGGAATCCGCTGGACCTTCGCCCCCATGGTTGATATCACGCGGGACCCCAGATGGGGCAGAGTTGCGGAAGGTTTGGGTGAAGATCCCTACTTGGCCAGCAGACTCGCTGTCGCCATGATTCACGGCTTCCAATCAGACTCGTTGAGTTCAACCGGCGCGATCGCTGCTAGCGCCAAACACTATGTTGGTTATGGGGCGGCGGAGGCGGGCAGGGAGTATAACAGTACCTGGGTTCCTGAAGGCCAGCTTCGCGAAGTATACCTGCCGCCCTTTCAAGCGGCTAGTGATGCTGGCGTAGCGACGTTCATGCCGGGCTTCAACGCTCTGAACGGTGTACCTGCTACGGGAAACCTATTTACACTGCAGAAGATTCTTCGCGGGGAATGGAATTTCAAGGGAATGGTGGTAAGCGACTATACCGCAATTCCTGAGATGATCCAGCACGGCTACGCCGCCAATACCGCGGATGCCGCCAGGAAAGCCTTGCTTGCTGGCGTGGACATGGAGATGGTCAGCACAACCTACTTTGACCATCTGAAAACCTTGGTTGAGAAGGGACTGGTCGATCGAAGAGCGATTGACGCCGCGGTGCGCAATATTTTGCGACTCAAGTTCCAACTCGGACTCTTCGACCAGAGTCCGCCGGTACCTGTCGAACCGCCTGCGGCCGAAGCATTGGAGATCGCCAAGCGTCTGGCAACCGAGAGTATCGTTCTGTTGAAAAACGACACACACATCCTGCCGCTCTCAAAATCAAATGAAAAAATAGCTGTCATCGGACCGCTGGCGGATAGTCCGGTAGATCAGATGGGTACCTGGACCATGGACGGCCGCGCAAGTGACGTACAAACACCGCTGGCAGCGCTTCGGGAGAAGCTGGGCGACGCTCGCGTGTTGTATTCGCCTGGCTTGAAGAACAGCCGCGACCTAGCCCGGGATGGTTTCGAGGACGCACTGCAGAAGGCACGAATGGCTGACGTGGTTCTTCTCTTTTTGGGAGAAGAGCAGATACTGTCGGGAGAAGCTCATTCCCGCGCTTTTCTCGATCTTCCTGGGGCTCAAGAGGCATTGGTGAATGAAATCGCGAAATTAGGCCGGCCGATCGTGACTGTCGTCTTGGCTGGGCGTCCTCTGACCTTTCATGAAACGGCGGCAAAGTCGAAGGCAATCTTATATGGCTGGCATCCTGGAACCATGGGCGGGCCCGCCATCGCCGATCTACTATTTGGAGATGCGGTTCCATCGGGGAAACTGACGATCACATTCCCGCGCACCGTCGGCCAGGTACCGATCTACTACGCGCAGCTCCCTACAGGCCGGCCTGCGTCAAGTAGCGACCTCGGAATCCCACTAGGAAACCCGGTAAATCCCGTAGGCTATGTCTCAAAATACGTAGATGTCGATTTCACGCCGGAATTTCCTTTCGGTTACGGGTTGTCGTACTCCGACTTTAAATACTCGAACCTGCGGGTGTCTGCACCGAAGCTGCGCATGGGCGGTCTTCTGACGCTGGCGGCCGATATCACAAACACTGGCGCAGTCGCTGCGGATGAAATTGTGCAACTTTACGTGCACCAAGACGTTGCCAGCGTGAGTCGGCCCGTCAGGCAATTGAAGGGTGCTCGCCGCGTGCACTTGAAACCGGGTGAAACAGTGAACGTGCAATTCCTAGTCACTACTAAGGACTTGGCTTTTTACAACCAGCGGATGCAATTACTGACTGAACCAGGCACTTTTCATTTTTGGATAGCTCCCGACTCGGCCAGAGGCATCGAAGGTAAATTTATAGTCGAGTGAGCATTTCGGAGGAGCCCTTAGGGCCGGGAAGCCGATAACGCCGGTCGCAGCTTCGATTGCATCCATCGCTCGAAACTCATAAGGGACGGGTGCTGTTGTCGTAGTGCAGGAATATCGGCGTGATAACCAACATTCTCAAACCATTTGAACATCAACGCCATCTCGTGTCCCGCCTGCTGTTCGAACTTATCCCAGGGCGCCTGAACGTACTTCAAGTCTTCGCCCAACACCCGGCCCAGGGCTTGAGCAATTTGGTTCATCGATAATTCATCTCCCGCAATGTCCAGGGTATGGCCCTGCCAGCGCCCCGGGAATTCGAACGCCATCGTCGCGAATGCGCCGATGTCCTCTACAGCAATCATCTGCAGCCGGGTATCTGGTTTCAGCGGCAACGTCAGCGTCCCCTGCTCCATTCCGGTCCTCATGCCGAGCCAATTATCCATGAAGAAAACTGGGCGAATAATAGTGTACGGAAGCCCTAATTTCCGAATATGCTCTTCGATCTGAAATTTGCTGTCGAAGTGTGGCACGCCCGTATGCTGGTCCGCGCTGCCGACCGAGCTATACACGAGATGGCTGACGTTTTCGCGGCGCGCCGCATCCGCCAGCGCGATTCCCTGGCGAATCTCGGCTTCCACGCCCTCTTCCGGGCGGCTTTGGACGGAGTACACGCCATAGACACCATCGAGAGCCCGCGCCACGGAGGGCCGGTCGTCAAGATCGCCCCCGACGACTTCTGTGCCGTGACCGACCAAAGCCCGCGCCTCCGGCTTGTCAGGATGGCGTGTCAATGCACGTACGGGAAATCCCTTATCACGCAAGTGCCGAAGAACAGCGCCGCCTTGCTTTCCAGTAGCTCCAGTTACCAGGATTAGACGATTATTGGTTTTAGACATTGGTTCCTTGCTCCCTCTAACGTTTCGATGATAGACCCCGCTGCACGTCCGGAGGCTTCGTTCCGGCCGGATAGACCAGAATCTCCACGCCTCCCCCGATTGCATTGGCGTCCGACGACTTTCCCTGGCCGATGGTCTTGATTCGGGTGTCGTCTAACTTGAAGTTTTGCACCAGGTAATCGCGAACCACCATCGCCCTCGCCTCTGTGAGCAGACGATTCTTTTCGGTGTCGCCCTTCATGTCCGTGTACGCGGTCACAACCGCGAGTCCGAACGCGTTGGTCTCCAGGAATTTTCCCGCTTCATTTACCGCCTTCGCGCTTTTGAGCTTGGCATTATCCGGCTTATCGAATAGCTTCGCCGCCTCGTATGTGTAGTTTTTGCTGACTGGTGCGGCGGGCAGTTGGGGAATTTCATGCTTCGTAAGATCGGCCGAATCTTCGTATCCTCGCCGGTTGAAAAAACCGCGCAGAAGGAAATTGTGCTTCAGTGCCTCCATATCTTCTTGCATGGCGGCTGCCCCGGCGTTGATGCGCTGATAGAGGCCTTTGTCGTTGACCAAGGCTCCCATGGTTCCAGTACCCTGATTGATTTTACCGCTGATGGACTTAAGATCTTCGGACGTATTCACGACATTTTGCATCGCGCCGCTGGCCGAGTCCAAAAGTCCATTGGTCTTCTTCATCAAATCCGAGAATTCGAGCGGCGGCTCGCCTTGGATCAGATCGCCATTGCTCACCTGCGGAGCGCCCTCCGATCCGAATGTGATTTCCACGTATTTATCCCCCACCAGCCCCTCGGATCGGATCGCCGCCACGGAATCTTTCTTGATCACGTTTCGGGTCGCGTTCCTCAGATCCATCACCACCCGCACTTTGTCGTTAGGCCCGCGCGGCAGTTGGATGCGCGCGATTGTGCCTTCGTGAATTCCTCCCACCCGTACGTCGGCGCCGTTGGGCAACCCGGCCACGGTCTGGAAGTCCGCATTGAGACGATAGGTTGAGCTGAACATGAACTGCTTGCCGCCAATCCAAAATACGCCCGCGGCAAAAATGAGAAGCGCCGCAACGATAAAGGCGCCCAGTCGAAAAGTTCTGGACATAATTCACCGCC
>Ga0068871_100003707_pt1 | contig 10507 bp, 11 predicted proteins | sample KBSMisM72_FD_72750 | JGI IMG/M metagenome (GOLD analysis project Ga0068871, IMG submission 72750) | Miscanthus rhizosphere microbial communities from Kellogg Biological Station, Michigan, USA - KBS Miscanthus M7-2 | ecosystem: Host-associated > Plants > Roots > Rhizosphere > Soil ...
GCCGCACCCGCAACAAAAATTGATCCTTCGAGGGCATAGGCGGTCTTGCCGTTCAATCGGTAAGCGAGGGTCGTCAGCAAGCGATGGCTCGAGGGCACGGCCTGCTCACCGGTGTTCATGAGGGCGAAGCAACCGGTGCCATAGGTGCACTTCACCATGCCCGGCGAGAAGCAGGCCTGCCCGATCATTGCGGCCTGCTGGTCCCCCGCCATACCGGCGATGGGAAGCGGCGACTCAAATAAGCCTCGGGCCGTCGTTCCGAAATGGTGACTATTGTCTTGCACCTCAGGCAGCAGCCGGGCCGGCACGCCGAATATGCGGCAGAGTTCCTCGTCCCATTGCTGCCTGTGGATGTCGAACAGTGACGTTCGGCTGGCGTTCGTCGCGTCCGTGGCGTGAACGGCGCCGCCTGTGAGCCGCCACAGAAGGAAGCTGTCGATCGTTCCGCAGGCGAGTTCGCCGCGCTCCGCGCGGGATCGAGCACCGTCGACATGGTCAAGGATCCACGCGATCTTGGACGCTGAGAAATAGGGATCGAGGAGCAGTCCGGTCCTATCGCGGACAACATCTTCCGAACCTTCCTTCTTCAGGCGCATGCAGACATCAGCGGTGCGCCGGTCCTGCCAGACGATCGCGCGGTAGATCGGCTCGCCGGTCGCGCGGTCCCAGACGACCACCGTTTCCCGCTGATTGGTGATACCGATCGCTGCGACGCGCCTCATCTCCACGCGGCTCGAAGCCAGTGCTTCGTGGGCGACCGTTAGAGTATCGCGCCAGATGTCCTCCGGATCATGCTCGACCCAGCCGCGTTCGGGATAATGCTGTCGAAACTCGCGCTGGGCGAGCGCGACCGCGCGCCCGTCGCGGGCGAACAGGATGGCGCGAGTCGAGGTCGTGCCCTGATCGATCGCCAGCACATGATCGGCGCGCCTCACCGCCCGACCATAAGCGCGCTCACTCTGTCCCGAAAGGGGTTCTCCTGCGCCCCCCATGCGCCTATCGCGCGCGCCGCATGAGTCCCTTTGCGCCAAGCTTTAGCGTCGACGCCGCCGAGGAAGCGGACGGTTTCCGGATCCAGGTCGCGGCTGATGGGAAGGAGCGAAGCTACTTCGTTCCCAGCGGTACCCAGCAGGATTTCTCCTTATTCTTCGAGGCGCTCGCGCAAGATTTCGGTACGCGCACGCCCGACATTTTTATGCCCGAGCTCGACCGACCCGCGCAGGCGATCCGCTGGCGTCCCCTGCTGACCGAGAACGTCCACCCGCAGATCCTCATCGGCTATGGCGATCCTGCGGTCCTCAAGGACGGCGACGACTATTGGCTTGTCGCGACGTCCAACGATGCGCCCGACGCCTTTCCCATCCTGCACTCGACGGATCTGCAGCATTGGGAGGCAAAAAGCTTCGTGTTCCCTGAGGAGTCGGAGCCGGAATGGGCTGCCAAGGGCCGTAACGTCGCCGATTTCTGGGCGCCGGAGATGGCGAAGGTCGGCGACGAATATTGGATCGTGTTCACCGCACGACAGGCGACCAATGCCCTCGCAATCGGCCTTGCCCGAGCCCCCTCGCCGCTTGGTCCATGGACGGATAATGGCGCGCCGCTGATCACGGGAACGCCCGTCGATACGACCGGGCTGGGATATGATCCTTCACAACCGCAGATGAGCGGCGGAGTGATTGATTCGCATGTGTTCCTCGATACGAATGGCGACCGCTATTTGTTCTGGAAGGACGATACGAACAGTATCTGGCCGCGGCCGCTCGCGATGCTCTTGCGAACGCATCCTAACCTGATTGACCAGTTGTTCGCGCGCGATGAGGACCGGTGCACGGCCGCCTTCGCCGCGAGCGTCGTTCCCTGGGCCAACCAACAACGGCCAATGGTGCGTTTCTTCTTGATGCAACCGCTGATCGAAGCGGCGTTGGCCAATTGGCAGCGAGTGAAGGCTGCCCTGCTTCAATTCGGCCTTGCGCCGGCCATCCTCGAAGCCATGTCGACGCCGGTCCGCGCGCAGCGGATTGCGGACGATGGACGCTCACTGATCGGCGGGAACCGGATCGTCCTGTGCAACGACCTCGACTGGGAGGGCCATCTCATCGAGGGCCCGTTCGTCACTTGCGAGAATGGGCGATACTGGCTCTTCTATGCCGGCAATGACTTCTCGACTCCATCCTATGGAATCGGCGTCGCCGTCGCCGATCATCCGCTGGGGCCCTACACCAAGCAGGGCGAACCGCTGCTCAAGTCGACGCGCGAATGGACGGCGCCCGGTCATGCCTCGGTTGCGCCTGGACTGGAGGGAAAGCCGCAGCTTTTCTTCCACGCTTTCCATCCCGGGACGGGAGGGTACAACGCCTTCCGAGCGCTGCTCACAGTTGGGCTGAGGTTTGACGGCGGCGAGGTCGAGGTCGTCGACCTCGCCGACTGAGTTCAGTCGATCCGGCGCACGTCACCTCCGCCCGCGACCGCCATCGAGACCTGCGGGTTGCCCGCGTAGCGGACTTCACCGCCGCCGTGGACTGCAGCCGAGAGCGTTGCTCGCGGACGCACTGCGATCTTGCCGCCGCCGTTGACCGCGGCCGAGACTTCGCCCGCCTCGACTGCGCGGACGTCGATCGTCCCGCCGCCATTGATTGCCGCCGAGAGCTGACCCTGGGGCGCAAAGCCGTTGCCGGCGACGATGGTGCCGCCGCCTGAGATTGCGATATCGGGCGCATGCGGGCTCTCGATCCGGATCTTGAGATTGTAATTGCGCGGGCAACCCGCATTGCACGCGTCGATGCGGAGCTTGCCGTCACGGAGCATGTAGATGCGGGTGAACTGGGTGCTCCCGGAAAGGATCGTCACGCGCTGGATCGGACCGGGCAGCAGCGAAACATCGCCACCGCCACGCAACTCAACCGAGTGAAACGATGGGACTGAAATAGTCTCCGTTGCAATCGCGGGAGCGGCAGCAGCGATGGCGAGCAAGAAAAGCGGGACTGTCGAGCGCATGAGAGAGTTCCTCTGTTGGGTTACGCTACATCTGTAGCGCTACATTTGCAGCGTGTCTAGTCCCGGGTTGCGAATGTGGGCCCGGGCGCGCATTCGTCAGCTCGTGACAAGGCCCGTGCGCATCGTTGGCAGCTTCGTCAGCCCCTACGTTCGCAAAGTGCTGGCGGCGATGAACCTGAAAGGCCTTGCCTATGAGGTGGACCCGATCACGCCTTTCTATGGAAATGATGAATTCGAGCGGCTGAGCCCCCTTCGCCGCATTCCGGTCCTCATCGACGGCGACTTCGCGATCAGCGATTCGTCGGTAATCTGCGCCTATCTCGACGAGGCTTATCCGGGGCGCCGGCTTTACCCCGCCGAGGCGAAGAGGCGTGCGCGCGCTCGCTGGTTCGAGGAATATGCCGATACAAGGCTCGGCGATCTCTTCATTTGGGCTTATTTCTACCAGAAGGTCGTCCGGCCGCTGGTCTGGGACGAGCCGACGGACGAAGAGCGCGTTCGCAGGGCGGAGGAGCAGGAGATCCCTGCGGCGCTCGATTACCTGGAGCGCGAACTGCCGACAGAGGACTGGCTATTCGGCGACATCGGCGTCGCAGACATTGCGATCGCGAGCTTCTTCCGGAACGGCGCCTATGCGGGCTTCGAGACGGACGAGGGGCACTGGCCGCGAACTGCAGCGTTCGTGCACCGCACGCTCGCTCACCCGTGCATCGGCAATCTGCTTCCGTTCGAAGATGTTCAGCGCAGCGCGGCGATCACGGGCAGGCGCCAGGCCCTTCTCGAGGCAGGCGCTCCACTTGCAGCCGAGACGCTCGGCTTGCGCGAGCCGCGCAAGGGACTCATGCGCCTGTAAGATCCGCCGGCTTTCAGTAGTTGTGGCCCGAAAGCCAGTGCTCGATCCGCGTACGCAGCGAGCGCCTGGACGGAATGAAGCCAGGCTCGATGCGCTCCGCCACCTCATTAGGCTCATAAAGCGTCAGGTTGAGAGGGGGCTTGGGCCGGTGAGTCTCGCGTCCACGCAACAGGTCCTCGGCCATCGCCAACGAACGGTGCACATCTTCGGAAGTGAACGGCTTCATCAGGCAACCCAGTGCCAGATCCGGCATTGGAAAGCGCGGTGCCTTGCCACTAACGAACATGCATGGAACGCCAAGATCGTTGAGGCGGACGGCGACGGAGAAGCCGGTCGATCCGCGAGCAAGATGAAGGTCGAGCAGAACCAGATCCGGCTCGCATCGCTCCGCAGCCGCGATCGCGCCTTCGGCGTCCTCGGCGGTCCCGACAACGCGATACCGGGGATTGTCCTCGATCTGATACTTGATCGTTTCCGCCAGCTGGCGGTCGTCCTCGACAACCAGGATCCTGAGCACCGGAACCTCCCCTAAGCGCCGGATTTCCATTAAGGAAAGCCGATGCTCTATGCTCCACTCAATTCCCTTCGGCGCGAATCCCCCTTGAACGAGGTTTACGTTCAACAGCCTTGGCGCCGCGCCCAAATGCGGGAACGCCCGGAGCGTTAACCCCGGGCGTCCTTAAAAACCTCGACTGAAGAGAAAAGAGTCAGGCGCGATAGAAAATGTGCAGGCCGATCTTCTCCGCCATATTCAGACGGTGCCCCCATGAGGGCGCGACATAGGTCGCATGATACCAAAGGACGTCGGAACCGACGCTCGGGACGACGTTCGTCAGCGCAATGCGGGCGATCCCCTGCGCATGAGCCCAAGCTGCCGATTGCGTGTCGATCGACGGGAACGCGCCGTGGCGGACAAACGAGAATTGTGCGGGCTGCTTCACAACGCTGCAGTAATCGGGCGGATAGCGGCCTGACACGGAGCGGTTCATGACGACGCGCGCAACGGCGAGCTGACCTTCAAGCGATTCACCGCGCGCTTCGAAATAGACGGCGGTGGCGAGGCAATTCGCCTGCTCGTCCAGTGTGGCGCCGCTGCTGTACTTGGCGACCAGCGCATAGAGCGGCCAACCGTTCTTATAGAGCCAAGCGGCCTCGGTCGCGATCGAAGAGGTCATGTTCAGCGTGACGCTCTGAGCGGGCTGTGCCTGAAGCACGACGCCGGTCGCCGTGGCGACAGCTGTCGTAGCGGCGACTGCCGGACGCACCATCGTCGAGGCAAGCGTCGGCGCGGCGCTGTCGAGCGGCTTGGCCGAGGCTTCGACGTCCAGCGCCTTGACCGCTGCTGAAACATCGAAGGTGGGAGCAGCCTGCGCGCCGGCACTGGTCGCCACGGCAAGCAAAGCAAAGCCCATCACCGCGGACGCACCGCGGCTAACCAGAAACTTTATCACTTTTGATCGTAACCCTCTTGGCGGACGATCCGCTGGGCAGCGCTTTCAGCGCATCAAATGCCCAGCGGGGAAAGTCCGTCTTGCCCTCGAGCCGGCGTCAAACGCTCTCGGCTCACTCGCTCTCTCGTTTGCTGCATCCCAGATATGTTAACTTTCCCCCGAGTCCAAGCTTTCGGCGGTGAACCGTTTCCGACTCGGGACGGAATCGGGAACAGATTGAAAATACTCGTTTATTCCGAGTTATCCACATCCACCGAAGTTCGTTTCACCGGTCCTTTGGCTCGCTTCACCGGCCATGGTACCAGCCTGGGACAGGAGGTGTGGTAATGGCGCATTGGCTGATGAAGTCCGAACCCGAAAGCTACAGCTGGGACGACCTCGTCCGCGACGGCGGGACCGAGTGGGATGGCGTCCGTAACAACGCCGCCAGGCTTCACCTAAAGGCGATGAGGAAAGGCGACGAAGCCTTTTTCTATCATTCCATGTCCGACAAGGCCGTGGTCGGGATCATGCGCATCGTCCGCGAAGCGGAGCCCGATCCAAAAGACGCTGACTGGGTGTCCGTCCGCGTTGAACCCATTAGGGCGCTCGCCCCTGTGAGCCTCCAGGACATCAAGGCTGAGCCAAGTCTCGCGGCGATGGAGTTGATCCGCCAGTCACGCCTCTCCGTTGCGCCGGTTCGCGACGAAGAATGGCGCAAGGTCCTCGATATGAGTGAAGCAGGGTGATGCTGCTCGCCGCCATTGCGGCAGCCGCTCTCCAGCCTGAGAGCCCAAGGGCGTTCCTCGAACGCATTTACGCTCATTACAGCCGTTCAGATTACAGCCCGTTCAATCGGCCAGGCCTGGTCTTTACGCCTCGGCTGGCCGCCGCACTCGCCGAGGATGCGCGCCTGTTCAAGAATGAGGTGGGCTACGTGGACTCCGATCCGGTCTGCCAATGTCAGGATGCGTCGGGCCTTCATTCCAGGATCGAGAAGGTGAGCAACCAGGGACCAAGCCGGGCAACGGCTCAGGTCCTCGTCGATTTCACCGACTCGACCTCCCGCCACATCACGTTCAGCTTAATGCGAACGGCGGCTGGCTGGCGGATTGCCGATGTCTCGTCACCCGACGAGCCCAGCTTTCTCCGCGGCCTTGAGGCATCCAATCGCAAGGCGCGCTTAAAGCACTGATCTTAGGCCGCTTCCATCTTACGCGACTCGCGCTTGCGCTCGTGCGGGTCGAGGAATCGCTTACGGATGCGGATCGCCTTCGGCGTCACTTCGACCAGCTCGTCATCCTGAATGTATGCAATCGCCTGCTCCAGGCTCATGCGCTTCGGCGGCGTCAGGCGAATACCTTCGTCCTTGCCCGAGGCTCGGAAGTTGGTGAGCTGCTTCGACTTGAGCGGGTTGACCTCGAGGTCCTGGGTCTTGGCATTCTCGCCGATGACCATTCCCTCGTAGAGCATCTCGCCCGGCGAGACGAACAGAATACCGCGCTCTTCCAGTGCGTTCAGCGCATAAGGCACGGCAGCGCCCTGCTCCATCGAGATGAGCACGCCGTTCTGGCGACCAGTGACCGGTCCCTTGTGCGGGCCATATTTCTCGAACAGGCGGTTCATGATGCCCGTTCCGCGCGTGTCGGACAGGAATTCGCCGTGATAGCCGATCAACCCGCGGGAGGGCGCGGAGAAGGTCAGACGGGTCTTGCCGCCACCCGAGGGCCGCATGTCCGTCATTTCCGCCTTACGCATCGCCATTTTGTCGATGACAGTGCCGCTGAACTCGTCATCGACGTCGACCACGACGATCTCGTACGGTTCCTCGCGACCGCTCGGGCCGTCACGGAACAGCACGCGCGGACGGCTGATCCCGAGCTCGAAGCCCTCGCGGCGCAGCGTCTCGATGAGCACGCCGAGCTGGAGCTCGCCGCGGCCCGCGACTTCATAAGCCTCGCCGCCCTGCGTCTCGCTGACGCGGATCGCGACATTGCCTTCCGCCTCGCGCAGCAGCCGGTCGCGAATGACGCGGCTCTGCACCTTGTCGCCATCCTTGCCCGCGAAGGGGCTGTCGTTCACGGCAAAGGTCATGCTGAGCGTCGGCGGATCGATCTCGCGCGCGTGCAGCGGATCGGTGATTGCCGGCGTGCCGATGGTGTTCGAAACGGTCGCTTTCACCAGGCCCGCGATGGCCACAATGTCGCCCGCCTTCGCAGTTTCAACCGGTACGCGCTCAAGCCCCTGGAAGGCGAACAGCTTGGTGACGCGGCCGTCCTCGACGACATTGCCGTTAACGTCCATGGCCCGGATCGGATCGTTGATGTTGAGCGTGCCGCTCTCGATTCGGCCGGTCAGGATGCGGCCGAGAAAGTTGTCACGGTCGAGTAGGGTCGCAAGCATCTTGAACTCGCCGCCCGGATCGAGCGCGGGCGGCGGCACGTGATCGACGATGGTCTGGAACAAGGGCGTCAGGTCGCCTTCCCGCACGTCGTCGCTCGTCCCGGCATAGCCTGCACGTCCTGAAGCGTAGAGCGTCGGGAAGTCGAGCTGCTCATCATTCGCCTCGAGGTTGAGGAAAAGCTCGAACACTTCGTCGAGGACTTCCGGAGCACGCGCATCCGGGCGGTCGATCTTGTTCACGACCACGATCGGGCGAAGGCCCAGCGAGAGCGCCTTGCCGGTCACGAACTTGGTCTGCGGCATCGGCCCTTCCGCGGCGTCGACCAGCAGAATGACGCCGTCGACCATCGACAGGATGCGCTCGACCTCTGCGCCGAAGTCGGCGTGGCCGGGCGTGTCCACGATGTTGATGTGCGTACCGTTCCACTCGACCGACGTGCACTTCGCGAGAATCGTGATCCCGCGCTCCTTCTCGAGATCGTTCGAGTCCATCGCTCGCTCCTCGACGCGCTGGTTCTCGCGGAAGGTGCCGGACTGGCGGAAGAGCTGGTCGACAAGGGTCGTCTTGCCGTGGTCGACGTGCGCGATGATCGCGACGTTACGCAAGTTCATCAAAATTTTCCCGGAAAAAGTTCGGCGGCCATGTAGTCGTTACCGTCAATTGTTGCAATGCAGCATGAACGACCTCTGCGCCCGGGCGTTTAGCGGTTCCAACGCACAGCATGAGGAGGTTTGCCATGCCCCGTGGCGCTTATACCGCCAAGCAGGACCGCAAGGAAAAACATATCGAGGAGGCTTATGAGAAGCGCGGCGCTTCGAAGAAGGAAGCCGAGAGCCGCGCCTGGGCGACCGTCAACAAGCAGGACAAGGGCGGCAAGAATGCAGGATCCGGCCGAAGGACCAGCCGCAGTGAAGCCGCCAAGAAAGGTTGGGAAACCCGCCGCCGCCAAGGCAATGGATAGGCGCTAGCTCGCGCGCTCCAGGATTTCGATCGCGCGCTCGATCGCGCGCAATTCGCTGTGCGCGAGACGCTCCAGCCTGAGCTCAAGGCCCGAGCCGACTTTTGGCTGGCCCGTAAGCTCATCGCGCCCCTGTTGGGTAAGGCGGAGAGCCAGACGTCGGCGGTTATCCGGATCCTGTGTTCGCTCGACCAGCCCGGAGCGCACGAGCGCATCAACCGCGCGGCTTACAGCCGGCGCTCCCCGCCCCACCGCTTTGGCGATCTCGTTGAGTGTCGATGGCTCATGCGAGCCGATCGACGCCATGAGCTTCCGGCGCGCCCGCTCGGCGCGGGCGGCGGGCCCGTCCGCCACCCAGTTCTGGGCAAGCGTGTTGAACCGATTGGCGAGCGCCGACGGCGATGACCCCCACATCATGGTTGCAGCGTAACAACAATTCGGCACTGCGCAATATTGCTGTTCAAAATCGCTGGTGAGCGGTTGCGCCGCCGCGACGAAGCCGCGATGGGCAACGGGTGAGTTCGCGTCCGCCGCTTCCCCGCAACGTATGGGTCTTGGGCTTCGTCAGCCTGCTGATGGACCTGTCGAGCGAGATTTATCACGCGCTCCTGCCGGCGTTCGTGACTATGGTGCTCGGGCTTCCGGTGACCGCGCTCGGCGCCATCGATGGAATCGCGGAAGCGACCGCGAACCTCGCCAAGCTTGCGTCCGGACGGCTTTCCGACCACAGCCTGAAGCGCAAGCCCTGGGTGGTCGCAGGTTATGGCCTCGCGGCTCTCTCAAAGCCACTGTTCCCGCTTGCAGCGAGCGGCGCAGCCATCATGGCTGCCCGCTTCATGGATCGCATCGGGAAGGGCATGAGGGGCGCTCCCCGCGACGCCATGCTTGCAGACGAGACGCCGCCCGAGATCCGCGGCCGGGCGTTCGGGCTCCGGCAGTCGCTCGATACGGTCGGCGCGCTGATTGCGCCCATCGCGGCAATTGGGCTCATGGCCTGGTTCGCCAGCGATATCCGGGCAGTCTACTGGCTGGCGATCGTCCCTGCCGTCTGCTCGTTCCTGCTGGCGTGGCTCGCCCTTCGCGAGCCGGACCAACATCTGGGTCCGATCAAGCGGCCGCCGTTCTTCAGCGGGTTCAGGCACCTCGACAAAGCGACGAAGCGACTCCTTGCGGTCGGCTTCCTGTTCGGCCTCGCCCGCTTTTCCGAAGCGTTCCTGATCCTCAAGGGAATCGAGACTGGCCTGAGCGAGGCCCTGTCTCCGCTAACGCTCGCCCTATTCAACCTGGCCTATGTCGTGCTCGCCTATCCGGCAGGCGCGCTGAGCGACCGGATGAGCCCACGCTCGATCCTGATGGCAGGCATTGCCGTACTCATCGCGGGCGACATCGTCCTCGCCAGGGCCGACAATTATGCGCTCCTCGGCTGCGGAGTAGCTCTGTGGGGAGCGCACATGGCGCTTACCCAGGGCATCTTTTCCCGGATGATCGCCGACAGCGCGCCGGAAGATCTGCGGGCAACGAGCTTTGGCGCATTCTGGTTCGTGAACGGCGTCGCCGCCTTTCTTGCAAGCCTCGGCGCGGGCTGGATCTGGGACCGCGATGGTAGCTCCGCGACATTCCTGACGAGCGCCGCGGTGGCCGCGGGCGCTCTGGCGATGCTCAGCCTGCTGCGGGGCGGTGAGCGCCCTGCCCGATAAGGGCATGTTCTCCGTCGGGGGCTTGGAACGGCGGCATCCTCCCGGCAGCCCGATCATGTTCGAAGAATTGCTGCGAAATCGCGGCCGCGACGTGCAGGAGGAGCAATGCGATCGTGGTAAAGACGAGGACGACGTGCAGATCTCCTGACGTCTCGGCGAGTTCCTTCCCGA
>Ga0068871_100003708_pt1 | contig 10506 bp, 7 predicted proteins | sample KBSMisM72_FD_72750 | JGI IMG/M metagenome (GOLD analysis project Ga0068871, IMG submission 72750) | Miscanthus rhizosphere microbial communities from Kellogg Biological Station, Michigan, USA - KBS Miscanthus M7-2 | ecosystem: Host-associated > Plants > Roots > Rhizosphere > Soil ...
GGGATGTTTGATTCCAGCTCCCATTTTCCATGTAAACGTAGCAGTTTCTCTATGACATCCCGCACACATCCTTTTCCTCCTCCCAATGGGGATATATAGCGGGCAATCTGAAGTATTTCCGGTGCGGCATCAGCCGGCGCACAAGGCATGCCTGCTTTTTTCATAGGCTGGTAATCAGGGATATCGTCTCCCATGTATAACGTTTGTGCCCAGCTCAGCTGGTTTTTTTGCAAATAATCCTCCAGTACAAGGGCTTTGTCTGTCACGTTGAGCAGGACGTTGATAACACCGAGCTTTTGTAAACGGATCGCGGCACCCACACCATTTCCGCCTGATATAACCACCAGGTTGTATTTTTTTTTCACCGCTAACTGCAGCGCATATCCATCTTTAATACTCATCTGCCGTACCTGTTCCCCGGTCTCAAATACCAATAAGCTGCCATCTGTCAATACGCCATCGATATCAAATATAAGTGTAGTTATAGGCTTAAATGACTCGAGCAGGTTCATGAAATGTTTTGCAGCAAAAGTACGTATTAAGCTCAAAGCCTAAAGCCTAAAGCCTAATGCCTAAAGCCAGAGACAGACTGCTGAATTTCTTCCGTAAATTTTTCATAAAATGATAGAATAACGGGATAATTTTTCAAAATTTCGCGATGTTTTTGCATTGTAGTCTGATCGTTTCTCCAGGCAGGACCTGTCTGTGCAGCTTTAGGTGAAGAATTTCGCAGGCGTATGACTGTTTCTTCCATAAGGGGCTGCAATATCCTGAATGAAATATTTTCTTTTTCACAAAAGGATTCAGCCAGTGTAAATAAATAGTTGGTGAAGTTGTTGATTAAAGTCGCAGCGACGTGATACCTTAATCGTGTATCATCATTTGCTTCCATTACGTTTTCTGCGATGGTAGATGCGAAGTCTTTTAATTTATTTTTGGAAACCTGATTATTGCCGTCAGTCAATATCGTAAGGGCAGGCATGATTTCCATTTCCCTGCGTAGGCTTTGTAGCGGATAAAGTATGCCGTGATTTTCACTAATGCCCTGAATCTCTTTAATCGAAAGTGCACCCGCGGTATGGGCCACCAGGGAATTCACATGACCCATGTCCCTGACAAACGGAACAATGGCTTCGTCCCGAATGGCAATTATCATCAGGTCGGCATTTCTTTCGATAGTAGAAATATACGATGTGGAAACAGCTCCCAGGCGGCTGGCCAGTTGGTTGGCATGACTGCCATTCCGGCTGTAAACCTGTACGATCCGGTGGCCGGCTGTTTTGGATTTACGTCCGAGCACGGTCGCTGTGTTCCCGGATCCGATCAATATTATATCCATTGGGAAAAATTCCGGATAAAGATCCTTGCAGGACTAGGATTTCTTTTTCTGGGATTTCGGGGCCCAGATTGCCAGCATGCGTTTTCCTTCCATCTTAGGCATGCCTTCTAAAACACCTACTTCATTGAGTCTTTCCGCAAATTTAAGAAGGAGCAATTCTCCCCTTTCGCGAAATTGTATTGCCCGGCCTTTAAACTGAACATAGGCTTTTACTTTGTCACCATCCTTCAAAAACTTTTCAGCATGTTTTGCTTTGAAATCAAAGTCGTGGTCGTCAGTATTTGGAGTAAACCGGATTTCTTTCACTTCGGAGGCCTTGCTCTTGGCCTTCATTTCCTTTTCTTTCCTTTTCTTTTCGTAAAGGAATTTATTATAATCGATGATTTTACAAACCGGGGGATCGGCATTGGGTGAAATTTCAACCAGGTCCAGCGCCTGATCTTGTGCCATCTTAAGGGCTTCTGTGGTGGGATATACACCGACGGTTACATTTTCTCCAACCAAACGTACATTAGGTACGCGAATCATATTGTTGGTACGGTGTTCCTGTTGTTGCTCTTTTCTGAATCTGGGATTAAAATTACCTCTTGGAGGTCTCGGTGGAAATGCCATTTACTGTTTTTAGTTGAACGATATTTAAGATCCGCCGTTATTTTTAGGATCTTAATTTTATTTCTGATTTTATTTCTCTGATGAATGTATCAACATCCTGTGCACCCAGATCGCCCTTGCCCTGTTTTCTTACCGCTACTTTTTTCTCATTCACTTCCTTTTCCCCGATTATCAGCATATAGGGTACTCTGGCCAGTTCGGTATCACGGATCTTCTTCCCAATCTTTTCACTCCGGTCGTCTATGCCTGCGCGAATATCCGCATTTTTAAGCGATTCCAGAACAGTTTGTGCATAGTCCATATACTTATCGCTGATCGGAAGCAATTTAACCTGCTGGGGAGCCAGCCACAAGGGGAATTTACCGGCATAATGCTCCAGTAAAAAACCTATAAAGCGTTCATGTGTACCCAGGGGCGCCCTGTGTATTATCAGGGGGGTGTCAGGATGATTTTCCCTGTTAGTAAATTCCAGTTTGAACCTTCTGCCCTGGGCAAAGTCCACCTGGTTAGTAGCCAGGGTAAATTCCCTCCCGATGGCGCTCCAGATCTGTACATCAATCTTCGGTCCATAAAATGCACCTTCCCCGGTTACTTCAACAAACGGCGTGTTGGTGTCCTGCAATACTTTACGAACCATGGCTTCAGTTTCCAACCAAAGTTCCGGTTCATTAATATATTTTTTGCCCAGGTTGGCCGGATCGTGCAGGCTCAGCCGCATAACGTATTTTTCTATACCGAATATTTTAAAATATTTCAGGTACATCTCGTTCACTGCCTTGAATTCCTTTGCAAAATCGTCCTTGCTGCAATAAATATGGGCATCATTCATATGTAAACAACGCACCCGCATCAGACCGAATAATTCGCCGCTTTGTTCATACCTGTAACAGGTACCGTATTCCGCCAACCGCAGGGGCAGGTCTTTGTAACTCCTGGGTTCAGCTGCGAATATTTTATGATGATGGGGACAGTTCATTGCTTTCAGGTAGTACCTGGTCCCGTCCAGCTCCATGGGCGGGAACATGCTGTCCTGATAATAAGGAAGATGTCCACTGGTTATATAAAGATTTTCCTTACCAATATGTGGGGTAACCACCCTTTGATAACCGGCTGCCTGTTCGGTTTCCTTGGCCAGTTTTTCCAGCTCTTCGATGATTATTGTACCATTCGGCATCCAGAGGATAAGACCCTGCCCCACATCGTCATCCATGGTGTATATACCCATTTCCTTTCCCAGCTTCCGGTGGTCGCGTTTTTTAGCTTCTTCCAGCATGAGCAGGTACTCATCCAGTTCTTTTTTCGAAGGAAAACTCACCCCGTAAATGCGGGTCAGCTGTTTGTTTTTTTCATCTCCCTTCCAGTAAGCGCCTGCAATATTGGTCAGTTTCAGCGCCTTGATGAGTCCGGTATCCGGGATATGAGGCCCCCGGCAGAGATCCGTAAACTCTCCCTGGGTATAAAAAGTGATCTCGCCGTCCTTCAGATTTTGAAGTAAATCCAGCTTATATTCATCCCCCTTCTCCTGGAAAAAATGAATAGCCTCCGCTTTCGGCACTTCTTTCCGGATATAACGATTTTGCCTGGCGGCCAGTTCCGTCATTTTCAGTTCCAGTTTTCGCAGATCATCCTCCGTTATGTGGCGGCCCCCCAGGTCCATATCATAATAAAAGCCGTTTTCGACCGCAGGACCCACCCAGAATTTTACACCGGGAAAAATGGATTCTACTGCTTCTGCCATGAGATGGGCTGTGGAATGCCAGAATGTGGATTTTCCTTCCGCATCGTTCCAGGTAAGCAATTTTACCGAAGCGTCTTTCGGAATAGGACGCGTTGCATCCCATACCTCACCGTTTATATTTGCCGCGATTACTTTCCTCGCCAGTCCTTCACTGATTGATTTTGCTATTTCCAGGGAATTGGTTCCTTCCGGATAATCCCGTACCGCACCGTCAGGTAATGTAATTTTTATCATGCAGAGCTCTATTCCTTTAAGGGTTGCAAAATTAACAAACTCTTGCCAGATTTAGCTTTCCTAACATTCTGCGGAAAATATTTTTATCTAATTTGCCATCGATGAAAAACAGGATCTTTTTTATTTGTTCCCTGGTTGCCCTCTACCTGATACCTTTTTCTGTTCTTCATGCCCAGGACCTGACTGGCATATGGCGGGGGCATTTCCGTTCCAATGATGGACTTGATCGACTTACCGGTATTTATGGAGACAAGTATAAGATCTATGATGACCGGTATAAAATGGAAGTACAAATTGCCCAGACACATAACCGCTTTGAGGCAATTACTTATTCCTATAAGAACACTGAATTCTATGGTAAGGCCGAAGCAACGGGCAGCCTGAATATAGATACAAAAAAAGTTTTGCTGAAAGAAGGAAAATTGCTGGAAGTCAGGTTTGCAAATGGTGAAGTCTGTATCATGACCTGTTTCATGCAATATTCCAAACTGGGAAATGATGAATACCTGCAGGGTACTTATTATAGTACCAGTGTAACAGATTCTTCTTCCGGTTGCGGAAAAGGAAGTATTTTTTTGCATCGCGTAACAGAATCGGATTTTCATAAGGAACCATTCCTTGAAAAAAAGGAAAAGGAACTTCTTGCCCGAAAAAATCCTTCACCACCGGATCAGAACTCAGTTAATCCTCCGGTCGCATCAGCCAAAAAACCACCCGTCAAAGTCACCCCTGGTAAACCGGTTGTTACTTCCAAAAAACAACCCGTCAAAACAGTCACACCGGGTAATCCGGTTGTTGCCGCCAAAAAACCTTCGCCTGTAAAACCACCGGTTACACACCAGCCAACAGCGAAGAAAAAATCTACACTACTGGTTCCTGAACAGGGAACGAATACGAGAGATAGTATTGTAAAAATTTCCAGTCCCGCGGGATCCATTACCGCAGTACCCGATGTTTTAAAATCACGTGAAAATATCCTGCTGAAAACACTCACGGTTGGTCATTCCACAATAGAAATCCGGATATATGATGACGGGGCAATTGACAACGACACGGTTTCAGTTTACTACGATAATAAATTACTTATTTCCAAAGCAAGGTTAACGGATCAGCCCATTACGATCAGGATTCCTGTAGAGCCTTCAGAAAAACCTCATCAACTTGTAATGGTTGCTGAAAATCTGGGTGACATTCCTCCCAACACTTCACTCCTGGTGGTTAGAGACGGGGAAAAAAGATATGAGGAAAGAATTATTTCTACGGAGCAAAAAAATGTCGTGATCAATTTTATGTACAGGAAAGTAGAATAAAGTATGGAAGTGTGGAAGTGTGGAAGTGTGGAAGTATGTGTATTTCATTCTCACACTTCCACACTTCCACACTCCCACACTTTCTTTACTTTCTTGGAATCTTCTCCTCCCGTTGTGCCGCATCATAAACAAAAGCAGCAATTATTGTTGCAGCCTGTTTCAAATCCTCAGCGCTGAGATGATCATAATTGTCCATATTACTATGATGGGTCCTGCTGCCATATTCCATGGGATCCTGAATAAACTGGAATGCCGGCAGACCAATAGCGTCGAAAGCAAGATGGTCCGTTCCACCAGTATTTTGCAAACTTAGTGTGGAGGCTCCGAGATCATGAAAAGGCTGAAACCATTGTTCAAAAACCGGCTTTGCAGCTGCATTACCCTGCAGGAAAATACCGCGAATTTTTCCCGTGCCGTTATCCAGGTTGAAGTATACTGAAAGTTTGTCCCCGGCAGCATTGTATCTGTTTGTTGTCGTATCCGTAAAATGATTTTTTACATAATTTATAGATCCGTGCCGGCCGGTTTCTTCCCCGCCCCATAAAACGATCCTAATAGTTCTCCGCGGTTTTACGCCTAGTGTTTTTAAAATGCGCACGGCTTCCATCATCACAGCAGATCCTGCTGCATTATCTGTTGCACCGGTTGAACCCTGCCAGGAATCGAGGTGGCCGCCAAGCATAACCAGTTGTTCTTTTAAATTATTGTCTGAACCGGGAATTTCTGCTATTACATTATAACCCTGCTGATCATCGGAATAAATCTTTGTTCGGAGTTCCAGGTCTATTGAAACTGGAATTTGGTGCTGCAGCAGGCGTTGCATAGTCATGAAGTCTTCGTAAGAGATCGAAATATCATTTAGTGTCGGCTGCATTTCCACATTGTATGCGATACCGTTTTGAACAAAGATTGTTCCGTCGGAATTGCGCAAGCTGGTTGTCATTATTCCCAATGCATTTTCCCCGAGGGCAAATTTTTTCACCTGGGCCAGTAAACGTGCCGAAGCCTGAGCAGTCAATGTTGCATTGGCGGCGGCAGCATCGGCTGTTACCGGAGTTTTTGGATCATAATCAGCTAACGTGTGAAGCTGATTATCTGAATAACGTATTGCATCTGGTGCAAATCCAAGTTTGAGGGAGTCCGGTCTTTCTATGATCAGCATTTTATTTTTCAGTTTACCACGATAGCTGATCAGTTCACTTGAATCTTTGACACGGAGCAATATGACCTCTGCATTGGCTAAACCATTTGTTCCGGATGAAAAAGTTTTTGGGAAGCCGATGAGTGGCTTATAATAAGGAGCAGTCATCGCCAGGTAATATTTTTCCAGTTCCCATCCCTTACCCCATTTGCCAAAGATTTCGAGATTTGAATTTTCCAATCCCCAGGAACTAAGTTTTAACTTCGCCCACTTTGCTGCCTTAAAATAGCCGGGACTTTGCATCAGACGCGGACCGTTGGCATCTGTCAGATTAAATACAATATCCATTACCTGGGAGTGATTCATGCCTTCATCCCGGATTTTTGCCATCATATCCAAATCCGGACTATCCTTTTGTGCAAATGCACTGCTGACAATTAAAAAAATGGGTAGTAATATTCCTTTTCTCATGATTATTTTTCTAAAATAGCAGCGAAAATATACTCATCTTTCCGATACAGGGACCTCTTTTATATGAGCGGAAAATTTAAAAATGAAAATTCCAGGTTACGGAAGGCAGAATGGGGAAAAGAGAAACCTTTTTTGCCTGTACCTGCAGCGTGCCATCATAAGGATTACCGGTTTGATCAAAATAAATAAAATAAGGATTCAACCGGTTATACACATTGTAAATACTGAACACCCAACTGCTGTGGAGTTTTTTATTTATTTTATGGGTGGGCGTATAGATGGCGGCGAGATCAAGCCGGTTATAGGGAGGAAGTCTGTATTGATTGATCCTGCTGAAATCCTGCGTAAGCGTTCCTTCGATAACATAGAATTTTTCCGGGTATGAAGTGGCATTTCCACTGGCAAAAATAAAAACGGCAGATAATTTCCAGTGCTTGTTTAATTCGTAGGTGCTTACAACAGATATATCATTCCGCCGGTCGTATTTTGCCGGGTATTTCTCACCATTATTCAAAGCAGGGAATTGTCGCCAGGTCCAGGACAAAGTATATCCAATCCACCCGGTCCACCGCCCTCTTGTTTTGTTGATGAAGAATTCGGCACCGTAGCTCCATCCTTTTCCAAATACAAACGAGCCTTCAGGGTCGCTCAGCGAGGGAGTATATCCTTCTTTGTATTCAATCTGGTTTTGCATTTCCTTATAATACACTTCAACAGAAGTTTCCAGTATATTATTGCTGAAATTTTTAAAAAGGCCCGCTGAATAGAGCCAACTGGTCTGCGGCTGTACAATATAAGTGCTGGGCACCCAGAGATCTGTGGGTAGTGTTGTTCCCGCATTGCTGACCAGATGAATGTATTGCAGATTCCGGGATATAGATCCTTTCACAGAGGTCTGATCATTCAAAGAATAACGAATGGTAAAACGCGGTTCCGGACCTCCGTAAGTGACAACATTCTGTCCCCGGTTGTAATATGTACTGTCAGTTTTATTACCATCTGCATCTGTTTTGTAAATCGTATATGGTCCCACCTGTTGAAACCCGCTCCACCGGATTCCCAAACTGATGTCCAGTTTCTCAGTCGCCTGCCAGTCGTCCTGCACATAAACGGCTGCTTCCCTTGCGTATTTTATATTGGAATTATTGGGAACAAAAACTATGGAATCCTGATGGCCGTTCAGGACATTGGGTGTAAACGTATGGTATGTATAGAGACCGCCAAACCGGACTTTATTTTTAGGGTTCAGATAATAATCAAAATCGGTTTTGGCTGAAAGGTCGTGGATACCGGACGAAAGAGACAACGCAAAATTGTCCTGCGCTCCATTAAATGCAAATTTATAATCATTGTACAGCAAGGTCGTATTGGCAAATAATCTCCTGTTAAAGACATGGTTCCACCGAAGCGTAGCCGTCGTATTGCCCCAGGGAATATCTGTACTGAAAGATCGCCTGCTGTTTCTGAAATCAAATACATCCCTGCCGAAATATCCGCTCAGGTATATCCGGTCCTTTTCAGAAAACTTATAATTCATTTTCACATTCAGATCATAAAAATAATAACCCGAACCATAGTAGCTGCTGGACCGGGGAACAAAGGGAGTAACCAGCAGGTCAACATATGTTCTCCGGTAAGAAACGATGAAAGACGCTTTTTCTTTGATTAGCGGACCCTGTATGGACAGGCGTGAAGCCAACAGTCCAATTCCTCCGTCCACTTCATATTTATTCATATTCCCTTCCTTCATGGAAATATCCAGAACAGAGGACAAACGTCCTCCGTATTGGGCGGGCATACTTCCCTTGATCAGGGTTGTGTTTTTAATTGCATCTGCATTAAATATGGAAAAAAAGCCAAACAGATGACCGGTGTTATATACGATAGCATCATCCAGCGTGATCAGGTTTTGGTCGGGACCGCCTCCTCTTACATAGAGACCAGTGTTGCCTTCTCCGGCATTACTCACGCCTGGCAATAGTTGAAGTGTTTTCATGATGTCTACTTCACCGAATAAAACGGGCAGATTTTTTACCTGCGACATAGACAGCTCCAGTTTTCCCATCTGGGCACTGGTTATATTGGCATCTTTCTTTTTGGCATACACGACAACCTCCTCATTGGCAGATGTGCGCTGATTGATCGGAAAATTCAGGTTGACATTCTCATTCAGATAGATTTCAATGTTTTTGGATCTGTATCCGACATAGGATGCGGTTATAATATAATGACCCTCCGGCAGTGTTATGGAATAAAATCCATAGCCGTTGCTGCTTACGCCCTTCTGTTGCCCATTGAAACTAACGGTAGCGCCTATCAGACTTTCGGAAGAGAGAGAATCTTTGACATAACCTGAAATGCTGAATCTATTCTGTGCATCAGCAGAATTCGCCCAAACCAATAAAATAAAAAACAGGATTTTTTTCATCATTCGCTCACCGGTGCAGTAAAATGTATACTGTCGCTCAATTCACCACTTTCCAGCATTTTGTCTTTATACACGGGATGATTTTTTCCCAGGTAAGGATTTACAAATTTATTAACCGGGCTCAGCCAGTAGGCTTCCGAAGAATCCGCGAAAGCAGCCGGGCAGCGCATATGAAAAATGGTGCTTCCATCATATCGCACTGTCCTGATCAGGGAATAAAGTTGATCTGTAATCATATTGAATTCCCTTTTTTTCTGCTCCAGGGTTTTTTCCCCATTCATTCCGGCTATTTCTGCCTGCATGGATTGGGCAAGGCTGACGGCAGTCTGGACAATTGAAGTATCTGCCTTAAACTGGTCAAACCGTATACTGTCTACCGAAAGATTAAGTTTTTGGCCGGCTGAAGAGATCATCTGGGTATCGGAAGCTGCAAAAGCATCCGACAAACCGTAATAACTGTTCAATAAACCTGCAAACGAGCGGTTAAATGCCGATGTTTTGGAACCAATAGTCAACGGCTCATCCCTTATTTCGGCTTTTTTACTCCCCGAATCGCTCTTATGTAGTACCAGGTATGTTATTCCGAGGGCCAGGGCTAATACACCAACCAGTAAAAAGGCCTTCTTCATAAATAGAATTTAATCAAAGATAATTCTAAATGCATTTGCTTTAATTTTGCGCGTTTGATTTAATACCCATTCATTATATGCTGGCAGGTTTTCAGAATATGACTTTTGAGTTCGGCGCCCGTACAATCCTGAAAGATGCTACCTGGCATATTCAACCAGGAGAACATATCGGATTGATCGGTTATAACGGTACCGGTAAATCCACTTTGTTAAAATTGCTGGCTGGTGAATACACACCATCCGGAGGTACTGTTGAGCGCAGCCGGAGTACAAGCATCGGTTATCTGCATCAGGATCTGCTCAGCTTCGATACGAATGATAGTATCCTGAAGGTTGCCATGGGTGCATTTGAAAAAGTGCTGAATCTGGAAATGGAACTGGAGAAACTGGTTTTTGCCATGGAAGAGGAAGAAAAGGCTGGCAAACCACAATCCGAACAATTATTAAATGAATACACCGACAAGCTCCACGAAATGGAGTTGCTTGACGGCTATAATATACATCACAAAACAGAAGAAGTTTTACAGGGTCTTGGTTTTTCCAATGCCCATTTACAAAGGCCCTACCGCGAATTCAGCGGCGGCTGGCGGATGCGTGTTCTGCT
>Ga0068871_100003719_pt1 | contig 10492 bp, 9 predicted proteins | sample KBSMisM72_FD_72750 | JGI IMG/M metagenome (GOLD analysis project Ga0068871, IMG submission 72750) | Miscanthus rhizosphere microbial communities from Kellogg Biological Station, Michigan, USA - KBS Miscanthus M7-2 | ecosystem: Host-associated > Plants > Roots > Rhizosphere > Soil ...
CAATTTCATTTTGAGGAAAATGTGCAATGGATAGAGGTTGAAAACAATATAGCCCAACGGGTAATAACGGATAAAAATGAATGGCAGGCAGACGCGGTAATTGTAGCATCCGATTATCATCATGCGGAAACAAAATGGCTGCTGCCCGAATACCAATCCTATGACCAGGCTTACTGGAACAAACGGGTGATGGCACCGTCCTGCCTGTTGTACTATGTGGGCCTTAATAAAAAACTTTCCGGTATACGGCATCACGCTTTGTTCTTTGATACAGCCTTTGACACCCACGCGGGAGAAATTTACACTAATAAAAAATGGCCAACTGCACCCATGTTTTACGCAAGCACGGTTTCGGTTACAGATCACAGTGTGGCCCCTCCGGGTTGCGAAAATCTTTTTTTGCTGATACCGGTGGCGGCAGGTTTGGAAGGCGATACAGAATCATTGCGCAATAGGTATTTTGATATGATAATGGACAGGATGGAAAAGCATCTGGGCGAACCGCTAAAAAAGCATGTAATCTGTAAAAGATCCTTTTCCGTAAGTGATTTTGTGAGTGAATACAATTCTTTTAAAGGAAACGCCTATGGTCTGGCCAACACCTTATCGCAAACGGCCATATTAAAACCTTCCTGCAGAAGTAAGAAAGTGAAAAATCTTTTTTATACAGGGCAATTAACCGTACCCGGACCCGGCGTACCACCTTCATTGATTAGTGGGGAAGTGGTGGCGGGTGAAGTAATAAAGCATTTTCACAGGTAAGATAAACGACTGCTTTTGGTTATGATGCATTTATTTCATAAGGTAAGCGAACGCTGTAGCCGGGACACTACCGGGCAATACAGTACTTCATTTTTTTCGGCCATCAAATTGCTGCATAAAGATCTGCGGCAACCTGTATATAATATCTATGGCTTTGTAAGATTTGCCGACGAAATCGTTGACACTTTTCATGATTTTGACAAAGCCGCCCTGCTTTCCCAGTTCAGACAGGAAACCTACGAAGCCATCCAACGGGGCATCAGCCTTAACCCGATACTAAACAGTTTTCAGCGCACAGTGAATGCATATGGTATTGAAATGAACCTGGTAGAAGCATTTTTCAAAAGCATGGAAATGGATTTGAGCCATACATTTTACAATTTTGACGGATACCGGGACTATATTTACGGCTCTGCGGAAGCCGTTGGTCTTATGTGTTTATGTGTGTTTTGTGAGGGTAACACAGAGAAATATGAAAAACTAAAAGAACCGGCCCGTCTTTTGGGAGCCGCATTTCAGAAAGTCAATTTTCTGCGCGATGCAAAAGCAGATTATGACGGATTGAACAGGACTTACTTTCCGGGTTGCGATTTTAAAAACTTTACCCGCGCCGAGAAAAAAAGAATCGAAGAAGATATTCAGTCAAATTTCAATGATGCCTATAACGGAATTTCACGTTTACCGGTGAAGGCCCGGTTTGGTGTTTATGTAGCGTACAAGTATTATTTATCGCTGTTTAAAAAAATTAGAAAACTACAACCTGCGCGGGTGTTGGATCAGCGCATCCGCATACCCAATTACAGCAAGGCGATGATTATCATAAGAGCTGGTGTAAAAAACAGGTTAAAGCTTATCTGAACTAAGACCGGGAGAGCCCGGAAGAAGCAATCACTCGTTTAAAATTCAGGCGCTGCCCGATAAAACACAACAGGAAAAAGTTGTTTTGTACCTTTGATTAAAATAATTGTTTTGGCTATACACGATATTATACTGGTAAACGAACAGGATGAACCGGTGGGTACCATGGAAAAAATGGAAGCACACCGCAAGGCACTGTTGCACCGCGCTTTTAGTGTGTTTATTTTTAACAGCAGGGGCGAAATGTTATTGCAACAGCGTGCACTAAAGAAATACCACAGTGCTGGGTTGTGGACCAACGCATGCTGCAGCCATCCAAAACCCGGAGAAGATACACTGCCTGCAGCAGGTACAAGGTTACAGTACGAAATGGGGTTTTCATCAGATCTGAAAAAAATTTTTGAATTTACTTACCGTTCGGCATTTGATAACGGACTCACAGAATATGAATTTGATCATGTCTTTGCCGGTGTTCATGATGGTTTAATCATTCCAAACAAGGACGAAGTAAATGATTATTGCTACAAAAACATGGACGCCATAAAGGAATCACTGCAAACACATCCCGCAAAATATACAACATGGTTTGCCATTGCTTTTCCATTAATTGAAAAATGGGTAGCGGAGCAAGCCATTATTGAAAAAGTAGCGTAAAATTTTTATATGAGCTGGCCCGCATATACTGGTATTGTGACAGGTGTATTTCTTTTCATGGAATGGGTTTCATGGGCCACACATAAATACATCATGCATGGATTTCTTTGGCACCTGCACGAAGACCATCATAAAAAAGGACCGGGCTTTTTTGAACGCAATGATACCTTCTTTATCATCTTTGCCTTGCCCAGTTTTTTCAGCATTTTATTGGGCACTATGTATGCCATCTATTGGCTGCAGGCGGTTGGTTTTGGTGTAATGGCCTATGGCGCGGCTTATTTCCTTGTGCATGAGGTTATCATACACCAGCGAATCAAATGGTTTACCCGTTCAAAAAGCAGGTATATAAAAACACTGCGCTGGGCGCATAAAATGCACCACAAACATCTTGAAAAAGAAGAGGGCGAATCTTTTGGAATGCTGTATGTAGCCAAAAAATACCGGCAAAAAGTAAAACACGATATGCAGATGGCTCAAGGGAAAAGGCAGAAGGCCTGAAAAATCTGTTAGTACTCATATACTCAGTCTTTTCAAATTAAACCTTTGTATTTTTCTATTAAACCTTTTTGCGCTAAAACCATCTGCCTCTTTTTTTAATGACCTTTCACTTTAAACCTTCTACCTTACATCTTTCTTGAAAAAGTACGATTATATATTTATTGGTGCAGGCTGCGCAGGTCTGAGTTTGCTTACACGAATGATGGCTGCAGGACTCACCAATGGTAAACGTGTTTTACTGATCGATAAATCATCAAAAAAAGCAAATGATCGCACCTGGTGTTTTTGGGAGGATGCACCTGGTTTCTTTGAGCCCCTGGTGTGTAAAAAATGGTCGCAGATATGGTTCTATGGAGACAATTTTTCTAAACTGTACAATATTGCCCCTTATCAATATAAAATGATCAGGGGCATTGATTTTTATAATGATTGTTTTGCGCGAATACAGCATGATGCAGCCATTGAAATAATGAATGGTACAGTTACCCATCTCTCTTTTTCTGGTAGCAGCCTGCATATAAACATGGATGATCGTCAGTATGATTTCCCCGGAGCTGTCGTTTTTAATTCACTGTATGATGAAACCGCAGCAAGACAACAAAATGCCGTTTATCTTTTACAGCATTTCAGGGGATGGGTGGTAGAAACCCCGCGTGCAGCTTTTAACCCTGATGAAGCCATACTGATGGACTTCAGAGTAAACCAGGCCAACGGAACCACATTTGTGTATACACTGCCGCTGTCTGCCACTAAGGCATTAATTGAGTATACTTTGTTCTCAGAAAAAATATTACCTGACCAGGTTTATAATAAAGAGTTGAAAGCCTATCTGCAAGATTACTTACAATTAGAAGACTATACCATAACCGCAGAAGAGTTTGGCGCCATACCTATGACGGATGCAAAATTTCCCTGGTACGCAAATGGCATGTATCATATTGGCACTGCAGGCGGTCAGACAAAAGCTTCTTCCGGTTATACTTTCCAGTTTATTCAAAAGCAAAGTGCTGTCATTGTGCAGCAGTTACAAAGCAATAGTTTTGGCCCGCACTCAATACCAGCCGTTTCTCCAAAGCGGTTTAATTTTTATGATGCAGTACTGCTGCAGGTACTGGCAAATAAATATGCCAGGGGCATTGATGTATTTTCCAGCCTTTTTAAAAATAACAAGCCATCAGCCGTTTTTTCTTTTCTGGACAATGCAAGTTCTTTAAAACAGGATATCGGTATTATCCAGTCGCTTCCCACCCTGCCTTTTCTAAAAGCTGCACTAAAACAAATATTCTAAGCAGCAGTTTAAAAATGATTTATTGGCTTTCCATAGGGCTAAAAAAGCGGGTAGAAAATGTTCCATCAGAACATTTGGTGGGTAGCAATTTTGAATTGCGAATACGCGTGCCGTAGGTACGATTGGTGCTAATGCCGCAATTTTGCACCAAACGTTTTCGATGGAAAGTAACCGGCATTTTCAATTTATTTCTGCACCAGTTGCTCCTGCAGGGCAAACTGAACTTCCGAATTGCTATAATGCATCTGCCAACCCCAAATTGTAAAGGGAATCTTCATATTTTAACAGCTTCTGAGAGATATTGTCTTTTCTTTTTTACTCATGCAATGCCACAGCCAGCATAAACCATGATGCATGCGGTAACCATTGCTCTGCCCAGCGCCAATCATAATCTTTTCCTGTTGCAGCATAAGATAAATTAAATTCAATGTCATTTTCATTGGCAAGGCCAGATGTAATACCGTTTACTATGCCACCGGGCGCATTGGTATATTCAAACGTGCCAAAAAATCCATAGGCAGGGTTGTTGTGGCCGCTGCCCTGCAGCATGCAGGCATCAAAAGGATTTAATCCCAGTACCCAGTTAAGCTGATCAAGTGCAAACCCCTGCAATTTGCTGTACATGGCGCCATCATTTTTATACAGTGTGCCTGCAGCAAGCCTTGCAGCGGCCGCCATGGAGCCCAGCCTTGCATTCTCTCCCTGCCACCAGGGAGATGCATCACTTCCATGCGGAAAGAAGAAACTGCTATGCCTCACACCCAGCGTATCTTCTACTAACTGCCTGCTATAACCGAAAGGGTTATTTACTTCATTTGTAACCGAAAATTCAAATGCAAGAGAACGGTCTACCGCCTCTTTTATTTTCTTTTGAACAGTGGGTGATGCATACGGGTAATAATACAAAAGGCTCACCAGCGGCAACCCGGCATCCGACGGATGAAAAAAAGGCCGGTCTTTATCATCTGCACGCCAGTAGTCTTTATAGGTTTTCCAGGAACTACATCTTGCCAGCAATTGCAGCGCCCTTTTTTCAGCAGACTGCTGGTATATTTCTTTATGCGTTGTTTTGTACAATTCTGTAGCTGCGCTCAACGCGCAATAGTCGTCCACAATATTTTCCTTACCATCATTGGTCATTTCTATATTGTGCTGTTCAAGAAAAGCAAAAGCCTTTTCTGCAGCCTGCAAATACATGGCATTGCTGTAGTCGCCGCATGTATCAAAACTGGCTGCCAGCGCCAGTGCCGCTATTGACATGCCACCGCCACTGCGGAAACTGCACTGGTAGCTTTGCCATTTGTCTGTAGCACGTTCATTGGTATTAAAAGATTGTTCTTTTGTTTGTTTTATGCGGTAACTTTTCTGTTCCGGCTGTATCAGCCTGTCTTTTGCCAGTTTACCCGGCCCCGGCGCCCCAACAGACCGGTAAAATGATCCATCTTTGGCCTGCATGCGCAGCAGGTAATCTGCCCCATACATGGCTTCATCCAGCACATGCCTTTTGTATTGCCTGAAATCGGTGCCAGTTTTTTTATTCAGCAACTCATATGTTTTTAACAGGCTCCAGGCTGTCAATGGTATTTGCTGTGGATTAAAATAAGAAGAAAAACTCAGGTGCGATAAATGCTTGCCGTAGTCGCCCGTTGCATCGTACCAGCCGCCATGTGCATCAATGGTATCAGTTGTACTACCGCTTAGTAACAAGTGATGATCGGCCTTGTCGAACAAACCTGAACATCGTTGCCCTTTAAAATAATAAACAATATCCGACAAGGTGTATTGTTCAAGTATATTTTTAGTAATAGAAAAAGGGTAAGAGGTAATGGTTTTATTGGCCAATGAAATACTTAACTGGTAGGTGCCATTGGTAGTAAAACTGCTGAAATCCATTGTCCAGAACTGGTATTGTTTCCATTTATCTACAGGGCCGCTGTATATAGCTTTGCCGGTATAAACGGTTTTGCCGGTAGTAGCATCAATCACCTGAAAATTTTGTATTGCCAGCCTGGTATTTGCTTCAATAATGGCTTTCTTAGACTGATTATTCTCATAACCAATATGGTTAATAAGTATCTTAACAGGTTGCGCTATTGCCAAACACGGTAGCACAATAGCCAGGCCGGTAATAATTTTTTTCAACAAGTTTTTATGCATGAGGACAATTTAGTAAATAAAATTGGCAAACGCAGGGCAGATGAATTAGCAGCGTTTCAATTTGATAGTACAATAACGAAGCGCAGACGGCTTATGTATCTGCCGTATCTTTACCAGCAATGAAAGCAAAAAAAGAAAGCGACATTCTCTATATAAAAAATATGGTCTGCAACCGTTGTATTGCAGCGGTAAAGCAATTACTTGATGATACAAATATCGGCTACCGGTCTGTATCATTGGGAGAAGTATTGCTTACTAAAACACCATCAGATAAACAAACAGCCTTATTAAGAACAAAACTTGCTGAAGCGGGTTTTCTGTTGCTGGATGATGATAGATCAAAAATAATAGCTAAAATAAAAAATATTATTATCGAGATGGTACACTATAACGATGATGATAATAAGTATAATCTTTCTGCTGTGCTATCAGAGAAATTGCACCGTGATTATTCTTTTCTCAGCCGCCTGTTTTCTGAAGTGGAAGGAATCACTATTGAAAAATACAATATCAACCAGAAGATTGAAAGGATAAAAGAATTGCTGGTATACGATGAAATAAGCCTGAAGGAAATTGCATTTCAGTTGGGTTACAGCAGTGTGGCGCATTTATCTGCACAGTTTAAAAAAGTTACCGGTCTTACGCCTTCTTATTTCAAAAAAAACCGCAGCCTCACCCGCAAACCGCTTGATACCGTGTAGGTGCAAAATCATATAAATCAAATCCCGGATAATGTAACAGCGCCGCATATGGTAGTGGTAGTTTTGTAATATAAATTCTATCGCAAAATGACACATACTTATAACATTTCAGGGATGACCTGTAAAAGCTGTGTAGCAAAAGTTAAAAGCCGGCTTCTTTCCACAGCAGGTGTAGAGCAGGCGGAGGTACAACTGGAAGCACCGCAGGCAACCATTACCATGCAAAAGCATATTGAATTAGAAAAGTTGCAGGAATCTGTTAAACAGGCGGGTAACTATACCATTGCCGAAGCAGACGGAGGAATGAAGCAGGCAGCCACTCTCTCCTGGTTAACAACATATAAACCATTGCTGCTGATTGTTGCTTACATAACAGGCGTTACACTGCTGCTGCAGGTGAACCGGCCCTCTTTTAGCATGGTGATATGGATGCAGCATTTTATGGCGGCCTTTTTCCTTGTGTTTTCCTTTTTCAAACTATTGGATATAAAAGCCTTTGCCGGTAGCTATGCCATGTACGATGTTATTGCAAAGAAATGGTATGGCTGGGGCTATGTATATCCATTTGCAGAGCTAGCAATTGGCATTGCCTACCTCATTTTCCCCGGCTACCTGCTTACAAATATTGTTACCATAAGTATAATGAGCGTCAGTATAGCCGGTGTATTGCAGGCTGTTATTGCCAAAAGAAAAATTCAATGCGCCTGTCTGGGTGCTGTATTTAACCTGCCCATGAGCAGCATTACAATTATAGAAGATGGCCTGATGATTGGTATGAGTAGTATTATGGTGTTCACAATGATCTGAACAGGCGTGCTATATAACAAACCACTATTGTCCGGTCAAAATCCTAACAGTCTGTTGAAACTCTTTCTGGTTACGGATCCTTTGGAGAGGGGTTGGGTTGAGGGCTTTGCAGGCCAGGCCAGAGGTTCAACACACTAGTTGGACAATATTATATAATAAATGAAATAATCATTACAATGAAAAAATTTTATCTGCTAATTACTGCTGTGGCTATTTACCATTTGCCGGTAATTGCACAGCATGAACACAATATGCAGCACGACAGTAGCAAGCACTCACAGCCCGTGAGCGATACCATCCCCATGCAAATGGATATGAATGATATGATGGATATGGAAAATGATGGAATGAGCCATTCATTTTCTAAAAACCTGCCCATGAGCCGCAATGGCTCCGGCTCCGGCTGGCTGCCCGATGCATCGCCCATGTATGGCTATATGTTTCATACAAACAAATGGATGTACATGCTGCATGGCAATGTATACCTGCGTTACAACAAACAGGATCTTACCAATAAAGGTGCCAGGGGCAATGAAAAATTTGATGCACCGGACTGGCTGATGCTGATGGGTCAAAGGCAGGTAGGTAAAAATGGATTGTTTCATTTCAGCAGCATGTTGTCACTGGATGCTGTAACTGGCGGCAATGGCTACCCGCTTTTGTTTCAGAGCGGTGAAGCATACAAAGGTAGCCCGATTGTTGACCGGCAGCATCCACACGATTTGTTTGCTGAATTATCTGTTGGGTATGCATACGCATTCTCAAAGAAGACAGATATGTTCGTTTATGCGGGCTACCCGGGGGAGCCCGCGCTGGGTCCGGTAGCTTTTATGCACCGGCCTTCAGCGCTTGATAACCCTGACGCTCCTTTATCGCACCACTGGGCAGATGCCACCCATATTAGTTTTGGAGTAGCCACTATTGGTATACGTTATTCCGGCTTCAAACTGGAAGCTTCCTCTTTTACCGGCAGAGAACCAGATGACAAGCGCTATGGTTTCGATAAGCCGCGTTTTGATTCATGGAGCGGACGGTTGTCTTATAATCCGTCTGCAAACTGGGCCCTCCAAATATCGCATGGGTTTATTAAAAGCCCCGAAGCATTGCACCCCCTGGAGAATGTACGCCGCACCACAGCTTCTGCCATCTATAGCAAAATGTTATCACCCAATAGTAGTTTTAACGCCACCTTTTTATGGGGGATTAACAAGACTGCTGGCAATGATGCCGGGCACGCTGTATTGGCGGAAGCATCCTGGAAGAAAAAAAAGCTGGCGCTGCATACGCGGTATGAGTGGGTGCAGAAATCAGTAGAGGAACTAAACCTGGATGAAACAGTGTATGGCCCCGGAACAATATTTCCCGTAAATGCATTTACCATTGGCTTTAATTATGATTTACTGCGTCTCAAACAAACCCATTTTGCAGTGGGCAGCCAGGTCAGTATTTATCATGCACCGGCCAGTCTGAACACCCTGTATGGACAAAACCCGCTGGCAGCAGAAGTTTTTATTAGAATCTATCCCGGTATGATGGACATGAAGATGTAACTATCACCACAAAGCAATTGTAAACTCCCTGTATACCGTTTATATTATGAAATTTTTTGCAACAAACAAGGTCTTTATTTGTTTCTATTATATCTAAAAATGTGCTGATCCACAACTAATTGAACATTATATACCCGTCATTACATAAATTGCAGCCTTAAATTTGTACAATTAAGTATAAAAGACGGTAACGGAAGAGTAAACAATATGAAAAGAGTAGTTATAACCGGGCTTGGTGCCCTTACCCCCCTCGGAAATTCAGTCAGCGAATTCTGGAAAAATATAGTGGATGGAAAAAGTGGCGCAGGACTCATTACAAAATTTGACTCCACAAAATTTAAGACCCATTTTGCCTGCGAGGTAAGAGGGTTTGAACCTGAAGCTTACATCGACAAGAAAGAGATCAAAAAATACGATTTATTTACGCAGTATGCCATTGCCGCTACTGATGAAGCCATCAAAGACGCCGGTCTTGATTTTACAACCATGCCCGAAGAGGAACGGTATGATGTGGGTGTTATCTGGGCTTCGGGCAATGGTGGCATCGGTACTTTTGAAGAACAATTAAGAGAATTTCATACGGGCGATGGTACGCCCCGGTTCAATCCATATTTCATTCCAAAAATGATAGTGGATATCGCTGCCGGTGTGGTGTCTATCAGAAATAAATTATACGGACCTAATTATTGTACGGTATCCGCTTGTGCTTCTTCCAATACAGCCATCATTAACGCATTTGATACCATACGACTGGGCAAAGCAACTATAATGGTAGCCGGTGGTTCTGAAGCGGCCATTACCCCATCTTCTGTGGGCGGTTTTAATTCTGCACAGGCCCTGTCTAAAAACAATGAACACTATACAAAAGCATCCCGTCCTTTTGATAAAGACCGCGATGGATTTGTAATGGGTGAAGGTGCCGGTGCACTGATCCTGGAAGAATATGAACATGCTAAAAAAAGGGGCGCAAAAATTTATGCGGAGATGGTTGGCGGCGGCATGGCAGGAGATGCTTACCATCTTACCGGCACGCCACCGGATGGATTGGGTGCTTTCCTAGGCATATCCAAAGCACTGGATGATGCGGGGCTTACCGCAGATAAAGTTGATTACATAAATGTACATGCTACCTCAACGCCGCTTGGCGATATCAGTGAATTGCATGGTATTAAAAGAGCTTTTGGCGACAGACAGGTGGCCATCAGCGCTACAAA